>Ga0207708_10000496_pt1 | contig 30252 bp, 31 predicted proteins | sample KBSK5101metaG_FD_184340 | JGI IMG/M metagenome (GOLD analysis project Ga0207708, IMG submission 184340) | Corn, switchgrass and miscanthus rhizosphere microbial communities from Kellogg Biological Station, Michigan, USA - KBS K5-10-1 metaG... | ecosystem: Host-associated > Plants > Roots >... | reverse complement strand
AGCCTCGCGCCGGGCGATCGCGGCGGACGTGACGCACGGCCACGTCGGTCCGGCGCTGCGGGTCGCGCGCGAGGCCATCGTCGACGCCATCGGCACCGCCTACTACGTCGCGGCCGGCGTCGTGCTGGTGGCGGGTCTGGTGCTGCTCGTGATCGAGCTGCTCCCCGCTCCGCCGGCCGCGGTCGAGGCGCGCTGACGTGGACCCGGACGCAATCTGCTGGTACGCCGAGCCGGGCGATCCGCCGGGCGAGGACGCCGTGCTGCTCGTCGGCGGCTACCAGGGCTTCGCGAACTTCGGCGACCTCCTGCAGGTCAAGGGCGTGGCACGCTGGCACCGCGAGGCGACCGGCCTGCGCCCCGTGCCGGCCCTGAGCCTCACCGCGATCGCCGACCCGGAGTTCGGCGCGCGCGTGCGCGCGTGGCTCGGCGTCGACCAGGTCCTCTACTGGAGCGACCGGCCCGTCGACGCGGCCGCGGCCGGGCTGGCCGAGTTGCGCCTTGCGCCGCGCGTGCCGCACCTGCACGTGTACGGGGGCGAATGCTTCAGCGGGCGCTGGGTCGACCTCTACGTGGCCCTGATCGAGTCGGCCCACCAACGCTTCGGGGTCGGGCACTACGTGCTCAGCGGCCAACAGGCCGACGCCGCCGCGGTCCCGGCCATGCGCGCGTACTTCGAGCGACGCGCGCCCGTCCTCGCCGGAGGGCGCGACCCCGAGTCGGCCGGGCATCTGCGCGCGGCCGGAGCAGCGGGGCAGCACTCGTTCGACGACGCGCTCGAGGCCATGGACCGGCTCGTCGACGCGGGGACGGCGGGCGCGCCGCGCCCGCGGGCGAGCGTCCTCGTCCACCTCAACACCTCCTTCTACACGCAGGGCGAGGACGAAGGGCTCGTCGCCGACCTGGATCGGCTGGGCGCCGCCGGCGACGACGTCGTGCTCCTGCAGGCCTTCGACGAGCGCCGCGTGTACGAGATCACCGACACGCTGGGGGCCGTGGTCGAGCTCGAGGACGCCTTCCCGTTCGCGTCCTACGGCGTCGTCGACCTCGCCCGGCTCGCGCTCGCCCTCGACCACGGGCCGCTTCCTGCCGCGCTGCCCGAGGGCGCCCGGCTCGCGTACGCGTGCTCGTACCACGTGACCCTGCTGTGCACCGTGCTCGGCGTGCCGTGCTTCCTGCGCGCGCGCAACCGGTACTACCGGCAGAAACGGGCCGGGCTCGGCCTGCCCGGCGACCTGACCCTGGAGCGCTTTCTCGAGCGGCCGGCGGCGCCGTCCCTGGACGGGCCGCGCAAGGCGCGGTCCGCGTGGCTCGAGCAGCTCGCGCAGGCGTACGCGCGGGCGCCCGACCGGCGCGAGCCGCAGGCCGCGCCGGAGCGCGGAGCGCCCATCCCCTGGCGCCCGAAGCCCGGGATCGCCGAGGTTCGCGCGCGGTTCCGCTAGCGCCGGTTGCGCTGCCCCGACGCCATCAGCGCCGCCTCGATCGCCTGGCGGTATGCGGGGCCGAGGCGCGCCATCCCCGGGTGCTCGAGCACCTCGTGCCACCAGATCGCCTCGGTGCGCCGCATGCGCGTGGCGGCGACGGCGCCGGGCGTCAGCGGCGCCTCGAACAGGCCGTCGCTGTCCGCGCCCGCGACCGCCAACTCGACGGCCGTGCGCAGGCACTTCTCGCAGCGCCCGCAGTTGCCCTCGCTGTCGTCGCTGACGCACACCCGCAGCCGCCGCACGACGCCGTCGCGCTCCGCGAGCGCGACCACCTTGTCGATGCGCCGCGCGTCGCTGCCGACGTGGTGGATCGTCGTCGTGGCCGACGAGACCGGCCCCGCGAGCACCGGGTGCGACGCCCACGGGATGCCCTGGTCGGTGCGGTATGCGGCGGAAATCCGGACCTCCCCGAGCAGGCCGTCGAGCGCGTGGCCGATCCCGGCCAGCGCCTGCGCGTACCCGTGCACCCAGCCGGCGTAGCCGTCGTGGAAGCCGCGCAGGTTCGTGGACACGGGGACGAGCGGGAGGCCGAGGTCGGCAGCGGCGAGTTGGTTGGCGCGCAGCGCGCGCTCCCGCCTCCCGGCGTCGTGCTGGAAGTCGACCGAGGCCGAGTAGAGGAGGTGGGTCAACCCCGCGCCATGCTCGAGCACCGTGAAGTACGAGTCGATGCCGCCCGAGAAGTAGGCGGCCCGCCCCTGGCCGCCGCCCGCAGCGCTCGACGCCGGCGCCTGCACCGCCACCCGCTCGAGCCGGTAGCGCGGCCCCCACCAGTCGAGCATGACCTCCTGCGCCCGCTCGACGCCCCCCACCAGCTCCGGCGCGACCGGCGCGTCGACCACCAGGGTGCGGCCGCTCATCATCGCCGGCATGAGCGTGGCCACGAGCCACGGCGTGCCGCTCACGCGCAGCGCCGCCCCATGTTCCGCGGGCACGCCGATGCGCAGCTCCACCGCGTCCCGGCCGCTGGCCCGAACACGGGCGACCAGGAGGACGGCATCGCGGTCCTCGCGCAGCGCTACCCGGTCGACGACCAGCACCGCGCAAGAATCGCACCTGATGCGTGGCGCTCTGGCTCTCGTCGCGGACCTCGTCGCCCTCCCGGCCACCGCGGCGCTGGCGTCCGCGCAGACCCCCGTCGACGCGCCCGGTCGCTGGTCGCTGCCGCGGCTGGGCTACGGCGCCGCGGCGGTCCCGCTGACCGGCCGCTCCGGCCCGGACGCACTGCCCGCCGGCCGCGTCAGCTTCCGCTACCGCCTCCCCGCCGGCGCGCGCGAGGGCGCCGACGCCTGGTACCTGGTCCGCCTGCACGCGCTCGTCGACTTCGCTCCCGGCACGCGCCGCTCGCTCGCCTACCTGACCGGCGCGACGAATGGGCGGACGGCGTCACTGACGCGGCTCGTCGTCGCCCCGGGCAACGGCCCCGTGCACTGGAGCAGCTTCGACCAGCTCGACGGCCTCGTGACGCGCACGACGCCCGGCCGGCGCGTCGAGGTCATCAACGAGAACTTCCTCCAGTTCGGCGGCGTGCGGCCAGGAGTCAACACGCTGAGCTTCGCGGTCGACCAGCTGCGCTCGGCCCGCGTGCGGGCGGTGCGGATCCTCCCCGACTCCGGGATCGAGATCACCGGCGACGGACCGGCCGAGCTCACCGCCGACGCCTCGGTCTCACGCGCGGGCGTGCGCGTCGGCGAGCCGTTCCATGTGCGTGTCGTCGTGGCCAACCCGAGCCGCCGCCCGGCCAGCCAGATCCGCGCCCACCTCGACGTCGACGGCACCGTTGTCAGCCCCGTGGGCGCGACGTCGCGCCGGCTGCGCGACCTGCCGCCCGACGGCCGGGCCAGCGCGACGTTCGCTCTGCGCGCTCGCCGCAAGGGGGACTCGCGCCTGGCGGTGACCGTGGACAGCGCCTCGGCGTCGCCGACCGCGGCGGTGCCGGTGCGGATCGCGCCCCGGCAGAGCACGCTCGACCGGGTCGCCCCGTTCGCCGTGCTCGTCGCCGTGGCCGGGACGGCGCTGGCCCTCGCCGGGGCTGCGCTCGTGCGTCGGCGGCGGGAATAGTTGCGACACTGCGACGCCGATGGCCACGTACACGGTCAACGAACGCGGGGTCGCCAAGGCGCGGGAGCTGATCGCGGCGCGCCAGTACGTGCTCGACAGCCAATGGGGCGACGTCCAGCCCACGGCCGCGCAAGAGAACGCCTACCTCGAACGGCACTCGTGGGACGAGTACGCCGGCTGGTTCGTCGGGCTGACCGAGGGCCCCGCCGAGGACACCAAGGCGCGCTACGCGTTCGTCTACGGCGACTTCCGCCGCCTGCACCGCAGCGGCCTCATCGCCTGCCACTACCGTGCGGCCGAGTGGCGCCACAAGGCGGTCGAGCTCGCCGCCCACGAGCTGCTGCAGGAGCTCGACCGCAAGGCCGGGATCGCCTAGGCGCAGAACGCGGCCAGGCGCTCGGCCTCCTCGCGCAGCGCCCGCGTCGTCGCGCGGTCCAGGCGCCCGAACGGCTCGGTGCGGACGCGTCCGTCCTCGTATCGCCACGTGCCCGCCACGGCGCCGTCGACCAGGAACGTGTTGACCGAGTGCGGCGTGCGGACGGAGAAGATCCGCGAGCGGTGCTCCTCGGGGAGGATCTGGGTCCGGCGGGCGTGCACGAGCAGCGTCGCGTCCCACACGGGCAGGAAGCGCACCGGCGCCCGCGCGTCGGCGTCGGCGATCGGAAGGCGCGGGAGGTCGACCAGCTCGGCCCCGTCCTCGGCCCGGAACACGCGCAGCTCCATGCGGTCCAGCGTGGACGTCAGCTCCTTGGGCTGCAGGCCGGCGAAGTCCGCGACCTCCTTGCGCGTGGACGGGCCGAAGCCGCCGAGGTAGCGGCGGACGAGCCGCTCGAGCCCGGCCTCCCGCGTCAACCCCTCCGGCGGCGGCCCGAGCCACGCCTCGGGGTCGCCGTAGAGGTCGGCGCGCCGCCGCTCCCAGGTCCCCGAGGGCGGCACGCGCACGAGCGGGACCAAGGCGTGGATCTCCCGCGAAAACCGCTTGCCCAGCAGCGTCTCCACCTCCTTGCGGGGCAGCGGCCCGGTCTCGGCCAGCCGCTTGCGCAGCCGCCGCGCCGCGGTGGCCCAGGCGCGCCGGTCGTAGTCGCGGTGCGAGCGCGCATAGGCCGCGATGCGCCCCTCGCGCACGGCAACCTCGAGCGGCCAGTAGTCGCGGGCGGAGACAAGGTGGATGGTGCTGCGCATGAGCGTCGCCTGCACCGCCGAGCGGCGCTCGAGCGCGCGGGTGACCTGCTCGCGCTCGAGCCCCTCCATGCGCGCCCACAGCCCGATGTACATCGACGGCGCGTACTGCGCCTGCAGCGTGCCCATGCGCTCGAGCGTCCGCGGGATCGGCGTGCGCCCGCGTTCGAGCAGGAGCTGGCGCGCGAGCAGCGTGCGGTTGAGCTCGCGCTGGCTGAGCGTGCGCACGGAGGCGCACGCTAGCCCAGGCGCCGCGCGGCTTCCTCGCTCAGCGTCCGCACGATCTCGGCCGCGGGGAGCTCCCGCGCGAGCGCATGCGCTTCGCCCGCCCACAGGTTGAACCCGTCCGCGTCGCCGCGCTCGCGGGCCGCCGCCCGCAGCGGCGCCGTTGCGTGGTGGATCTCCGGGTACCCGACCGGCGCGTCGGGGTGGGCGGTCATGAAGCCGTTGACGATGCCGCGCGCGAGTCGGCCGGTGAAGGCCCGCGTCAGCGCGGTGGGCGCGTCGCCGGCGATCGCGCGCCGGTGCTCGGGGTGCGTGCCCGCCTCGGGCGCGAGCAGGAACGCGGTGCCGAGCTGCGCCGCCGCGGCGCCGGCCGCCAGCACCGCCGCCACCGCGGCGCCGTCGCCGATGCCGCCGGCGGCGACGAGCGGCAGGCCGAGGTCGGCGGCGGCCACGAGCCGCAGCAGCGCCAGCAGCCCCAGGCCCTCGCTTCCGGGGCGGTCGACGAACGCGCCGCGGTGCCCGCCCGCCTCCACCCCTTGGAGCACGAGCGCGTCGGCACCCGCATCGCGGCCGATGCGCGCCTCGTCGGGGTCGGTGACCGTCACCCAAACCTCCGTTCCGACCGCGCGCAGGCCCGCCACGACCTCGGGCGCCGGGCAGCCGAAGGTGAAGGACACCGCCGCCACCGGTGCGGCCCGCAACAGCGCGAGCTTGGCCGCCCAGCCGTCGTCGTCGAAGCGCGGCTCGCCCGCGTCGGGGCCCAAGCGGTCCACGTGCGCGCGCACGGCCGCGGGGTCGGCCGCAGGGGCACCGGGCACGAACAGGTTGACCCCGAACGGGGCATCGGTCAGCGCGCGGAGCGCGGCGACCTCCTCGCCCAGCGCGTCCGGGCTCCGGTAGCCCGCGGCGAGGAACCCGAACCCACCGGCGTCACTGACCGCCGCCGCCAGCGCCGGGGTCGACGGACCGCCGGCCAGCGGCGCGAGCACGATCGGGTGCGTGAGGTCAGAGAGCACCATCTGCCAGTTGTACGCGTCGGCCCCAACGGGGGTACGGCTGGCCCTCCGCCGCTGACCCAGAAGCCATCCGCGAGGGCGCTCGGACCCGGTCTGAGCGCCCCCGCCCTGGGCCTATACTGCGGCTCCCAGGCCAGTGAGGGAGCAAAGCAAGTGCAGGAAATGGTCATCTATGGCGTCTCGTTCGACATGGTCGGCAAGCAGCCGATCGTGCTGCTCAAGACCGTCGACTCGAACAAGTTCCTGCCCATCTGGATCGGTCATCCGGAAGCGGCGGCCATCCTGATGAAGCTGCAGGGCGCCAGCACCCCGCGCCCGATGACGCACGATCTCCTCTCCGACATGCTGGGTGAGCTCGACGCCACCTGCACCCGCGTCGCTGTCACGGAGCTGCGCGAGAACACCTTCTACGCCTCGATCACGCTGGCCATCAACGGCCGCGAGCTCGAGATCGACTCCCGCCCCTCGGACGCGCTCGCCCTGGCGGTGCGCGCCGGCGCCCCGATCTTCGCCGCCGAGGACGTCATCGAGGAGTCCGCGATCGAGTTCGAGCACGACGTCGAGGACACCGAGGAGGTCGTCGAGAAGTTCAAGGACTTCCTCGACAAGGTCTCCCCCGAGGACTTCCAGGCCGGCGAGGGCGAAGAGCCCCCCGAGGGCCGCGCCGGCGCCGGCTAAGCCGCCGCCCGCTCGAGCGCGCCGTCCACGATCCGCCCGATCAGGGCGTCGAAGCCGATTCCGGCCGCCTCGGCCGCCTGGGGCAGCAACGAGGTCTCGGTCAGGCCCGGGATCGAGTTGGCCTCGAGGACGTAGAGCCGGTCGGTCGCGCGCTCGAGCATGAGGTCCACGCGGGCAAACCCGGCCAGGCCGAGCAGCGCGAACACGCGCAAGGCCAGGTCCTGAGCCGCGGACGAGATCGCCTCGGGCAGGTCGGCCGGGCACACGAACTCGGTGCGGCCGATCTGGTAGCGGGCCTCGAAGTCGTAGAACTCCTCCCCGACCGGCACCGCCTCGACGATGGGCAGCACCTCGCCGTCGAGCACGGACACGGCCAGGTCGCGCCCGGCCACGTGGCGCTCGAGCAGCACCTTGTCGTCGTAGGAGAAGGCCGACACCAGCGCCGCGGGGACGTCGGCGGCGGTGCGGGCGAACTTGATCCCCAGGGCCGAGCCCTGCCCGGCGGGCTTGACGACGATCGGGAAGGCGAGCCGCTCCTCGATCGCCGGGAGCGCCGCGGCGGCGCCGAGCTCGCGGAACGCGGTCTGGGTGAACGAGTAGAAGTCGGGCGTCGGGATGCCCTCGTCGCGCATGGCGTGCTTGGCCAGCACCTTGTCGTTGGTGCGGATGCAGGCCGAGACACCCGACCCGGTGTAGGGCACGCCCACGAGCTCGAGCAGCTCCTGCACGGTGCCGTCCTCGCCGTCGCGGCCGTGCAGGGCGACGAAGGCGACGTCGGGCCGGGACGCGCGTAGCCGCTCGACGAGGTCGGCGCCGGCGTCGATGGCGATCACGTCGTGGCCCAGGCGCTCGAGCGCGTCCTCCACCCGCGCGCCCGACCGCAGCGAGACCTGGCGCTCGAGCGAGCGCCCGCCCTTAAGCACCGCGACGCGCGTCACGCTTCCCCGGCTCGCGCCGCGGCAGGTGCAGCACCTCGGCCGTGTCCTCGGGCTCGCGCGCCGGCTCGGTGGCCGGGGGTGCCTGGCCCGTGAGCGTGCCGTACAGGCCCACCTGCTCGCGCACGACCTTGCCGATGCGCCGGATGCCCTCGCGGATGTCGTCCTCGCCCACGCCCGAGAAGTTCAGCCGCATCGACGAGCCGCCGCGGCCGTCGAGATAGGCGGCGCGCCCGGGAACGAAGGCGACGTTCTCCTGCAGCGCACGGGCCAGGAGATCGGTGGTGTCGATGTAGTCGGGCAGCGTGGCCCACAGGAACATCCCGCCCTGCGGGTAGGTCCACTCGGCCTCGCGGGGGAAGTGCTCGGCCAGCGCGTCGAGCATGGCGTCGCGCCGGCGGCGGTAGAGCTCGCGCAGGGAGGCCACGTACTCCATCCAGCGGCCCTCGCGGAAGTACTCGGCCACGAAGAGCTGGGTCATGGAGGAGGAGCACAGGTCAACGCCCTGCTTGCCCAGGTTCATCTTCTCGATGATCGGCGCCGGCGCAACCGCCCAGCCCAAGCGGATCCCGGCCGAGAGGATCTTCGAGAACGTGCCCAGGTAGACGACGAAGTTGCCGCCATCGAGCGACTGCAGGCTCGGCACGGGGTCGCCCTCGTAGCGCAGCAGCGAGTACGGGTTGTCCTCCAGCACGAGCAGCTCGCGCTCGTGGGCGATGGCCACCAGGCGCCGGCGGCGCTCCAGCGACATGGTCACCCCGGCCGGATTTTGGAACGAGGGCACGGTGTAGACGAACTTCGGGCGACGCCCCTCGCCCTCGAGCCGGTCGAGCAGCGTGTCGAGCTCGTCGATGCGCATCCCGTCGGCGTCCATGGAGACCTGGACCACGTCGGCCTCGTAGGCGCCGAACGAGGGCACAGCGCCCGGATAGGTGGGGGCCTCGGCCACGACGACGTCGCCGGGGTCCACGAACGTCTTGCACATCAGGTCGATGACCTGCTGGCCGCCGGTGGTGACGAGCACGTCGTCGGGGTCGACGCGCATGTCCTCGCTGCCCATGACCTCGACGATGCAGTCCTTGACCGCGGCCATGCCGTCCGTGGGGCCGTACTGGAGGGCGCGCGCGGTCGACTCGGCCGCGATCCGGCTCATCAGCGCCGCGTAGGACTCCGGCGGGAACGTCGACGTGTCGGGCTGGCCGCCGGCGAGCGAGATCACGTCGGGGCGCTCGGTGATGGCCATGAGGTCGCGCATGGCCGAGGACTTCATGCCCTGCGTGCGCTGGGCGAACAGCCCGGCGTAGCGCTCGAGGTCACGCGACGTCGACCGCGCGCGGTCGCCCATGCGGTCGAGTTCGCCGCGGCCGCGTGGGTTCCTGGGACCGTCGTCTACAGTCACGGCCCGCGAGACGCTAGCGAAACGAGGGTGGTCGGCCGGAGCCCGACCCCGACTGGACGTGCGCCTGTTCCTCGACATCACGCAGGGCATGGGCCTCGCCGGCGCGGCCGGCGTGCGGCCGTTCCTGCCCGCCCTGCTCAGCGGCGCCTGCGCCCGCGCCGACCTCGGCCTCGACTTCGAGCACACGCGCTACGCGTTCCTGGAATCGACCTGGTTCCTGGTCGCCGTCGTGGTGCTGCTGATCATCACCGTGGTCATCGAGCGCCGGCGCCCGGGCTCGGCCGAGACCGGGGCCTACGGCGCCGCCCTGGCCGGCATCGCCATCGGGCTGGGTGCGCTGCTGTTCGCCGGCTCGGTGGCCGACCACGGCGAGACCTCGTGGGCGTGGCTGGCGCCCGGCCTTGCCTGTGCCTTCCTCGGCCAGGCGGCCGCGCGGTCCCTGTTCGGTCGCGTGGCCAAGCGCCTGGACGATGAGGCGCGCCTGGCCCTGCCGCTCTACGCCGATGGCGGGTCGCTGGCCGCGGCCGCCCTGGCGATCATCATCCCGCCGGTGTCGATCCTCATCATCGGCTTCTTGGCCTGGCTGTGGATCGGCGGCCGCAGGCGCGAGGGCGAGAAGTACGCAGGTCTGCGCTCGCTGACCAAATGAACTCGCGGGTGCCGGTCAGCCCTCCCGGCAAGGACGCAGGGAGCCAGGCGTGCTAGGCACGCCGGCGACCGAGGACGCCGCCGGAGGGAGCCTGTCCGGTGCCCGGAAGCTCGTCCTGTGCGTGATTGACGGGGTGGCTCCGCAAATGCTCGAGCGCGCCGTCGAGGAGGAGCGCGCGCCCGCCATCGCGCGCTTCATCGAGGACGGCGTCTATGTCGACGACTGCGTCTCCGCCTTCCCCTCGATCACTCCGGTATGCGCCGCGACCATCGCCACCGGCACCGCCCAGGACCAGCACCTGATCCCGAACATGAACTGGTACCACCGTGGGGAGGCGCGCTACGTCGAGTACGGGTCGTCGTTCGCCGCGAGCCGCACCTTCGGGATCCACCGCTCGCTGCTGGACACGATCTACAACATGAACCTCGCGCACCTGTCGCCCGACGTGCAGACGGTGTTCGAGTCGCTCGACGACGCCGACGTGCGCACCGCGGGCACGACCTTCCTCATCTATCGCGGCCGCCACCGCCACGAGATCGCGCGCGAGACGCCGATCACCGGGCTGCTGAACCGGACCCTCTTCCGCCACGGCGTCTGGGGCCCGCGCGAGCTGTTCTACGCCGACGTCTTCGCCTCACGCCGCACCGGCTGCCGCAGCCAGCTCGGCCTGCCCGGGGTGCGCGACCAGCACACCGGCTGCGTGGGCTCCTACCTCGTCGAGCACGACCTCTTCGACTTCCTTCTCTTCTCGCTGCCCGACAACGACACCCACTCGCACAAGACCGGCCCCGAGGGCCAGATCGAGTCGATCGCCGGCGCCGACCGCGAGCTGCAGCGCCTGGCCGACGCCGCCGGCGGCATGGACGCCTTCCTCGAGGCGCACGCGATCATCGTCATGGGCGACCACTCCCAGGTGTTGATCGAGGACCGGATCTCGCTCGGCGAGGCCTTCGCGGCCTGGAAGGTGCGCCGGCCGGTGGGCCCCGAGGACGGAGCCGAGATCGCCGTGTGCCCGGCCCAGCGCTCGGCCGGCCTCTACGTGATCGACGAGGAGCGCCGCGACGAGCTGCTGCCCGAGCTGGTCGGCACCGCGCTGGAGACGCCGGGCGTCGACCTCGTGCTCAGCCACGACGACGGCGAGGCGGTGATCACATCGGCGCAGGGCGAGCTGCGCTTCGCCCCCGACGGCCCCTTGGCGGACGTGCGCGGTGGCACGTGGTCGGTGCGCGGCGACTTCGCCGTGCTCGAGCTGCAGAGCGCCCATGGCGGCGTGTGGAGCGACGAGTACCCGGATGCGCTGGCGCGCGCGTGGGCGGCGGTGACGTGTCCGACCTCGGGCGACCTGCTGCTCTCCGCCGCGCCCGGCTACGAGTTCACCGACTGGGGCGGGGCCGACCACGTCGGCGGGGGATCGCACGGGTCGCTGCACCGCTCCGACTCCCAGGGCGTGCTGCTGTGGTGTGGCACCGGCCCGGACCGGCGCGAGGCGCGCCCACAATGGACGCTGCGCGATGTTGCTCCGATGGTGCGCCAACACTTCGGGCTCTAACGCTCGGGACCCACTTCGGCCACTAAGCTGGCCCGATGCCTGAGCAAGAGGCGAGCACGGCCGAGCTCCGGCTTCCGCTCTCCACGCGCGTCCGGATCGGGCTTCGCCACGGGGCCAACTGGCTGCAGCTGGTCCGCTTCGGGCTGGTCGGCGCCAGCGGCTACGTCCTCAACCTGGCCGTGTACGCGCTGTGCGTGCACCCGCTCGGCATCGACTACCGGGTGTCGGCCACCATCGCGTTCCTGGCCGCCGTGAGCAACAACTTCTGGTGGAACCGGCACTGGACGTTCAAGGCCACGGCCGGCAACGCCAAGTTCCAGGCCGCGCGCTTCCTCGTCGTCTCCCTGGCCGCCTTCGGGCTCGGGCTGCTCCTGCTCCAGTTCCTGGTCGCCGTCGCGGGCCTGCCCAAGGTGCCCGCCCAGGCCGTCGCGGTGCTCGTGGCGATGCCCGCCAACTTCCTGGGCAACCGCCTCTGGACCTTCAAGTGATCGTGCGAGCGCTGCTCGTGGCCCTGTGCCTCGGCGCGCTCCTCGCGCCGGCGGCCTCGGCCCAGACCCCGGGCTCGCAGCCGACCTCGGCGCCCACCTCGACCGACCCCAACGCCCTCAGCGTGCCCGAGACGCTGAACCGGCCGCCGATCAACCACGCCCTCACGGGCGACAAGGCGATTGCCATCGCCAACCGGCAGCCCAAGGTCATCGACACCAAGCGCCACCACAAGGGCACGTACTCGCGCGCGTTCCTGAAGGGCACGGACCGCTGGCAGATCTCCTACTACGACCCGCACGACGGGGACAAGGAGGTCGCGCAGGTGATCATCAGCGACCGCACCGGCCAGGTCACCGAGGCGTGGACCGGCTTCCAGGTTGCGTGGACCATGGCGCGTGGCTACGCGGGCGCGTTCGGGCGCAAGATCAACGCGGTCTGGCTCTGGGTGCCGCTGTGCCTCCTGTTCTTCGTGCCCTTCATCGACCGCAAGCGGCCGTTCCGCATGCTGCACCTCGACCTGCTCGTGCTGCTGGCGTTCTCGATCTCGCTGGCCTTCTTCGAGAACGCCAACATCGGGATCTCGGTGCCGCTTGTCTATCCGCTGCTCGCTTACGTGCTGGCGCGGATGCTGTGGATCGCGTTCCGGCGCAAGCCCGGGCCGCCGACCGAGCCCATCCGCCTGCTCGTGCCCACCACCTGGCTCGTGGTGGCGATCGTGTTCCTGGTCGGGTTCCGGGTGGGCCTGAACGTCACCAACTCGAACGTCGTCGACGTCGGCTACTCGGGGGTGATCGGCGCCGACCACCTGATCCACGGCAAGGACGTCTACAACGCGTTCCCCACCGACAACCAGCACGGCGACACCTACGGGCCGGTCAACTACGACGCCTACGTGCCGGGCACGCTGATCTGGCCCTGGAGCGGGAAGTGGGACGACCTGCCCGCGGCGCACTTCACTTCGGTGTGGTTCGACCTGGCCACGATGCTGTTCCTGTGGCTGCTGGGACGGCGCATCCGCGGGCCCACGCTGGGCATCGCCCTGGCCTACGGCTGGGCCGCATTCCCGTTCACGCTGTTCACGCTGGAGTCCAACGCCAACGACTCGCTGGTCGCGATGCTGGTGGTGCTGACCCTCCTGGTCGTGCGCCGGCCGGCCGCGCGTGGCGCGGCCGGGGCGCTCGCGGGCCTGAGCAAGTTCGCCCCGCTCGGACTGGCGCCGCTGCTGGCCACCTACGACGCCGCGCGCGAGCGGGTGACGCTGCGCCCGCGCGTGCTGCTGCCCTTCCTGGCCGCCTTCGCGGCGACGGCGGCGATCGTGCTGCTGCCCGTGGCCCTGGCGAAGGGGGGCCTGCACACGTTCTATGACCGCACGCTGGGTTACCAGGGCGACCGCGGCTCGCCGTTTTCGATCTGGGGCCTGTACGGCGGGCTCGGCTTCCCGCAGGCGGCGGTCAAGATCGGCGGCCTGCTGCTGGCGCTGCTCGTGGCCTTCGTGCCCCGGAAGCGCGACATCGTGACCCTGGCGGCGCTCAGCGCGGCGGTGATCATCGCGCTGCAGGCCGGGATCACCCACTGGTTCTACCTGTACATCGTGTGGTTCTTCCCGCTCGTGCTCGTCGCGCTGCTGGGCCGCTACGGCGAGCCCGGCTCGGCGTGGCCCGAGGCGGTCGCGGCGCCCGTGCACGAGGAGCGCACGCCCGTCCCGGCATGAGGACCAGCCGGTTGTTGGCCGCGGCGGCCGCGTTCGCGGTGGTGGGCGTGCTGGCGACGACGGTCGGGCCCACCAGCAACCACAGCATCACCGACCTCCCGATCTACCAGGGCATCGCGCGCCTGGTCGACCAGGGCAACTGGCCCTACGAGCACGCCCTCACCGAGTACCCGCCGGTCGCGCTCGTGCCGATGTGGCTGGCCGCGCGCACGGGGGACTTCGCTCTGACCTTCGGGCTGCTCATGCTCGCGGCGGGCCTGGTCCTGTTCTGGACCACGGTGCGCCTGTGCGAGGCGGGCGGGGGGTCGGGCGCGGTGTGCGCCGGCGCGCTGATCCTCAGCCCGATCGCGGTCGGCGCGCTGTGGCGCACGCACTTCGACGCGTGGCCGGCCGCCATGACCATGGCGGCATTGCTCGCGCTGGCCCGCGACCGCCCGCGTCTGGGCCTCGGCCTGCTCGGGCTCGGGGCGGCCACGAAGCTGTTCCCGGCCCTGCTCGTGCCCATGGCGCTGGTATGGCTCGTGGCCCGCGGCCAACGCCGCGCGGCCTGGCAGGGCGCGGCCGTGTTCGCGGTCGTGGTCGCGCTGATCGCGCTGCCGTTCGCGCCGCACGGCCTCGCGCGCGTCGTGACCTTCCACCTCGACCGCCCGGTGCAGATCGAATCCACGCCGGCGAGCGTGCTGCTGGCCGTCGGCGACAGCAGCGTGACCGGCGTGCCGGGGCACCCCGACGCGTTCAAGTCCCAGGGCCTCGTGGGCGGCCCGGCCGACGCGGTGGCGACGATCTGCTCGCTGCTCTCGCTGGCCGCGATCGTGGCGGTGGCCTTCGCGGCCCGGCGGCGCCCCGACCCACGCTGGCTCGTGCTCTGCGCCTTCGCCACGCTGGTGGCCTTCGTCGCGCTGGGCAAGGTGCTCTCGCCGCAGTTCGTGATCTGGCTCGTGCCCTTCGCCGCCCTGGCCTGGGCCTGGCGCGAGTGGGCCGCCGCCGCGGCGGTGACCGCAGCGATCGTGCTGACCCAGCTCGAGTTCCCGGCCCGCTACTGGGAGCTGGTCTACGGCAACACCGGTGCAGCGGTGCTCGTGGGCGCGCGCAACGCGCTCCTGCTCGTCGCCCTCACGTCACTCCTGGCGCGGGTCGTCGCACCGGCGCGATGGCGTCGGCCCGCGGCGGCTGCGACGCGCTGATCAGCACGCCCATCAGCCACGGGTCCTCGGTCGAGGTCTCGAAACGCACCGGCATCATCGTGGCCAGCGACTCGATCGCCTGCTCGCGCTTGACGCCGATCACCCCGCCGCGCGGCCCGGTCATCCCGACGTCGGTGATGTAGGCGGTGCCGCCGGGCAGGACGCGGTCGTCGGCCGTGGGCACGTGCGTGTGGGTGCCGACCACGGCGGTCACGCGGCCGTCCAGGTGCCAACCCATCGCGACCTTCTCGCTCGTGACCTCGGCGTGCATGTCGACGAGCACGTAGTCGGCGTCCTCGCGCAGGGTGTGCAGGGCGGCGTCGGCCTCGGCGAACGCGTTGCGGCCGGCGCGCACGTGCACGTTGCCGGAGAGGTTGAGCACCCCCAGGCGCACGCCGTCGCGCTCGACCACGCAGGTGCCGTGGCCGGGCTGGGAGCGCAGGAAGTTCGCGGGCCGCACGATGTTCGGGACGTCGTCCAGGTACGGATAGACCTCGCGGTGCCGGTACGTGTGGTTGCCGAGCGTGATCGCGTCGACGCCGAGGGCGAACATCTCGTCCGCCGTGCGGGGCGTGATGCCGAGGCCGCCGGCCGCGTTCTCGCCGTTGATGACGACGAAATCCAGCGCGAGCTCCTCGCGCAGGGCGGGAAGCAGGACCGCGAGTGTCCGGCGGCCGATTCCCCCGACGATGTCCCCGACGAAGAGCAGTCTCATCCGTTGCGCATACTGTCGAAACGGAGAGGATGGCTGTGTGAGCCAACACGCTCCACCGACAGAACCACCCACCGAACCGCCCCGCGGCCCCGAGCCGGTCGTCGTTCCGCGCTGGATCCAGCTCGTGGTCTTGCCGCTGGCGCTGCTCGGCGTGTGGGCGCTGGCGCGGGCCTCCGGGCCGGTCCTCCTGGTGTTCGCCGTGGCCGCCGTGGTCGCGCTCGGGCTCAACCCCGTGGTGGAGGCGCTCGCCAAGCCGCTGCGCAAGATCCACCTGCCGCGCGGCCTCGCGGTGCTGCTCGTCTACCTCGCGCTCGTGCTCGTCCTGCTCGGCGTCGGGCTGCTGCTGGTCAACGCGATCGCCAACCAGGTCGAGTCCTTCCAGCGCAACCTGCCCAACCTCGTCGACCAGGCCAACAAGTCGCTGGCCGACCTGCAGAAGACGCTGAACGACAACGGGATCAAGGTCGAGATCACCAGCCAGGGCCGCACCGCCCTGCAGACGCTCCAGGACAACCTGTCCCAGAGCACCGGCGACATCGTCTCCTCGGCCCGCGACATCCTCGGCACGGTGGTCGAGGGCGCGTTCGGCCTCGTGCTCACGATCGTGATCTCGATCTACATGCTGCTCTACGGGCCCCGGATCGGCGCGTTCGTGCGCAGGGTGCTGCCGCAGGGCGACGGCACGCCCGACGACGACTTCCCACGGCGGGCCCAGAAGGCGGTGTTCAACTACGTGCGGGGCCAGGTCGCCTTCTCGCTGATCATGGGCTTCAGCGCCGGCATCGTCCTGTGGTTCCTGGGCGTCGTCGGCATCTTCCCCGACGGCCAGCGCTACGCCCTGTTCTTCGGGGCCTTCTACGGCGTCATGGAGCTGGTCCCCTACATCGGGCCGATCCTGGGCGGGGCGCCGCCGGCGATCATCGCGCTGTTCCAGGACCCGCTGAGCGGCCTGTGGGTGATCCTCGCCCTGATCGCGCTGCAGCAGCTCGAGGGACACGTGGTGGCCCCGCAGGTGTTCGGGCGCACGCTGCGCATCAACCCCCTGCTGGTGCTGGCCGCGCTGCTGATCGGGGGGCAGCTCTACGGGATCGTCGGGGCCTTCGTCGCCCTGCCGCTGGCCGCGCTCGCGCGTGAGACCGTGCTCTACCTGCGCCGCCACCTCGTGCTCGAGCCGTGGGGCACGCCGAGCTCTGCCGAGGTCGTCGGGGCTGGAACCGGGGTCGAATCGCCGACCATCGAGCCCAAGCCCGACGAGGAGCGCGAGCGCGACGAAGTAGGCGCCGGCTCAACACCGCGCGACTAATCTCCGACGCCTTGGCCGGAACCACGGTTGCCACCGAGCCGACCCTCAAGGTCGAGCGCGTCACCAAGCGCTACGGCGAGCGTCTCGCGCTGCGCGAGGTCTCGTTCGAGGCGCTGCCGGGCGAGCGCGTGGCCATCATCGGCCCGAACGGCGCGGGCAAGACGACGCTGCTCTCGATCCTCGCCGGCATCCAGCCGTCCACCTCGGGCACCGTGTCGTGCCCGCCGCGCGACATCGGCTGGGTGCCCCAGCACGCGGCGGTGTACTCGAAGCTCTCGGTGGCCGAGAACCTCCGCCTGTTCGCACGGCTGGAGAAGGTCGACGACCCCGACGCCGCGGTCGACCGCATGCTCGAACAGACCGGCCTGCGCGAGCGCGCCGACGACGAGCTGGGCAAGCTCTCGGGCGGCAACCGCCAGCGCGTGAACATCGCCGTCGGCCTGCTCTCCAGCCCGCCCGCGCTGCTGCTCGACGAGCCCTCGACGTCGCTGGACCCGCGCCAGCGCGAGCGGCTGTGGGAGTTCATCGGCGCGCTGGCCGGCGGCGGCACCACGGTGCTGTTCTCCACCCACAACGTCGGCGAGGCCGACCGCTACGCCGATCGCCTCCTCGTCCTCGCCGACGGCGAGCTCCTCTTCCACGGCACCCCGCGCGAGCTCGAGCAGGCGGTCGGGGGCGACACGTACGACTTCGAGGGAGCGTTCGTGCGCTTCCTGCACGAGCGCGGCCACTGAGATGGCCATCTAGCCGCCTCCTTCCTGCGCATGCGCTGGCTGCTGCTCAAGGACCTCCAGATCCTGCGTCGATCGCCGCTGCTGGTGGGGCTGCTCGTCATCTACCCGGTCCTGATCGCGCTGCTGATCGGCTACGCGCTCTCGCGCGGCCCGACCAAGCCCAAGGTCGCGTTCCTGAACGAGGTGCCGGCGGGCCAGGGCTCGTTCAACCTCGGGTCCACGAAGATCAACGGCCGCCAGTACGCGGGCAAGTTCTTCACCGCCATCGACCCGATCGTCGTGCACAGCCGGGCCGAGGCGCTGCAGAAGGTGCGCTCGGGGCAGGCGCTGGCCGCGCTGATCATCCCCGCCGACATCGTCCAGAAGCTCTCGACCGGCGGGCTCGAGCGCCCGACGCTCGACGTCATCTACAACGCCGAGAACCCGCTCAAGCGCCAGTTCGTCGAGTCGACGATCCAGTTCCAGCTCGCCAAGGCCAACCAGGCGCTGTCCGGAGAATTCCGCAAGGTCGCCTCGCAGTACATCGACCTGCTGCTCAAGGGCGGGAACTTCAACGCCCTCGGGACGAACTTCAACGTGCTCGGGCTGGAGAGCGCGAACACGATCCTCAAGGGGGTGCGCGCCTCCTTGCCGCGTGGCTCACCGCAGGGCCCGCCGCTCGACCAGGTCATCCACTTCGCGACGCTGGCCATCAACAACCTCGACCTCTCCAATCAGGTCCTGGCCTCGGTGTCCTCGCCGCTGGCCGTGCGGACGACCACGATCGGCGCCGGCGGCAAGCAGCCGCTCGACACCTTCGCGGTGGCAGTGGCGGTGACGATCTCGATGATGTTCGTCTGCGTCCTGCTGGCGGCGGGGATGCTTGCGCTCGAGCGCGAGGAGAACGCCTTCACCCGGCTGGCGCGCGGGCTGGTCTCGCGGTTCGGGCTGGTGACGGAGAAGATCTCGCTGGCGGCGCTGTGCGCGACCGTCGTCGCGCTGGCCATGCTCATCGGCATCGGCATCTTCGTGGCCGTGGACTGGGGCCGGTTCCCGCTGTGGGTGGTCGCGACGCTGTTCGGCGCAGCCGGGTTCGGCGCGCTCGGGGTGGCCATCGGCGGCTGGGCGCGCGAGGTGCGCGCGGCGTCGCTGTTCGCGTTCCTGCTCTCGCTGCCGATCGCGGTGCTGGCGCTCGTGCCCAGCGGGGCCACCAACCCGACGCTCTACGACATCATCCGCGTGATCTCGGCCATCTTCCCCTTCCGCCCCGCGCTGGACGCGATGGCGGCGGCGCTGTCGGGCGGTGGCATCGGCCTGCCGCTGCTGCACCTGGTCATCCTCGTGGTGGCCTTCGGAACTCTGGCCCGCCTCAGCCTCAGGCGATTCGCCTAGGACTATCCTGCGCTGTCGCATGGCGTTCCCCCAGACTCGCTTGCGCCGGCTGCGGCGCACCGGCGCGCTCCGCGACCTCGTGCGCGAGACCGACCTCGCGCCGCGCCATCTGATCCAGCCCCTGTTCGTGGCCCTGGCCCAGGACGCGCCGCGCGAGCCCATCGTCGCCATGCCCGGCGTCGACCGCCTGTCGATCAGCGCGGCGGCCGAGGAGGCTCGGGCGCTGCACGACCGCGGCATCCCCGGCGTGCTGCTGTTCGGCCTGCCCGCCGACAAGGACGAGGAGGGCAGCGGCGCCTGGGACGACGAGGGCGTCGTGCAGCTCGCCACCCGCGCGATCAAGGACGCGTGCCCGGACGTGCTGGTCATCGCCGACGTGTGCCTGTGCGAGTACACCTCCCACGGCCACTGCGGGCTGCTGCGCTCCGACGGCGGCGTCGACAACGACGCGACGCTCGAGCTGCTCTCGCGCACGGCGGTCTCGCAGGCCAACGCCGGCGCCGACATGGTCGCCCCCAGCGACATGATGGACGGCCGGGTCGGCCACATGCGGGCCGAGCTCGACGACCACGGGCTCACCGACACCGCCATCGTCGCCTACAGCGCCAAGATGGCGAGCGCCTTCTACGGGCCGTTCCGCGAGGCGGCCGATTCGGCCCCAGCGTTCGGCGACCGCCGCTCCTACCAGATGGACGGCGCCAACCCCGACGAGGCCGTGCGCGAGGCCCTGCTCGACCGCGACGAGGGCGCCGACGTCGTCATGGTCAAGCCCGCGCTGCCGTACCTCGACGTCGTGCGCCGGGTCAAGGACGCCACCCGGATGCCGGTGGCCGCCTACAACGTCTCCGGCGAGTACGCGATGCTCAAGGCGGCCGCGGCGGCCGGGTACCTGGACGAGCGCGCCGCCGCGCTCGAGACCCTGACCGCCATCCGGCGCGCCGGGGCCGACATCGTCATCACCTACCACGCCAAGGACGCGGCGGAGTGGCTCCGGTAGCGCGCCCCAAGCTGCGCTCGCGCAAGGACGGCGCGGCAGTCCCGCTCGACGCGACCGACAAGCGCCTGCTCAACCTGATGCAGGGGCACTTCCCGCTCGCCCCGCGGCCCTACCAGCACGTCGCCGCCGAGGCCGGCATCGAGGAGGCCGAGGCGCTGCAGCGCGTGGAGCGGCTGCTCGACGACCGGATCATCCGCCAGGTGACCCCGATCTTCGACACCCGCGCGCTGGGCTACACGTCGATGCTCGTCGCCGCCAAGGTCGACCCCGAGCACCCGTGGCGGGCGGCCAAGATCATCAACGCGCACCCCGGGGTCTCGCACAACTACCTGCGCAATCACGAGTTCAACATCTGGTTCACCATCGCCACCGAGCCGGACTCGCTACTCGGGCTCGAGCGGACGCTCGAGGTGCTCGGGCAGGAGGCCGGAGCGACCTCGATCCGCAGGCTGCCCACCCTCAAGCTCTTCAAGATCCGCATGGACCTGGAGATGGAGGGGTCGACGGCCGACCTGGCCCGGGCGGCCGCGGCGGTCGAGCCCGCAGAGACCGAGCCCCAGCCCTACGACGAGCGCGACATGGCGATCATTCGCGCGCTCCAGGGCGACCTGCCGGTCGTGCCCGAGCCCTACGCGCCCACGGCGAGCGCGCTGGGCATGGACCAGGCCGACCTGCTCGCGCACCTCGAGGGCATGGTCGAGCGCCGGCTCCTGCGCCGCGTGGCGGCCATCCTCTTCCACCGCCGGGCCGGGTTCTCGGCCAACGGCATGGGCGTCTGGAAGGTGCCCGACGACCGCGTGCTGCAGACCGGCAAGCAGATGGCCGCCTTCCGCGGCATCTCGCACTGCTACCAGCGCCCCACCTACCAGGACTGGCCCTACTCGCTCTTCACCATGGCCCACGGTCGCAGCAAGGAGGAGTGCGACGCGATCCTCGACGCGATCGCGGAGGAGACCGGCATCGACCAGCGGGCGACGCTGTACTCGTCGACCGAGTTCAAGAAGGTCCGGCTCCTCTACTTCACGGACGACTACAAGAACTGGGAACGCGCCCGTGCCTGAGCGCGGGCGCGGCTGATGGCCGTCTCCCTCACCGACGCCCGGTCGGCAGAGCTCTACCGCCGCGCCCTCGAGTACCTCCCCGGGGGCGTCAACTCGCCGGTCCGGGCCATGCGCGCGATCGGGCGCGACCCGCTGTTCATCGACCGCGGCCAGGGCTCGGAGATCATGGACGTCGACGGCAACCGCTACGTCGACTGGGTGATGTCGTGGGGGCCGCTCATCCACGGCCACGCCCATCCGGAGATCCTCGAGGCCGTCATCGCGGCGGCCGAGCGCGGCACGAGCTTCGGCGCGCCGACCCGAGGCGAGATCGCGCTGGCCGAGGAGGTCGCCACGCGCATGCCCTCGGTGGAGATGCTGCGCATGACCTCGTCGGGCACCGAGGCGACGATGAGCGCGTTGCGGCTCGCCCGCGCGGCCACCGGCCGGGACAAGATCCTGAAGTTCGCCGGCGCGTACCACGGCCACGTCGACGGGCTGCTGGCGGAGGCGGGCTCGGGCCTGGCCACGCAGGCCATCCCCGCTTCGCCGGGCGTGCCCGAGGCCGCGACCCGGGCCACGGTCATCGTGCCCTGGAACGACCCGGACGCACTGCGAGCGGCCACGGCCGAGCACGAGCTCGCCGCGATCATCGCCGAGCCGTTCCCGGCCAACATGGGGGTCGTCCCCTCCAACGACGGCTTCCTCGAGCTGCTGCGCGAGCAGGCCGACGCCAACGGCGCGCTGCTCATCTTCGACGAGGTCATCTCCGGCTTCCGCGTGGCCACCGGCGGCGCCCAGGATCTGTGCGCGGTCCTGGCCGACCTGACCATTCTGGGCAAGATCCTCGGCGGCGGGCTGCCCGCCGCGGCCTTCGGCGGCTCCAACGACCTCATGGAGCGCATGGCCCCGGCCGGCGACGTCTACCAGGCGGGCACGCTGTCGGGGAACCCGCTGGCCGTGGCCGCGGGCCGCACGGCGCTGGCCCTCCTCGACGACGTCGCCTACCCGCGTCTGGCCGCCACCACCGAGCGGCTGGCCGCGGGCCTGCGCGCCGCCGCCGACGGCGGTCCGGTGCAGGTGGCCGCGGTGCCGGGGCTGGTCACGGTGTTCTTCTCCGAGAAGCCGGTGCGCAACTTCGCCGACGCCACCGCCTGTGACCTCGATGCCTACGCGGCCTGGTGCCGCGCCCTGCTCGCGCGCGGGGTCTATGCCCCGGCCTCTCAGTTCGAGGCCTGGTTCGTCTCGCTCGCCCACGACGAGCGCGACCTGGAGTGGACGATCGAGGCGGCGACCGCCGCGTTCAGCGAGGTCTGGTGACCCTCGAGCCACTGGCCGACGCCGTCCGCGACGAGGGCGGCCTGCTCGCGGACGTCGCCGCCGCGCCGCCGTACCCGCCGGCGGACTGGGGCGAGCGGGTGCCGGGCGACTACGCGCTCATCGTGGAGGCCATCCGCGAGGGCTACGAGCTGCATTACGGCCACCCGCGCGTGGTCGCCCCCGACGATCCCGACCTGGCGCTGCTGGCGGGCGACCGGCTCTACGCGCTCGGGCTTGCGCGGCTTGCCGACCTGGGCGATCTGGAGGCGGTCGTGGTCCTCGCCGACCTCATCGCCGACAGCGCCCGCGCCCACGCCGAGGGCGCCCCCGATCGGGCTCGTGCGGCGTGGCACGAGGCGACCGCGAGGCTGACAGAACCCAACCGGTAACCTGCCGCGTACTCGGGTTGAGCCCGCGTTTAAGGGCCCGCGGACGGACCCTCCATCAGGAATGCCAGACAAGCGCGAGAACATCAAGTCCCGCTACGCCGAGGACCGGGAGATCCCGGGGGCGTACGAGGGCGAGACGGTCACCCGGCGACGCTTCATGGTGGGCACGACCCACCTGGCCGGCGCGGGTGCCGCGCTGGCGTTCACGCTGCCCGCGCTGGCCTTCGCGCTTGGGCCCGTGTTCGAGCGCCGACCGGCCACCTGGGAGGACGTCGGGCCGATCACGGCGTTCAACCCCAACAGCTACGTCCCGGTGAACTTCACCCAGACGCCGGGCATCGGCGACGTCGGGCGCACCACCGCCTACGTGCGCCGCTTCAACCCGTCGATCGACGGCGGACAGGAGCCGCGCGACCAGTACGAGGCCTACATCGCCATCTCCACACGCTGCGCGCACCTCGGCTGCCCGGTCCGCTACGTGGCCGCCGCCCAGCGCTTCATCTGCCCGTGCCACGGCGGCGTGTACGACAACCTCGGCAAGGTCAACGGCGGTCCGCCCGTGCGCCCGCTGGACCGCTTCTACACGCGCGTGCGCGCCGGCCACCTGCAGATCGGTCCGCGCTTCTCGGTCAACTCGGAGCTGAACCGCTTCGCGCCGCGCGACCCGGGCGAGCCGCTGGACGGCATCGGCCAATACCTGTACCCGGCTCGCTTCTCGACGCCCAAGCCCTGATGCCGAGGATCAAGCTCCCGTCCAAGCTTCCCTCGCCGCCGCCAGGCGCGGTGCCCAAGTCGCTGCAGCCCTCCCCGGGGCGGCCGCAGGAGGGCAACGGCAAGAAGTCGCTGAAGGACAAGGTCATCCACGACGGCACCGAGGCCGGGACGACCGTCGTCGACTGGGTCGACGAGCGCACCTCGCTGTCGGGTGCCCTGCGCTGGACGCTGTTCCGCAAGGTGCCCAAGGGGACGAACTGGTTCTACACCCTGGGCTCGGCCACGCTGTTCGCCTTCCTCAACCAGGCGGTGACCGGCGTCTTCCTGGCCATGTACTACGACCCGTCGCCCACGCGGGCCTACGAGTCGATCCGCTTCGTCACCAACGAGGCCTTCCTCGGCGAGTTCGTGCGCGGCATGCACAAGTGGGGGTCGTCGGTCATGGTGATCCTGATCTTCCTGCACATGGCCCGGGTGTTCTTCTTCGGCGCCTACAAGTACCCGCGCGAGCTGAACTGGGTCATCGGCGTGACCCTGCTCATCCTCACCATGACCATGGCCTTCACGGGCTACCTGCTCCCGTTCGACCAGCGCTCCTACTGGGCCACGATCGTGGGCGTGAACATCAACGGCACCGGGGCCTTCATCGGGCCGTACCTGAGCGACTTCCTGCGAGCCGGACCCGACTTCGGGGCGACGACGTTGTCGCGCTTCTACGCCATCCACATGATGCTCATACCGGGCGCGATCGCTGCCCTCATCGGGGCGCATCTCTACCTGGTCGCCAAGCTCGGGACCACCGCGCCGCCGTGGCTGAAGGTCGAGTCCGAGCCCGAGCTGCGCGAGCAAGAGGTCTGACCTCGTGAACGCCCGCGAGAAGGAGGCCTACCTCCGGGACTACTCGGTGATGAAGTCGCAGGGGAAGCCGTTCTTCCCCTACGCGGTCGCCAAGGACTCGATCATGGCGCTGATCGTGATGATGGTGATCATCGCGCTCTCGGTCGTGCTCGGGGCCGAGCTCGGCCCCAAGGCGGACCCGTCGACCACGACGTACGTCCCGCGGCCGGAGTGGTACTTCTTCTTCCTCTTCGAGGTGCTGCGGGTCATCAAGCCGCCCGAGCTCGTCCCGCTGGCGACGATCGGCGTGCCGACGATCTGCATGATCCTGTTGTTCACGCTGCCGTTCTTCGACCGCTCGACCGAGCGGCGCCCCGAGCGGCGGCCGATCGCGACCACGGCCGGGATCCTCACCATCGCCGCCATGGCCTTCCTGACCTACCAGGGCGCGAACGCCGGCCCGCCCACCCAGATCGACATGAAGCCGCCCAGCGACCTGCACGGCGCGTCGCTCGCGCAGTACAACGCGGGCAAGCTCGTGGCCGCGCAGTCGGGCTGCCTGGCCTGCCACAAGCTCGGCGACAACGGGAACGACGGCCCGGGTCCGCCGCTGACCGACGTCGGGAGCCGCGTGCCCAAGCAGGCGATCGCACGCACGCTGATCAACCCGACGGCGCCGATGCCGTCGTTCAAGGACCTCCCGCCGGCGAAGTTCAACGCGCTCGTCGCCTTCCTGAGCCAGCTGCAGTGACCGGCGCCGCGGACGGCGGCATGCTCGAGGAGCAGCAGGTCCGGGCGATGTTCGACCGCATCGCCGGCGTCTACGACCGCATGAACCGGGTGATGACGGCGGGTCTGGACGCGCGCTGGCGTTCGCGCGCCGCCGACCTGGCCGCGCTGGGCGAGGGCGGGCGGGCGCTCGACGTCGCCTGTGGCACGGGCGACTTGACCTTGGAGCTGGCCGCGCGCGTGGGCGAGCGCGGCGAGGTGGTGGGCTGCGACTTCTCGGCGTCGATGCTCGAGCTCGCCCGGCGCAAGGCCCCCGGCATCCAGTTCGACCAGGCCAATGCGCTCGACCTCCCCTACCCGGACGATGCCTTCGACGCCGCCACCGTCGGCTTCGGCGCGCGCAACTTCTCCGACCTGCGCCAGGGCCTGGCCGAGATGGCGCGCGTGGTGCGCCCGGGCGGGCGCGTCGTCGTGCTCGAGATCACCAACCCCCAGCGGCCGCCGCTGTCGTGGTTCCATCGGGTGTGGTTCGACCGCCTGGTGCCCATGCTCGGGCGCGTCACCGGGCAGGCCGACGCCTACAGCTACCTGCCCAACTCGGTGCGCCGCTTCCCCGCTCCCGAGGAGCTTGCGGGTACGCTCGCATCCGTGGGCCTCGGGAGGATCCGTTGGGTGTTGACCGCGGGCGGAATCATCGCCATCCACGTCGGGGAGCGCCCGTAGTGGCAACCGCGCCGACGGTCGACGCTGTGGTGCGCGCGGCGGGTCCCCACGTCGCGGCGCTCATGGGCCGGATCGAGGAGCGCCTGGCGGCGGTCATCGCCGGCCACGGCGAGCTCTTGGCCGCGCACGCCGGCTCGACCATCGCGGCCGGGGGCAAGCGCCTGCGCCCGCTGCTCGTGCTGGTGGCCGCGGGCCCCGACGCGACCGGCGACGGCATCGTGCGCGCCGCGGTGGCCGTCGAGCTCGTGCACTCGGCCACGCTGGTCCACGACGACGTGCTCGACGCGGCCGCCCTGCGCCGCGGCCGCCCGACCGTGGTGGCCTCGGCGGGCCGCGACATCGCCACCGCGACCGGCGACCTGCTGTTCTCGCGAGCGTTCGCCGAGCTGGCCGACAACGGCCGCATCGACGAGATCCAGGTGCTCTCGGACGCGGGCTCGGCGCTGGCCGCGGGCGAGCTGCTGCAGCGCGCCGACGCCTGGGACGGCTCGGTACCGGTGCAGCGCTACCTGGAGCGCTGCGAGCTGAAGACCGCGCGGCTGTTCGAGGCCGCTTGCATGCTGGGCGCGCTCGAGGGTGCCGACGCCGACGGCCGGGTGGAGGCCCTGGGTGCGTTCGGGCGCCGGGTCGGGCTCGCCTTCCAGCTCCTCGACGACGTGCTCGACGTCTCCGGGCCGGCCGAGCGCACGGGCAAGCACCGCGGGGCCGACCTGCTCGACGGCACGGTGACCCTGCCGCTGATCCTCGCGCGCGAGCGCGACCCCGAGCTGGCGGCGCTCGATCCGCGCTCGGTGCGCACGCCGGCGGAGGCTGAGGCGGTGTGCGCGCGTGTCGAGGCCACCGGCGCGCTCGAGGAGGCCAAGCGCCGCGCGCTGGCCATCGTCGCCGAGGCCAAGGCGGAGCTGCCCGAGCTTCCGGGCCCCCAGCGCGAGGCGCTGGAGCTTGTCGCCGACGGCGTCGTCGAACGCTACGCCTAGCCCTAAGCCATTCTCGCCGCCCCTGGCGGGGTCCTCGGGGTTCGCCGTGCCGAGCACGGCTCACCCCTGCGTCCGGCCCCAGGAACGACGAGCTATGGCTTAGAAGTCAAACGGGACGATCAAGTCGTCGTGCAGCGCGTGGATGAAGCGCTCGATCTGCTCTTCCATGTTCGCGTGCGTCAGGTGGCGCAGGTCGCGGACGATGGTCTCCATCCCGCGCTCGAGCTCCTCGTCGAGGAGCTCCACGATGCTCCGGTCGTACACCGCGCCGCCGATCCACTCGCAGTTGGGACAGCGCAGCTCGAGCCGCCAGGTGTCCGCGGCGACCTCTTCCCAGTCGATCGGGTGGACCAGATTCGAGCCGCAGTCGCGGCAGACGTGCAGTCGACGCGAGGGGGCGGCGACCGTCTTCTCGGCCTCCGGCTCGGCGGCGGCGCGGCGGCCCGTTGCGCCGAACACCACGACCTCGATCTGCTTCCCGCTGGGAAGCCGGAGGCGTCGCACCTTGTCCTGATCTTCGCTCTGCTGGTCCATCGCTCTCGTGCCTACATCGACTCGGGGATGACGAACTTGACGGCTCTCGGTTTGATTTCGGTAAGCGGTTGGCAGCACTGCCGCTAGGCTTGTCGAAGAGAACTTCGTGTTCAGCTCGATCGGACCCCTCGAAATCATCGTCGTGCTCGTGATCATCCTGTTGATCTTCGGGCCGAAGCGGCTGCCTGGGCTGGGGAGATCCCTCGGGTCCGGCATGCGCAACTTCAAGGAATCGATCGCGGGCAAGGACAACGACGAGGACGAGGAGGAGGACGAGCGGCCGGAGCTGACCAAGGCGCAGGCCAAGTCCGACGACCGTCCCGCCGAAGAGCGCCAGGTCAACGAGGCGCTCGGCCGGTCCGGCGACTAGCCCCCGGAGCCTCCGGCGGCATGGCGACCGCGCTCCGTCCGATCAAGCACGACGACCGGCTCTCGCTGGTCGAGCACCTCGACGAGCTCCGCACGCGCATGATCATCTGCGGGGTGACGCTGGCAGTCGCGTTCGGCGTCTGCTTCTGGCAGAACCACGTGTTGCTGCACATCCTCAACGTGCCGCTGCAGGAGACCACGAACGCGGTCACGTCGGGCGGGCGGCTCTCGCAGACGGCGCGCCAGGCCGCGTTGCAGCGCCGCGCGCTCCAGCAGCTCGGCGGCGCCGTCAACACGCTGGCCGAGGGCGCCGAGCGGCTCCCGCCGGCGCAGCGGGCGCAGTTCGAGGCGCAGCTGCGCGCCTACAACCGCACCGTCACCCTGCTGCCGTCGACCATCCCCAAGCGCCAACCGGTCACGCTCGGCGTGGGCGAGCCGTTCACGACCACGCTGACGACGGCGTTCTGGTTCGCGCTGATCTTCTCCCTGCCGATCATCCTCTACCAGATCTACGCCTTCGTCTTACCGGCGTTCTCGCCCCGCGAGCGCCGGGTGGCCCTGCCGCTGATGGCGATGATCCCGATCCTGTTCATCGGGGGCGTGCTGTTCGCGTACTTCCTCGTGCTCCCGCCGGCCATCGGGTTCCTGCAGCACTTCAACGACCAGTCCTTCGACGTGCTCGTGCAGGCGCGCGACTACTACAAGTTCGAGCTGCTCACGATCGTGATGGTCGGGCTGATCTTCCAGGTGCCGATCGGGATGGTCGCCCTGAATCGCGCGGGCATCCTCTCGGCCGCCAAGCTGCGCCGGACGTGGCGCTACGCGGTGGTCATCATCGCCGTGGTCGCGGCCCTGCTACCTGGGGTCGATCCGGTCACCACGGTGCTGGAGATGATTCCCCTGCTGGCCCTCTACCTGCTGAGTATCCTGCTCCTCACCTGGCTCGACCGTCGTTCTCCAGTTGATCGTGGCCTGGAGCCCGACGGCGAGGAGGACTACGAGCCGCTCGACTTCGACTGACCATGCTCTTCGACCTCAGAGGCCGCGGCCGGCACCGCACGGTCCAGATCGTCTACACGACGCTCGCCGTTCTCATGGCGGCGGGGCTGATCCTGTTCGGCGTCGGTTCGGGGCTCGCGGGCGGCCTGATCGACGCCATCAACGGCGGCGGCGGGTCGAGCAACACGGCCAGCTCCAACCTGTCCAAGCAGGCCGACACGCTGCAGAAGCGCGCGCAGCAGAACCCGCAGGACGCGACCACCTGGGCGCGGCTGGCGCGGGCCCAGTTCCAGCTCGCCGCCAGCACGGTCGACCAGAACACGGGCCAGATCACCGCCGACGGGCGCAAGGACCTCGCCGCGGCAGGCGTGGCCTGGGACCGCTACCTGGCCCTGAATCCCGCGAAGCCCGACGCGGCCACCGCGGCCGTGATGGTGCAGGCCTTCATCCAGCTCAACCAGGCGGCCAAGGCGGCCGACGCGCAGGAGATCGTCACCGGCGCGCGGCCCAACCGCAACGCCTACCTGAACCTGGCCAAGCTCGCCTACGCCGCCGGCCAGACCCGCAAGGGCGACCTCGCGGCGCAAAAGGCGCTGGCCGACACGCCGAAGGACCTGCGCACGGCGGTCAAGGACCAGCTCGACCAAGCCAAGAAGCAGGGCGCGGCGGCGGCGGGCGGCCAGACCCAGACGGCGCCGGCGCCGACGACCTCCACCGGCTGAGTCCTCCTCGTTCAGGCCATCGCTCGGCGCCGAGAATGGCCTAGCATGCCCGGTCCCCGGGCCGTTAGCTCAATTGGTAGAGCAGGGGCCTCTTAAGCCCAAGGTTGAAGGTTCGAGTCCTTCACGGCCCATAGAACAAGCACGATTCTCTACCGGCTAGAGCATCAACTTGGTCCCCAATTGGTCCCGAGAAGTTGGCCGGATCGGGACTTACACCCACCGGTGGTCCGCCTTGCGCGGCGGTAACCGCATCACCCCTGCCTTCGCTCCCTCAGGTACTCGGCGACCCAGCGGTTCCAGACTCGCTGACCGCCCAAGAATCCGGCAACCACACAAACGATCCAGTTAGCCCCCCCGCTGTGGGTCGCGTGGGCGATCAGTTCTCCGACCACCCCCCCGCCGATGACGAATAGAGGTTCCACCGGAGCCGCGATGGTGGGCTGTTGACAGGCATGACGGGAACGAACGTGGGCTTGCCTTGCCGGTCGCGCACCCAGTTCTCCATCGCGACGATGCGCCGCCGCTTCCGGGGCATTGCCGCGCAGGCTAACGATCCCTACGGGGGGCTGCCTCGCCCCCTTACCTCGACTCCACTACGCCCTGTTCGACGGTGACAGGAACCCCGGTTAGGCTGGGCGCGGGCTATCGGCGCGGAATCGCGCCAGGGAGGTTTGGGCGATGCATCGTCTCAGGTGCTTGGTGGTCATTGGGGCGCTGGCGGTGGCGGTGGGCGTGGTGGCGGCTGGTCCTGCGGCGGCCCGCGCGCCGCCCGACGCAACCGGTAGCACTAACCGGTGAGTCGGACTGCCTTCAACCAACATCGAAGGAGAAGTGAACATGCGAAAGACGATCATGGTGGCAACGGTCGCGGGTGCGTTCGCCATCGGAGGTGGGGCCGCTCTAGCGACGATCCCGGACTCCAACGGCACGATCCACGGGTGCTACAACCCTCAGGGCAACTCACTGTCAAAGCTCAGTGTCATAGATACCGATGCTGGCCAAACCTGCCCGAAGGGATCGACAGCACTCAACTGGAGCCAAACCGGGCCGCGAGGCCCGAGCAATGCGTACGAGGCGCATGTCGTCAGAGTGGACCTCTCGCAAAACGCCGTCATCCTGTCAAAGACTGTCCCCGCAGGCTCGTATGTCATCAACGCAAAGACGATGCTGACGAACCTCAACCAGAGCAGTCCAGTCCACGTAATCTGCCAGCTCCTTGCGCCCAG
>Ga0207708_10000493_pt1 | contig 30297 bp, 28 predicted proteins | sample KBSK5101metaG_FD_184340 | JGI IMG/M metagenome (GOLD analysis project Ga0207708, IMG submission 184340) | Corn, switchgrass and miscanthus rhizosphere microbial communities from Kellogg Biological Station, Michigan, USA - KBS K5-10-1 metaG... | ecosystem: Host-associated > Plants > Roots >... | reverse complement strand
GCGGCGCGCCGTTGACCCGAGCCTCCGGCGGCCCGAACAGCCGGATCTCGAGCGTGGGCGTGGCGTCACGACGTGGCATCGCCGTAACGATACGGGCGCCTGTGCCGTCTCGTAACGTTGCCCGGACGATGGGCGGCGATGCTTTCTCCATGCACTCGACCGTTCCCCGCAGCCCACGCTGGCCGTGGGTCCTCGCGGTGACCACGATGGTCATCTTCCTGGCGACGAATGCGGTCGCGTCATCGGGCGACATCGACCTGCCCGGCCTGATCGATCTCGCGACCCTGCTGGCCTTCCTGCTCGTCGGTGCCCTGCTGTGCTCCCGTGTGCCCGGCAATGTCGTCGGCCCGCTTCTGCTTGGCTCGGGCGTCACCCTGGCGACGACGATCAGCCTGAGCGCACTGGAGGTGGTCGCGATGGACTCAGGCAGGGTGCCCGTCACCGTCGTCGCCGCGGCCGGCCTCGTCAGCGGCGTCGGGTTCCTTGTGCCGGTCCTGATCGTCCTGGTCGGGATCCCGCTGGTCTTCCCCGATGGCCGCCTCCTTTCGGGCCGTTGGCGGTGGGTCGTCGTCCTATGTGTCGTCGCAGTCAGCTCGGCGGCCGTTTCGCAGCTCGTGGGCCCGGATCCGGTGGGCAGGCCACAGATCGCGAACCCGTTCCTCGTCCCGACCTTGGCGGGTCTGGCGGACGTTCTCGAAACGTTCACGAAATGTGCGGTGATCCTGGGTTTCGGTGCGGGGGCGCTGGCGATCGTCATCCGCTATCGGCGCGATGACGACGTCGAGCGGCATCAGCTCAAATGGCTGATCGCGCCACCGGTCCTCGCCGCCGTGGCCTTTCCGATCGCGTTCCTCGCGCCGTGGCAGGTCGTGAGCGACGTGGCCTTCGCCGTCGGTCTCCTGGCGCTGCTCGCCCTGCCGCTCGCGATCGGGGTGGCGATCCTTCGGTACCACGTCTACGACATCGACAGGATCATCAGCCGGTCCATCGCCTGGGCCCTCATCACCGGTCTCCTCGTCGGTAGCTTCGCGGTCATCGTCGTCGGATTGCAGGCCGTGCTCGTCCGCGTCACCCAGGGCGACGTGCTGGCTGTCGCCGCGTCCACGCTCGTCGCATTCGCCCTGTTCCAGCCCGTCCGCCGCACCGTGCAGGGCGCCGTGGACCGGCGGTTCGACCGGGCGCGCTACGACAGCGACCGGACCGCGGAGGCGTTCTCGACCCGGGTCCGGAGTGAGGTCGATCTCGACGCCGTCGCCGATGACCTCACCGGGTCCGTCAGGCGCGCGCTGCGCCCCCAGGCGATGTCCCTCTGGCTGAAGGGTCCCGGCCGATGAACCGGGTCGGTCGCGCCGTCTCGCGTATCGCCCTGGTCGGGTTCGTCGTCGTCGCGACGGCGCTCGCGACCATCGATCTGTTCACATTCCTCACCGTCGCGATCTCATGCGCCGTCGGGGCTTTCCTCATCGACCGTCGCCCACGGAATGCCGTCGGCTGGCTTGTGATGGCGATCGGGATCTCATATCTCCTCACGACGGCGCGACCCGGCATCGACATCGACGGCATCGTGACGGGCACGGCGCCGTGGCCCGACTTCATGTGGCAGTGGCTCGGGTCTTGGGCGGGCAGCGTCGGGTTCGTCTGCTACGCGGCTGTCGCTTTCGTCTTCCCGAGCGGCCGGCTTGTCCAGGACCGGCGGACGGCGATCCGGGTCGCGTTGATCGTCGCGCTCCTCGTCGCCGTGATCCCACCGGCACTTGCGCCGTCGATCCCGGTCACCGCCCAGGACGGGAGGGAGCTCCGCGGCCCGAACCTGCTCTCGCCATTCGGCGGCGATGGGAGCGCAACGCCGCCACCGGGTGCCGTCCTGATCGGGACGATGATCCCGATCGGGGTGCTCGTGGCCGGCGTGGCCGACCTCCTGCGTCGCTATCGACGGGCCGTGGGGATCGAACGGCTCCAGATGCGCTGGCTGCTGTCTGCCGCTCTCTTCGTCGTCTGCAGCATCGGCATCGGTCTCGCTTCGTTCGCGATCGGCGGACCGCAGCTCGGCGTCATCGCCTGGCTGCCGGCATTGTTCGCCTATCCGACGGTCGCGCTCGCGATCGGCGTCGCGATCCTGCGCTACCGGCTCTACGACATCGACCGGATCGTCAGCCGGACGCTCTCGTGGGGTCTCGTCACGGGGACGATCCTTGCCCTCTTCTGGGTGCTCGTCGTCGGCCTCCAAACGGCACTCGCGAGATTCATCGAAACGGGCACGATCGTCGTCGCGATCTCGACGCTCGTCGCCGCGGCGCTCTTCCAGCCGATCCGCCACCGGATCCAGCAGGCGGTCGATCGCCGCTTCGACCGGGCTCGCTATGACGGCCAGCGCACAGCCGCGGCGTTCGCCGACCGGCTGCGCATCGGCGTCGACCTCGATGCGCTCGTCGCTGACCTCACGGCCACCGCTGACGAAGCGGTGCGTCCGACCTCGGCTTCCCTCTGGCTGCTTCAGTCGTCCGGCCGAAGCGGAGATCGGCCGTAACGATGTCGGAACGACGTTCCTCGAGGATGGTCTCGATGACAGCCCTGACCAGACCGTTCCGCCGCCTCGTCGATCGGTCCACCGATGGTGTCGAGCCCGCACCGGATCACGACCCGCTCGAGCCTGCGACCGACGCCCCGGCTGGGATCGCCGCAGCGGCCGGCGCAGACCTCGCCTCGATCGCCGTCGACATCCCCGAGGCCGATCCGCTGTTCGCGTACCTCCAGTCCGCTCCCGGTCCGGTCGACGTCGGCCGACTCGAGCTGGAGTCGCCCGCGGTGCAGGCATTGCGTGACGCCGACGTGGCGCTCGTCGTCCCACTCGTCACGCAGGGCGAGCTCATCGGGACGCTGAACCTCGGGCCGCGGCTCTCCGAGCAGGACTATTCCACCGACGATCGCCGGCTCCTTGCCACGCTGGCTGCCCAGGCCGCCCCGGCCATCCGGGTCGCCCAGCTCGTGCGCGAACAGGCCGCCGAGGCGGCCGAGAAGGAGCGCCTCGCCCAGGAGCTTCGGGTCGCGACGCTCATCCAGCAGCAGTTCCTGCCGCGTGAGCTCCCGCGCCTGCCCGAATGGCAGATCGCCGCGTTCTATGGTCCGGCGCGCGCGGTCGGTGGCGACTTCTATGACTTCGTCGAGCTGCCTGACGGCCGGATCGGGATCGCCGTCGGCGACGTCACCGACAAGGGGGTCCCGGCGGCGCTCGTCATGGCCCGGACGCACAGCGTCCTGCGTGCCGAGGCGTCCAGGCTGTCGTCGCCAGGCGAGATCCTCTCCCGGGCGAACGACCTGCTCGTGCCCGAGATGCCGGCCCGGATGTTCGTGACGTGCCTGTTCGCCGTCCTCGACCCGGCGACGGGCAGGATCGTGATCGCCAACGCCGGCCACAACCTGCCGTTCGTCCGGTCCGGCGGCACGGTGACCGAGATCCGGGCCACCGGGATGCCGCTCGGGCTCCTGCCGGGCATCCGGTACGAGGAGGTCGAAGGCACGATCGCGCCGGACAGCAACGTCCTGCTCTACAGCGACGGCCTCGTCGAGGCGCACGACTCGGACCGCGAGATGTTCGGGTTCGACCGGCTTCGCGACGCCCTCGTCGTCGACGACGCCGGCAGCGAGCTGCTCGATCGACTGCTGGAGACGCTCCGGACATTCACCGGGCCCGACCACGAGCAGGAGGACGACATCACGCTCGTGACGCTACGCCGATCGGCGGGTGTCGCCGACAGCTCCGCTGACTCGACGGCCCTCACCTCGTTCAGCCTCCCGGGACTCGCCGGGAACGACCGCGAGGCGATGGACCGGGTCGCCGCCGCCGTCGCCGATCTGGAACTGCCGCCCGATCGGGTCGATCGGCTGAAGACGGCCGTCAGTGAGGCTGCGATGAATGCCATCGAGTACGGCAGCCACGGCCGGGCCGACGTGCCATTCGACGTCGACGTCGTGGTGACGCCCACGGACGTCATCGTTCGCGTCACCGACCGGGCCCTGTCCGGACCCGTCCCGACCGATCCCGAGACCCCCGACCTCGAGCGAAAGCTGGCCGGCGACCAGAAGCCGCGTGGCTGGGGCCTGTTCCTCATCGAGCACATGGTCGACGCGATCGACGTGTCGGCCGATGAAGCCGCGGGCACGCAGACCGTCACGCTCCGCATCGCCCGTGAGGAGAAGCGTCATGACTGATCGGAGCTTCGGCGCCGAGGTCGTCGGCAGACCCGACGGCGTCCGCTTGCAGATGCGGGGCGATCTCGACAGCCGCGCCGACGAGACCCTGAGTGATGCCTATCGCGAGGTCGCGACCTCAGGCTCGCGCGGTCTGACGCTCGACTTCGGCGAGGTCGGCTACATCAACAGCACCGGTATCGCGCTCGTCGTCCGGCTGCTCGCCGACGCCCGACGCGACGGCCGCGGTGTCCGAGCCGTGGGGCTCACGCGGCATTACCAGGAGATCTTCCGGATCACCCGGCTCTCGGACTTCATGGACATCGTCGAAGGAGACGCGGCATGACGACCACGACCATCGAACGCGCGCGGTCAGGCGACGTCGCGTTCCTGCGGATCACTGGTGACGTCACGTCGGCGAGTGACACGGAGCTGACCGAGGGCTTCGGCGCGGCGGTGGACGACGGCGCTCGGGCGGTCGCCCTCGACTTCTCCGCGATGGAGTACATGAACAGCGGTGGCATCGGTCTGCTGGTGACGCTCCTCGTCCGCGCTCAACGGTCCGGTGTCCGGCTCCTTGCGATCGGCCTGTCCGACCACTACCGCCAGATCCTTGCCCTCACCCGGCTGGATGAGGCGATCGAGATCCTGCCCGACGAGGCGGCGGCGATGGCTGCCGTGGACGCGTGACCGGCTCGCGCGATTCGGCCAACTGGGCGCCGACCGTCGATCGCCTGTCCGCCAGCGGCGTCAGGGGGGCGTCCGTCGACGCAGTCAGCGGCCGGCGCCTGTCTGGACCCCTCCAGGGGTTCGGCCAGCTCTGGCAGAAGACCTTCCGGGTCCGCCTCGAGGGCGTGGACGTCTCGCCCGAGCAGCTCGTCGCAGCCTGGAAGGGGTCGTTCGCATCATTCTGGCCGAAGCAGGGCCGGTTCTACGGCCCACTCGCGGGGATCGCCCCAGGCGAAGTGGCCCTGCTGGACGTGATCCCGCTGCCCGGAGCTCCCGTGCGGCTGAGCAGCGGCATCCTGGTCGTCTATGCCGATGACGAATCGTTCACGTTCATGACCCCCGAAGGCCACATGCTCTCGGCTTGGATCACGTTCTCGGCGTTCCGTGAGGGCGACGTCACGATCGCCCAGGCCCAGGCGCTGGAGCGGACATCGGATCCGTTCGACGAGCTTGCCTACATGTTCGGCGTCAGCCGGATGAACGACGCGTTCTGGAGTCGGACGCTCGAGAACCTTGCCCGACACGTGGGCGTCACCGAGCCCGCCGTGACCGCTGTCGCCATCTGCGTCGATCGGCGACGTCAGTGGCGTCATGTCCGGAACATCCGCTACAGCGCGACGCTCCGGACCGCTCGCCACACGCTGGCCGCTCCGGTCCGCTGGGTCACGCGCCGGAGCTAGCGCAGGATCACGCCCTGCGGAGCGGTCGGACGGGCTGGATCGCCACGATCGCGAGGACGATCCATGCCGCCCCAGCGGCGACCCACGCGATCGGCGATGGCACGAGCATGAGGCCTCCGGCGATCACCAGGCCCTCGGCGGTCGGATGGTCGCCCGCGCGCGATCGCATCAGGCCGACGAGCACGGTGCCGACGGCCGCCAAGGCTCCCGGAGCGCCTGTGATCGCCCCGTAGGGCCCACCGAGCGAAGCCCCGACGAGGGCGGCGATCCAGAGCAGGTGTCCTACCACGGCGACCACGAGCGCCCGCGCCGTTCCCCGCGGCGCGTCCAACCCTGACCGTCGCCCGAGCTGCGTGACCGCCCGGAGCGCCGCCACCGCTCCCAGCGCCCCGATCGGCAACGTCTCCAGCATGAACCCGGGCCAATCGGGCATCAGCGGCTGAAGCGCACTGAAGAGACCGGCCCCGACCCATGCGACCCCTGCGATCAGCGCGGCCACGACCGGCGGACTCGGCGCGGTCAGCGGATGCACGTAGGCGTCGAAACCTCCGCGCGCGAGATCGAGCCGGCTCCGCATCGTGAGCGGCCGCGATCCGAGCACGGCGATCAGCTCGTCCTCGTAGCGCTCGCGCCAGGCGCGCGGATACAGACGCAACCAGCGACTTCCCCGCGGATCGGCAGCGGATCGATCGGTCACGCGCACCCGTTCTCGACCAGTGGCGGGATCACGCCCGGCATCCCGAGGGCGACGGGTAATGGACCGAGCGTGAGCTTCGTCTGGTCGACGAACAGTACGCCGTCCTTGTCGATCCGCGTCCCGAAGCGATCCATGCTGCGCGCCGCAGGTCCGTACCGGACACCGTCGACCTTCGTCCCCAAGCGGTCATAGCGCGACTGGTGGCACGGGCAATGGATCCAGAAGTCCTCGATGCAGGGGTTCGGCTTGCAGCCGAGGTGAGGGCAGCGCTGGTAGAGCGCACGGACGTTCAGTGCACTCCCATCGCCCGTCTCGTCCTCTCCTTCGAACCAGCCGGCACGGTCAGGGTCGATCACGACGATGAATGCCTTCGCCTCGGCGACGTAGGCGGGAAAGCCCTCGCCGACCGGTAGCGAGCCGTTCGCGGTAAGGAACTCATGGAACGTACCGATCCTGACGACGCCGCCACCGCCCTTGCCCGCAGACCAGGCGAAACCGACCGTGCCGGCGACGGCCTCGACCGCCAGGAGGCCGAGGGTCGCCCCGAGCGCGCGGCGCAGCAGGGTGCGCCGTGAGAACCCGGTCGTGACGCTGGCGCGGCTCGCGCGGAGCACGGCCGACGTCAACGGCCTCATCCCGGTGCTCAGTCGAGCATCAGGCTCCGACGGCGGAGTCGAGCTCCACACCTCATCCCTCCGATCCCGTCGAGGCGCCGTCGGCGACGGCGCTCGGCATCCCGAGCAGCCCTATCGTCAGGCCGACGAGGACCCAAACGATGCCGAACGGGATGGCCTGGTACATGACGGACGGATCGGTCCACTGGGTACGCACCAAGGCGGCGAAGGCATTGAAGACGCCAACGACTGTGACGACCCACAGCACGGCGACGATGCTGGGCACCGTCCGCCCGGCGACCGCCGTCGCGAGCCCGATCGATCCGAGGAGGGCGAACAACGCGGCCGCCCCACCACCGATCGCCGTGATGAAAAAGCCGACAGCTGCGATCGCTGCGGCGTAGCCGCCCCAGCCGCGCATCCGACCCACACTCGCGAAGCCGAGTGAAAGGTGGCTGGCGACCCCCGCGAGCCCCGCCAACGTAGCGATCAGCCGGCCAATGCCGAAGATCGGATCCGCTTCGGCGACCTTGAACGCTTGGACCGATAGCACCAGCCATGCGATCCAGAGCCCGCCTGCCGCGATGGCGCTGACGGCGGCCGCCCGGACGGGCCTCTCCCATCGGTTCGGCGACCGCTGATCGCGGCGGGCATCGATCGCTCCGCGGACGATGTCGACGCGGTCGCGCATCGTCGGTGGTCGAGCCTCCAGGAGGCCGAGGAACTCGTCTTCGTAGCGGGCCCGCCACGAACGCGGGTACAGCCGGACCAGGGCGCTCATGACGACGTCTCCCGAAGTCGATGCAAGCCGGTCTTGGAGATCGCGCTCAGCCGCTCCATCTGGGCTCGAACCGTCGCCTCACCAAGCCCGGTGAGGCGATACGGCCGGCGTCGATCGACCGCCTCGAGCGGCTCGATCAGCCCGCGTCGCTCAAGACGAGCCAGGGCCCCGTAGAGCGTTCCCGGCCCCATCGGCGCACCGCTGATCGCTTCGACGTCGGTCATGATCGCGTACCCGTGCTTCGGGCCCTCGCTCAAGGACACGAGGATGTACAGCGACGGTTCAGCGAACCGTCCGAGATCGAGTTCCTCATCCTTCATCGCAGCGTCCTCGCGTGGGGAGACAGGATCGACATGCTCAAGCGGGCCGGATGACGCCGCAGGCCACCCGAGCGCCACTATTCCCGGTCGGGTTCGTGACCTGGTCGTCCATGGCGGCGTGGATGATCACGGCCGACCCATCCCGATCGAACAGGGATACCGGACCAGACGACAGCGTAGCCCGGTCGGAGACCGCCTGGAGGTGGCCGTGCCCCATCACGTTCACCATGAGGTTCGGCAGGTCCCCGGCATGCGCGCCGGCAGCATTCGCCAGTCCGTGCTCCATGCCGAGCGGGTTGTGATGGCCACCTGCGGAAGTGAATGCCGGTCCGACGCAGCTCGCGACCGAGTGGAGATGGATCCCGTGCCGTCCCGGGGCGAGCCCCTCGACCTGGACGCTGATGTGCAACCGACCCGCCTCGTCCTCCACGAAGCGAGCCCACCCGATCGTGTCACCCGCGGCGTCGACGATGCGCGCCGAGGCGTGGGTCGCGCCGGAAGCGGCGACGGCGCCGATCGTGAGCCCGAACAGGACCATGGCGACCGCTGGACCGAACAGACGCCGGACGGGAAGCTGATCCATCTGATCGACTCCTGACTTACGTGGCGCGATATGTCGTGGTCTGATATATCGTCACACGTAGTAGCTGTCATGTCAAGTGTCGTCGATGCCCCCTCCGCCCGGTACAATCCCGCCCGATGACCACCCGACTCTGGGACCGTGCCGCTGTCGCCGTCGTGAGCGAAGGCCGTCGATTCCCGGCCGTCGTTTCGCTGAGCCCTGGCGACCCGACCGTCCAGGAGCTCTTCGACTTCATGCGGGACGCGGAGCTGCGGTTCGCCACGCTCCGGATGCGGATCGTCGAGCGGGTCGTGTCGACCCGCGGCGATGACGCCACCCAGATCGACGTGATGCTCCGTCACCCAGGCGATGCCAAGGTGACGACCAGCCGACCCGGCGAGGAAGTCGGCGGGCCATACGAGATCTGGATCTCTGATGGCGAGATCGTCAGGACGTACGTCGCCCAGCACAAGCTGGGCACGCAACGCCCGATCCGCAATCGGCCAAGGGGCCTCGACGATCCGGACTTTCCCGGCATGGCCCGGGTCTACGAACCCGTGACCGCACTGCCCTTCGAGACGCTTCCCGACACGTTCGTCCATCCGGGGGGCTTCTGTCAGAACGTCCTTGCCACGGGCCGCTGCACGATCACGGGCAGCTTCGTGGATGCCGGTCGCGCCTCGATCCACCTCCGGTGCGAGCACCCGCGAACCGTCGAGCTCCCGGGTGACCGTCCCGATCACACGATCGAGATCGCAGTCGATCGGGCGACCGGCGTCATCGTCCGGCTCGTCGAGACCATCGGCGGCACGGTGACACGTGACGCCGTCGTGACCAAGCTCGAGCCCGATGCCTCCCTCCCACCGTCCGCATTCGAGTTCGTCTTTCCGACCGGGACGACGATGCTCTTCTAGGAGCGCCAGACCGAACCGAAGCGGCGCACCTCCGACAAGACGAAACGCCCGGCCGATGGCCGGGCGTTCGAGTATCCGAAGCGAGGGTGGTCAGGCCTCCATCTCGAGCTCACGCTCGATCGCGGCCAGCTCGTCTGCGGTCCCCTGGACCTTGGGGCCGTGGAACCAGTTCTTGGCCGAGACGACCCACCAGAGGGCAGCCCCGCCGAGGACGATGAGGAACACGATCGGCGTGTAGTTGAACGTGTTGATATTGATCGGCTGAGCCTGCGGGAGCATGAACAGGATCGAGATGAAGATCACCCAGATCGTGGCCGTGATCCCGATCGGCCGGCTCCATCGCCCGAGCGTCCACGGACCTTCCTGGAACTTCGAGCCCGCGCGAACACGCAGGAACACCGGCGCGACATAGGCAACGTACAGCCCGATGACCGCGATGGACGTTACCGCCGCGTACGCGACCGAGCTGTATAGATACGGCAGGGCGAGGATGAATGCCCCGACGGCCGCCAGCCAGATCGAGTTCGTTGGCGTGCGTGTCCTTGGGTTGATCCGGTGCCAGAACTTCGAGAACGGCACGGCGCCGTCGCGCGAGAACGCGTAGATCATCCGCGAGTTCGCGGTGACTGACGACATGCCGCAGTAGAACTGGGCGCCGATCACGAGGAGCAGGACGATCAGACCACCGGTCTGGCCGACCGCGTCGATCCAGATCGTGATCGGGGGTCCGGCGTTCGACAGCGTCGCGGCCGAATCGAGCGCGTGCTGGTAGCCGGCGGCCCCATTCGCTGTGCCGTCGGCGGCCGGGAAGACCTTGTCGGGGGTGATCCCGACGTTCATCGCCGTCAGGAGGATGAAGCCCATGATCACCGAGATGACGACGGAGAACACGATCCCACGCGGGGCCGACGTGTGGGCGTCGTGGGTCTCCTCGGACATGTGCGCGGACGCGTCGTAGCCGGTCAGCGTGTACTGGGCGTTGAGGAATCCGATGAGGATCACGTAGAGCGGGATCCCGAAGAGGATGACGCCAGGCCATTCCGGGTTGTCGCCACCGCTCCCACTGTTGTTCACGAACGTGGAGAAGACGGTGCCGATATCGGTCCGGCTGTGCTGGTTGAGGACGACGGTGACGAGCACGATCGCCGCGACACCGACGACGTGCCACCACACCGAGACGTCATTGAGCAGCTTGACCAGGCGGATCCCGAAGGTGTTCAGGAGGCCGTGGATGAACAGGACGATCGCGAGGATCACGATCGTCACGATCGGGGCCGTCGACACGCCGAAGACGATGTTCAGGAAGGCGTTGATGAAGAACGCGAGGCCGAAGTCGATGCCGGCGGTGACGGCGACCTGGCCGACGAAGTTGAACCAGCCGACGAACCAGCTCCAGGCCGCCGGATTGCCGCCGGACTCAGGGGCGAGCTTCGCCGCCCAGTAGTACAGACCGCCGGCCGTCGGGTAGCTCGAGGCGACCTCGGCCATGCCGAGCGCTACCAGGGTCACGAAAAAGCCGACGATGAGCCAGCCGATCGTCATGACGGCCGGGCCGCCGAAGTTCATCGCGAAGTAGAACAGCGTGAGGCAGCCCGACAGGATCGAGATGATCGTGAACGAGACCGCGAAATTGGAGAAGGTCCGCATCCCTCTCCGGAGCTCTTGCGCGTAGCCGAGCTCGTGTAACCGATCGGTGTCGGAAGTTGCCACCGTGCCCTCCTCGCCTGCGTTCGACCACAACAGGGACGCTGGGACATGGAGACGAGACGGTGGACGACCGAGGGATCCCTCGCTGGGGTGCGGGTCCCGACGGTCCGCGCGGCCTCCCTCCGGCGGGAACGATACGGCCGGGGTCGGGAGTGTCAAGATGCGCCCCGGACGGGGCATCGCACGAACGCATGGAGCGTGCCATGGGCGATCGACTGGCGGGCAAGGTCACCATCGTCACCGGCGCTGGGTCGGGCATCGGCCGAGCCACCGCCATCCGGTTCGCCGAGGAAGGGGCACGGGTCACGTGCGTCGACGTCGCGCGCGACAACGTCGAGGCCACCGCGGCCGAGATCGGCGACGCTGCGGTCGCGGTGACGGCCGACGTCTCGGACGCCGCTGCGGTCAAGGCCTATACCGACGCGACCGTAGAGCGGTGGGGCGGTCTCCACGCGGTGTTCAACAACGCCGGCGTCAACCTGCCAGGTGTCTTCCACGAAGCCACCGATGAGACGGTGGAGCGCACGCTGGGGGTCAACATCAGGGGCCCGATCTACGGGTGTCGCTACGCCATCCCCTACATGCTCCAGGGCGGAGGCGGCTCGCTCATCAACACGAGCTCGGTGAATGGCCTCGTCGCTGAGCCGTACCTCGCGATCTACGCGACGTCGAAGGGCGCGATCATCATGCTCTCGAAGGGCATCGCGCTCGATTACGCGAAGCAGGGCATCCGGTGCAACGCGATCGCGCCCGGCTGGGTCGATACCCCGGTGAACTACGCCCACGCCGAGATGCTCGGCGGCCTCGACAAGGTGTACGCCGAGATCGACTCGTTCCAGCCGATCGGACGGCCGGGCGAACCGCGCGAGATCGCGAACGTCGCGCTCTTCCTCGCGTCGGACGAGTCGTCGTTCGTGACTGGATCCGTCGTGGTCGCGGACGGCGGGATGACGGCCAAGTAGGGACGTCCCGGGACGCGCGCCGACGTACGATGCGCCGACCGAGGGGAACCGTCACGCACTCGCGCGGAGGAGAGCGATGAGCGACCACGGCCACGACGCCGACCACGCCACGATGCACCCGCGTCTCGCTGAGCTCGAGCGCCTCGTGCGCGATGGCACGGTCGACACGATCGTCGTCGCGCTCACCGACATGCAGGGCCGCCTGATGGGCAAGCGCGTGCACGGCCAGGCATTCCTCGACGGCGTGATCGCCCACGGTGCGCACTTCTGCACATACCTCCTCGGCACGGACATGGAGATGAACACGCCCGAGGGCTTCCGCCTGATGAACTGGGAGACCGGTTATGGCGACTGGATCGCCGAGCCGATCTGGGACCAGCTCCGGTTGCTGCCGTGGCTGCCGGGGACCGCGATGGTGCTCGCCGACACGATCGACGAGGAGACCGGCAAGGAGATCCCCGTCTCGCCGCGGACGATCCTCAAGGGCCAGGTGGCCGCAGCCGCCGAGGCTGGCTTCGACGTCAAGGCCGGCTCCGAGTTCGAGTTCTACGTCCTCAAGGATTCGTGGGAGTCGCTCGCCGAACAGGGCTGGCCCGTGCCCCGATCATTCGGCTACTACAACGAGGACTACCACCTCCTGCAGGCCACGAAGGCGGAGCCGCTCCACCACTTGCTGCGGACGCAGATGAGTGCCGCGAATGTGCCGATCGAGTTCAGCAAGGGCGAGGCGGCCAACGGCCAGCACGAGGTCAACATCCGCTACGACCACGTCCTCGAATCAGCCGACCGCAGCGTCGTCTTCAAGCACGGCGCCAAGGAGATCGCCTATCTCAACGGGTGGGGCATCACATTCATGGCCAAGCCCGACCACCGCTGGACCGGCTCCTCCGGCCACCTCCACATGAGCGTGTGGGACCAGGCCAAGGGTGTCCCGGTCATGCATGCGACCGGTCGGGAGAAGCCGGGACCCTACGGTCTCTCGAAGACCGGTCAGCAGTTCATGGCGGGGATGATGGCGCTGTCCCGCGAGCTGGCGGTGTTCGTGGCGCCCTTCATCAACTCCTACAAGCGGTACGCGTCGCTCTCGTGGGCGCCCGTGAACGTGGTCTGGGGCCGCGACAACCGGACCACCGGCTTCCGCCTCGTCGGGCACGGACCGGGGCTTCACGTGGAGAACCGGTTCCCGGGCGGCGACATGAACGCCTATCTCACGTACGCCGCGATGGTCGGTGCAGGTCTGTACGGTATCCGGCACGGGCTCAAGCTCGAGGCCGAGTTCAAGGGCAACGGCTATCTCGCGACGGGTCACCCGCGGATGCCGCGGGCCCTATACGAGGCGATCTGGGAGCTGGAGCGGTCGGAGGCGGCGCGCGAGATCTTCGGCGATGACGTCGTCGAGCACTACCTGAATGCCGCCCGAGTCGAGCAAGAGACGTACGATTCGATCGTCCACGCGTGGGACCGCGAGCGGTATCTCGAGCGAGGCTGAGTCTCCCGTCACATGACCCGGACCGAGCGCGCTGGAGCCGCCCGCGCCGCGAGCGACCCGCCGGCGCAAGAAGCGCGCGTCCAGGACGCCCTCTATCGGATCGCGGAAGCCGCGAGCGCCGCCCGGGACCTCGAGTCGTTCTACGCCGACATGCACGCGATCGTCGGCGAGCTGATGTACGCGGAGAACTTCTACATCGCGCTATTCGACCCTGAGCGCGACGCACTGCGATACGCGTACAACGTCGACACGGTCGACCCCGAGGTCCTCGACCCGAAGGTATGGCATCAGCTCGGGTCGACCCGGCTCGGCCGTGGTACGACGGCGTTCGTCCTTCGGACGGGGAAGCCATTCCGATTCGACATCGATACGTTCCGCGAACTGGAGCGGGCCGGCGAGGTCGATGCTGTCGGCACGATCCAGGAACAGGGTGATTGGATCGGCGCACCGCTGATCGCCGACGGGCAGACCCTCGGCGTGATCGTCGTCCAGTCGTACACGGACGAGCACCGGTATGACAGCCGTGACCTCGGACTGCTGGCCTTCGTGGGCCAACACATCGGTTCCGCGCTGAGTCGTGCCACGGCGATCGAGGAAACGCGCGAACGCAACGCGGAACTGGCGGTCATCAACGAGATCGGCGAGGCGCTCGCCAGGCAACTCGATTTCGACGCCATCGTCCAGCTGGTCGGAGAACGGGTTCGCGAGATCTTCTCTGCGAAAGGCATCTTCATCGCGCTGTACCACCCGGAGACCGCGACCCTCACGTATCCGTACGACCGCGATGAAGGCGAGCCGTTCCAGCGCGGCGTCAGGCCCTTCGGCCCGGGGATCACGTCCCAGGTCATCAAGACCGCTCGGCCACTGCGGTTATCGACCATCGAGGAGCAGGACGCGGCAGGCGCCATCTCGGTCGGCGGGACCGAAACCCAGTCATGGCTGGGCGTGCCGATCAAAGCAGGCGAGCAAGTCATCGGCGTCGTCGGGCTCGAAAGCATCGAGGCCTACGCCTACAGCGATGCGGATGAACGCGTGTTGTCGACGCTCGCCTCGAGCATGGGCGTCGCGCTGGAGAACGCGCGGTTGTTCGGGGAGACGAAACGACTCCTCGCCGAGGCCGACCAGCGCGCCGCCGAGCTCGCGGTCATCAACGAGATCGGTACGGCGCTTGCCAAGCAGCTCGACTTCCATGACATCTGCGAGCTCGTAGGTGAGCGGGTTCGCGGCATCTTCCGCGCCCCATCGGTATCGATCGGTTTGTACGACGAGACCGCCAGCGTCATCTCGTGGCCATACGAGCTCGACGAGGGAGTCCGCATCCACAGCGACGTGATGGCCCTTGGCCCGGGCCTGACGAGCCGTCTGATCATGTCCCGCGCACCACTACGCGGTGCGAGCAGCGAGGAGCTGATGGCGCTCGGGGCGATCCCCGGCGGTGTCAGCGTCACCGCATCGTGGCTGGGCGTCCCGATCCTGAGCGGCGAGCGGGTCACCGGCGTGATCATCCTGGAATCGACCGAGCCGGCGGTCTTCGACGAGGCCGATGAGCGCCTGCTCACGACGATCGCGGCGAGCATGGGTGTCGCGCTCGAGAATGCCCGGCTCTTCGACGAGACGAAGCGTCTGCTCACCGAGACCGACGAACGTGCCGCTGAGCTCGCGCTCATCAACGACGTCCAACAGGGCCTCGCTGCGAAGCTCGATATGCAGGCGATGTACGACCTCGTCGGCGATCGGATCCAGTCGATCTTCGACGCGCAGGTGGTCGATATCGCCGTCGTCGACCCGAGCGACGGGCTCATCCATTTCCCGTACGTCATGGAGAGCGGCGAGCGCTTCCCCGATGACCCGCGCCCCAACGTGAACAACCACCGAACCCTGGTCATGGAGTCGCGCCAACCGCTCAAACTCGACCGGGATATCCGCAGCTGGGCGGAGTCCCAAGGGTTCGAGTGGTACATCCAGCCTGGGACGGCAGCTCCGCAGTCGGCGATCTTCGTGCCACTCGTCGCGGGCGACAAAGCGAGTGGCGTCATCTCCCTCCAGAACCTCGACCGGGAGGACGCCTTTACGGACGCGCATGTCGGGCTCCTGTCAACGCTCGCGTCGAGCCTGAGCGTGTCGCTCGAGAACGCCCGTCTCTTCGACGAGAGTCAGCGGCTTCTCACGGAGGCCGACGAGCGGGCCGCGGAGCTGGCGATCATCAACGAGGTCCAACGCGGGCTTGCAGAGCGCCTGGACATGCAGGCGATGTACGAGGTCGTCGGGGACAAGCTCCAGGAGATCTTCGACGCACAGGTCGTGGACATCGGCATCGTCGATCCGGCGGCGGGCGAGATCCACTTCCCGTACTCGATCGAACGCGGTGTTCGCTTCCCGGACGAACCCATGCCGATCGTCGGACCCCGCCGCCACGTGATCGAAACGAGACAAGCTTTTCACCTCGAGGCGAATGCGTACGAACGAATCGTCGAGATGGGTCAGAGCCCGGTCGTGGCCCAGGGAGAACCGGCGAGATCGATCGTGCTCGCGCCGATGATGGTCGGGAACGAGGTCCACGGTGTCATCTCGCTCCAGAACGTCGACCGCGACCACGCCTTCACCGACAGCGACGTCCGCCTGCTGACCACGCTCGCCGCCAGCCTCAGCGTCTCGCTCGAGAACGCGCGGCTCATCTCAGAGACACGCCAGCGCGTCGCCGAGCTCGACACCGTCAACCGCGTCGGCCAGGCCATCTCGTCACAGCTCGACCTTTCGGCGCTGATCGATCTGGTCGGCGAACAGATGCGCACGACGTTCGATGCCGACATCGTGTACGTCGCGCTCTTCGATCCGGTCAGTCTCGAGATCACGTTCCCGTACCACGCCGAAGGAGGGCAGCGCGCCGATACCGAGCCGATCCAGCTCGGCAGCGGGCTGACGTCGAAGATCCTCGTGTCGCGCGAGCCTTTGCTATTGAATCGCGACGCGCAGTTCGAGGAGATCGGGACTCGCGGGATCGGGACGCCGCCAAAGTCGTACCTGGGCGTCCCGATCCTCGTGGGCGATGACGCGATCGGCGTGATCAGTGTCCAAAGCACCCGGCAGGAAGGCAGGTTCGGACCCGAGGACGTCCGTTTGCTGACGACGATCGCCGCGAGCGTCGGGACCGCGATCCAGAACGCCCGCCTGTACCGCGAGAGCCACCGACACGCGACGGAGATGGCGGCGCTCGCCGACGTCGGTCGCGAGATCTCGGCGACGCTCGACCCGACCGCCGTGCTCGAGCAGATCGCAGAGCACGCGATCAACCTCCTGGCCGGTCAATCGAGTGCCGTCTATCTCGTCCAGCCGGATGGCCGGACGTTCAAGGCGATCGTCGGGCGTGGACCGATCGCAGAAGAGCTGAAGGCCGACACACTCACGTTCGGCCAGGGGATGATCGGCAGCGTCCTCGAGGCGCGCACGGCGGAGTACATCAATGACGCGGTCAACGACCCACGCATGCGCGTCCTGCCCGGGACTGACCCGGATGACATGGACCGTCTCATGGTCGCGCCGCTCATATCGCACGACGAGGTCATCGGCGGGATGGCCGTCTGGCGACCCATCCCGAGCGACGTCTACACCGACAGCGATCTGAACCTGCTCATCGGGCTGTCCCAGCAGGCGACGATCGCGATCGACAACGCCCGGCTCTATCGCGAGTCCCAGGAGGCTCGCGACGCCGCGCAAGACGCGGACCGTGCCAAGAGCACGTTCCTCGCGGCGATGAGCCACGAGATCCGGACACCGATGAACGCGATCATCGGCATGAGCGGCCTGATGCTCGACACCGAGCTCAACGATGAGCAGCGCGATTACGCCGAGACGATCCGGACGTCGGGCGATGCCCTCCTGACGATCATCAACGACATCCTCGATTTCTCGAAGATCGAGGCGGGCCGGGTCGAGCTCGACCACGAACCGTTCGACCTGCGCGGGGCCATCGAACGCGCGATCGACGTCCTGGCGCCGTCCGCCGCCGCGAACCACCTCGAGCTCCTCTTCGCCATCGACGATGACCTGCCGCGCACGATCCTTGGTGATCAGGGCCGGCTCCGGCAGATCGTCATCAATCTGCTGTCGAACGCGGTCAAGTTCACCGACTCCGGCGAGGTCGAGCTGAGCGCATCTGGCGTGCCGATCGAGACTCGCGCCGCCGCGATGTCCCGTTGGCGGTTCACGATCCGTGTCCGCGATACGGGGATCGGCATCGCGCCTGACCGCATGCCGCGGCTGTTCCAGTCCTTCAGCCAGGCCGACGCCTCGATCTCGCGACGGTACGGCGGCACGGGCCTCGGGCTGGCGATCAGTCGACGACTCGCCGAGCTGATGGGCGGGTCGCTCGTCGCGACCAGCGATGGTGTCGCGGGACGTGGCAGCGTCTTCGAACTCACCTTCGAGGCGGACGCCGCTACCGACCAGGTCGCCAACGCCCCTGTGCGTCTCGTGGATCTGGCCGGGCGCCACATCCTCGTCGTCGACGACAACGCGACGAACCGGCGGATCCTCCGGACGCTCATCGAGCGCTGGGGCATGACGGCTCGCGATACCGGCTCGCCACGCGAGGCGCTCCGCTGGATCACGGGCGGGGAACGGTTCGACCTCCTGATCGCCGACCTCCACATGCCGGAGTTGGATGGGATCGCGCTCGCGACGGCCGTCCGCGCGTCGGAGTCCGGTGCGGGGACGCCGGTGATCGTCCTATCGTCGATCGGCGTGCACGAGCGCGAGAGCGACGTCGTCGCGGCGTCGCTCGTCAAGCCGGTGAAGCCGTCGGCACTGCACGACGCCATCGCGACGGTCCTCGCGGGTCAGGCGGCGACCGTCCCGATGCGACCGGTCGGCGCCGGGATCGACCATGACCTCGGTGCCCGTCATCCCTTGCGCATCCTGCTCGCCGAGGACAATGCGGTGAACCAGAAGCTGGCACTTCGCCTGCTCGAACGGATGGGGTATCGCGCCGATGTCGCCGATAACGGGCTCGCCGCGATCTCCGCGGTCGAGGGCAGCACCTACGACGTCATCCTCATGGACGTGCAGATGCCGGAGCTCGATGGCCTCGAGGCGACCCGTCGGATCCGTCGGCGCTGGCCCGGTGACCGGCCGAGGATCGTCGCGATGACCGCCAATGCGATGGACGGCGACCGCGAGGCGTGCCTCGCTGCCGGCATGGACGACTACATCGCCAAGCCCATCGCGCCCGAGGCGCTGCAGGCGTCGCTGATGGCGACGCCCTCCGGCGACGGAGCATCCGCATGAGCGGCCGCATCCTGGTCGTCGACGACACCCCGTTCAATCGACGCCTGCTCGTGCGTCTGCTCGAAGACCTCGGCCATCGAACGGTCGAGGCTGAGAACGGCCGGCTGGCCCTCGATGTCCTTCGCGCGGCCGACACGGAGCCGATCGACCTCATCCTGCTCGACATCGAGATGCCCGAGATGGACGGCCACGCGACGCTGGCCGAGCTGAAGGGCGATGAGGCTTTGCGCGACATCCCGGTCATCGTCGTGTCGAGCGTGGACGAGCTCGAAAGCGTCGTGCGCTGCATCCGGACGGGCGCCGCCGACTACCTGCCCAAGAGTGTCGACCCGGAGATCCTCCGCGCGCGGGTCGAGGCCTCCCTGAGCCAGAAGCAGATGCGGGACAACGAACGCGAGCTCACCGCGACGATCGAACGCCAGCGATCGCAACTCGCACGGTTCCTGTCGCCCCAGGTCGCCGCCCTCGTGTCGAGCGCCGACGGCGAAGCACTGCTGGCGGGTCACCGGCGCGAGATCACTGCGATGTTCACCGACCTCCGCAACTTCACGAGCTTCTCGGAGACCGCCGAACCAGAGGAGGTCCTCGGTTTCCTCCGCGCGTATCACGGGGTGATGGGTGCCCTGATCGTCGAGCACGAGGGAACCCTCGAGCACTTCGCCGGCGACGGCTTCATGACCTTCTTCAACGATCCGGTCCTGCAGCCCGACCACGCGGCGCGCGCGATCCGACTGGCAGTCGCGATGCGCGAGCATTTCGCTTCGCTCTCCGCCGACTGGCGTCGTCGTGGCTATGTGCTCGAGATCGGGATCGGCATCGCGACCGGGTATGCCACGTTGGGTCGGATCGGGTTCGAGGGTCGCTACGACTACGGGGCGATCGGCAACGCGATCATCCTCGCCTCGCGACTCAGCGGCGACGCCGCTGCGGGCGAGATCCTCGTCGCCGCGCGCACGTTCGCTGAGGCCGAGGAGGTGGATGGAGCGGATCTCATCGCCGAGACCGGTGGCGACCGGACACTGAAGGGATTCAGCCGCGCGATCCCCACCTACCTGATCACGGGCCGTCGCGGTGAGCCAGCCGATGCGCCGGCTGCCGCCGAGGGCGCGGCGCCATGACGCTCGACCCCGCAGCGATGACTCGCTTGCTCGATATCACCGGCGGCGACCAGGGGTTCGTCGATGAGCTCATCGATACGTTCATCGAGGACGCCACCGCCCAGATCGCCGGGCTCCGCTCGGCGGCCTCGGCTGGCGATGCGGAGGCGATCATCCGCCCGGCTCATTCGCTGAAGTCGAACGCCGCGAACGTCGGAGCCACGGCATTGGAAGACCTCGCCCGTGACCTGGAAGGGGACGGCAGGACCGGTGACGTCCCGGACGCGGTGGCTCGAGTGGCGAGCGTCGAGACGGAGTTCGCTGCGGTCCGGGATGGCCTGCTCGCGGAGCGCGCCGCGCGCTGAGTCGGCCGCGGCGGCGGTTCCCCCTCTCGCTCTTCCCCCTGGTGGGGATATGTTCGATGCCGGGCCGGCCGAAGGCGAGTAGGACGAAAGTCCTATCGAGGCGCCGCCGGTGGTCCTACCCGAGCCGCTTCGACCTCACGCAGGCGCCGGGCGACATCCTGGTGCCCCGCCGCGTCGGCCATGTCGGCCGGCGTGCCCTCGGGCACGTGCGCGGTCGGGTCGGCACCCGCTGAGAGGAACAGCTCGACCATCTCGATGTCGCCGTGCTGCGCCGCTTCGTGCAGCGGCGTGTAGCCGCCGTGCTGCGTCGCATTGACGTCGGCGCCCGCCGCCAGCAGTAGGCGGCAGACCTCGAGATGGCGCCCGGCGGCGGCCGCGTGCAACGGCTGGTTCGCCAGATCGTTCGTGGTGTACGCGTCGACCGGCGCGCCGGCGTCGAGCAGGGCGCGAGCGATCTCGGGCTTGCCGAAGAACGCGGCGAGATGGAGGGCCGTGAACCCGTCCGGCGAGAACGCGCGGACTGCGACCGGGTCATCGTCGAGCGCAGCACGGACCCGGTCGATGCGACCGAGCGCGGCGCCTTCGAAGATGTCGAGGTCCGGGTCCGCGGCCAAGAGCGCGTCCATCGTCGCGCGGTCGAATCGGTAGCGGGCCAGCAGCACCGCCGACACCCCGTCCTCGCCGCGGGAGTTGACGAGCGAAGGATCCTCCGCGAGCAGGGCGCTTACGCCCTCGCTGTCACCCGCGGCCACCGCCGCCATCATGTCCGAGGCGCTGGCCATCCCCGGAGCCTACTCCAGCGCCCGCCCACGAGTACGATGCGCGCGAGAGGGAGGACCAGCCAGGATGCGACTCGCCGACAAGGTCTCGATCATCACCGGAGGCGGCGGTGGGATGGGCCGCGTCGCGGCGCGGATGTTCGCTGAACACGGCGCCAAGGTCGTCGTGGCCGAGTACGGCGAAGCGGCAGGCCGCGAGACCGTCGACCAGATCACGGCCGCCGGCGGGCAGGCGACATTCGTCCAGGCGGACGTGTCGAAGGAGGCCGACGCGAAAGCCATGATCGACCACGCGGTAGCGACGTACGGCCGGCTGGATGTCCTCTACAACAACGCCGGCGTCATGCCGGAAGCCGACCACTCGGTGACCGACACATCGGTCGATGTCTGGGACCAGGTCATGGCCGTCAACGTCCGCGGCGTCTTTCTGGGCTGCAAGTACGCGATCCCCGCGATGGAGGCGAACGGCTCCGGCTCGATCATCAACATCGCGAGCTTCGTCGCGCTGATCGGCTGCTCCGTGCCGCAGGATGCCTACACGGCCTCCAAGGGCGCAGTGCTCAGCCTGACGAGGAGCCTCGCCGTCCAATTCGGACCCAAGGGCATCCGGACGAACGCCATCTGCCCCGGCCCGGTCGAGACGCCGCTACTGATGGACTGGCTGGTCAAGGACGAGGAGGCCAAGCGGATCCGGTTGGCACGCAACCCGAGCGGTCGGTTCGGGAAGCCGGAGGAGATCGTCAACATGGCCGTCTACCTCGCCTCGGACGAGTCGCGCTGGACCAACGGGGCATCACTCGTCGTCGACGGCGGCATCACGATCAACTACTTCTGAGGGACGCATGACCGACGAGGCGCCTGAGGGCGCATCGACCGACCCCCTCGTCGACACAGGCCGCGACACGGCCTCGCGCGGAACGCTGGCGGTCGGTGTCGATGTCGGCGGGAGCGGCATCAAGGCAGCGGTGGTCGATACGACGACCGGACAGCTGGTGTCCGAGCGCCTGCGGGTCCCGACGCCGACCCCATCGACCCCTGATCGCGTCAGCGCCTCGATCGGACGGCTGGTCCGGCGTCTGGCCAAGGCCGACGAGTTGGGGAAGGACACGCCGGTCGGGATCGGGCTCCCGGGCGTGGCCATCGGCGGCGTGCTGATGACCGCTGCGAACATCGATCCCGCGTGGATCGGCTATCCGATCGCCGAGCGCCTGTCATATCTGCTCAAGCGTCGGGTCGAGATCGTGAACGACGCGGACGCCGCGGGCATCGCCGAGCTGCGATTCGGCGTCGCCGCCGGGCGCCCCGGCACCGTCATCTTCCTGACGCTCGGGACCGGAGTCGGGTCAGGGGTCTTCGTCGATGGCAAGCTTGTCCCCAATACCGAGTTCGGTCAGATGGAGATCCGCGGGCGCCCCGCCGAGCGGCGTTCCGCATCCGTGGCACGCACCCGCCGCGGTCTCTCGTGGAAGGCGTGGGCCCAGGACCTCGACGAGCATCTCCAGCGGATCGAGGACCTGATGTGGCCGAACCTCTTCATCCTCGGCGGCGGGGTGAGCAAGAACGGGGACAAGTTCATCCCACGGCTCACGACGCGGACGCCGGTGGTCGCTGCCCAGCTGCGCAACGACGCTGGGATCATCGGTGCGGCCGTCGTCGCGATCGAGGGCCTGCGCGACGCGGGTACGACGTGGGACGACCTGCCGCCGGGAGAGGCACCGGCCGAGCCCGGCTGAGGCGCCACCCGCCGACGGACCCCGAGGGGTCGCGGCGTATCATCGACGCCCATCCCCTGCCCACACGGCACCACCCGAGGTCTTCCGATGACGACCGAATCCACGACTCCGGCGACCGCGTCGGAGACGCCCACGACCACCCGGATGGTCATCGGCGGCCAGTCCGTCGATGCTGCCGACGGTCAGACGTTCGACATCGTCGACCCGGCCAACGGGAAGACCATCGCGACCGCACCGCTCGGTGGCCGCACCGAGGTCGACACGGCGGTCGAAGCCGCACAGGCGGCGTTCGAGGAGCGCAAAGGCTGGGCCAACTGGGCCGCCGGCAAGCGCGGCCGGTCGCTCGCGAAGCTCGCCGACCTGATCAAGAAGAACAGCGACGAGCTCGCCTGGCTCGAGAGCCGCAACGGCGGCAAGCCGATCACCTCCGCCCGTGGCGAGGTCATCGGCGCGAGCCTGGTCTTCGACTATTACGCCGGGGCGGCCAACAAGGTCTTCGGGCAGACCATCCCGGTCTCGAAGCCCGGCATCGACCTGACCCTCCGTGAGCCGATCGGCGTCGTCGGTCTGATCGTTCCCTGGAACTTCCCGCTGTTGATGGCCTCGTGGAAGGTCGCGCCGGCGCTGGCCGCGGGCAACACCGCGATCCTGAAGCCGGCCTCGTACACGCCGTTGACCGCGATCCGGCTGGGCGAGCTCGCGCTCGAGGCCGGCATCCCGGCCGGCGTCCTGAACGTCGTGACCGGGCCCGGCGGCACGGTCGGCGCATCGATCGCCGCGCATCCGGGCATCGGCAAGGTCGCCTTCACGGGTGAGACGACGACGGGCCAGGAGATCATGCGGCTCGCCTCGAGCAATGTGAAGAAGATCTCCCTCGAGCTCGGCGGGAAGAGCCCCAACATCGTCTTCGCCGACGCCGATATCGAGCGGTTCGCCAAGGAGTCGCCGTATAGCGTCTTCGACAACTGTGGCCAGGACTGCTGCGCTCGCAGCCGGATCCTGGTCGAGCGCCCGGTCCACGAGCAGGTCGTCGAGCTGTTCGCGGACGCGACGCGGAATGTCAAGGTCGGTGACCCTTCCGATGAGGCGACCGAGGTCGGACCGCTCGTCTCGACGAAGCAGCGCGATCGCGTGAAGGACTACATCGAGATCGGTCTGGGCGAGGGAGCGTCGGTCGTCGTGGGTGGCGCGGCACCCGACGATCCGAGTCTCGCCGACGGCGCGTATCTCCTCCCGACGGTGTTCGACGGCGTCGACAACGACATGCGCATCGCACGCGAGGAGATCTTCGGACCTGTCGTGTCGATCATCCCCTTCGATACCGAGGAGGAGGCGCTTCGCCTCGCGAACGCGACGCCGTACGGCCTGTCCGGCTCGATCTGGAGCCGTGATATCGGCAAGGCGATGCGAGCCGCGCGGGCCCTCCAGTCCGGCGTGATCAGCGTCAACTCGAACAGCTCGGTCCACACCGAGGCACCGTTCGGCGGCTACAAGATGTCGGGCATCGGCCGCGAGCTCGGGATGGCCGCGCTCGACCTCTATACCGAGACGAAGAACGTCTTCATCGACATCTCCTGAGCCGGCTCCCGTCGAGCGCGCACCGACGTCGGCTCGCTTCTCGGGCAGCATCGGAGGTCGCGGCGCCCGTCAGTCGCGGCGTGGCACGTTCATCGCTGCCGCCTGGATCGTCGGCCTGGTCGGCGTGGTGGGCATCGGCTGGCTTGGTTCCCGGTCGACCCTGCCGTCGGACGTGGTCACCCCCGCCGGGTCCCCGATCGCGTCGGCGGAGGATGTCGCTGCCGCGGGCGGCTGGGTCCGACTCGATTCGCCGGCCGGTCCGGACCAGGTCTTCGCGAGCCAGGCGATCCTGATCCGCGGCGAGGTCGGACCGGCCGTCACGGCCGTCTGGCTGGGACTCGAATCACGGACCGGCAAGATCCTCGCATCACGCACGATCCAGCGCGACGATCCGAGCCTCCGGGCGGCGATGCCGTTCGAGGGTCGATTCGGCCTCGCCTCGCCGAGTGCCAGCGGGCGACTGTTCGTGACGGCGACCGCGATCGGGATCGACGGCGTCCCGACCCAGTCCATCCGTCGCCGGATCGAGACCACCGCAGGCGTCGCGTCCGATGACCCGCGCGCCGACGGTCTCCATCGCGGGCCCCACGCCGACCTCGGGGTCGACGGTCCGGTCGTCGAGCTCGCGCGGCCCTAGGCGCCAAGGTCGCCGGCGGGCCACGCGACGTCGGGTCGGCGCTGATCGATCCAATCGCGCAGCATCCACATCGTCGTGCGGAAGGCCAGCCCGTTCCACGGGATCTCCTCCGGCGTGAAGGAGGCGATCTCGAGCGCCTCGCGGGTGGGCGCAGCGGTCCCGCCGACGACCTTCGATTCGAAGGCGATCGTGACGACCGCAGCCTCCAGTCGCGTATAGAGCCCGATGATCTCGCCGGGCTCGACGATGAGTCCGGTCTCCTCGTACGTCTCGCGGATAGCCGCTTGGTGGACGGTCTCGTCGACCTCCAGGAACCCACCCGGCTGGGCCCACGCCCCGCGCCCCGGCTCGATCCCACGACGGAGGAGGACGACCTCGCCGTCCGCGGTCACCGGCAGGGTCGTCACGACGAGTCGTGGGTTCACGTAGGTGATGTGGCCGCAGGAAGGGCACGAGAGCCGGTCGCGATCCTCTCCGTCGATGGCGCCGAACTGGAGCGCCGTGCCGCAGCGCGAACAGAAGTTGAGCGTCCGCGCGATCCAGTCCGGGACGCCTCGACCGGACTCGAGGTCCGTCGAGCGCCCGTCCGGCCCGAGCTCGAAGGTCTCCACCCTCAGGCCACGAGGACGGCGATGGCGGCGCCGACCAGCGCCGTCAGCCCGATCACGCTGACCGCTACCCAGGCCAGCCGGAACCAGGCCTTGCCCCGGTCGACCGGCATCCATACCCACGCCGAGCGCCAGATGCGCAGGATCGCGTCGGCGGTCGTGATCACCAGCAGCGGCGCCGCGATCAGGACGCACAACTTGACCAGGGGATCACCGAGTCGAGCGCCGAGCTCGAGCGCGGTGATCGCGATCGCGCCGCAGATCAGGACCGGCACCGACAGGTTGATGTAGTGCTTCTGGAGGGGAGTCGGGGCGACCTCGGGGACCGACCGAGGCGGGAGGCCCTGGAGGCTCGGCGGCAACGTCGTCGGTCGCACGGGCTGGCGATCGAGCACGGGCATGCCCGGCTCCCAGCGTTCGTCGTCCATCACGTCGCGAGTGTAGTGGGGGCGGCGGTTCGGCTAGACGAACCGCTCCTCGTGCGCGTCGGCGGCGTCGACGACGGCGCTGCACGTCGGGCAGAAGAAGCGTGCTTCCAGCGCCGTACCACAGGCGGCGTGGCGCAGCGGCTCGACGTCATTGGAACGGCGCGCGCCCCAGTCGGCGAGCAGCCGAAGCGCAGAGGCCAGCGCGCGTCCGTCGGCGGTCAGCTCGTACGTGAACCGCGTCGGGCGCTCCTGGTACGGGCTCGAGCGCAGGATGCCGGCACGCTCGAGGCGGCGGAGGCGGTCCGTCAGGATGTTCGGCGCGATGCCCGGGAGCGCGTCGCCGAGATCGCCGAAGCGGCGCGGTCCATCGAGCAGCGCCTCGACCAGCAGCAGGCTCCAGCGGTCGCCGACGCGGTCGAGCGCTGCCTCGAGGGGCAGCGGTCGACGGTCGGGCGTTCGGTCGGTGGTGCGTTGTGCCGTCATCGGATCCATCGATGGTAGCGGTTCATGGGCTTGTCACCATGCCACGTCAGTAGTAACTTGCAAGTCGCTAGTCACTCATCCAACCCACGCGAAACCAGGAGCACTCGACATGACCAGCCTTGATGAACTGAGCGGCGCCATCGCGACGGTCGCCGAGCGCGTCGGAACATCGATCGTGAGCGTCGGGCGCGACGGACGGGGATCCGGTGTCGTCGTCGGCGATGGCCAGGTGCTGACGAACGCCCACAACCTGCGCGGTGGCGAGATCACCGTCACGTTCGCCGATGGGCGATCAGTCCGCGGCGAGGTCCGCGGCGTCGACGCCGACGGCGACCTTGCGGTCGTCGCTGTCGACACGGCGGGCGCCGCGCCGCTCGAGTGGGGCGCGGCCGAGTCCGCGTCGGTCGGCACGCCCGTATTCGGAGCCGCTGCGACATTCGGCGGTGGGGCCCGAGTCACGATTGGCTTCGTCTCGTCGATCGCACGGTCGTTCCGTGGGCCCGGCGGGCGTCGGATCTCCGGCAGCATCGAGCACACGGCGCCCCTCGCTCCCGGGTCGTCCGGTGGGGCGCTGCTCGACGCGGAAGGCCGGCTGATCGGTCTCAATACGAACCGCATCGGCGAGGGCTTCTACCTGGCCTTGCCCGCGGACGCGGCGCTTCGCGGAAGGGTCGAGGCGCTCGGCAAAGGTGAGTCGGTCGAACGGCCGCGCCTTGGTGTGGCGATCGCCCCGAACCACGTCGCGCGTCGGCTTCGCCGCTCGGTCGGCCTCCCGGAGCGGGACGGCATCCTGGTCCGCGGTGTCGAAGAGGGGAGCGCTGCGGCTGCGGCAGGCATCGCAGTCGGTGATCTGATCGTGTCGGCCGGTGGGCGCGCCATCGCGGACGCCGACGACCTGCAGGACGCCCTCGGCACGCTGAAGCTGCCATTCGATGTCGTCATCGTGCGAGGCGCCGACGAGAAGACCGTGACGGTCTCGGGAGCCAAGCAGCAGCGAACGCCCGGCGACGCGTAGGAGCGTCGCCTCCGACCCGGGCTGACATCCGGGGTAGCAACGGCCGGTCGTCCAGCCGCTAGCATCCCGGCGTGGATCGGATCGTCGCCTGGTATCGCCTCGGCTCCTCGATCTGGGCTGTCGTGGCGCTCGTCGTCGCGAACCTCATCCCGCTCATCGGGGTGCTGTTCTTCGGCTGGAGCGTCTGGAACATCCTCGTCATCTACTGGCTCGAGAACGGCATCGTCGGCCTGATCAACGTCCTGAAGATGGCGGTCGCGACCGGTGATGAGGTGACGCCGGGCGTGACCTTCATGGTCAACGGCCGGCCGGCGACTTCCGCGACGAAGATGGGCCTGATCCCGTTCTTCATCGTCCACTACGGGATCTTCTGGTTCGTGCACGGGATCTTCGTGTTGACGTTGCCCGCGTTCTTCAGCCTCATGTCAGACGACGGGATGACGCTCGACCTCGGCCCGGTCGTGTTTGCCGCGCTCGGTCTGGCGATCAGCCACGGCCTTTCGTTCTGGTGGAATTTCCTGCACGGCGGCGAGTACCGGCGCACCGCTGCTGCCGCATTGATGTTCGCCCCCTACAAGCGCCTGGTCGCGCTCCACATCACGATCATCTTCGGGGCATTCGCGGTGATGTTCACCGGCGCACCAGCCGCCGCGGTCGCGGTCCTCGTCGCGATCAAGACCGCGATCGACCTCGGCCTCCACCTCGCCGAGCACCGCGGCGAGCTGACGCCACGTGGCGTCGTCACGAACTGAGGGCGTCCCCCGCATTCGACGGATCGTCCATCACGGAGGCCGTCTGACGCTCCCGCCACGCCGACAGCCGCTCGGCGAGGTCCGCGTCGTCGAGCGCCAGGATCGCCGCGGCCAGTAGCCCGGCATTGGTCGCGTTGCCGATGGCGACCGTCGCGACCGGGATGCCGCGCGGCATCTGGACGATCGAGAGGAGCGAGTCGAGGCCACCGAGATGTTTCGTCGGGATCGGGACGCCGATGACCGGCAGCGTCGTCTTGGCGGCGAGCATGCCTGGAAGGTGAGCCGCGCCACCGGCACCGGCGACGATCACCTTCAGGCCACGAGCTGAGGCCTCCTCGGCGTAGCGGAACAGGTGATCAGGCGTGCGATGCGCGGACACGACCCGTAGCTCGGACGTGACACCGAGCTCCGTCAGCACGGTCACGGCGTCCTCGAGGACCGGGAAGTCCGAGCGGCTCCCACCGACCACGCCGACGAGGGGACTCGAACCCTCCGAGCTCATGCGGTCCCGCCGGCCTCGTCGGCTGCGTCGGTCCAGCGGAGGAGCTCGACCGCTGCCTTGGCGCGAGCGAGCGCTTCCTCGGTCGAGGGACCGATCGCCGTCACGTGGCCCATCTTCCGACGCTCGAAGACCTGGCGCTTGTCGTAGAGATGGAGGTGGACCGTGGGGTCGGCCATCGCCCGGGCGAGGCCGAGCGAGTCGAGGTGTGCCTCGCGGGCAGGACCCGTGCCGAGCAGGTTCACCATCGCCGTCGGCGTCAGGGCGTCCGAAGCACCGAGATCCAGCCCGCAGATGGCTCGGACGTGCTGCTCGAATTGCGACGTCGCGGCACCTTCGATCGTCCAGTGGCCGCTGTTGTGGACCCGCGGCGCCAGTTCGTTGGCGATCAGACGCTGGTCGGGCATGAGGAACAGCTCGACGGTCAGCGTCCCCGTGATGCCCATCATCACGGCCAGGCGCTCTCCGATGGCCGCGGCACGTTCGGGGATCTCGGGATCGAGCGATGCCGGCGCGAGGCTCTCGACGAGGATCCCCTCGTCGTGCCGGTTGCACGCGAGTGGGAACGTCGCGATGCGCCCGACCGCGCTCCGCGCGACGACGATCGAGACCTCCGACGCGAAGGCCAGCTCAGTCTCGGCGAGGAGCGGTTCGCCGGGCGGCCGGCCGATCCGCTCGATGGCGCCATCGATCTCCGACGCGTCGTTCAGCCGCAGCTGACCGCGACCGTCGTAGCCACCGGTCGAGACCTTCAGGCGCAGCGGCAGCCCGATCTCGTCGGCGGCTCGGCGCAGGTCTTCGGTCGTGCGGACCTCACGCCAGTCCGCGACCTCGACCCCGGCGCTCTCGAGGAACCGTCGCTCGGCGATCCGATCCTGGGTGACGTGCAGCGGCAGTCGTCCGGGGCGAACAGGCTTCACCACGTCGATCGCGTCCACGACCTCCGTCGCGACGTGCTCGAGCTCGTAGGTCACCACGTCGCTGAAGCTTGCGAGTCGGAGTGCCGCACCGACATCGTCGTACGTGCTGATAACCATGCGGTCAGCGATGCCCGAGGCTGGGCAGTTCGGGTCCGGGTCGAGGACGACGATGCGATAGCCCATCGCCCTGGCGGCCATACCGATCATCCGCCCGAGCTGGCCCCCACCGAGGATGCCGATCGTCGCGGGTGGCGTGATCGGCCGTCGTTCGACGCCGAGCTTCCGATGGACGTCGGAGATCCAGGCCTGTTTGCGATACGTGTACTGATGCGGCTCGAGCGGGCCGCTCGTGACGATCCCGGTCTTGAGGGCCGCATACCCCTCCACGAGCGCAGGGTCGGCGAGGAGCGCATCCCGGAATGCGATATCGCGCTTGAGCTCCTCCTGTTCCGGCAGGACATGGCAGTGGATGCGGAA
>Ga0207708_10000492_pt1 | contig 30320 bp, 23 predicted proteins | sample KBSK5101metaG_FD_184340 | JGI IMG/M metagenome (GOLD analysis project Ga0207708, IMG submission 184340) | Corn, switchgrass and miscanthus rhizosphere microbial communities from Kellogg Biological Station, Michigan, USA - KBS K5-10-1 metaG... | ecosystem: Host-associated > Plants > Roots >... | reverse complement strand
GGAAGGACAGCAGCCGTTTGAGCCGATAGGACAGGCTCGAGCGGCGGTCGTCACTCTCGGCTTTGAACGCCATCCCGAGGATGCCGACACTGAGCCGTGACAGGTCACGCCCCACCTCGATCCGCTTGACCAGGTAGTCGGGCAGGCCCTCGTTGACCAGCATCGCGGAGTGACCCAGCGCGAACGTGCCGCCGGTGACCGACGCCAGCTGCATGGTGTCCTTGAACAGACACGGACCGGCCGCGAACCCGGCTCCCGGGAGGTCGGCCGCGCGCGCGTAGTCGTGCATCATCGCCGCCCGGATCCTGGAGAAGTCGAGGCCGAGGTCGTTGGCGATCACGAAGTACTGGTTGGCCGCGGCGAACTTGATGTACCGCCAGGAGTTGGTGAACAGCTTCGCCAGCTCCGCCTCCTCCGGGGTGAGCGTCACAATCGAGTCGGTAAGCCTGCGGAACAGCTCCTCGGCTCGCTTCCCTGCCCGGGCAGTGTGCGCCGCCACGATCTGGGGTAGCACGAAGAGCTCGTTCATCGCCTGCCCCTCTGCGATCCGCTCCGGACAGAACGCGAGGTCGACGTCGTGGCCGGTGCGCTCCAGCAGCCGCTCCACGCGCCGCGTGACACCGGGGAAGACAGTGCTGCGCAGCACGACCAGCTGACCGTCGCCCAGGTGAGAAGCCAGCTCCTCCAGCGCGCGCGGGACCGCCTGCGGGTCGGGGCTGAGGTACTCATCGACCGGCGTTCCGACCACTACGACCACGCACTCGGAGGCGCTGACCAGAGCAGGGTCCGTGCCAGCGCTGAGCAGCCCATGCTCCAGTGCCACGGCCAGCGGCTCCTCGATACCCGGCTCGAGGAACGGCGTCTCGCCGCGCGCGACGCCCGCCACTGCCTTCTCGTCGATGTCGAAGACAGCCACCCGGAGACCTCGCGCCGCGAACGCGACCGCCAGGGGGAAGCCCACACGTCCGGCACCACCGACCACGCACACGTCGTATTCAAACTGCGCCACGTCACTCCTTCATGTCATCGTGGACGGCTGCCCAACGTATCGCCCGGAGTCCGTGGACACCGCCGGCCATTGGATCAGACTCGCGATTCGGGTGTGGCATAGTTCCCGGCTGAGGAGGCGGGGTGCTGAAGCAGCTGTCCCGGGCGTGGCAGCCCGTCACCGACCTGACCCGGTCCCGCGACAGCCAGCATCTGGTTCTGGCCGCGGGCGCAGCTCTGGTGGTCCTCCAGCTTCTTTTCCGCGCCTGGGTGCTCTACCCGAGCTGGTTCTTCCTCGACGACTACAACTTGCTTCACGACGCGCGACAGGGTCCCGGCCTGGCCCAGCTGTTCACGCCGTACAACGGCCATCTGATGCCGGCTGGCCGGCTCGCCGTCTGGCTGGTCGCCCAGTCCGGCAGCCTCAACTGGGGCGCCGCTGCCACCTTGACGCTGCTCATGCAGGCACTGGCCAGCGCCGCCGCCCTGTGGATGCTGGTCACCTTGTTCGGCCGGCAACCGGCCGTGCTCGCGCCCCTGGTCATCTACCTCTCCAGCGCCGTCACCGTGCCCGCGCTCGTGTGGTGGGCCGCGGCCCTGAACCTGGTCCCGGTGCAGGCCGCGTTCTTCGTCGCCGTCGGCTGCGGTGTCCGGCACTTGCGTGGCGAGGGACGGCTGTGGCTGGCCGCCACGATGGCGGCCGTCGCCGGAGGGCTGCTCTTCGACGTCAAGGGCGTGCTCGTCCTCCCGGTCCTCGCTGCTGTGGCCGTGGCCTACTTCGCCCGCGGCGGCCTGTGGGCCCGGTTCCGGTCCCTGGTCCTGGACCAGCGCGCGGCAGTCGTGACGGTCGCGCTGGCGCTGGTGGGTTACAGCGCCTACTACCTCGCCGCTGTGCCGCAGATCGCTACCAACACCGACCCCTCCACCGTGCCCGACGTGATGGACGCCATGCTCGGGACTGCCTTCCCGGCCGGGATCCTGGGGGGGCCATGGCGCTGGTCGCTGATCGCGCCGCCCACGGCGTACGCAGACCCGCCGAGCGTGCTGGTTCACCTCGCCTGGGTGGTGCTGGCGCTGGTGGTCCTGCACAGTGCGCTCCGTCGGCGCCGCGCGCTGCGCGCCTGGGCGCTTCTGGCCGGCTACCTGCTCCTGCTACTCATCCTGCTCGTGGTCAGCCGGGGCCCGACGTTCGGCGCCGTCATCGGACTGGAGTACCGCTACCTGACCGACGCGGTCGGTGTCGCGACGCTCTGCCTGGGACTGGCCTACCTGCCCATGGTGGGCGCAGTCGAGTCCAGTGCCCCGCGCGAGCCGCCTCTGCTGGCGGTGAAGGTGCCGGCATCGGTCGTGGTCATCCTCCTGCTGGTCGTGGCGGCCTCGGGGGTCGCGAGCTCGTCGGCGTACGCCGGCTACTGGCACCACGACAACGCGAGCGACGCCTACCTGCATCATCTGCGTGATGACCTGCGGGCCGAAGGGCGGGCCGACCTGGCAGAGACTGTCGTGCCGGACTCTGTGTTCTCCCACCTCGCCGCGCCCAGCAACACCACTCGCCGGCTGGCCCCACTCGTGTCTGACCGGGTGCGGTTTCCGGCAGTCAGCCCCCGCCTGCTCGTTGTCGGACCCGACGGAGGGCTCCGCGCGGCGGCGATCCAGATGGGCGTGGCCTCCGAGCCTGGACCCACCGAGGGCTGCGGGTGGCGGGTCACGTCGGCCGGTACCCGAATCCCGATGCAGGGCCGGGCGTTCTGGTGGGTGTGGTGGCTGCGCATCGGCTACCTTGCCTCGCACGACTCACCGATGACGGTTCGAGCGGGCGGCTCGGTGGTGCACACCTCCGTCGAGTCCGGGGTGCATAGTCTCTACGTGCGCGTGGAAGGCTCGTTCAGCACGGTTCGGCTCGACGGACTCGAGGCGGGAGTCACGGTGTGCGTGGACACCGTCGAGGCCGGCCAGCCGGTGCCCGGAGGGGTGCCGTCGTGACCGGCGACCTGCCCCGCCACCCAAGGCTGGAGCTGCGACCCGAGTTTCCCGTGCTCGATTCGCTCCGCGCCGTTGGCGCGCTCTGTGTTCTCACCACGCACGTGGCGTTCCAGAGTGGCGACTACGTCCGGCACGGCATCGTCGGCGCGCTGTTCTCGCGCCTCGACGTCGGCGTGGCGTTGTTCTTCGCGCTCTCCGGCTTCCTGCTGGCACGTCCTTATCTCGCCCGAGCGGCAGCAGGCGAGCCCTTGCCTTCGACTCGCCACTACTACCTCAAGCGCTTCCTGCGGATCTACCCCGTCTACTTCGTCACGGTCGTGATCGCGTTGACCGTCATCGAGGAGAACCGCGGCCAGACAGACCTGCTCGAATGGCTGCGGACGCTGACCCTCACCAACGTGTTCTTCGAAGGGCGCCTCCCCCAGGGCCTGACGCAGATGTGGAGCCTGTCGGTCGAGGCCACGTTCTATCTGGTGCTGCCCGTGCTGATGTGGCTCGTGGTCGGTCGCCGGCAACGGAGCTTCCAGCCGGGCAAGATCGCCGCAGTGCTCGTGCTCGGTGTCCTGTTCAGCTGCTGGTGGAACGGCAGCCTGGCCGGTGTGGTCGCGGGTGCCACAACCGGCACACCGCTGCTCTGGCTACCTGCGCACCTGAGCTGGTTCATGGTCGGCATCGCCCTCGCGGCGGTGCACGTACGCCACCAGCTGGAGCCCACGTCGGCCGTGGTGTCCACCTTGGTCGCGGTGTGCCGGATGCCGGGAGCCTGCTGGGCAGCGGCGGCCGGACTCTTGCTCATCGCGGCCACCCCTCTGGGCGGGCCGATCCTGCTGCTCGTGGCGACGCCATCACAGTCGGTGGTCAAGCACCTGGCGTACCTCGCGATCGCGGCCGTGGTCGTGGCCACAGGCGTGTTCGCCGAGCCCGGCAGCCGCTACGCCCGGGCGCTGTCGGTGCCGTGGCTGCGGCACTTCGGGCACATCTCCTACAGCACGTTCTGCATCCACCTGGTGGTTCTCTACCTCGTGCGCGAGCTGCTGCACCACGAGCTGTTCCGGGGGCAGGGTCCGCTGCTGTGGGTGCTGACCGTGGCCGGCAGCCTGGTCGTGTCGGAGGTGCTCTACCGGCTCGTGGAGCGGCCAGCGCTGCGACTGAAGGACCGCGGCCCCGGTAGGGACCGGTCTGCGGGCCAGGCGAAGAGCGCGACCACCACCACCACCACGAGGTAGTGCGGCCAGGCCAGGCTCCCGGCCCATCCCGAAGCTCCGCCCCATGGGCGGAACGCGTAGGCCACCGCCGACGGCAACACGACCGCTGCCAGCAGCCAGGGCCCTGCCTCGGGCGCTCGGCGCTGGATGAGCGAACCGAGCACGACGGTCACCGACGCGACCGCCAGGCCGATCCATCCGGCCAGCAGTCCGCCAGCCAGAAGGCCGGCCGCCACGCGGACCGGTGCCGGCAGCTCACGGCCGTGAAGCCCGGGCCCGGGGGTGTCGCGCCAAAGTGGCAGCCGCCGCATGGCCACCCCCGTGAGCAGTACCAGTAGGCACATCAAGCCAACCCCGAGACCCGTCCGGTAGATGCCTTCGGGCCGGTACGCCACGCGCACCGGACGTGTGGACGCCGGCACTCGCCAGCCTTGCTGCCATCCGTCGACCACCACCGCGTCCAGGGTCCGGCCAGCCTGCTGAGCCACCCAGCCCCGGTTGGTGTTCTCGCGCAGCACCACCACGCCACCCCCTGCGCGCGGGTCCAGCGTGCGGTGGACGGCGTCTTTGCGGGTGGCGACGAGGGTGCGTGGCGCAGCAGCCAGTGGCTGGTCGTCCGTGAGCACGACCGCCGCAGGCCGGAACAGGCCGGAGGCGCGGGCTTCCACCAGGTTCGTGCCGGACCCCAGGGACACGTGGTCGTCGCCGCAGGGGATGGCTCGCGCGGTGTCGCCGTCGTACAGATCGGCGAGGCTTGCCTCCACGGCGGTCCGCACGGGCGCGTCGTCGACCACCAGCGACGGCCCGGCGCCACAGGGGAAGCGGAGGGGGGCGCTGGGCACGGCGATCGGGAGGTAGGGCAGCCCATCGAGCCGGAGCTCCGTGATCCCGATAGGCACCGACGAGCGAGCGGAGTCGAAGCCGAGGCTGCTCGCCCGCTCGGCGGCGTCGACCCGCACCGTGAGCTGCGTCGTACGGATCGCCGGGAACCGCGCCGCTCCGTCGCGGTCGAGATTCACGGCACGCGAGCCTCCGGGCCAGGTGAGCGTCACCCGTCGCGGCTCACGAGCGGCGGTGTCGGCGTCCGTGGCGACCTGCAGCCGGGTGATCGTGCGCTTGTCGATCCAGTTCAGGGCGAGTGAAGGCCGGGCGTCGTCGGGTTCCGCCGTCCAGGTGGTGCGGGCGTCGCCGTCGACCGCGGCCAGGACCGAACCACGGGCGTCTGGCGTTCCGGTGGACGAGGCGACGACACTGACCGGCTGGTCCCGAAACACCCGCCGGGCCAGGGCGTCCCCCGGGCGCAGGCCGACCTCCATCCGCATCGCGTACGGCGCGGCGCGAGGCAGCTCGAGGGAGCGGGCGAAGCCGGCGTCCTCCTCTGGCGCCACCGCGCGGCCGGTCACACAGCGAATGTCTCCGCGCACGCGGGCGCACCCCTGCCGGGCGTCGCCGACCGCGCGCAGCACGATCGCGTCTGGGTTGCCCCACGCCGAGGGCACCGCTGGCAGCCGCAGCCTTCGGGTCACGGTGACGCCGGACACAGCGACTTCCGCAAGCTCGGTGCGGTTCGCCACACGTCCCGAGTCGTCCTCGACGCGAAGTGTGCGGGTGGGCGCACCGTCGAGGGCCACCGTGCGGCTACCCCCTGCCTCGATCACCACCGGCTCGGTCAGTGCTGTGTCCGTGCGCACCCGGACGACCTGCCGTCCGTCGGGCCCGGCAGTCAGCTGGACGCTACGCAGTGCGCGGGGGCGGTCCAGCCGGAGCTGCCACCAGGCGGGCTCGTCGGTGCGGAGGTTGGCCCGCCAGAACGTGTCCGCCCGGCCGTCGACCGCGGCGTAGGGGAGCTGGCCGGGCTGCGTGGTCCCAACCGCAGTGGCGTCCGACGCCGAGGACGACGCAGAGACCGCGGCGCCCTCCTGCACAGCCCAGGTGGACCACCGGTCGGCGTCCGGCAGCAGGTAGTCCCGTGCGGTGTTGGCAAGCCGACGGCGTTGCCCGCCCACGAGGGTGGCCGAGGCGCCGTCGTGCACTCGGCCGAAGTTGCGCTCTACCGCGCGGAGCCCGTCGGTGAGCACCAGCGGCGACGCCGGGTCCCGCCGGCGTACGTCGGCGGCCAGAACGGTCGGCCGGTCGTCGAGCACGCCGAGGTCGGCTAGGTCCAGCAGGTCCTCCGGCCCACCGACGACCGTGGCCGGACGCTCGGACTGAACCGCGAACGACGAGCGACCCGGCACCCGATAGACCTCGACCGCCGGGTAGGAGGACTGCCAGCCGCCGTTGACCAGGATGCGCTCGCCACGGCGGGTCAGATTCGCGTCGCCGCCGACCTCGGGGCCGAAGGACGCGACCCGCTCCAGGCCTGGCGAGCCGGCCAGGGCTTGGTGCACGAGCACCGGGTCGGGTATGTCCGGCAGCCGGGCAAGGTCGTTGCGGACAACCAGGTACTCCACCCCCGCCCGCCTGAGGTACGCCGCCAGCCCGCTCGAACCCCTCCCCTGCGCGAGCCGCGCCTCGATCCCGTCGAGCATCCTGACGTTGCCGGCTGGGACCAGTGGCACAGCGTTGCGAATGCTCCATCGGCTGCCCGCCATGGACTGCATTGGCTCGTCGTGCGGCGACCCCCATGCGTAGTCGCCGAACGAGGACCCCGGCACCAACAGGGCCTGACCCTGGTCCGATCGCGCCGCCAGCCAGCCGGCAGTCTGCTTCCAGTAGTCCGGAACCGCCACCAGTCCACCGGCCGGCGTCAGGTGCCCGGTGAGGGCGGGCAACGACGTCCCCAGCACCGCCAGCGCCGCGGTACCGAGCACCGCGCGAAGCCGTAGCCGTCGGGCCTGCTCGTCGAGGTCGCGGCCGCCGGCCCTGAGTGCGGAGAGCCGGTTTGCGGCGTCGTCGACCACCCACCCGAGCCCCAGCACCAGCGGCAGGCGGAGGACGGGGTCGAACTTGTGCACGTTTCGCAGCGGCGCGAGCATCCCGTCGAGCAGGTCCTGAACACCCACCGCACCCCACCCCTGCACAGATCCGAGATGACCGGCACTGACCATGAGCATCCCGAGCAGTACGCCCAAAGAGAGGAAGCCGCGGTGCGGGTTGCGGCGATGGAGAAGGCCGACCAGCCCGAGCAGCAGCACGACGCCGCTGTCGATCGGCAGGTAGAAAAGTCGGATCAGGTCGTTGCCAGCGCGCGAGCCGGGATCGACGTACGGCACCCAGTCGGAGGTGCCGCGCAGGGTGTCGAAGAGCGTGGTCGAGAACGTCGTGTTCGACGCGGACTCGATCCAGTCCAGGAAAGGCGGGCTGTAGCTGCCGAGCACGAGCAGCGGCACAAGCCACCAGAGGGTGCCCAGCAGCGTGAATGCGGGCCACCAGACCATCAGGCTCCGACGTCGGGGACCGGGGCTCCGCGTGAGCAGCCACAGCGCCCCTAGGGGGATCACGGCGAACGCGGCCGCGGCGTTGACGCCGCCGACGAGTGCCACGGCCAGGGCTGACAGGGCCGCCGCACGTCGCGCCGAGCCCTTCTCCGAGCCCACCACCAGTGGCACCAGCACCCACGGCGCCAAGGCACCGGGCCATGCCTCGACGGAGATCGGGCCCAGGGTGGTGAGCATCCGCGGGGACAACGCGTATGCGAACCCGCACAGCACGAGCGCGAGGTCGGAGCGGAGCCCGAATGCTCGCGCCAACCGAACGACCCCGAGGAACGCGACACACATCACCAGTGCGAGCCACAGCCGCTGCACCGCCCAGCCGGGCACGTCCGCCAACGAGCCGAGCAGGAAGAACTGGCCCATCGGGAACAGGTAGCCGTAGGCCTGGTTCTGCAGCTGGCCCGCGGCCGCCACCGGGTCCCAGAGATGCGTGGCGCGGGCCAGGAAGCCTGCCGGGCCGGTGGCGAGGTCGAGCTTGGTGTCGGCGACCAGCAGCCCTGGTGACTGTGCCATGGCGAGCCCCACAAGGAGCACGCAGGCGGCGCCGAGGCGGACCCGCGAACGCAGCGCGTCGGGCCTCACCTCTTGCGCAGCACGATCACGAGGTTCCACGTCACGACCTCACGCAGCAGCGGCACGCGGAGCAGCCACTGCGACCACCAAGGGTTGTAGCGGGCCGCCAGGTCGAGGACGTCCGCCGAACGTTGGCTCCGCGCCCAGGCCACGCCGGCGCGCACCGTGACGGGGAACAGGGACTCGCCGTACCTGTTCTTCGGCTCTCGCCCGTGCCGGCGCCGGTACCGGCGCCGGGCGCGCGCCCCGCCGAGGTAGTGCCACGGGGCCGTCTCATGCCCGCCCCACGGTCCGTACCAGACCGTGTAGCTGACGAAGACGGTGCCACCGGCGCGGGTCACCCGGAGCATCTCGTCCACCATCACCCACGGATCGGGTACGTGCTCGAGGACGTTGGAGGAGTAACACACGTCGACCGCACCTTCGCGGAACGGGAGCCGCATCCCGCTTCCCACGACGGTCCGACGAGCGACCTCCCCCAAGCCGGACAGCTCCCCGACATCTGCGTCCAGTGCCAGGTAGGTGGCCCCGGCGCCCTCGAACGCAGCGCGAAAGTAGCCCGGCCCGCCGCCTACGTCCAGAAGCCTCCGGCCGTTCAGGTCGGTGTAGTGGGCCAGCTGCCCGACCGAGTCGGCGGCCAGCGCGGTGTAGAACCGGTCGGGGTCGGGCTGCTCGAAACGGAACTCCCTCAGCAAGCGAACGGACCGGCCGAACGAGGGGTGCCAGCCGACATGTTGGGCGGAGGGCGGACCGGGCACGCGGGCGACCCTATCGCGCCCGATACGGTGCTCCCGATGAGCGACCTGGACGAGCTGGAGGGGAAGCGGATCGCCTTTCTCAGCTGGCGCGACACCCACAATCCCGAGGGCGGCGGCGCCGAGCGCTACCTGGAGATGATGGCCACGGGCCTGGTCGAGCGCGGCTGCGAGGTCACCGTCTTCTGCGCGGCGCACGCGGCTGCTCCACCCGAGGAGACGGTCGACGGCGTGAGGTTCGTTCGCAGGGGCTCGAAGCTCTCGGTCTACCCGGCGGGGATGCGAGCGCTGCGCCGCGGCGACCTGGGCGAGGTCGACCTCGTGGTCGACGTGCAGAACGGGTTGCCCTTCTTCTCGCGGCTGATCACCTCACGGCCGGTGGTGGTCCTGGTCCACCACGTGCACCGCGAGCAGTGGCCCGTGGTCTATCCCGGCCTGGTCGGACGGGTCGGTTGGTGGATCGAGCACCGGGTGGCCCCGCTCCTCTACCGGCAGTGCCAGTACGTTGCGGTCTCCCGCGCGACTCGCGCCGAGCTGGAGGCGCTGGGTGTACGTGGGCACCGGGTGGCCGTGGTGCACAACGGCACCGACCCGGTCGTACCGGTGCGGCCGGGAAAGGAGCCGACCCCGATGATCGCCGTCGTTGGACGCCTGGTCCCCCACAAGCAGGTCGAGCACGCGATCGACGCCTCGCTCGTGTTGCGCGAGCGGTTCCCGGATCTGCGCCTGCACGTGGTCGGCAGCGGGTGGGGGGAGGGGCGGCTGCATGCGTACGCGGTGGAGCACGGTGCCGGCGAGACCGTCGTGTTCGAGGGCCACGTGGACGAGAACGCCAAGCAGTCAATCTACGAACGCGCCTGGTTGCTCGCTCTACCCTCGCTCAAAGAAGGGTGGGGACTCGTGATCGGCGAGGCCGGCATGCACGCCACCCCCACGGTGGCCTACCGATCGGCAGGCGGGACCCGGGAATCGATCGCCCACGGACGCTCGGGTGTCCTCGTCGACACCCCGGAGGAGTTCACCTGGGCGCTCGGCGACCTGCTCGCCGACGAGCGCCGCCGCAGCGACCTGGGAGAAGGAGCCCGCGAGTCCAGCCATACCTTCACATGGCAGCACGCCCAGCACTCGTTCGCGCTCGTGGTGCGGGCGGTGCTGGCCGGTCGGCGCGTCGAGAGCCAGGACCCTGACGTTCCGCAGGACGTCGCGGACGGCTGATCAGGGCCAGAGAGTCAGTTTCCGGTGCCGTACTCGATGGTGACGGGCTGCTCCACGTTGGTCGGCGAGGCGCCGCTCGGATTGGTCTGCGCGTTGACCAGGCCGACCACGGTGACCGCGGCCACCACACCACCGGCCAGAACACTGCCAATGGTGATCAGAAGCGATGTACCCACGCGGAAGACCCTCTCGTTGATTCGCCGGTACTGTAACAGTCAACCAGCGGGTCGGCCGCCTCCCCGGAGACGGCTCGCGGTGATCCTGCGCACCCCTACGAAGCCGCCGACGCCGAGCATCGCGAGGTACGCCGCCCACGCCAGCGCCATCGCCACCCGCCACCCGGACGGCACGATCCTCACCCGTACGCCTGCCAGGTCCTGCACCTGTATCCTCCCGGTCTCCGGCATGAGTGCGCGGCCAGCGACCCGCGGGGCGCCTGGCACGTCGAGGTCGGTCACCGCGAACCGGATGCCGAGCGCCGCGAGCCCCCGACTCCTGGCCTCCGGGGTGGGACGGGCCAGGACGCGAACGGCGGCGCGGGCTCGCGGGTCCTCCCCCGCGATCCGTACGCCGGACACCAGCAGGTCGTCGGCCGCCAGGTAGTCGGGAGTGAGATAGCGCCCCATCGGGTCGAGCACCTTGCGGCCCCCGTTCCACACAGGTTGTCGGTAGCTGCTGAACGGCAGCAGGACCACGTCACCGCTGGCCCCGACGTCCTGACGGGCCGAGACCACCGCGCGGGCGCGGGCGTATCCGTCGGGGTACCCGACTGCGCCGAGCCGCCCGGAGACACCGAAGCCGAGGTCCGGGAGCAGCGCCAGCGGCAGCAGCACCAGGGCCAGGACCAGGGCCAAGCCAGCGGTCGCGGGAGCCGCCGGCGCCGCGTGCCGGAGCGCAGCCGTCAACCGGGCAGCACCGTGCCCGACCGCCAGGGCCAGCCCCGGTGCGGCAACGGCCAGGATCCGGGTGCCGTCGCGGAGCAGACCGGCCCCCGGCAAGTGCGAGACCGTCCAGGTCATCGCCGACGGCACCGCCCAGGTGAGCACCGCCGCCAGCCAGGCAACGACGACGCACCCGATGAAGGCGAGCTGGTCACGGCGGCCCAGGTGGGCGCGCAGACCACGCAGTCCGGCGGCCGCAAGGCCGAGCAGGGCCAGTACTGAGAGCCAGCCCAGCAGGCCGTCACGCGAAGCCGGGACCACCTCGGCATTCCAGATGCCACCGAGGCCGAGGGCTGCGACAGGCGCCGGCAGGACTCCTTCCGAGTGGAGCGCAAAGGCGCTCGCGCCGGCAGGGTCGGTGGTGGCGTCGGCCGCGTGCAGCAGTCCGGAGACCAGCCACGGCGCGTTGCCCACCGCGAGCAGGGCCGCGGTCGCCGCCCAGCGGCGGACGCGCCGTTCGGCCGCGAACGCCACCAGCACCACGCCGGTAGCGAGTCCGGCGCTGGCGCTCAGCGAGCCGAGCGGCACCAGCCAGCACAGCCGCCATGGTAGGACTCCGGTCGTGCGCCACTCCCGCGCAGCCAGCACCAGCCATGGCAGCACGGCATAGCCAACCAGCAGCGGCCAGTGTCCGAGCACGAGGCGCTCGGCAACGAAGGGGTTCCACTGGTAGACACTGACCGCCACCAGTTGTCCGGTCAGCGACTTCCGGGGCGCGAGCCGCAGTATCCCGAGGCCTCCCCCGGCCAGGGCCCCGAGCAGTGCCACCTTCTGCAACAGCATGCCCGGAACGATCTCGTCGAGCACGGCCACGACGGTGTCGGACGGGACCGCTCTCGGGAGCCCCGAACCGACGCCGAGGATGTCCGGACGCAGGGCGAGGTCCGGCACCCACACCATGTCGTAGCTGAGCACGTAGCCCGGCCCAAGCGCCGGGCCAAGCGCGAGGGCCGCCAGGAGCACCGACCACAGCACCGGGACCACGCGGCGCCATCCCGGCACAGGCTGCCTCCCGATGCTCGACGCGCATTTGTCAGGTCCGATCCAACCATCTGCGCAACCGCCCGTAGGCTCACCGGCGTGATGAATCGCGGGCGCCGGCTGCGCGGCAGCGCCGGCATCGCGGTGGCGATCGCCGTCATGAACGTCGCGACGTACGCCTACACGATCGTGGCGGCCCGGCTGCTGGGTCCCCGGAGCTACGGCGCCTTCGCCGCGGTGATGGGGCTGCTGCTCGTCGTCGGCGTGCTCCAGCTCGGACTCCAGGCCACCGGCGCGCGACGGATCGCAGCGCACCCCGAGGACGTCGCGGAGATCGAGCACAACCTGCGCCGGGTCACCTGGGGAGCGTCGATCGGCCTGGCCCTGCTGTGCCTGGCACTGACTCCCGTGATCAACGCGGCACTGCACCTCGACAGCCTGGCCACCGCGTCCCTGGTGGCGCTGGTCGCGCTGCCGATGACCGTGATGGGCGGTCAGGCCGGCATCCTCCAGGGCGAACGTCGATGGACCGCCCTGGCCCTGGTCTACCTCGCGGCCGGAGTCCCGCGGCTGGTGGTCGGGACCGCCCTGCTGCTGTGGCGCCCGACCGAGTTCTGGGCCGTGATGGGTGTGGCGATCGGGTTCGTCGCGCCGACCGTCGTCGGCTGGCTGGCCCTCCGGGACCCGCGCTCGGGTCACGTGCCGGACACGTACGGCGGGCACGGCGGCTGGTCGGTGCTCGGCGAGACCGCGCGCAACTCGCACGCGCTGTTTGCCTTCTTCGCTCTCTCCAACGCCGACGTGATCGTCGCCCGCAGCGTGCTCGACGCCCACGAGTCGGGCCTGTACGCGGGTGGCCTGATCCTGGTGAAGGCGGTGCTGTTCCTCCCCCAGTTCGTGGTGGTGGTTGCGTTCCCGTCGATGTCGACGGAGTCGGCCCGGCGCTCGGCCCTGCTGCGCAGCGTCGGCGTCGTGACTGCGCTCGGTGTCGTCGGCACCCTGGCCGCCTGGCTGCTCAGCGGCGTGACCCTGACGTTCATCGGGGGGCACGAGTACGCCGCGATCCAGGACCAGCTGTGGCGCTTCGCGGCCCTGGGCTCCGTGTTGTCCGTGCTGCAGCTGCTGGTGTACGGCGTCGTGGCCCGGCAGTCCCGCCGGGCGGTCTACCTGATCTGGGCCGCGCTCGTCGTACTGGTGATCTGGGCCCAGGCCGCGAGCACCGTCGGGCAGCTGCTCAACGTGGTCACGTTCGTGGACTCCATGCTGCTGGTGGCGCTGCTGGGGCTGAGCCTGTGGCGGCTCAGGGCGCCGGCGGCACGCGGGACGAGCCTGGCGTAGCGCTCAGTGCGCGGCTTCGTGCCAGCTGCGTCCGGTGCCGACGGACACGTCCAGCGGGACCGTCAGCTCGGCCGCCGAACCCATCTGGTGGCGGACCAGGTCCTCGAGCGCGTGCTCCTCGCCGGGGGCCATCTCGAAGACCAGCTCGTCGTGCACCTGGAGCAACATGCGCGAGGCCAGGCCGGCGTCCCGCAGCGCCTGGTCGACGTTGAGCATCGCCACCTTGATGATGTCGGCGGCCGATCCCTGGATCGGCGCGTTGAGCGCCATCCGCTCCGCCATCTCGCGGCGCTGGCGGTTGTCGCTGGTGAGGTCGGGCAGGTAGCGACGGCGGCCCAGGATGGTCTCGGTGAACCCCGTGCGCCGGGCCTCGTCGACCACGCCGGTGAGGTAGTCGCGCACGCCGCCGAAGGTCTCGAAGTACTCGTCCATGAGTCCCTTCGCCTCCCCGGTGGAGATGCGCAGCTGGGCGGAGAGCCCGTAGGCCGAGAGCCCGTAGGCGAGGCCGTAGTTCATCGCCTTGATCTTGGCCCGCATCTCGGGGGTGACCGCGGTGGCGTCGACGCCGAACACGCGCGCGGCCGTCACGGAGTGGAAGTCACGGCCGGAGCGGAACGCCGCGATCAGGCCGGCGTCCTCGGACAGGTCGGCCATGATCCGCATCTCGATCTGGCTGTAGTCGGCCGTGAGCAGCGCGGCGTAGCCCTCGCCGACGACGAACGCCTCGCGGATCCGGCGGCCCTCCTCGGTGCGGATCGGGATGTTCTGCAGGTTGGGGTCGGTGCTGGAGAGCCGGCCGGTCGCCGCGATCAGCTGGTTGAAGGTGGTGTGGATGCGGCCGTCGGAGGCGACCGTCTTGAGCAGCCCCTGGACGGTCTGCTGCAGCCGGATCACGTCGCGGTGGCGGAGCAGGTGGGCAAGGAACGGGTGCTCGGTCTTCTCGAAGAGCCCCTGCAGCGCGTCGGCGTCGGTCGTGTAGCCGGTCTTGGTGCGCTTGGTCTTGGGCATCCCGAGCTCCTCGAACAGCACCACCTGGAGCTGCTTGGGCGAGCCGAGGTTGATCTCCTTGCCGATCACGTCGTAGGCGTCCTGCGCCGCCTGGCGGACCCCGTCGGCGAACTCGCTCTCCAGGTACTCGAGGTGCTCGGTGTCGACGGCCACGCCGGTCTGCTCCATGCCGGTAAGCACCCCCACCAGCGGGAGCTCGACGTCTCCGAGCAGCGCCGTGCCGCCGCGGTCGTCGAGCTCGTCGTCGAGCGCCTCCGCGAGGTCGAGCACCGCGCGCGCCTGGAGCATCGCGGTCTCGCCCGCGGCGTCGTCGCCGATGCCGTCGAGGCTGAGCTGGTCTCCGTCGTCGACCGGGCCGGTCTTGAGCTCGCGCTTCAGGTAGCGGACGGTGAGGTCGGCGAGGTCGTAGGAGCGCTGGTCTGGCCGGGCGAGATACGCCGACAGTGCGGTGTCGCGCTCGAGCCCGTCGAGCGGCCAGCCCCGCGCGGCCAGCGCGAGCATCGGCCCCTTGGCGTCGTGGAGCACCTTGGGCAGCTTGGGGTCGGCCAGCCACGCGGCCACGGCGGCGTCGTCCTCCGGGCCGAGGACGGCCGGGTCGATCCAGGCGGCGGCTCCGGTGCCGTTGGCAAGCGCCAGCCCGGTCACCTCTCCGGTGCCGGAGCGCCAGGTGCCCTCCACCTGCACGCCGACCCGGCCGGGCCCGATCGGGCCTGCCGAGATCTCGCCGGCGTGGGCCTCGAGCCACGGACCAACCTCGCCCGGACCCGGGCGGGCGGCCTCGAGGTCGAAGCCCGAACCGTCGACCTCCTCCTCGGACTCGAGGGTCTCGAAGAGACGGTCGCGCAGCACCCGGAACTCGAGGCCGTCGAACAGGGTGTGGACCTCCTGCCGGTCCCAGGGCCTCATCGCGAGGTCGGTCGGCACCAGCGGCAGCTCGAGGTCGGTCACCAGGGCGTTGAGCTGGCGGTTGCGGACGACGTCGCCGAGGTGCTCGCGCAGCGACTCACCCGCCTTGCCCTTGATCTCCTCGGCCCGGTTGACGACGTTGTCGAGCCCGTCGTACTGGATGATCCACTTGGCGGCCGTCTTCGGGCCGACGCCGGGCACGCCGGGCAGGTTGTCGGAGGTCTCCCCCACGAGCGCCGCGAGCTCGGGGTAGCGGGCCGGCGGCAGGCCGTAGCGCTCCTCGACCGCGGCCGGAGTCATCCGCTTCATCTCGGAGACGCCGCGCATCGGGTAGATCACGGTGGTGCGGTCGTTGACAAGCTGGAACGAGTCGCGGTCGCCGCTGCAGATCAGCACCTCGAAGTCCTCGGTCATCGCCTGGGTCGCCAGGGTGCCGATGATGTCGTCGGCCTCGAAGCCGTCCTTCTCCACGAACGGCACCCTCAGCGCCGAGAGCACCTCCTTGATCAGCGACACCTGCCCCTGGAACTCCGAGGGTGACGTGGACCGGTTGGCCTTGTACTCGGCGTACTGCTCCGAGCGGAACGTCTGCCGGGACACGTCGAACGCGACCGCGATGTGGGTCGGCTGCTCGTCGCGGAGCACGTTGATCAGCATCGCCGTGAAGCCGTAGACGGCGTTGGTGTGCTGTCCGGTGGTGGTCGAGAAGTTCTCCACCGGGAGCGCGAAGAACGCCCGGTAGGCGAGTGAGTGCCCGTCGAGGAGCAGCAGGCGCGGAGTCACGTCACGGGTCACGGCAGCAGGCACGCCTCCGACCCTATCCGCCGTCGCCGACAGGGGTGGGGGGCGGAGGAGTGGGGGTTGGGCGGTCGCGAATTCCCAAGGTATCTACGTTTTCTGGCGCATCCCGTGGTGTGTACGCCGCTGGAAGCGCAAGTTCTCATTGGGAAGTGCGCGGGCCTCCGGCCTACGCCCGAAATGCCGGTCAAATTCCTCGATACCTTGGGAATTCGCCGCTCATCGCGCCGCACATCGCCCGGCACATCGCCGCCCACCTCCAGCCCCTCAGCCACCCCCAGCAGCCAGCAACCGAGCCCGCCCGGCGTCGGTGATCATCCGGTCCTGCTTCTCGGTGGCGAGCAGCTTCGGCTCGGTCGTGTAGAGCTTCGCGAGGGCGGCACGGTCCAGACCGACGAGCCGGGCAGCCTGGTGCACCTCGAGCTTGTGCATCCGGCCACCGGGTGCCTCGGCGACCTGCCGGAGCAGCGCGACCACCGGGTCGTCGACGGGGTCGGCCGGTGGGTCCGCGGCGGCGCCCTGCCAGGTGCGCTTCGGGAACCGCCGGAGGTACTCCTGCTCGAGCGCCAGCATCCGGCGGGTGTGCGTCTCGAACTGCGCCGCGGTGCCGTGCAGGAAGACCCAGTTGCGGGAGTCGTGGAGCTGTTTGCCCTGGGCGGCGAGCTCCTCGTCGGACAGCTCGGTCGCGTCGCTCATGACATCTCTCCCACTCCTGAGTAGACCCGCAGCGCGTTGCCTCCGAGCACATCGGCCGCGCGCTCGTCGCCGAGCCCGAGGCCGACGACCGCACGGGCGTTCTCGGCGGTGCTCGGGACCCCCGGCCAGTCGGTCCCGAATATCCACTTCCGTGCGAGCCGGGCAAGGTCGAAGCGGCCGTAGTACTCCGGAAGCCGCTTCGGGGGCAGACCGGACAGCTCGATCCACACGGTCGGGTTCGCGAGCGCCATGAACGCGGCGGCGTCGTACCACCAGCCGCGGCCGCCATGGGCGAGCACGACGTCCAGCGTCGGGAAGTCGCGTACGACGGGCAACAGGTACTGCGGGTCGGCAAGCTCGTTGCTGGACCCCGGGAAGCTGCTGGTGCCGCAGTGCACGACCAGCGGGACACCGCGCTCGACCAGCACCTGGTACGCCGGGTACAGCGCCGCGTCGTCGCACCGGAACCCGCCGTGCACCGGGTGCAGCTTCAGCGCCGCGGCCCCCAGGTCGAGCTGGCGGCGCACCTCGTCGGCGATCGGGAAGTGCAGGTGCGGGTTGACGTTGGCGACGGGCCGGAACCGGGTCGGGTTGTGCTCCACGATCGGCAACAGGTCCTCGAACCGCTGGTAGCCGGTCGCCTTGGGGGAGTACTCGCAGAACAGCAGCGCATGGTCGACGCCCTGCTCCGCGAACAGCTCGTCGAGCCGGTCAGGCCGGGGCACGCCGTTGCGGTCCCAGAGGTCCTCGAGGATGCCGTCGGGCCCGAAGTCGCGCGCCCACGCGATCCACGCCGGGGCCAGCGAGCCGAGCACGGGCACGTGGACGTGCGCGTCGACGAGGAGGTGACCGTCCAGCATCAGCTCTCCCGGACCAGCGCGGTGTCGGTGCCGAGGTCGCCGACCTTACTGGCGCCACCCGGGTTGCCCAGCGGCCCGTCACGCCCGGGGAGCACCTCGGTGAAGAACGCCTGGTTGTCCGCGACGTGCGGCTCGTCCTCGTCCGCCACGCGTCGGTCCTGGCTGATCGCCTCCACCGGGCACACCGGCTCGCAGGCGCCGCAGTCGATGCACTCGCCCGGGTTGATGTAGCTCTTGCGCTCGCCCTCGTAGATGCAGTCGACCGGACACTCCTCGACACAGGCCTTGTCGTTGACGTCGATGCAGGGGCTGGCGATCACGTACGGCACGGGTCGTCCTCCTACGCGGGCTCGGGGGTGGGATCGAGCTGGTCGTCGGGCCTGGCCACCTCGTCCGGGCTGTCGGAGAAGAGACCGCGCACCTTGAACCGCTGCAGCTTGCCGGTCGCGGTCTTCGGGAGGTCCTCGACGAAGATCACCTGCCGGGGCGCCTTGAAGTGCGCGAGGCCTTCTCGGCACCAGGCCACGAGCTCGGCCTCGTCGACACCCTCGGCCACCACGACACCGACCGGCTTGTCGATGCCGTGCTCGTCGGGCACGCCGACCACCGCGGCCTGCTGCACCCTCGGGTGCGCGACCAGCCGCGCCTCCACCTCGGCGGGCGACACCCAGATGCCGCCCGCTTTGAGCATGTCGGAGTTGCGGCCGAGGCAGACGTAGTAGCCGTCCTCGTCTCGCACGTAGGTGTCCCCGGTCGAGAGCCACTCGCCCTGGAACACCTGCCGCGACGCCGCGGTACGACGCCAGTAGCCGAGCGCGATCGACTCACCGCGCACGTGGAGCGCACCGGGCTGTCCGGCACCGGTGACCACGCCCGAGGCGTCCCGGATCTCGACGTCGTAGCCGGGCACCGGCACTCCCGTCGTACCGGGCCGGACCTGGCCGGGACGGTTGGACAGGAAGATGTGCAGCGCCTCGGTCGACCCGATCCCGTCGAGGACCTCGACGCCGAAGCGGGTCCGGAACCGCTCCAGCAGCGGCGCCGGCAACGGCTCGCCGGCCGAGGCCGCCAGCCGCACCGGGGCGAACGTGTCGTCCGGAAGCCCCGACGACACCAGCGCGGCGTAGAACGTGGGCACCGCGAAGAACAGCGTGGGCTGCTCCTGCTGCACCCGCTCCGCCACCACGTCGGGCGTGGGTCGGCGGCGCTCGAGCACGGAGCGGGCGCCGACCGAGAAGGGGAAGAACACCGAGTTGCCGATGCCGTAGGCGAAGAACAGCTTGGCCACCGAGAACGTCGTGTCGTCGGGCCGGACCCCGAGGACCTGCTGGCCGTAGGTCTCGCAGACATGGCGGACGTTGGCATGTCGGTGCATCGCGGCCTTCGGGGTCCCGGTCGTGCCCGAGGTGTAGAGCCACAGGCACCAGCTGTCCGGGTCGGTCTCGACCGGCTCCCGGTCCGCGGCGGACCCGCCCGCGACGAAGGCTTCCCAGGTCTGCAGCCTCACCGACTCCGGCAGTGCGAGATCGGCCTCGCCGTGGACAACCACGTGCTCGACCTCAGGCGCCCTCGCAACCGCGCCGGCGACGGCCTCCGCGTGCTCGTGCGTCGCAAGCACGGCGCGCGCACCGGAGTCGGCCAGGATCGGGCCTAGCTCGGCGCCCGTGAACATGGTGGACACGGGAACCGCGACCAGTCCGGCCCGGAAGGCGCCGAGGATGCCGGTCAGCATCTCCACGTCGTCGGACATCTCCATCAGCACGCGGTCGTCACGGTGCAGGCCGAGGGCACGCAGGGCGGCGGCGACGTCGCCGGCGCGCTCGTCCAGCTCGGCGTAGGTCAGGGTCTCGCGCGACCCCGTGACCGCCGGCCGGTCGCCGTCGCCCCCCGCGACGTGCCGGCCGACGAGGTACGTCGCCGCGTTGAAACCACCGGCGGTCGATCCTGTCGAGACCATCAGACGCGCTTCTCGTCGAAGCTGCCGCGCTGGCCGGAGCCGAACCTCCGCAGCGCACCGTCGGGACCGGAGGCGTTGGGTCGCACGAACACCCAGTTCTGCCAGGCGGTCAGCCGGCCGAAGATCTTGGTCTCGAGCGTCTCCGGTCCCACGAAGCGGAGGTTCGCCTCCATCCCGGTCAGCGCGTCGGGCGAGAGCGAGGCGCGCTCCTCGAGCACGATCCTCAGCTCCTCCTCGAAGTCGATGTCGTCGAGCGCCATCGTGACCAGCCCGAGGTCGGCGGCCCGCGCGGCGTCAAGCCGCTCGTCGGTCGCACCGCTCGCGGACTCCAGCAGGTCGTCGCGGCCGTGGAAGCGCGCACCCAGCCGGGAGAGGCCGTTGCCCATCGGGAACGCGCCACCGTTGGCCGCGGTCAGGACGATCGTCGCCGGGTCGGCATCGGGGTCGACGTCCTCGTAGACGCCCTCGAGCATGTACTGCCGGTCGCAGGCAAGGGCGAGCTCCAGCAGGAACCCGCCGAAGCAGCTGCCGGGCTCGATCACCGCGAACAGGCTGCGGCTGGTCACGTCGAGTCGCTTGAACGTACGACGGAGGTAGCCGGCCACCTCGTTGCCGAACCAGTCGGAGCCGGCCAGCTCGGCCAGCCTGGCGTCGTGCGCGAGCACCCGGTCGAGGTCGCCCGTCGTACGGAACACCCAGGTGCCGAGGTCTCCCTCGTTGGTGCGCAGCCGGAGCACCAGGTCGTCGAGCGCCCGCGCGACTGCCATCGGCCACCAGTCGACACCCTGATCAAGCGCCGCGGCGGCGTCTGCGGGAGGCTCGTCATCGGGACCGGCAACCGTGATGTCGACCCGGCGGCCCGAGCGGTCGAGCGTCGCGACCACGAAGGGGTAGCGGATCGTGTCGGCGTCGGTCTCGCGCTGCAGCGGCGTCAGCACGACTCCCCGCTCACCCGGCTTGCGGTCGGAGGCCTCGACCGCCCCGGCCGCCCGCTCGGCGATCGTCGCGTCCCAGTCCCGTTTTGGCACCGTGGCGTCGACCAGCCCCCACTCGACGGCGGTGCCGCCGCGGTATCCCTCGGACTTGGTGGCGAAGAGGTCGGCGCGGTCACGACGGACCCGGCGCTTGTCGACCACGCGGGTCAGGCCGCCGGTGCCGGGCAGCACGCCGAGGAGCGGCACCTCGGGCAGGGACACGGTAGACGACCCGTCGTCGATCAGGACGATGTCGTCGCAGGCCAGGGCCAGCTCGTAGCCGCCACCGGCAGCCGTGCCGTTGACCGCGGCGATCCAGGTCTGGCCCGAGGTCGCGGTCGCGTCCTCGATGCCGTTGCGGGTCTCGTTGGTGAACTTGCAGAAGTTGACCTTCCACGCGTGCGAGCTCTGGGCGAGCATCCGGATGTTGGCGCCGGCGCAGAACATGCGGTCGAGCCCTCCGGTCAGCACCACGGCCTTGACCTGCGGATGCTCGAAGCGCAGCCGCTGCACCGCGTCGTACAGCTCGATGTCGACGCCGAGGTCGTAGGAGTTCATCTTCAGCTGGTAGCCGGGCACCAGCCCGCCTTCCTCGTCGACGCCCAGGGTCAGCGTGGCGACCGCCCCCTCGATCGCGATCGTCCAGTGCCGGTAGCGGTCCGGCGCGGTGTCGAAGTCCACGACGGGCGGTGTCGCGACCTCCGCGGGGGCATCCGGCTCGGTGCTGCTGTCCAGGATGGTCATGTGCCATAGTCTACGAATGGTTGACGTGGCGTCAATGCTTTGTCGAATGACGTGGGAGGAGCGTCGATGACGGTCACCACCGCGAACCGTCGTCGCGAGGTGGGCTTCGCCAGTGCCCGCTCGCTGCTGCTCACCGTGCTCGGCGAGTTCGTGCACCCGCGTGCCCGTCCGGTGTGGACGTCCACGCTCCTGGAGGCGATGGCGGCACTGGGCGTCGAGGAGAAGTCGGCGCGACAGGCCCTGGCGCGCACGGCGAGCGAGGGTGTGCTCACGTCCAACCGCGACGGCCGGCGCGTGCACTGGTCACTGACCGCCCACGGAGAGACCCTGCTGCGCGAGGGGACCGAGCGGATCTACAGCTTCCTGCGCAGCTCGCACCCGTGGGACGGGCGGTGGCTGGTGCTCACCGTGTCGCTGCCCGAGACCCAGCGGGCGCTGCGCCACCAGCTGCGCACGCGCCTGACCTGGCTCGGCCTCGGCTCACCCTCTCCCGGACTCTGGGTCACCCCCGAGGCGGCCCACCTGGAGGAGGTGCGCCGGGTCGTGGCCGACCTCGGCCTCGCCGGGCGTTCGTTCGCCTGGGTGGGGGCGGCGACCGGCATCGGCGACGAACGCCGGCTGCTCGAGGACGCGTGGGACCTCGCGGGCGTCGAGGACCTCTACCGCACTTTCCTGCGCCGCTTCGAGAATCGCCCCGCCGAGACGGGCCGCGGCTCGTTCATCGCGCAGGTCGAGCTCGTGCAGGAGTGGCGACGGTTCCCGTTCGTCGACCCCGACCTCCCGCGCGAGCTCCTCGACCACGACTGGTCGGGGCTGCGCGCCGCCGCCGTGTTCCACGACCTGCACGCGCGCTGGCACCGCCGGGCCCAGGCCGAGTGGGAGAGGATGGAGGCAGGGCGGGTGTAACCTCGGCGCCGAGCTTCTTCTCGGGCCGAGCCAAGCAATCCTCTCGGGCCGAGCGCTGAGGATGGCTGGACATGACCCGTCGGCCGCACGTCGTGCCCTGGCTGTGCCTGGCCTCCGTGGCCGTCGTGCTGGCCGCCTGCGGCGGGTCGTCGACGCCGCGCTCCGCCGACAGCTCCCCGGCCCGGCTCCGGGGGATGGTCGACATCGGGGACCGCTCACTGCTGCTTCGCTGCCGGGGCTCCGGCGGACCGACGGTGGTCCTCGAGGCCGGGCTCGCCGACGACCTCAGCACCTGGGACACCGTGCAGGAGTCGGTCAGCGCGCGGACGCGTGTCTGCGCCTACAACCGGGCCAACATCGGCGTCAGCGATGCGGCACCCAAGCCGCGTACGACGGCGGACATGGTCGATGACCTGGAGCACCTCCTCGCCGCCGCCGACGAGCCCCCGCCGTACGTCCTCGCCGGCTTCTCGTTCGGCGGTCTGGTCGCGCAGCAGTTCGCGGCCACCCACCCCGACGACGTGGCCGGAATGGTGCTGATCGAGTCGAACCACCCCGACGAGCAGCGTCAGTTCGAGGCTCACCTGACCCGGAAACAGATCCGGGAGGACCGGGCCGAGGTCGCAGCGAACCCCGAGGGCGCCGACGTGTTCTCGAGCTTCGACGAGGTGCGCGCCGCCGGCCCGCTTCCCACCGTGCCCCTCGTCGTGGTCACGGCCGGGGTGCCCGAGGAGTGGCCGCCGGGCTGGAACCCGAAGGTGTTCAACCGGCTCCGGAGCAAGCAGCAGGCCGATCTCGCGACGCTGGTTCCCGGGGGCCGCCAGATGTTCGCTCGGCAGAGCGGCCACCGAGTGCCGGACGAGCAGCCCGAGGTCGTGGTCCGCGCCCTCAACGACGTGCTGGACCGGGCCGGGTCAGGGTGAGGCGCCCGCCCCACGGATAGTCCCGATCATTCGGCACCTCGAAGGACCGGCTCGAGGAGCCGAGTGGCCGGGACTATCCGCCAGGTCAGTAGCGGTGGTCCTCCACGTTGACGTAGCCGCCTTCCTCCTCGCGGCCCGGCGCCTGCCCTCCCGGGTCACTCGCCACGTCGTACGACGCCGCCGCGGCGGGCGTCCGTCGCGACGCGGCGCCGCGGGTGCTGCCGACACGCTTGCGCAGGTCACCGTCGACGGTGCCGCGGAACCCACGGACCACGAGCCAGTCGTGCACCAGGTCGCGCTGCGGGTGCTCCGCCCGGATCGTGTTGTGGACGTAGTTGATCCCGCGCGACTCGGCCTCCTCCTCGAGGCGCTCGAGCACGAAGCTCCCGACACCGACGCCCTGCGCCGCCGGGTCGGACGCCATCAGGATCTCGGCGTCGCCGCCCCAGGTGGTGTCCAGCCGGCCGTATCCCACGACCGCCCCCGCCTCGTCGGTCACGCGCCACCAGTCGCCGGGCAGGTCGTCACCGTGCGCGAACGGCAGCACGAACGCGCCGTCCGGGGCTCCGCCGATCACGCGCAGCTTGTCGTCGTCCCAGACCGGGTGCTCCTCCCGGGTCCAGGCGAGGTCTCGACGGGCTCGACCACCGGGCTGGCTCAAGCCACACCCTCCTCGGCGAGGTGCACGTAGTCGAACTCGACCGGCTGGTCGTTTATCCCGGTCTTCGGGGGCGCGATCCACGACGCGAACTCGCCGTACTCGTAGACCGGCACCATGAGTGCGGCCACGGCCCGACGGTCCTCGTCGTTGGGGAGCCAGCCGTCCTTGCGGTCCTCCCAGGTGGCGTCGTCGAGCACCTCGCCGTCAGGGCTGACGTGGTGCTGCGCGTAGGCGCCGACGCGGCGGTTGAAGCCCTCGTGCGGGAGGTACAGCCGCTCGTCGAGGCCGGCCTCCTCGAGCTCCTGGTTCCAGCGGCGTACGCCGTTGGCGCAGTCGGCGGCGTACTCGTCCCGGAGGTCGAGGTTCAGCGCGCTGAGCATCGGCACCTCCTTCTCCACGATCGCGCCGTCCTCGACGACGTTCATGGTGCGGGTCTCGTCGAGCAGCACGTGGTCGTCCTTGCGTCGGGTCTCCTGCCAGCGTCCCTTGAGCCCGGAGGTGTAGTAGTTGCCGGCGTTGGTCGACTGCTCCGAGCCGAACAGGTCCATCGACACGGAGTACTGGAAGTTCAGGTACTTCTGAATCAGCTCGAGCGGGATCGCCCCGTGCTCGAGCGTGTCGGCGGTGCCGTGCTCCTTCATCACCTGCGCGGTGCGCTCGACGGTGCGCTGCACGCCGGTGGTGCCGACGAACATGTGGTGCGCCTCCTCCTTCAGCATGAACTCGCAGGTGCGCGCGAGCGGGTCGAAGGCGGACTCCTTGAGCGTGCCGAGCTGGTACTTGCCGTCGCGGTCGGTGAAGTAGGTGAACATGAAGAACTGAAGCCAGTCGGTGGTCGCCTCGTTGAAGGCACCGAGGATCCGTGGCGCGTCGAGGTCACCGGAGTTGCGCTTGAGGAGCTGCTCCGCCTCCGCGCGACCCTCGCGCCCGAAGTACGCCTGCAGCAGGTAGACCATCGCCCAGAGGTGGCGGCCCTCCTCGACGTTGACCTGGAAGAGGTTGCGCAGGTCGTAGATGCTCGGCGCCGTGTCACCGAGGACCCGTTGCTGCTCCACCGACGCCGGCTCGGTGTCCCCCTGCACCACGATCAGTCGCATCAGGTCGGCCCGGTGCTCGCCGGGCACCTCCTGCCAGGCCGGCTCTCCCTTGTGCTTCCCGAAGTTGACCTGCCGGTCGGGGTTGCGCTCGGCAAGGAAGATCCCCCAGCGGTAGTCCTCCATCGGCACGTGGTCGAAGTGCGCCCAGCCGTCGCGGCCCACCGCGATCGCCGTGCGCAGGTAGACGTCCTTCGTCGGCAGCGCCGGCCCGAGCGTCTTCCACCAGTCCAGGAACTTCGGCTGCCACGCCTCCAGTGCCCGCTGCAGCCGCCGGTCCTCGTTGAGGTTGACGTTGTTGGGGATCCGTTCCGAGTAGTCGATCTTGCTGAGCGGCCCGGTCGGGGTTGGAGCGACTCCCGTGCGCGTGTCCTCGGTCATCTATACGTTCTACACTCTCGTTGCGCTCCTGCCAAGAACCTGTCGACTATTCAGGACGTCTGGCCATCCGGCGTACGACGTGCGCAACAATCGCCGCCATGGAGATCACCAGCGACATGCTCGGGCCGTTCGCGGAGTACCTGGGACTGCACCTCGAGTCGGCCAGCGGTGACCAGGTGGTCGCGACGTGGTCCGCAAGGCCGGAGCTGCACCAGCCCTACGGGATCGTGCACGGGGGCGTGCACGCCTCCGTCGTGGAGACCCTCGCCAGCGTCGGTGCCGCCGTGTGGATGGGCGAGCGGGGCAAGGTGGTCGGCGTCAGCAACACCACGGACTTCTACAAGGCGGTGACCAGCGGCACGGTCACCTCGACCGCCACTCCCCTGCACCGCGGGCGCTCCCAACAGGTCTGGCTGGTCGAGAGCCGCGATTCCGACGACCGTGTGGCCGCACGTGGTCAGGTCCGGCTCCAGAACCTGACCTGAGCGGCACTCCTTGTTCATCGGATTCGGCACCCTTGTCAACGTCGTCACCGTGCTGGTCGGCTCCACCATCGGCGTGCTCGTCGGTCACCGGCTGCCCGAGCGCACCCGCACCGTGGTCACCGACGGGCTCGGACTGGTCACGCTGCTGATCGCCGCGACGTCGGCGGCGGCGATCCGGAACGACGCCTGGGCGGAGGCCGTCGGCGACAGCGCTCCGCTCCTGATCGTGCTCGCGGCGCTGCTGGTCGGGGGCATCGTGGGCTCGCTGCTCCGGCTCGAGGACCGGCTCGAGGGGCTCGGGGGCTGGCTGCAGCGCCGGCTCACGCCGCAGGACGGGTCGGGTGGTCGGGCCCGCTTCATCGAGGGGTTCGTGACCGCGTCCATCATCTTCTGCACCGGCCCGCTCACCATCCTCGGCTCGATCACCGAGGGCGTCGGCCAAGGCGCCGATCAGCTCCTGCTGAAGTCCGCGCTGGACGGCTTCGCGGCGATCGCGTTCGCCGCGTCGTTCGGCTGGGGTGTCGCGGCGACGGCACTCACCGTGCTCACTGTCCAGGGCTCCCTCACCGCCCTCGCTGCGCTGCTCGGGGACTTCCTGTCCGATGCCGAGCTCGCCGCGCTCACCACCACCGGCGGGCTGCTTCTGGTCGGGGTCGCCCTGCGCCTGCTCGCCCTCAAGCAGGTGAAGGTGGCCGACCTGCTGCCGGCGCTCGTCATCGCTCCGGTCTTGACCACCGCCGTCGCATACTGGAATTGAACGCGCGCAGGTGACACCACTGCCACCCCCGGTGCCCTATAGTCCCCACAACTCAGCACACGCGGAGCAGTGCCCGTCCAGCCGCCTTCAGGAGAGTCATGCTGCTGCAGAGTCCCGCACGTGTCCGGCCCTCCGAACCGACCGTCCGCACCTGGACCGCCGCCTGCACAGCCTGGGCCGCCCGCGCGTTCGCGGGCCTGATCGCGGTCTTCGCGGTGGTCACGATCGCCGCCGGCCCTTCGTACGCCGCCGACGACGACCGCGTGGTGCAGGGCACCCTGCTCAACACGGCCAAGGACAACGAGCCGGTCCCCGGCGTGACCATCAAGGTCACGTCGAGCGACGGCGGCAGCTACACGTCGAAGAGCACCGCCGACGGCAAGTTCAGGATCGTCGTGCCCGCCAAGGACACGGGCAACCTGACTGTGCAGCTCGTCAAGAGCACGCTGCCCGACGGGGTCGACCTCCGCGCCGGCTCGAGCGACACCCGCAAGCCCACGGGAAGCCTCACCAACGTCGTGGTCAGCTTCCCGATCGGCGCGGACCAGCGGCAGGTGGAGACCAAGCTCGACCAGGTCCCGCAGTCGATCTACAACGGGCTGCTGTTCGGGATCGTCCTGTCCCTCGGTGCGCTCGGCCTGTCCATGGTCTTCGGAACGACCGGCCTGACCAACTTCGCGCACGGCGAGCTGGTGACGTTCGGCGCCATCATGACGTACCTCGCCAACCGGGTGTGGGGCCTCCCGATCGCGCTCTCGATCCTGTTCGCGGTCGTGCTCTCGGCTGCGTTCGGGTGGCTCAACGACAGTGGCCTGTGGAGACCTCTGCGTCGCCGCGGCACCGGCCTGATAGCGATGATGATCGTCTCGATCGGCCTGCAGTTCCTGCTGCGCAACATCTACCAGTACTTCACCGGCGGCCGCTCGCTCACCTATCGCCAGTACGTGACACCGGAGCCGCACACGATCGGGTTCATCGACTACACCTACCGCGACCTGATCCTGGTCGCGATCAGCCTGCTGGTGCTGGTCGCGGTGACCCTCGCCCTGCAGTACACCCGGCTGGGCCGCGCGACGCGCGCGGTCGCTGACAACCCCGCGCTGGCGGCGTCGACCGGCATCAACGTCAACCGCGTGATCTCCACGGTCTGGATCGTGGGCACCGCCCTGGCCGGCCTGGGTGGGGCGTTCCTCGGGTTCTCGCAGTCGGTGACCTACCAGCTCGGCGCCCAGGTGCTGCTGCTGATCTTCGCCGCCACGTGTGTCGGCGGCCTCGGCTCGATCTGGGGAGCGATGCTCGGCTCGGTCATCATCGGCCTCTTCGTCGAGCTGTCCACGCTGGTCATTCCGTCCCAGCTCAAGTACGCAGGCGCGATGGTGCTGCTGATCGTCGTCCTGCTCGTCAGACCACAAGGCCTGCTCGGTCGATCGCAACGGGTCGGATAGGGAGGAACAGACATGCTCGACGCACTCCAAGGAGCGTTCCACGACGGGTTGGGCTACCTCGCGATCTCCTACTGCCTGGCCGCGATCGGCCTGAACGTCCAGTTCGGCTACGCGGGTCTGCTGAACTTCGGCCAGGCCGCATTCCTCTCGATCGGCGGCTACATGATGGGGGCCGCGATCGCCACCGGCGGATGGCCGACCCTGGCCGCCATGGCCCTCGCGATCGGGTGCTCCGTCGTCCTGGCACTGATCCTCGGCATACCGACCCTTCGGCTGCGCGCCGACTACCTCGCGATCGTGACGATCGCGGTGGCCGAGGTGCTGCGCCTCACCTTCGGCACGTCGTTCCGCAAGTACTTCCACGGCAAGGATGGCGTCACCGGCTTCACCGACGGCTTCCGCAGCCTGAACCCGTTCGACTACGAGGGCACGGTGCTGACGTTCAGCGCCAACGACATGTGGATACTCATCGTCGGCTGGATCGTGGTCGCGCTCACCCTGGTGCTGGTCTGGCTCCTGATGCGCTCGCCGTGGGGCCGGCTGCTCAGGGCGATCCGTGAGGACGAGGTCGCCGTACGCTCCCTGGGCAAGAACGCCTACAGCTACAAGATGCAGGCGCTGATTCTCGGCGGGGTGATCGGGTGCTTCGGCGGCTTCATCGGGGCGCTCGGGCAAGCCTCGGTGCAGGCCGACCTGTTCAACCTCGACTTCGCGTTCATCGCGTTCACGATGCTGATCCTGGGTGGCGCGGGCCGCGTCCTGTCCCCGGTCGTGGGCGCAGTGATCTTCTGGGCTGCTCTCTCCTTCATCGGCAGCATCCTGACCGACCTCTCGGCCCAGTCGGGGATCTCGAGCTTCATGGACGCCAACCAGGCCTCCAACGTCCGCCTCATGCTCGTCGGCCTGACGCTCATGCTGCTGATGATCTTCCGACCGCAGGGGATCTTCGGCGACCGGAAGGAGATCGCGCTCGATGCCCGCTGAGACACCCACCGCCACCACCCGGATCTCGGCGGACGACGCCCGCAAGGCCCTCGTCGGGCTCGCCACCGAGCCCGGGGTCTCCAAGCCCGACCCGATCGTCGTCGTCGACGGCGTCCGTCGCACGTTCGGCGGCCTGACCGCTGTCGACGTCGACCACGTCGAGATCCAGCGCGGCGTGATCACCGCCCTGATCGGCCCGAACGGAGCCGGCAAGACCACGTTCTTCAACCTGCTCACCGGCTTCGACCAGCCCGATCAGGGCGACTGGTCCTTCAACGGCACGTCGCTCAAGGGCGTCGGGGCGTTCAAGGTGGCCCGCATGGGCATGGTCCGCACCTTCCAGCTGACCAAGGTGCTCTCCAAGCTCAGCGTGCTGGAGAACATGCGGCTCGGGTCGACCGGCCAGCTCGGGGAGAGGTTCTGGGCCGGCCCGCTGAAGTTCCTCTGGCGCGGCCAGGAGGAGACGAACACGGAGCGAGCGCGCGACCTGCTGGCCCGCTTCAAGCTCGACAAGAAGGAGCATGACTACGCCGGCTCGCTGTCCGGCGGGCAGCGCAAGCTGCTCGAGATGGCGCGGGCGCTCATGGTCAGTCCGGAGCTGGTGATGCTCGACGAGCCGATGGCAGGCGTCAACCCGGCGCTCAAGCAGTCGCTGCTCGGCCACGTGAAGTCGCTCCGCGAGGAGGGCATGACCGTGCTCTTCGTCGAGCACGACATGGACATGGTCCGTGACATCTCCGACTGGGTGATCGTGATGGCTCAGGGCCAGGTGATCGCGGAGGGTCCACCGGACTCGATCATGTCTGACCAGCGCGTGGTCGACGCCTACCTGGGCGCGCACCACGACACCGACATCAGCGAGCTCGAGGAGGTCGTGGTGGTGGGGCGCGAGGGCTCTTCCGGCGACGCGGCCGACGAGTCCGCCGTACCCCGGAAGGATGGCCCCGCATGAGCGACATCGTCCTCGGCGAGAACGACCCCCGCGATGACATCGTCGCCGAGGCCGACCCCAACGCACCGAAGGTCGACCCCGAGGTCCGCAAGGCGCACCTGGCGGCCGCCGAGGGCGCCGTCCTCCGGGCCGACGACCTGATCGCCGGCTACATCCCGGGGGTCAGCATCCTCAACGGCGCCGACCTGTACTGCCAAGAGGGTGAGCTGGTCGGCATCATCGGCCCCAACGGCGCCGGCAAGTCGACGCTGCTCAAGGCGCTCTTCGGCCTAGTGAAGATCGGGACCGGCAAGGTCACGCTGCGCGGCGACGACATCACGAACGAGCGCGCCGACGTGCTGGTGTCCAAGGGGATCGGGTTCGTGCCCCAGACC
>Ga0207708_10000491_pt1 | contig 30328 bp, 34 predicted proteins | sample KBSK5101metaG_FD_184340 | JGI IMG/M metagenome (GOLD analysis project Ga0207708, IMG submission 184340) | Corn, switchgrass and miscanthus rhizosphere microbial communities from Kellogg Biological Station, Michigan, USA - KBS K5-10-1 metaG... | ecosystem: Host-associated > Plants > Roots >... | reverse complement strand
GAGGTGAGATGTCGGGCGAGCTCGCGATAGCACTGGCCGCCGCGCTGATCCTGGCGGCGGTGGCCGCCGCGGTCATCGCGGTGCGTACTCGTCGCGTCGTGGCCACCCCGACCGAGCGTGCCGTGCACGCCGCGCTGCACACCGCCTCGCTGGCGGCGCGCGCCCTTCGCCATGGCCTCGACACCGAGTCCGCCCAGACCGCCGCACCGTTCCTGCGCGGCCTCACCGGCACCGACGGCGTCGCGCTGTTCGACGGCGACGGCCGGCTGCTCGCGCAGGACCCGCCCGACGCCTCGGTCTGGGAACTCGACGCATGCCACAGCGTGCCGCGCTCGAATCGGTCTCCGGCCAGCGGCGCGTGCTCACTCACGGCCAGACGTCACAAGTCATCGCCCAACCGCTGTTGGAGGAAGGCGGTGAGGTGCTCGGTGTGCTGGTCGTAGTCACGACGCGCGCACCAGGCCCCGGCATGCTCGGCGCGGTCGGCGAGGTCGCCCGCTACGCGGCCAGCCAGATCGAACTGGCCGAACTCGACGCGTCGCGCGCCCGCCTCGACCGAGCAGAAGTCCTCGCCTTGCGGGCCCAGATCAGTCCGCACTTCATCTACAACGCGCTGAACACCATCGCATCGTTCGTGCGCACCGACCCCGACCGTGCCCGCGAACTGATCCTCGAATTCGCCGACTTCACCCGCTACTCCTTCCGCGCCGCGGGCCAGTACACGACGCTGGCCGAGGAGCTGCGCAACATCGACCGCTACCTCACCCTCGAACGGGCCCGGTTCGGCACCGCGCTGAAGGTCAAACTGCAAGTCGCCCCGGAAGTCCTCAACGTCGTCGTGCCTTTCCTTGCGCTGCAACCGTTGGTGGAGAACGCCGTCCGGCACGGCTTCGCCGGACAGAGCGAGGGCTCGGTAGAGATCATCGCCCGCGACGAGGGATCCGACTGCGTGATCACTGTCGAGGACGACGGGGTCGGAATGGATCCCGAAATCCTTCGCGCCGGGCCCGGCGACGCGCTGGCCGACGGCACCGGTGACGCCGCCCATGTGGGACTGACGAATGTCGACCATCGCCTGCGCGCGGCGTTCGGCAACGATTACGGTCTGGTGGTCGAGACGGCTATCGGCGCGGGCACCAAGGTCGTGATGCGGGTACCCAAGTTCCGGTCAGGTGTCCGGGCCAGCGGAGGTGTCGGGTGAACAAGATGCTCACCGTGCTCGCGGTCGACGACGAGGCGCCCGCGCTCGACGAGCTCGCCTATCTGCTCGGCAGGCATCCCGATGTCGGTCAGGTGTACCGCGCCGGTGACGCCACGTCCGCGCTGCGGGAACTCAACGGCCGCAACATCGACGCGATCTTCCTCGACATCAACATGCCGGGACTGTCCGGCATCGAGCTGGCCGGCGTGCTTGCCAACTTCTCGAACCGGCCCGCGGTGGTGTTCGTGACGGCCCACGACGACAAGGCCGTGGCCGCCTTCGACGTCGGTGCAATCGACTACCTGCTCAAGCCGATCCGCGAGGATCGCCTTGACGAGGCGGTGCGAAGGGTCGCCGCGGCTCGCTCTGGCCAGCCCGACAACGGTGACGACGACTCCGACGTCATCCCGGCCGAGCTCGGCGGCGTCACGCACCTGGTGCCACGGGACAGCATCGGCTGGGTCGAAGCCGAGGGTGACTACGCGCGGCTGCACTCCGCGTCGGGCTCGCACCTGGTTCGAATTCCGTTGAGCACGCTCGAAACACGTTGGCGGGAAAAGGGTTTCCAACGCGTGCACCGCTCCTATCTCGTCGCGATGCGACTGATCATCGGGCTTCGCACCAGCGACGGCGCGGTGCTGGTGCGGCTGCGGGCCAACGGCGCCTCGCCAGCGGTCGAGCTGCCCGTCAGCAGGCGCCAGGCCCGTGAACTCCGCGACCGGGTGGTCCGCGATCCGATGCGCAGCCTGAGGCCCGATGACCAGCGGTGAACGGCCACAACGGGAACGAGTGGTGCTCGCGCACCGCCGCGGCGCCCGCATGGTCCGCACCCGGGTCGAGGTGCAGGAGCAGACCCTGGTCGGCGATGCTCTGGTCCGCGGCCTCGTCCGCGCGCAACTCGGGCTGGCGTTGCGGCTCGCCGCGGTCGTGGTCTGCACCGTCGGCGCAATCCTGTTGCTCAATCGGGTCTTTCCCGAACTGGCCGCCGTCACCGTGCTCGGCGTGCGGCTCAACTGGCTGGTGCTCGCGGTGCTGGGGTATCCGTTTCTCTACGGTGTCGGGCGACTGTACGTGCGGCTGGCCGAGCAGGCCGAACGGGACTTCGTCGGCGTGGTCGAGAGCGAACCATGACCGGCAGCCCGTTGACGGCCGCCGCGCTGCTCGCGGCGGCGGTGGCGACCGTCGCGATCGGCGCATACGGGGTTCGCTTCTCCCGCACCACATCCGACTTCCTGGTCGCCTCACGCAGTGTCGGGCCGCAGTGGAATGCCGCTGCAATCTCCGGCGAATACCTTTCGGCCGCTTCGTTTCTCGGCGTTGCCGGGCTGATCGCCAAGTACGGCGCCGACGCGCTGTGGTATCCGGTCGGCTTCACCGCCGGCTATCTGGGGCTGCTGCTGTTCGTCGCCGCACCGCTGCGCCGGTCGGGTGCGTACACCGTGCCGGACTTCGCCGAGTTCCGGCTCGGCTCGACACGGCTGCGCAGGGTCGCGATGCTCGTCGTCGTGGTGATCTGTGTGTTCTATCTGGTGCCGCAGTATCAGGGCGCCGGTCTGGCACTGAAAACGCTACTCGGCGTGCCGGTCTGGATCGGACCGCTGGTGGTCGGCGGTATCGTCATCGCCAACGTCGTCGCGGGCGGGATGCGCTCGATCACGTTCGTACAGGCATTCCAGTACTGGCTGAAGCTGACCGCGATCGCCATCCCCGCGCTGGCGCTGCTTGGGCTGTTCTTCACCGACCGCGGCGAACTGGGCGGTCCCATGCCACCGACGGTTCAGCACGATACGACTGTCGCAATCGAGACCGACGTAGTGGTGCAGGTCGTCGAACCGGGCGGCATCTCGGTGACCGGGGCGCTCGACGGCACTCACGTTGACGCTCAGCCCATCCCGTCGCCCGGCGAGCACACGCTGGGCGCAGGCACGACGTTGACACTGGCCGCCGGTGCGGCAACCCCGGTGGTGGCCGGAACGCCGGCGACGGGTGAGGAGTGGATTGCTTCCGGCGGTGGGCTCGGCGGCAGCCATCCGCTCTTCCAGGTGCTGTCGATCATCGCCGCAACGTTCTTGGGCACCATGGGTTTGCCGCATGTGCTGGTGCGCTTCTACACCAATCCGGACGGGCGGGCGGCGCGCCGCACCGCGCTGGCGGTCATCGCGCTGCTGTCGCTGTTCTACCTGTTCCCCACTTTGTTGGGCGCGTTCGCGAGGCTGTCGGTACCGCAGCTATTGATCACCGGTACGGCGGACGCCGCGGTGCTGCTCGCACCCGGTGCGGCCATCGGCGGCGCGGCAGGCCAACTGCTCGCGGCGCTGGTGGCCGCGGGCGCCATCGCGGCGTTCTTGGCGACATCGTCGGGGCTGCTGGTCAGCATCGCGGGCGCGTTGTCCACCGACGTGCTGCGCGGGCGGGTGCGTGACTTCCGAGTCGCCGCGGTGGTCGGCGGACTGATCCCGATCCCGCTGTCACTGGTCACTTCGGGCCTCGAACTGTCCCGCAGCGTCGGCCTGGCCTTTGCGGTGGCCGCGTCGACGCTGTGTCCGCTGCTGGTGCTCGGCATCTGGTGGCGCGGACTGACCGCACTCGGCGCGGCGTGTGGGCTGGTGGTCGGCGGGCTGTTGTCGGGAACCGCGGTCACGGTGGCGGTCGCGGGCGACATCGACGATCACGTCCTCGGTGGCTGGCCCGCGGTGATGGTCGGCTATCCGGCCGCCGTGTGCGTGCCGCTCACGTTCGCGACCATGATCCTGGTCAGTCGGCTCACCCGGGCGGCCGTGCCACCCGACGTCGCGCAGATCTTCGCCCGGATGCACGTGCCGGAGCGGCTCGGCATGGGCATCGAGCGTGTCCCCCGCGGCTGAGCCCGCTGCCGCTCGTCGCCCCACACCGACCGCTCACCGCATCGCCCCCCGGCTTCACCGTGTCGACGCTGGCAGCCCTGGGTATGTGACTGACATCTCAATTAGTTTTCGCCGCAGAGCCGGTTCACATTCGAGGGTCAGGAGTTCACGATGCCGCCAACAGAAACCGCGGTCAGCGGTCAGGAGTATCTGGCCGTACAGGCCAGTCCGGAATTCCAGGAGCTGCGAAACAGATTGCGCCGCTTTGTCTTCCCGATGAGCGCACTGTTCCTGATCTGGTACTCCGCCTACGTCCTGCTCGGCGCCTTCGCGCACGACTTCATGGCCATCAAGGTGTGGGGCAACATCAACGTCGGCCTGCTCATCGGCCTTGGCCAGTTCGTGTCGACGTTCGTCATCACCGCGATCTACGTCCGGTTCGCCAACCGCGAACTGGATCCGCGCGCCGCAGCGATTCGCGCCGAACTCGAAGGCGGTGCGGCATGACCGCCCACGTCCTTGCCGCCGGCAGCACCGTCGGCAATCCCGTCGCCAACATCGGCATCTTCGCGCTCTTCGTCGCGATCACGCTCTACATCGTGATCCGCGCCAGCAAGAGGAACACGACCGCCGCCGAGTTCTTCACCGCGGGGCGTGCATTCACCGGGCCGCAGAACGGCATCGCGATCTCCGGTGACTACTTGTCGGCCGCCAGCTTCCTCGGCATCGCGGGCGCCATCGCGGTCTACGGTTACGACGGCTTCCTGTACTCCATTGGCTTCCTGGTCGCGTGGCTGGTCGCCCTGCTTCTGGTCGCCGAATTGCTCCGCAACGCAGGCAAATTCACGATGGCCGACGTGCTGAGCTTCCGGCTCAAGCAACGTCCGGTACGGCTCGCCGCCGCAACCACCACCCTCGCCGTCTGCCTCTTCTACCTGCTCGCGCAGATGGCGGGCGCAGGCGGACTGGTGGCCCTGCTGCTCAACATCACAAGCCACGTCGGCCAGGCCCTCGTCATCGCGGTCGTGGGCTTGCTGATGATCGTCTATGTGCTGATTGGTGGCATGAAGGGCACCACGTGGGTGCAGATCATCAAGGCTGCCCTGTTGATCGGCGGCGCCGCGTTGATGACGGTGATGGTGCTGGCCAAGTTCGGGGTGAACTTCTCCGAGATGCTCGGTGCGGCGCAGTCCGCGGTATCCGGATCCGCCGACACGGCCGTCGCCAAACGCGACGTGCTTGCGCCCGGCGCGCAATACGGCGCGTCGCTGACGTCGCAGATCAACTTCATCTCGCTGGCATTGGCGCTGGTGCTCGGTACAGCGGGCCTGCCGCACGTGTTGATGCGCTTCTACACGGTGCCGACAGCCAAGGAGGCCCGGCGGTCGGTGGTGTGGGCGATTGCGCTCATCGGCGCGTTCTATCTGTTCACACTGGCACTGGGCTACGGCGCTGCCGCGCTCGTCGGACCCGACACCATCCTGGCCGCACCGGGCGCGCAGAATTCGGCAGCACCGTTGCTGGCGTTCGAACTCGGCGGCGTGGTGTTGCTCGGCGTCATCTCGGCCGTCGCGTTCGCGACGATCCTCGCGGTGGTCGCCGGCCTGACCATCACCGCCGCAACGTCATTCGCACACGACATCTATGCCAGCGTGTTGAAGAGCCACAACGTGACCGAGGACGAGCAGGTGCGGGTGTCACGAACCACGGTTGTGGTGCTCGGCATCTTCGCGATCGGCCTCGGCATCCTCGCCAACGGCCAGAACATCGCGTTCCTCGTCGCGCTGGCGTTCGCGGTGGCCGCAGCGGCCAATCTGCCGACGATCCTGTACTCGCTGTACTGGGCGCGGTTCAACACCCGCGGTGCGCTGTGGAGCATGTACGGCGGCCTGATCTCGACGATCGTGTTGATCGTCTTCTCGCCCGCGGTGTCAGGCGCGAAGACCGCGATGCTGCCCAGCCTCGACTTCGCCTGGTTCCCACTCGCCAACCCCGGCATCGTCTCGATTCCGCTGGCGTTCATCCTCGGCATCGTCGGCACGCTGACGTCGCCCGATCGCGGCGACCCGGAGATCAACGCCGAATTCGAGGTGCGGGCGCTCACCGGCGTCGGCGCGGAGAAGGCCGTCACCCACTGAGAGTGATTTCGGCGCGCTTACGGACGCTGAGCGGGTGTAAGCGCGCCGAAATCGCATGCGTACGGGATTACCGAGGCCGCCGGGTGGGTTATCTTCACCCGTGACCGCACGACGATTCGCCTTCGGCCTGCTGGCGTACGCGTTCGCGGCCATGATGGTCGGCACCACGTTGCCGACGCCGATGTACGCGCTGTACGGCGAGCAGATGCACTTTGCGGTGCTGACCACGACCGTCATCTATGCGACGTATGCGGGCGGCGTGCTGTTCGCGCTGTTGGTGTTCGGGCGGTGGTCGGACGCGATCGGCAGGCGGCCCGTCCTACTGGCAGGCGTGGTATTCGCGCTGGCGAGCGCGGCGGTGTTCCTGGTCGCCCACTCGGTGCCGATGTTGTTGGTCGGACGTGTCCTGTCAGGATTGTCGGCGGGCATCTTTACCGGCACCGCCACCGCGGCGGTCATCGAGGCCGCGCCGGAAAGCTGGCGCGCCAGAGCAGCGGCAGTGGCCACGGTCGTCAACATCGGTGGGCTGGGCATCGGGCCGCTCCTTGCGGGTCTGCTCGTTCAGTACGCGCCCGCACCCCTGCACCTCAGTTTCATCGTTCACATCGTGCTCGCCGTGTTGGCTGGAGTGGCGGTGCTGGTCGTCCCGGAAACCTCCGAGCGCACCGGCAAGATCGGTGTGCAGCGGCTGTCGGTACCTGCCCAGGTTCGTGCCGTTTTCGTCGTCGCCTCCCTCGCAGCGTTTGCAGGCTTCGCGGTGACAGGACTCTTCGCCGCGGTGGCGCCGTCGTTTGTCTCTCAGGTCGTCGGCATCGGCAACCATGCGATCGCTGGGCTGATCGCCAGCTCGATCTTCTTCGCGTCGGCGGTCGCACAGATCGCCGCCCGCAGCCTCAACGCACAACGTGCTGTCGCGATCGGCTGCGCGATCCTCGTGGCAGGGATGGTTATTCTCGCTGTGGCGCTGCAGCTTTCGTCGTTGACAGGACTCGTCGCGGCCGCGGTGGTAGCGGGCGCCGGGCAGGGCATCAGCTTCAGCCGCGGCCTGGCAGCGGTCGCCGAGCGCACGCCCGCCGATCGTCGCGCCGAGGTCAGCTCCACCTACTTCGTGGTCGCCTACGTGGCGATCTCGCTGCCAGTGGTAGGCGAGGGTGTAGCGGCGCAGCACTGGGGATTGCAAACGGCCGGCGTGACTTTCGCGATCGCCGTCGCCATCCTCTCGGCCATCTGCCTGGTTGGCATCCTTGTGCTGGAGGCGAGGCAGTCCCGCAGCCCGGAGTTGGTTACGACAAGAAGCGGCTGACGTACGGCGCGAACCGCTCACGCAGATCGTCTTCGTTCAGCCCGAACATCTCACACGAGGTCAGCACCTTCCCGAGTCGGCCTCGTTGGTGGCCGCCGAGATACTCGGCCATCGCGGCACGTACTTCGTCGGTCATCGGCTCGCCGACGAGACCGTAAACCTGTTCGGCGACACCGAGTTGGTCGGCCATGAAGTCGTCGAATGACACGTCGATCGAGCGGTCCGGTGGGATCACGTCGCGATCACCCACCAGCGCCGCCAACATCAACTCGAGTCGGTCGATCCAACCGGCGGCGATGTCCTCCACCGGCACCGGCGACCGGTGCGTGCGCGCTGTGTAGGCGAGCATCGCGACCATCGAAATCGCCACCGGCACCGGGTCGCGATGCGTACACACGACGGCGACGCCCGGGAAGACCTTGTCGAGCACCGGCAACTGCTCCAGGTGCTGAGGCGACTTCAACAGCCAGCGCCTGCCGCCCCGGAGAAATTGCAGTGCCTTGAGTTGGGTGGCCAGGTACTCGTAGGTCGACGTCTGGTCGTGGGCCAGATAGTAGCTTTCCCACCGCGGGACGTACGCGAGGGTCTCCATGAACATCGTGGAGAAGTCGTTGGCCAACAACTGGATTTCCTCATGGACATGCTCGGTGGTCATCTCGTGCATGAGCGCGAAATGCGGCATGAGGGTGTTCATCATTGTGACCGCGATGTCCATCCGTGCCGCGCGCGGGTCCGGCTCGATGCCCTCCTCGCTTGGCAACGGGAACGGTTCGAAGCTCTCCCAATACGGCAGCGTCCGAAAACTGGGTGTGGCGCCGAGCAGATTGTGCAGATGCGTGGTGCCCGTGCGCGGCAGCCCCGCGATGACCACCGGCGGCAGCAGTTCGACGTTGTGGATCTCGGGGTGGCGCGTCAACAGGTCGGTCAACAGCAGGCGGTTCTTGAGCCACTGCGACAGCTGGCCGAAGAAGTTCACGATGCCCGGTGCGTGCATGCCGTCGATGTCGTGCAGCGCCGCGAGGTAGACGTCGAGTCGCTCCCGGTAATCGTCGGGCCCGAAGTCGTCGAGCCCCGTGTCGGCGATCGCTCTGGCGTGCAGCGCATCCGCGTCGAGCGGGCAATCGGCCGCCAGCGTGGCCATCATGTCGCGGATCTGCTCGGCCTCGGGGCTGAACTTGGGCTCGGCGAGGTCGTCGAGCTGGACCAATCCTGGTCTGGTGTGGGTCACGCCGACTTATGTTACTTTGAGTTTCGTAATGACGACAGACCTTGGCCGCCCCCGCGATCCGCGCATCGACAGCGCGGTACTTCGATCGACGGTCGAGCTGCTCGGCGAGACCGGATACGCCGAGCTCTCGGTCGATGCGATCGCGCGCCGCGCCGGCACCAGCAAGCCGGCGATCTACCGGCGCTGGCCCAGCAAGGCGCACTTGGTGCACGAGGCGGTGTTCCCGATCGACAGCGGCACCGACCTGCCCGACACCGGGTCGCTGCAAGGCGACGTGCGCGAGATGGTGCGCCGCACCGCAAAGGTGCTCACCACACCTGCCGCCCGTGCGGCACTGCCCGGCCTGGTCGGCGAGATGGCCGAGGACCTCACACTGCACGCCGCGCTCCTCCAGCGCTTCGGCGACATCCTGTCGCGCGACCTCACTGAACGCTTGAACGAGGCGTTGGCGCGCAATGAGGTTCGGCCCGACGTCACAGCCGCCGAAGTGACCGAGGCCCTCGCGGGCATCACCTTCCTGGCACTCCTCACCCGCAGCGCGGAACTCGACGACGCCTGGGTCGAGCGCACGGCCACCATGATATTGAAAGGAATCAGCGTATGACCGCACAAGCTCACGAATCGACTGCCGCCTGGCGCGAGCTACTCGACACCCTTGGCGGGCTTGACCGTTCCTTTCTCGAGGGCGATCGGGCGGTCACCGACGACCGGCACATCGCCGACGGTTACCGCATGCTCGCAACGACGCTGGGCGTGGCGCTGGACACCTACCTTTTCGCGGAGCCCAGCAGGCCGATGTTCGTTGAGGTCAACACGCCGTTCCGGCGTGACCGGCGATGGGGCGGCGACAACACCGACGCCTACTACCACATGTGCCCGGTCGACCCGAAGCGCCGCTACCGCGTCAGTGGCAACAAGGCTGACAGCGTGTACTTCTCGGTGACGGCGTACAACGAGCCGTCACCCGGCACCTGGTCCGACCGGATCGTGGCGATCGTGCGCGATGACGATCTCGACATCGACGACGCGGGCAACTTCTCGTTCGAGCTCGGGCCGACGCCCGACGCCGCGGTCCTGATGACCCGTGACTACCAGGCCGATCCGCTCACCGGCCGGCCTGTCAGCTGGCGCATCGAGGCACTCGACGAGCCCGAGCCCGTGCGGCACGGAGACGCCGAAACGGCTGCCGCCCTTCGGGCCAGCGCCGCCTGGCTGCGCACCATGTTCGCGATCGTGCCGCTCGCGGTCGGCGTGCGCGTCGACGACGCGCATACGCTCGGCCACGAGATATCCCAGGTGGCAAACCAATTCGCCGACCCCTACCAGGTTCCGGGCGCCAACTTCGGCTGGTCGGCCCGCGATGCGTGCTATGCGTACGGCAGCTTCGTACTCGAGGACGACGAGGCGCTGGTGATCACGCACCGCCCGCCGAAGTGCCGGTTCTGGAACCTGGTGGTGTGGAACCAGTTCATGGCCACGCACAACGTCAACGACGCACGCAGTTCGGTGAACGGCCACAGCGCGGTGCCCAACGCCGACGGTTCCGTCACGATCGTCGTCTCTCGCGGTATGACGGGACACCCCAATTCCCTGACTACACTGGACTATCCGCGCGGGAATCTGGCCTTCAGGTGGTTCCTCGCCGATGAGGTCCCGGCCCGGCCGCAGGTGCAGCTGGTGAAGGTGTCCGACGCACCGACCACTGTGGACTAGGAGCCCCGATGGGCGAGTTGGGCGATCTGCGCTTCTGCCATCTGGTCGTCGGGGTAACCGACATGGACCGGGCCCTGTCCTTCTATCGCGGACTGCTCGGCATGGATATCGTGTTCGACCAGTTGATCTCCGGTGAGTCGTTCGACGCGGCGCTGCACGCATCCCGCAAGCAGGAGGGCCGTGTCGTCGGCGGCGTGATCGGCGGCCTGATGATCGAACTGCTCTCGCTCGGCCGATCGAAACCGCCTCAAGACGCCGCGCGTCGCGGCATCGTCGGCATCCAGAACGTGTCGCTGTCGGTGGCCGATCTCGACGACACCTACCGACGGACCATCGAGGCCGGGTACGAGCCGGACCAGGAACCCTTTGAAATCGGCGACGTACGAATGTTCTTCGTCAAGGATCCGGACGGCACCCCGGTCGAGTTCATCGAGCTACCCGGCGGCGCCCGCAGCACGTATGAAATGTACCGGGGCGCGGCATGACCTACGGCGTTGACGATTCACGTCGACGGCGGCTCCGGCAGCTTCCGCTAGGCGCGTGGGCGTGACTTGACCAGCCGCCGGGTCTCGGGTGACGCCTCGGAACTGAGCATGGCGACGACAAGGTCGGTGAGCTGACTGATGAAGACCCGGTCGTCGGTGTGCGGTGCTGTCGCGGCCCTGCGCGCCAACTCGGCGATCACGAAGCGGATGACGACAAGCCGCCGGTGCAACTGCGCAGCGGTCGGGTCGAGGAACGGGTCGACCAGTTGGCGCCAGCGGTTGATGCTGTCGCCGCGATCCTCGAGCTCTTCCGGCGGAAAGATCGGCTGCCGCCGGTTCATCAAGTCGGCGTAGATGCACAAGTAGGCGGATCCGCCGTTGGCTTCGGCCAGCTTCGCCGCCAGCGGTTGGACCAGGGCTTCGGCGAGCGCGCGCAGGTCTTGCTCGCCGGCGGCTTCGTAACGATCCAGCAGTGCATGGCGGCGCAGTTCGACGTCATGGCTGTGCTTCTCCAACAGTGCGGTCAGCAGGCCGGCCCGGTCGCCGAAGTGGTACTGCAACGCGTTGGCGTTCTTCACCCCCGACGCGCGTTGGATCTCGCGCAGGCTGACCGCATCGATGCCGTGCCCGCCGTACAGCTCCTCGGCGGTTGCGAGCAGGCGTTCTTTGGTACCCATGACCTGGTCATCATACGATTTAATGCATCTGCATTGCAATCCAATGCAGATGTCTTGTACCGTCCTCTTTGTGACTGAACTGGTGGACTCGTCCATCAACTGGGCGGCAGTCGAGTCCTGGCTGGCAGCCAGGGGCGTGGCAGACGGCAAGGTCACCGGCATCGAACAGATCGGCGGGGGCACGCAGAATCTGATGTTCAAATTCCAGTGCGGCGACGCCCACCTGGTGCTGCGGCGCGGCCCGTGGCACCTGCGGCCGCACACGAACGATGCGCTGCGGCGAGAGGCCAGGGTGCTGAGCGCGCTGGCCGGGACCGGCGTGCCGATACCGCGATTGGTCGCCGCAGAACCCGACGAGTCGGTCCTCGGATCGGTCTTCTACTTGATGGAACCCGTCGACGGTTTCAACGCCAGCGTCGCACTGCCGCTATTGCACGAATCGAACCCAGATATTCGGCGGGCCATGGGATTCGAGGCGGTCGACGCCCTGGTCGCCCTCGGTGCGATCAACGCAGAACGGGTCGGCCTCGGCGACCTCGGCAAGCCCGAAGGGTTCCTGGAGCGGCAGGTGCCTCAGTGGCTGGGCACACTCGACAAGTACGCGGCACTTGACGGCTACCCGGGTCACCAGCTGCCGCACGTCGACGACATCGCGACCTGGCTGGAGCAGCATCGCCCGCAGGCCTTCCTCCCCGGCATCATGCACGGCGACTTCCACCTGGCAAACCTGATGTTCCGCAACGACGGTCCCGCGGTCGCGGCAATCGTCGACTGGGAGATGTGCACCCTCGGGGACCCACTGCTGGACCTGGGCTGGCTGCTGGCGACCTGGCCGCAGGACGACGCCGTCGGCCCGTTCGGGGAGATGCGCGACCTGCCGACCCGAGCCGAAATCGTGGCGCACTACGCGAAGGCTTCACCGCGATCTGTCGACCACGCAACGTGGTACGCGGTGCTCGCGTCGTTCAAGCTCGCCATCGTGCTCGAAGGCACCAATGCGCGGGCGCACGCCGGCATGGCACCCAACGCGACTGGCGACCTGCTGCACACCATCGCCGTCGGATTATTCGACAACGCAACGCTTTTCATCGAGAGAGGACTCTGAGGTGACCGACGTCGATCTGTCCGGGAAGGTTGCCGTCATCAGTGGGGGCAGCCGTGGACTTGGCCGCGAAATGGTTTTGGCGTTCGCCGAGGATCGCGCCGATGTGATCATCGCCAGTCGCAAACTCGACAACTGCGAGAAACTCGCCAATGAGGTGGGTGAACGGTTCGGGCGCAGGGCATTGCCTGTCGCGGCCAATGTCGGCGTGTCGGATCAATGCGACGCGCTGACCGAGGCCGCCTACGCGGAATTCGGCACGGTGGACATCCTGGTCAACAACGCAGGCATGTCACCGCTGTATCCAAGCGTCGACCAGGTCACCGAAGCGTTGTACGACAAGGTTTTCAGCACCAACCTCAAGGGCACGTTCCGGTTGTCGGCGGAGCCAAGACCGCATTGGGCCGTATCGGCGATCCCAACGAAATCGTCGGAGCCGCGCTGTATTTCGCATCGGACGAGAGCAGCTACACCACCGGTTCCATACTTCGAGTCGACGGAGGAATGAAATAGCATGTGGGACTTCAGCACTGACCCCGAGTTCCAGGCGAAGCTCGACTGGATGGACACATTCGTCCGCGAAGAGGTCGAGCCGCTCGACCACCTCACTCACCAGGACGAGCACACCGTCTATGCACCGCTGTCGCCGGAGCTCGCCAAGATCGTAAGGCCACTGCAGGACAAGGTGCGCAAACAAGGTTTGTGGGCATGTCATCTCGGGCCAGAGCTCGGCGGTCAGGGGTACGGGCAGGTGAAGCTCGCACTCATCAACGAGATCCTCGGCCGAACGGCGTGGGGCCCCATCGTCTTCGGCTGCCAGGCGCCCGACACCGGTAATGCCGAGATCCTGGCCATGTTCGGCACCGACGAACAGAAGCAGCGCTACCTGCAACCCCTGCTCGACGGGGAGATCTTCTCGGCCTTCTCGATGACCGAACCCCACGGCGGCGCCGACCCTCGCCTGTTCCGCACGCTTGCGGTGCAGGACGGCGACGACTGGATCATCAATGGGGAGAAGTACTTCACCTCCAACGCGCGCAACGCGTCATTCTTCATCATCATGGCGGTGACCGATCCCGACGCGGGACACCGCGAACGGATGTCGATGTTCCTGGTGCCTGCCGAAACGCCTGGCATCGAACGCGTCCGCGAAACGGGCATGATCGGGGATCCGCTCGGTGTCGGCAATCATCCACACATGCGCTACACCGATGTCCGTGTCGGCCCGGACGCTCTGCTGGGCGAGCGCGGCAAGGCTTTCCACATCGCGCAGGCCCGTCTCGCCGGCGGACGCCTCCACCACGCGATGCGCACCATCGGCTTCGCCAAGCGCGCATTCGACATGCACTGCGAAAGGGCGTTGTCCCGCAGGACCTTCAGTGGGCCCCTCGCCGACAATCCCGTCGTCAGGGCGGCCATCGCCGATTCGTACATCCAGCTCGAGCAGTTCCGCCTGCTGGTGCTGCACGCCGCGTGGCAGATGGACACCCACGGGCCCGTCGCAGCCATGGCGCATGTGTCGGCCTGCAAAGTGGCGATGGCCCGCGTCGCACACGACATCGTCGAACGGGCGATCCATCTGCACGGCGCGCTCGGCGCATCCAACGAGACGCCGCTGGCGCGGCTATGGCAGACCGTGCCGACCCTGGGTCTGATGGATGGGCCGACCGAGGTGCACCAGGACGTCATCGCCCGACGAGTGCTCGGCGGCTACTCCCCCGCGCTCGGCAACTGGCCCACCCAGTTCCTGCCCGACCTGACGGCCGCCGCCCGCGAGCGGTACGCGGAGCCGGAGCCTGCGCTCTAGCCGCCTACCGGCGCCGAGTGTGGAGTTGATGCACGGATTTGGGCGATATGCGTGCGGGTAACCCACGTTCGGCAGCAGGCTGCTCTCCGTCGCCGGTGCCGCCCGCGGATTGGCCGGTGACCGTCAGCGCGTCTGAGCCGCGAGCCTGCCCGCCAGGATGAGGTAGGTGGCGGCGAAGCTGCGCCGCATCCACGCGACGATGCGTGGTCGGGAGATGACTTCGCGCCGGACCGCCGCCGCGAACACGCCGTAGATGCTGAACACCGCCAGCGTCACCGCCATGAAGATTGCGCTCAGCCACACCATCAGCAGCACCGCACCCTCGCGGTCCGGCGCGACGAACTGCGGCAGGAACGCAAAGAAGAAGATCGTCAGTTTCGGGTTCAACGTGTTGACCAGAACACCCGAGACGATCACCCGCCACGGCGACACCTTCGCCGGACCGGTCTGCACCTCGAATACCGACTTATCGCGAAATGTCTTCCACGCCAAGTAAAGAAGGTATGCGACGCCCAGCAACTTGATGATCGAGAACGCCATCGCGCTGGCGTGCATAATCGCCGCCAAACCCGTCACCGCGGCGATCATGTGCGGCACGATTCCGAGCGTGCACGCGAACGCCGCCACCAGGCTGGCCCGCCAGCCACGGGAAATGCCGGCGGCGACCGTGTACAGCACACCCGCCCCCGGCGTCACCACCACGATCAGCGTGGTGATCAGGAATTCTGGTGTCAAGGGCTAACCGCTCTTGCGGCGGAACTCCCGGCGGCTCTCGAGCGGCCCGTGCGCCCTCGGCTGCTTGGCTCCCCCGTCTTTGTGGTCGGAACCGCCGGCTGCCTTGGCTTTCTTCCGCTCCAGCGCTTCCCGGAACTTGCGTTTGGTGTCGTCTTCCGGTGCATCGGCCATGCTCCGCAGCGTAGCGCGGTCCGCACTCGGCCGTCGCGTCGTTTACCGCCTGCCCGGCGGCATCCCGTACACATGCGTGATCGGAAGGGTCAGCAGGACCCGTCGATCGTCGACCATCGCGCGCCGGTAGTCGTCCCAGTCGGGGTGCTCACCGGCGATGTTGCGATACAGCGCGATCAGTGCCTCGACGGTGTCGTCGTCGGGGGCAGCGGCGGGTGGGGTCAGGGTTGCCTCGCCCTCAGCCACGGCGTACGACCAGCCGTCATCTGAGGTGACATGGATCGATGCCCGTGGGTCGCGGCGCAGGTTACGGGTCTTGGCCCGCGGCTCGGTGATCGAGACCTGGATGGTGAGGTTGCGTTTGTCGAAGTAGTAAGACACGTTCGACAACTGCGGCCTGCCGTCGCCCTTGATGGTGGCCAGCACGCCCAGCGAGTTCCCGCAGAGCACGGCCAACAATTTGTCATCGAATACCTGGCGTCCCATATGCCCGAGCGTACGTCGGAAAACGCGCCCGAAAGGCGACATACCTACCATGAACCAGATGGCAACCGTCAGCGGCGACATCCTTGAAGGCGTCTCGGCCACCACGCTGTGGACCCTGCACAACCGGGGCACCGAGGCCAAGCGCTCCGACGGGGTGATCCGCGATCCATGGGCGGTCACTCTGTTCGACGCGATTTCCTACGACTACCGCAAGTTCGGCAGGCCCAACCAGGCGCATCCACTACGCGCGTTGGCCTTCGACACTGTCACACGCGACTACCTCGCGACCCACCCGAAGGCGTCGGTGGTGGCACTCGCCGAGGGGCTGCAGACTAGTTTCTGGCGACTCGATCGGATCGGTGTCGCAGACGAATTGACTTGGTACTCAGTCGATTTGCCGTCAGTCATGGCGTTGCGCGAAAAGCTGCTTCCCCGCGACGACCGCATCACCGAGTTGGCCCAATCGGCGCTTGACCACAGTTGGATGGACCGGATCGAGACCGAACACGGCGTGTTCATCACCGCCGAGGGACTGTTGATGTATCTGACGCCCGACGACGCCCTCGGCCTGATTCGCGACTGCGCCGCCCGCTTTCCTGGCGGACAGATGATGTTCGACTCCGTCCCACACTGGTTCAGTCGGCGCACGCTGAGGGGCCTGAAGCTGTCCGACCGCTACGTCGCCCCGCCGATGCCGTTCGGGCTGACCGCCGACGAGGGCGTGGCGTTGGCCGACAGCATTCCGGGCGTGCGCACCGCCCGCGACGTCGCCTTTCCGCCCGGGCGCGGCATCTGGAAATTGTGGGCGAGGTGGTCACCGTTCGACCGGATCGGGTTCATGCGCCGCATCCGCCCCAGCATCACTCTGCTGGAGTTTGGCTGACGGCTACCACCGCCGCTGGCCGCGCATGATCTTCACCCGCCACTAGGATGGCCGGCATGGCCCGGTACGCAGCATTCCTGCGCGGCGTCAACGTCGGTGGCGTCAACCTCAAGATGGCGGAGGTGGCCAAGGCGCTCGAAGACGCTGGATTCTCAAACGTGCGAACGATTTTGGCCAGCGGCAACGTCCTCCTGGAGAGCCGCGCAGGAGTGCAGGCGGTGCGGAAGAAGGCGGAAGCGGCGCTGCGCGACGCGTTCGGATACGACGCGTGGGTACTCGCCTACGACGTGCGAGCGATTGCCAAGATCTCCGAGGACTTCCCGTTCGAGCGTGAGGTCGAGGGCCACCACTCCTACATCACGTTCGTCACCGACGAGAAGGTGCTCGACGAACTCGCCGCGCTGGCCGATGATGCCGGGCCCGACGAGAAGATCAAACGGGGTAAGGGTGTCATCTACTGGCAGGTGCCCAGGACCGGCACGCTGGACACCACGATCGGGAAGACCATGGGCAAGAAGCGTTACAAGTCCTCGACGACCACGCGCAATCTGCGCACCGTGGACAAGGTCCTGCGATGACTTCGACCCCGACAGCCAAGGCCGACGGCACGGTGTTGACCGGCGTCTCCGAGACCGCGTTGCTGACCCTGCGGGTACGGGCGAACGAGGCGCGCAGGCCGGATTCGATCATCGACGACCCGATGGCGATCGAGCTGGCCGATTCCATCGACTACGACTTTGCGAAGTTCGGATTCTCCCGCCGCCAGGACATGGCGGTGCGCGCTCTTGCCTACGACAGGTACACCCGCCGCTATCTCGTCGACCATCCGAAGGCGACCGTCGTCGCGCTCGCCGAGGGATTGCAGACGAGCTTCTATCGTCTCGACGCCGCAGGGCCTGGTGGCCAATTCCAATGGCTGACAGTTGATCTCCCGCCGATGATCGAGCTGCGCCGTAAACTCCTGCCCGCCTCCGAGCGGGTGCGGATGTGTGCCCAGTCCGCGCTCGACTTCAGCTGGATGGACCAGGTGGACACCGAGCACGGTGTATTCGTCACCGCCGAGGGGCTGCTGATGTACCTGGAGCCCGACGACGCGCTGCAGCTGATCGCCGAGTGCGCCAACCGGTTTCCCGGTGGGCAGATGATGTTCGACCTGCCGCCGCCGTTGTTCGCGGCCTGGGCGCGCCGCGGCGTGCGAACCTCGCTGCGCTACCGGGTGCCACCGATGCCGTTCACCCTGTCCGTCTCGGAGGCGGCATCGCTGGTCAACAGCGTGCCGGGCATTCGGGCCGTCCACGATCTCCCGTATCCGCCGGGCCGCGGCAAGGTGCTCAACACGCTGAAGTGGACGTCGCAACGGATCCCGCTGTTCGATCCCGTGCGACCGGTGCTGACGCTTCTCGAATTCGGCTAAGCCTGCGGCGCGCCGATCGCGACGGGCGGTTGGGGTTCGGCGGCGGCTTGGCTCGACGACGCGAAGTGCAAGTTCGGGTCGACAATCGAGCCCTCACGGAGTTGCTCGACGTCGTAGTAGTAGTTCATCTGCACCCGCCACGGGTCCCCCATGCCCTGCTTCGGCAGCTGGTCCAGGGCGCGCTGCACGTATCCGGCGCCGAGATCCAGCATCGGCTGAGTCTGCATGGCGTCGTCGCCGGTCTCGGGACGGGCGATGTCGTAGCCGTGGGTGTCCATGTGGCTCAGCAGGCGACAGAAGTGCTCACATAACAGGCCGACCTTCAGCGTCCACGACGAGTTCGTGTACCCGAAGGCGAATGCGAAGTTCGGCACGCCCGACAGCATCGCGGCCTTGTAGACGACGCGGTCGGTGGGATCCACCGGAGTGCCGTCGACCGTGAGCGACATACCGCCGAAGAGCTGGATGTTCAAACCTGTTGCGGTGACGATGATGTCGGCCTCGAGATGCGTTCCGGACTCCAGCTGGATACCGGTTTCGGTGAAGGTCGCGATGCGGTCGGTGACGACCGAGGCGGCACCGCTGCTGATCGCCCTGAACAGGTCGGCGTCGGGCACCGCGCACAGCCGCTGATCCCACGGGTTGTATGCGGGGTTGAAGTGTTCGTCGACCGGATAGCCCTCGGGCAACTCCTTGGCGTTGAGGTAGCGGATCAGCCGCCGCGCCACGCCGGGGTACTTCTGCGACAGCTGGTAGACGGCACGCTGCCGCACGATGTTCTTGCGGCGGGCGAGCGCGTACCCGCGCTTGGCGCCGAGCACCTTCTGCGCCACGTTGGCGAAGGAGTCCTTCGAAGGCACTGGCAGCACATAGGTGGGAGAGCGCTGCAGCATGGTCACGTGGCCGGCGGTTCCTGCCATCGCGGGCACCAGGGTGACCGCGGTCGCGCCGCTGCCGATGATGACGACCTTCTTCCCGCTGTAGTCGAGGTCCTCGGGCCAGTGCTGTGGGTGCACGATCCGACCGCGGAATCGGTCACGACCGGGGAGCTCGGGCGTGTAGCCCCGGTCGTAGCGGTAATACCCGCCGGCACAGAAGATCCAATTCGCGCTGATCTGCACCAACTCCTCGGTGTCCTCACCGGCGCCGAACCGCTCGACGTCGACCACCCAACGCGCGTCATCGCTCGACCACGCGGCGCCCAGAACCTTGTGGTGGAACCGGATCTTGGCGTCGATGCCGTTCTCCGCGGCGGTCTGGCGTAGGTAGGCCAGGATCTTGTCCGCCGACGCGATGGCATCCTCGTCACGCCACGGCTTGAACTCGTAGCCGAAGGTGTGCAGATCGGAATCGGAGCGAATCCCCGGATAGCGGAACAGATCCCACGTTCCACCGGACGCGCCCCTCGCTTCGAGGATGGCGTAGGACCGGCCGGGGTGATCCTTCTGGAGGTAGTATGCCGCGCCGATGCCGGAGATTCCTGCGCCGATGATCAATACGTCGACGTGCTCGATGTGGGTCGCGGTGTGGGCCATGGGAGTGACTCCTGGGGGGTGGGTTTTCCGACGCATTGATCGTCGCGTCCCGGCACCGCACATCCAAGAGCAAATCGTCTCAATATCACCGCGGTCTGGTGCACTTTGCACCACCGCGCTACCGTGGTGCAATGACGTGGAAACGCCCATCGCCGCGGGTCAGGGAGCTGATCCGGCAGAGTGCGCAGATCACCGTCAATGCGCGCCCGGAATGGCTCGAGGAGCTCGACGATGCGGTCCTCGGCGCGAACCCGACCATCGCGGCGGACCCGGAACTCGCGGCGGCCGTGAGCCGCAGCAACCTGGCCAACCTGCAGTTCTGGGCCACCGCCAACGTCCGCGATCCCGGCGCACCGGTGCCGCCGAACACCGGGCCCGAGCCGATGAACATCGCGCGCGAACTCGTCCGTCGAGGACTCGACGCGTATTCGCTCGATGCATACCGCGTTGGCGAAGGGGTGGGGTGGCGGCGGCTGATGGAGATCGCGTTCGAACTGACCTCCGATCCAGCAGAACTGCACGAGTTACTCGACGTCTGCTCCCGGTCGATCAGTGCATTCATCGACACGACCCTGTCGGCCATCGCGGCCCAGATCGACCTGGAGCGCGACGAGCTCACCCGAGGCACGCACGCCGAACGACGCGAGACCGTGGCGCTGATTCTCGACGGCGCACCCATCCCCCGGCGGCGCGCCGAAGGACGTCTCGGCTACGCGCTGACCGGACCTCACACCGCCGCTGTCATCTGGAGCGGCGACCCGGGCGGCAACCTGGCCAGGCTCGACGCGGCGGCAGAGGCCTTCGGGCACGCCGCAGGCGCGGTCCGCGTACTCAGCATCCTCGCCGGCACGGCGACTCGGTGGGCCTGGGTTGCGGGCGCCGTCGACACCGATGCACTGCTGCGGTCGGTCAGCACGATGCCCGACGTCCGCATCGCGATCGGCCCCACGGCCAGCGGTGTGGACGGATTCCGCCGCAGCCATTTCGACGCGATCACCACACAGCAGCTGATGGCGCGGTTGCATTCACCCCAGCAGATCGCGATGTTCACCGACGTCCAGCTTGTCGCGCTCATCACCGCCGACACCGACCGCGCCGCCGAGTTCGTCAACCACACGCTCGGCGATCTCGAGTCCGCCGGCACCGAGTTACAGGACACCGTAAGGACATTCGTCGAAGAGCAGTGCAACGCCTCCCGAGCCGCGAAGCGCCTCTACACGCATCGCAACACGCTTCTGCGCCGGCTCGCCCGCGCAGACGAGCTGCTCCCCAGGCCGCTCGCAGAATCCAGCGTCGAGGTGGCCGTCGCCCTGGACGTTCTGCGCTGGCGCGGTAACCGCGGCTAACTAGCGGAAGGCCGCCTCGACGTATCGCAACGCGTCGTCCTTGTCGACCCCCAACGCGCGTGCCGCCGACACGTATGTATGCGCCGCCGTCGCCATCGCGGTATCGGCTGGATCGATGCGCGCGACGAAAGTGCCAAAACGCCCCTGCGTTTCGAGCAACCCCGCCGACTCCAGCTCCCTGTATGCACGCGCCACCGTATTGACCGCCAGGCTCATCTGCCCCGCCAGTTCGCGGATCGTCGGCAACCGGGTGCCTGGCGGCAACTTGCCGTCCCGGATCCCGTCGATGATCTGCGTCCTGAGCTGGTCGAAAAGCGGTTTGGCGGCCTGTTGATCAATGCGTACCCAATCCCCCAACTCGGCCACGCGTCTCAGTATCGCCCAAACCGGCTAATTTGGTGATGTGCAAATAACGGTGCTCACCGGAGCTGGCATTTCCGCCGAGAGCGGCGTGCCGACGTTCCGCGACGCCGAGACAGGCCTGTGGGCAAAGGTCGACCCCTACGAGATCTCGAGTGCGGACGGTTGGCACGACCACCCGGACAAGGTGTGGGCGTGGTACCTGTGGCGCCACCACATGATGAGCTCGGTGCAGCCCAACGACGGCCACCGCGCGGTCGCGGCCTGGCAGGACTACGCCGACGTGCACGTCGTCACCCAGAACGTCGACAATCTGCATGAGCGCGCGGGCAGCAAGCGCGTCTACCACCTGCACGGCAGTCTCTTCGAATTCCGTTGCGACCGTTGCCAACGCGAGTATGTCGGTGAGCTGCCCGCGATGCCTGAACCCGTGGAGTCGATGGACCCGCCCCGGCATGCGTGCGGCGGGCTGATCCGGCCGAACGTGGTGTGGTTCGGCGAAGCGCTGCCCGACGAGGCGTGGCAGCGCTCGGTCGACGCGGTGACCAACGCCGATGTGGCGGTCGTGGTAGGTACCTCGTCGATCGTCTACCCCGCGGCAGGCCTGCCCGAGTTAGCGCTGGCGAACGGCACCGCGGTCATCGAGGTGAACCCGGAGCGCACGCCGCTGTCCGACGCCGCCACCGTGTCGCTGCGAGAAACCGCCGCGGGCGCCCTGCCTCGGCTGCTGCAGCGGCTGCCCGTGCTGCTCGGTTAGCGATACGGCCTGACGGCTCGGCCGATGGCGACCTCCGTCGACGGCATCGGCACCCACCGGGGCAGCTGCCAGTCGCGCCGGGCCTGCTCGATCCGAAAGCCTGCATCGACGATCGTCTGCTCGGTGTGCCGATTTGTGTGACAGTTGCCGGCCAGCCGTGGCCAAACCGTCGCGTCGGCCAGCCGCTGCAGCGGACTGCGCCAACCGCTGCTGGAGATGTGCTCGCAGTAGCGCAGCTCGCCACCTGGACGCAGCAACGAGAATAGTTGCCGCACTACGCTATCCGGCTGCTCCACTGTTTCAGGTTCGTGGGTTGAGATGAACATCCACACCCGCGAAGAACGGGTTATCCACGGTGCTCCTGCTCATCGAATATCCCCTTCAACCGCGCGATGGCCTCAGTGGGCGGCAGATCGGGGTTGATGGCACCGGACACGATGTGGCCGACGCATACCGCCCTCAACACCCTGTCGGCGAACGCCTCCGCGTCACCCCAGGGCAGGTACGGCCGCGAGATCAGCAGCGCCGCCACACCATGGCCAGCCGTCCACAACTCGAGTGCCTTGGTGGTGGGATCGCCGGGCGGGTAGATGCCCTCCTTGATCAACGACTCCACCGAGTTGCACATGTGCACGAACGCCGACGTATTCAGCGCCGTGTCGACATTGCTGCCCTCTCGGCTCTCGCTCATCATTGCAATGCGGTACAGCTCAGGGGTTTTCAATGCGAAGCGGACGTAGGCAAGGCCTTGTGCGCGCAGCACATCGATGGTCGACTGCTGATCGGCCGCCACCCGCTGCATCTCCTCGTCGAGCTTCTCGAAGTACCTGGCGCAGACGGCGTCCAGCAGCGCGTCCTTGTCGGCGAAGTGCAGGTAGATCGACGGCGGCGTCACCCCGACCCGCTGTGCGACCGACCGGATGGACACCGCCTTCGCGTGCCCGGTCTCCAGCAACAGAGCGGTCGCCGCGTCGAGGATCTCCTCACGCAACTGCTCGCCCGAGCCGCGTGGTGCGCGGCGGCGACGCAAGGGCTCGACCGACACGCTAACCAGTGTCCGCCACGGCTGCCGCGACCCGTTCGCGTTTCTCCGCCGCCGGCGCGTCGTCGTCATCACCGGATTCGCTGACGCCAATCCGCTCGTGCAGCCTGGCCAGCGGCTTGGGCGCCCACCAGCTCCACCGGCCGAGCAGATGCATGAATGCCGGCAGCAGCAGCATGCGGACCAGAGTTGCGTCGGCGATCACCGCGAGCGTCAGACCGACGCCGAACATCCGCATGAACGCCACCTTGGCAGCGATCAGCGCAGCGAACGAGATCGCCATCAGCAGTGCGGCGGCGGTGACGACGCGGCCGGTGCGCGCGAGGCCGAGCGCGACGCTTTCGTCGTTGCGCACGCGAGGAGCAAGAGGGACTTCGCCGGCCCGCGTCAATCCGGACTTCAGCCAGTACTCCCTGATCCGGGACACCAGGAACACCTCGTAGTCCATCGACAGCCCGAACGCGATGCAGAACAACAGCACGGGCAGATTGGCAACGATGGTGCCGGTCGGTGTGGTGCCCAGCGCGCCGAGATGGCCCTCCTGGAAGATCCACACCAGCGCGCCGAACGCGGCGGTCAACGACAATACGTTGAGCACCAACGCTTTCAGCGGCAATACCACGCTGCCGGTGAGCAGGAACAGCAGCACGAACGTGATCACGCCGATGATGCCGAGCACCATCGGCAGCCGCGAGGTGATCGCCTCTGAACTGTCGCGGTTGACCTGCGCGACGCCGGTCAGCTGGACCGGCTGGCCGTCCGGTGGCGTGACCGCGTGCAGCCGGTCGAGTTGCGTCTCCGACGCGTCGCTGAAAAGCGGTGCGGTGCTGCCCACGGTCAGGAACGCGCTGCCGTCCTTGACTCCGGTGTCCATCGACGGCGGCCCCGCGGGCCTGCCGTCGACGTACGTGCCGCCAGGCGCCGATACCGCCGACACGTCGGGCACCTGCGACAGCGCCGCGGCGTAACGATCCAAATCGGCGGGCGCCACGCGGTTGGCGTCCGGGAGGACGACGGTCACGTTGCGGGCGGAGTCGACGGCGAAGTCGTTTCGCAGCTCGTCACCGACCTGGCGGGCCGACAGCGAATGGGGCAGCACACGGTCGTCTGGGAAGCCCCACTTGATGCCCAGGAACGGCGCGCCGAGCACCAGCAGCAGCGCGACAATCGCGACACCGATCGGAACCGCCCGGCGCATAACGAATTTCGTGGACCGATACCAGAAGTTCTGCTCGATCGGCTTGCGTACCGGATCGGGCCTGCGGAAAATCCACCGGGCCAGTCTCCGCACATCCAGCGAATCCAACCGGTCGCCGAGCAGCGTGATCGCCGCGGGCGCCACCACGATCGCAGCGACGGCCGCGAACAACACCACCGCGATGCCGGCGTAGGCGAACGACTTGAGGAAGTACATCGGGAAAAGCACCATCGCGACCATTGACAGCGCGACCGTCATCGCCGAGAACAGCACGGTCCGCCCCGCCGTCGCCATGGTGCGCACCAGCGCGCGGTCGCGGTCGGCGCCATCGGCGAGTTCGTCGCGGTATCTGCTGATGATCAGCAGCGTGTAGTCGATGGCCAGCGCAAGGCCCAGCGCGACGGTCAGGTTCAGCGCGAAGATCGACACGTCGGTGATCAGCGTGACAGCCCGCAGCACCGCCATTGAACCGAGGATCGCGAAGCCACCGACGGCCAACGGCAGCGCCGCGGAGATCAGGCCGCCGAACACCCAGATCAGTACGACAAAGCTGAGCGGGATCGCGATGGATTCCATTGTCAGCAGGTCTTTTTCACTCTGACCGTTGATTTGGACGTAGGTCATCGCCTCGCCGCCCGCGCGTACTGTCACGCCGTCGCGGTCGTGGACGAGTCGATCGGTCAGCTCCTTGGCGTGTTTCTGGGCGCCGCTCTCGCCGCCCGTGATGCCCGCGACGATCAGCCCGGTCTTGCCGTCCTTACTGATCAACGTCGGCTCAGCGGGCGCGGGCGCGGTCCATGCGGACGTCACCTGCGCGATGTACGGCGATGCCTTCAACTGGTCGACGATGTCTGTCCCGACGGAGCGGGCGACGGTGCTCTGCGCGCCACCGTCTGACGTCACGCTGATCAGTAGCTGCATATCGCCCTGGCCGAACTTGTCGACGAGCAGCTGGGTCGCTTGCGCCGACTGCGACGTCGGATCCTGAAAGCCGCCGGCGGACAGGTGCTTGGCGACAGGGACGCCGAAGATGCCGCAGGCTGCCATCACGAGGAGCGCAATCGCGATGATTCGTCTCGGCGCGGCAATAGCCAACTGTGCGATTCGTTGCAGCACGTCCCGTCCCTTCAATTGGATACCGCCGCTAACTTATCTGCGATAAGTTAGCACGGTCAACAGGTGCCCACATCGGTAAATACGTCGCGGGACCGCGGGATGTTCACTCCGGCAGGGATTCACAGCGTTCTCACAGCCGCATAGGCTGCCAACCATGGCGACCACCGAAGCGAGCACCCCGAGCTCGACGTCCTTAGCCGATGCCGGTCTGCTGATCTTGCGAGTCGGAGTCGGCGCGACAATGCTCCGGGCCGGCCTTCGCAAGGCCTTTGACTTCGACACCACCGTGAACTTCATGGAATCCGGTGGCTGGCGACTGCCCGAGTTCGCCGCGTTCATGGTGACCGCGGCCGAAACGGCGGGTGGCATAGGCCTGCTACTTGGTTTGCTGACACCGCTGGCCGCGTGCGCCGTCATGGCCGCGATGATCGACGCCTGGGCGGTCAACGTCTCCGCGACGGCGTTCTGGGCGGAGCCGTTCAACGTCCCGTTCCTGATTGCGGTCGGTGCAGCTGCGCTGCTGTTCGCCGGCGCGGGCAGATACTCCGTCGATGCCAAGATCTTCGGAAATTGGCGCGTTGGCGTCCGCGTCGCTGTGGGATTGCTGGTCGTGGCGGTCGCCGCGGCACTGCTGACCTGGACATTGCTGAACGGGACGAACCCGATCCACTTCATCGAGCCGGCAGCGTAGAACCTACCCGGCGGTAAGAATTGCCACCATTTTCCGAATCGTGACTCAAAGAATCCTTAATGGTGATTGTTACTGTTCAGTACATGTGGATCGACGACACCAGTGCTGATGTCATCAAGGTTGACTTCGATGCGCTCTACCACGGCGATGTCCTGGTTGAGGGCGACACCTCGGAGCAGCTCGACGACGAGCACACCCTTCCCACCGCAGTCTGAGTAAGTGCGCGCCGTAAGGCGCGCGTTCACCCACGACAGTTCGCCCAGTTCGGGCCGTTCGCCGATATCGCTTTTTCTAAGCCACGTTCTCTTCTGCCTCGGGTTCGATCATGTCGGCCAGCCGGCCGGTGATCAGCTCCTCGGCCTCTTCCACGATGCGCGACACCGGGTCGCCGACCGTCGGAATGTCATTGATCAGGCCCATTGCGGTGCCGACCGACGCCCAGCGCCAGCGCGGCCACCAGGCCACGCTGGCATCGGCGAACTTCGTCGTCAGACTCATCGCGGCGCCATCCGGATCGCGCCGTCGAGCCGGATCACCTCTCCGTTGAGCATCGGGTTCTCGACGATGTGCACGGCCAGCGCACCGTACTCGTCGGGCTTGCCCAGCCGCGACGGGTGCGGTACCTGCTTGCCCAGCGACTCCTTGGCCTGCTCGGGCAGCCACGCCAGCAGCGGCGTGTCGAACAGCCCCGGCGCGATGGTGACGACGCGGATCAGCTCGCGCGAGAGGTCGCGGGCGATCGGCAGGGTCATGCCGACCACGCCGCCCTTGGACGCGGAGTAGGCGGCCTGGCCGATCTGGCCGTCGAAGGCGGCGACGGACGCAGTGTTCACGATGACGCCGCGCTCCCCGTTGATCGGCTCGGTCTTGGCGATGCGCTCGGCGCCCAGCCGGATCACGTTGAACGTGCCGATCAGGTTGATCTCGACGACCTTCTTGAACAGGTCGAGCGGGAACGGCCCGTCCTTGCTCAGCGTCTTGATCGCGTTGCCGGTGCCAGCGCAGTTGATCACGATGCGCACCGGACCGAGGGACTCGGCGATGTCCAGCGCGGCGGTCACGGCGGCTTCGTCGGTGACGTCGGTCTCGGCGAAGGCGGCGCGGTCACCAAGCTCGGCGACGGCCTCCTTGCCACGGATGTCGAGGACGACGACCTGGGCGCCCGCGTCCAGCAGTCGCTTGGTCGTCGCCAGCCCGAGCCCGGATGCTCCACCCGTGACGACGGCTACGGCGTCTTTGATCTCCACTGATTGCGTTCCTTTTCTCTACGCCCAGTCGCGTAGGACGGCTTCGGTGTCGGCGCCGGGCACGCCCGGCGGTTTCGGCTTCGCGGGCACGGTGCGGGAAAACCGCGGCGCCGGTGCAGGAAACAGATAGTCGTTCTCGCGGTAGAAGGTGTCGCGCTCGGTGTTGTGCGGTTCGCTTTCGACCTCGGCGAACGACAGCACGGGCGCGACGCACGCGTCGCTGTCGGCGAACACCTTGGCCCAATGATCACGGTCCTGCGAGGCGAACACCTCAGTGAACTTGGCACGTAGTTCGGGCCAGCGGCTCGTGTCGTTCTGGTCGGGCAGGTCTTCAGGGGGCAAGCCGTCGAGGCCTAATTTTTCCAGCAGTTCGGCGAAGAATTGCGGCTCGATCGCACCGACCGAGACGTAGCGGCCGTCGGCGCAGGTGTAGGTGTCGTAGTACGGCGCGCCGGTGTCGAGCATGTTGACGCCACGCTCGTCGGTCCACATGCCCATGGCCCGGAACGCCCACATCATCGCCGAGAGCGCGCTGGAGCCGTCGACCATGGCCGCGTCGACGATCTGGCCCTTACCGGACCGCTGGAGCTCCCAGAGCGCCGACAGGATGCCGACGACGAGAAACATTGAGCCGCCGCCGAAGTCGCCGACCAGGTTCAGTGGCGGCACGGGACGCTCGCCCGCCCGGCCGATCGCGTGCAGCACGCCGTTGAGCGAGATGTAGTTGATGTCATGGCCGGCCTGCTGGCTGCGCGGACCGGTCTGGCCCCAGCCGGTCATCCTGGCGTAGATCAGGCGCTCATTGACCTTCGCGCAGTCCTGCGGGCCGAGGCCAAGCCGTTCGGTGACGCCGGGGCGGAAGCCCTCGATGAGCACGTCGGCCTTGGCGATCAACCGCAGCACGAGGTGGCGATCTTCTTCGCTCTTGAGGTTCGCCGACACCGAGCGGCGGTTGCGAAGCAGATAGTCGGTGCCGGGTTCGGTCGCAGGCCCGGGACCCTTGCTGGGACGCTCGACGCGGACGACGTCGGCCCCAAGGTCACCGAGGAGCATCGCGGCGTGTGGCCCTGGGCCGATACCGGCCAGTTCGACGACTCGCAGTCCATGCAGTGGTCCAGCCATGTCTAACCCGCCCTCCGTAGGTGACCGCCGACATAGCTTACTTGTATAACCATGTGGCCCGACCTAGGGTGCCTTCTATGACGACAACGGACGCCCGTGCCGACGTGTACACCAGCATCGACGACCTCTCAGTCGGGCTTGCCGATGGCGTGCTGTCAGTGACGTTTAATCGGCCGGACAGCCTGAACTCGCTGACGGCGGCGATGCTCACCACCCTCGCCGACACGCTAGAGCGGGCCGCCACCGATCCGCGGGTCAAGGTAGTGCGGCTGGGCGGCGCCGGCCGCGGCTTCAGCTCGGGTGCGGGGATCAGCGAAGAAGACCACGCCAACCCCGGCACGGCGGGCACTCCTGCCGATGTGCTCGACGCGGCCAACCGTGCCGTGCGGTCGATCGTGAACCTGCCGCAGCCGGTGGTCGCGGTCGTGCAGGGGCCGGCGGCCGGTGTCGGTGCATCGCTGGCGTTGGCGTCTGATGTCGTATTGGCTTCGGAGAAGGCGTTTTTCATGCTCGCCTTCACCAAGATCGGGTTGATGCCCGACGGTGGCGCGTCGGCGCTGATCGCTGCGGCGGTCGGCCGCATCCGCGCGATGCGGATGGCGCTGCTGGCGGAGCGGATTCCCGCATCGGAGGCTTTCGAGTGGGGTCTGGTGACGGCGGTGTACCCAGCCGACCAGTTGGAGGCCGAGGTGTCTTCTGTGATCTCCACCCTGGTGACCGGTCCGGCCGTGGCGCTGCGCAAGACCAAGAATGCGATCAACGTCGCGACGCTTGTGGAGTTGGAGGCCGCGCTGGAGCGGGAGAAGCAGGGCCAGCTGGGGCTCATCGAATCGCACGACTTCCGCGAGGGCACGCGGGCGTTCCAGCAGCGACGCGCAGCGAACTTCACCGACTCCTGACGTTTGGGCACCATGCGCACCGTCCAGAACTTGATATCGCCGGCGATATCAAGTTCTGATCGACCCTCACGGTCCGCAGAGCCGCCTAATTGTCAGACGGCGCCGCAACTATTTCGGACATGGAGAACCACACGTACCGCGCCGAGTGGTCGCCGGATTCAGGGATGTACGTCGCCAGTTGCCTGGAGTTTCCGTCGAGGTATTCACGGGCACTGACGGCTCATGAAGCGATCAAAGGCATCCAGCAGGTGATCGACGAGGAAATCGCCGAGCTCATCGAGTGTGGCCTCGAGCCACCACCTTCAATCCCCGGCCGGCGCTACAGCGGCAGGTTCGTGGTCCGCACCTCCCCTGAACTTCACTCACGCCTGATGGTGGATGCCGCCGAGCAGGGCGTGTCGTTCAATCAGTGGGTCGTCCAGAAGCTCGCTGGACGCAATCCACCAACCTTGCACGACTTGTTCTAGAGCGGAAATTCGGTGGACTGCGGAGCGGGCTGTCCGCGACCATCGAATGGTGAGTACGCAATTCGACATTGAGCAGCCGGTGGTCGCCGCCGGCGGCTGGCGCGTGCTCGCACCCTTCAAGTTCCGCGAGTACCGCCTGCTGATCGCCGCAGTGGCCCTGTCGATCTTCGCCGAAGGCATGTGGGCGGTCGTGATGGCGCTTCAGGTCATCGAACTCGACAATGACCCCGCGTCGCTATCGCTGGTCGCCACCTGTCTGGGCGCAGGCCTGGTCGCCTTCGTGTTGGTCGGCGGGCTGGCTGCCGACCGAATCAATCAACGCGCCATCATCATCGCCGTCGAAACGGTAAACGTAATCACGG
>Ga0207708_10000489_pt1 | contig 30386 bp, 25 predicted proteins | sample KBSK5101metaG_FD_184340 | JGI IMG/M metagenome (GOLD analysis project Ga0207708, IMG submission 184340) | Corn, switchgrass and miscanthus rhizosphere microbial communities from Kellogg Biological Station, Michigan, USA - KBS K5-10-1 metaG... | ecosystem: Host-associated > Plants > Roots >... | reverse complement strand
TCCGTTTCGGCGACGCCGGCCCGATCGCGAAGATCGGCGCCGGCGCGGACCACGCGTGCGCCCTCAGCGCGCGCGGCCGGGTCTTCTGCTGGGGCAAGGGCAGCTCGGGACAGCTCGGGACGGAGGACCGGTTCGCGCTCGTCACCTACTCGAACCAGGCGACGCTCGCGATCCCGCTCGCGCCGGCTACCCCCGGCGCCCGCGCCGGATGGATCGAGACCGTCGCATCGATCGCGCCCGACGGCGGCACGAACATCTCGGCCGGCCTCGATCTCGCCATGGCAGTTGGCGCATACGAGCACGCATTTCGCAGCCTCGCGGCGAAACGTCGTGAGCGACTTACCTCGCGCCATGTTCACCGCGAAGCTCTTCGTGGCGGGATCGACGTGGTGGAAATGCAGGTTGACGACAGTCCTGTCATATCCGCAGACCGCACAAGCACCGCCGCCTTCGGCGACCAGGATCTGCTTGATCTTCTGGTGGCGCCTCGTGACCGCCTCCCCCAGGCAGCGCTTGCAGTACCACCGAAACCGACCATTGCCGGAGGCGTAGTTGGCGAACTCCACCTCCCCGTGGTGGGGACAGTGCCGGACCTCGACGGGCCTCGTGCGCGTCTCCGACGGGGGTCGCCCGCGATTCGTGAGCAGCGGCTTTGGGGGCGGCTTCGGACGAGGCGGCATGGCGAACACATGTTCGCATGCACTCCGGACGTCAGTAATCGATTCGGGGCTGTGAGAATGTCTATGCGCCCTTAGGTCAACAGGCTAGACGGCGAGACTTTTAATCTCGAGGCGAGGGTTCGAGTCCCTCAGGGCGCATCCTCAGTCCTCCTCCACCCGCCCGCCGATCTCGACCATGCCGTCGTCGAGCGGGCGCGCGTGGATCACCGAGCCGCGGCCCTGGCGGACCTCGATCGGGCGGCCGAGCTGAGCGCAGAGCGGCAGCGCCGCCGAGCCGGTCGCCTCGTCCTCGGCGACGCCGACCTCGGGGACGAAGCAGCGGGCGCGGACGATGCCGGCGTCCTCGTCGATCCACGCCCAGGCGTAGCGGAAGCCCTCGGTGTGGACCGGCAGCGCGTCGATCTCGGCGGCCGAGCCGTACTCGACGAGCTCCCAGGCCGGACACCACTCCGGCCGGGCAGCTACCCAGGTGAGCTCGCCGTCGCCACGGACCGGGACCGTCCCCGCCGGCGGCCGCAGCGCGTCGAGCGCGATGCCCTCGTCGAGCAGCAGCCGGGCGGTGCCGACGCACGGGTGGCCGGCGAAGGGCAGTTCGACCTCGGGCGTGTAGATCGCGATCCGGCCGCTCGCGGCGTCGTCGACGAAGACCGTCTCCGAGTAGCCGAGGTGACGGGCGAGCGCCTGGCGGTCGTCGCCCGGAACCACGGGACCGTCGCGGACCACCCCGAGCGGATTGCCGAAGCTGCCGTCGGCGGCGCAGAAGACCCGCGGGACCCGGACCTCGATCTCGGCCGCGCCTGGCGGCATCTAGAGGCTCGGGACGGTCATCTCAGTGGCGGAAGTGGCGGCGGCCGGTGAAGACCATCGTCACGCCCGCCTTCTCGCAGGCGGCGATCACCTCGTCGTCCCGCTTCGAGCCGCCTGGCTGGACGACCGTGCGAGCGCCGGCCTCGACCGCCGCCTGCGGTCCGTCGGCGAACGGGAAGAACGCGTCGGAGGCGACCACGCAGCCGTTCAGCCGCGCATCGGCCTCCTCCCCGAAAGCCGCCCGGCACTTCTCGATCGCGAGCCGGACCGAGTCGACGCGACTCATCTGCCCGGCGCCGATCCCGATCGTCTGGCGGTTCTTGACGAGGACGATCGCGTTCGAACGGACGTGCTTGCAGACCTTCCATGCGAAGGCGATGTCGAGCCACTCGAGCTCGCTCGGCTCGCCGCCGGTCTCGACCGTCATCCCCTCGCGGTCGCCGGCGACCCCGTCGAGCTCCTGGACCAGCATCCCGCCCCGGACCCGCTTCATGTCGAAGTCGGAGCGGTGCAGACGCTGCTCGGTGTTCTCGAGGATCCGGATCGCCTGCTTCTGCTGGAGGATCGCCATCGCCTCGCCCTCGTAGCCGGGCGCGATCAGGACCTCGACGAAGTTCTCGTGCAGTCGCCGCGCCAGCTCCTCGTCGATCGGGCGGTTCAGCGCGATCACCCCGCCGTAGGCGGAGAGGGGATCGCAGGCGAGCGCCTTCTCGTAGGCGTCGAGCGCGCTCTCGCCCTCCGCCGCCCCGCACGGGTTGTTGTGCTTGACGATCACGCAGGCCGGATCGTCAAGGTCGGCGAGCAGGCTCCGGGCCGAGTCGAGGTCGAGGACGTTGTTGAACGAGAGATCCTTGCCGTGCTCCTTCGAGACCCGGCTGAGGACGTGGCCGCGGGCGCCGACCTCGGTGTAGAGCGCACCGCGCTGATGCGGGTTCTCGCCGTAGGAGAGGTCGAGGAACTTCTCCATCGAGACCGTCCGGTGCGTCGGGAAGTCCTCGTAGCGCTCGCCGAACCAGCCGCTGATCGCGGCGTCGTAGCGGGCGGTGACCGCGAACGCCTCGTTGGCGAGCCAGTGCCGCGTGCCCGGCGAGATCGCCCCGTCGCCCTCCTCGAGCTCGGCGAGGACCGCGTCGTAGCTCTCCGGCCTGACGACGACGGCGACGTAGCGGTGGTTCTTGGCCGCCGCGCGGATCATCGCCGGCCCGCCGATGTCGATGTTCTCGATGATCTCGGCGTCGCTCGCCTCGCGCCGCGCCGTCGCCCGCTCGAACGGGTAGAGGTTCGTGCAGACGAGGTCGATCTCCTCGATCCCCTCGTCGGCGAGGGTCGCCGCGTGATCGGGATCGTCGCGGACCGCGAGCAGCGCCCCGTGCAGGCGCGGATGGAGCGTCTTCACGCGCCCGTCGAGGATCTCCGGTGCGCCGGTCAGCTCTTCGACGGTGCGGACCGTGACGCCTCCCTCCCGCAGGGCCGCTGCAGTCCCCCCGGTCGAGACGATCTCGACCCCGAGCGCCTCCAGCCCCCGCGCGAAGTCGACGACGCCGCTCTTGTCGGAGACGGAGATCAGCGCCCGCCGGATCGGCAGCGGCTGCGGCTCGGTCTCGTTCGCCGGGTTCGCGGCGATCGTCGGCTTCGCGCTCATCGCCCCTCGATCCGGCACAGCCTCGGATTCTCGTCGTCAAAGCTGACGAGGCCGTCGGCGATCAACTCGATCGCGCGCGGCAGCAGTTCGTGCTCGACGGCGTGAATCTCCGCGGTCACCTCGTGCACCGGGCGAGTGTAATTCAGCTCGATCGAGCGCTGCAGCAGGATCGGCCCGGTGTCGACGCCCTCGTCGACGAAGTGGACGGTCACCCCGGTCACGCGGACGCCGTGGGCGATCGCCTGCCCGATCGCGTCGAGACCGGGGAAGGCCGGCAGGAGCGCCGGGTGGACGTTGAGGATCCGGTTGCGGAAGCGCCGCACGAACTCGTCGTCGAGGAGCTGCATGTAGCCGGCGAGGACGACCAGCTCGCATTGAAGTGATTCCAACCAGTCGCCGAGCGCGGCGTCGCGGGTACCCCGGTCGGCGAAGTCGGCGACCGGGAAGACCGCGGTGGCGATGCCGGCGTCTGCGGCGCGGCGCAGCGCTCGGCAGTCGGGCTTGTCGGAGGCGACGCCGACGACCTCGACCTTGCCGCGGCCGTGCAGGCGGTCGAGGATCGCCTGCAGGTTCGTGCCGCTGCCGGAGGCGATGACCGCGATCCGCAACGGCCGGCGCGGCCCCTCCCCGGACTCGCCTCCGCCCAAGTCAGGCGGAGCCCGCGGGGACGGTCGTCAACTGCTCGAGCGCGAACTTGCCGTTCGCGTTCTCGCCGAGCGGGTAGCGACCCGTGAAGCAGGCGTCGCAATGGTCCTCGGCCGGGGTCCCGATCGCCTCGTAGACGCCGTCGAGCGACAGGTAGGCGAGCGAGTCGGCGCCGAGGTGCTCGGCGATCTCGTCGACGGTCCGCTCGTGCGCGACCATCTCCTCGCGGCTCGACATGTCGACGCCGTAGTGACAGGGGAAGCGGATCGGCGGCGCCGAGATCCGCAGGTGGACCTCGAGCGCCCCGGCGTCGCGGAGCATCCCGACGATCTGCCGGGTTGTGTTGCCGCGAACGATCGAGTCGTCGACGACCACGATCCGCTGGCCGGCGACGATCTCCGGAAGCGGGTTGAACTTCATCCGCAGCCCGTGCTTGCGGAGTTCCTGGCCGGGCTGGATGAACGTCCGCGCGACGTAGCGGTTCTTGATCAGCCCGTCGTCCTTCGGCAGCCCCGACGCCCGCGAGAATCCGGCGGCGGCCGGGTTTCCGGAGTCGGGGACGGAGATGACGAGGTCGGCATCGACCGGCGCCTCGCGCCAGAGGATCTCGCCCATCTTGCCGCGGACCTGCTGGAGGACGCGACCCTCGAGGCGGGTGTCGGGCCGGGAGAAGTAGATGTGCTCGAAGACGCAGAACGACGGGTTGTTCGCCTTGACGGCCTGGCGGACCTCGAGCCCGCGCTCGCTCAGCGAGACCATCTCGCCGGGGTTGATCTCGCGGACGAGCTCGGCGCCGACGATGTCGAAGGCACAGCTCTCCGACGCGACGAGGAACTCACCACCGAGGCGGCCGAGGGCGAGCGGCCGGACCCCGCTCGGGTCGCGGAAGGCGCAGATCCCGCTCTTCGTCATCACGACCGTCGAGTAGGCGCCTTCGAGCCGCGGCATCGTCTCGACGACCGCGTCCTCGATCCGCTTCTCCGTCGACGACGACAGCAGCGCCGCGATGATCTCCGAGTCGGAGGTGCCGCGGAAGGAGATCCCACGGTCGCGGAGCTCGGCGAACAGCTCGACGGCGTTGGTCAGGTTGCCGTTGTGGGCGAGCGCGACCTCACGACCGTCGTCGCGCCAGACCGGCTGGGTGTTCTCCCAGGCGCCGCCGCCGGTCGTCGAGTAGCGGACGTGACCGATCGCCATCGTCCCGGCGAGGCCCTGCAGCTTCTCCTCGTCGAAGACCTGGGAGACGAGCCCGAGGTCGCGCAGGGTCATGATCATCCCGCCCTCGCAGGTGGCGATCCCGGCCGACTCCTGGCCGCGGTGCTGGAGCGCGTAGAGGCCGAAGTAGGTGAGCCGGGCGACATCGTGACCCGGCGCGTACACGCCGAAGACGCCGCACTCGTCGCGCGGTCCGTCGCGGTCGTCTAGGAGCCGCTCGGTCAAGGGATCAATGGCCTTCCGGGAGTAGCCGTTCGATCGGGTAGGAGGCCGCGGCCGCGGCCTGTACCGGGAAAGTTAGCAATGGGACCGGCTCGTCCCGGCCGGGCGCGGGCCCCGCTCAGCCGCAGCGGCCGCCGCCGCGGCCGATTACCGTGAGCTTCGCGTGGGCGCCGCTGAACTGCGCGGTCAGCAGCTCATCGCCAGCTCGGTAGTCCCACCCGGAGCCGGGCAGGCGCCGGCCGTCGACGAGAACCCGGCAGGGGCGAAGCGGTCGCTTCAACGTGCCGAGCGAGGCTTGCAGCCCGTAGGAGCGGCCGCGATTGCCGTGGATCCGCAGCGTCCAGCGCCCGGGTCGCTCGATCGATGCGATCCGCCCGTCGTCGTAGAAGCGGGACACGCTGTGCCCGCGCGGGAAGGCGAGCAGCTCGAGCCGGCCGGCGCGATCGCGGAGCCGGACGAGGCCGTCGTCGCCGCCGCCGTAGGAGGCGAGCGTGTCGACGTCGGGCGCCAGCAGCGGCAGCACCGCGCCGGAGCGGACCAGCAGCGGCAGCTCGTCGAGCGGCGCCGGGATCGTCGCCGCTCGGCGACCGCGCAGCAGCTTCGCGTTCCCGAGCCGCAGGCCGCCCGTGTCCTCGCCGTAGTCGGCCGATCGCCAGAGGTCGATCCAGCGGCCGCGCGGAAGGTAGAGGCGACGCTCGCGCGCTCCCGGCTCGATCACCGGCGCCGCCAGCACGTCGGGCCCGAACAGGAACTCGTCGTCCTGGCCGACGGCGCGGCGGTCGTTGGGGTAGGCGAGCGCCAGCTGCCGCATGATCGGCATCCCCCTGCGCCGGTAGGTCGTCGCAGCGGCGTCGATGTACGGATAGAGCTGGGTGCGGAGCTTGGCGTAGCGGCGCCAGTTCCCGATCTGGTCGGCGTCCCAGACCTGCGGCCGCGGCTTCGCCGGCAGGGCGATCCCGTTCGCCTGCGTCCGCATGACGCCGGAGACGGCGCCGAACTGGACCCAGCGCTGGAGCAGCTCCGGCGTCAGCGCGTTGGCGCCGAGCGCGAAGAAGCCGCCGATGTCGGAGCCCCAGGTGCTGATCCCCGACAGGCCCATCGTCAGGCCGTTCGTGACCGCCGAGGCGAGCCCGTCGAAGCCCCAGCCGACGGTCGGGTCGCCGCCCCAGACGATCTGCGCGCACGGCGCGACGCCGGTGAACCCGGAGCGGATGAAGCGCCCGAGCGGTCGCTCGGCATTGCGGGCGAAGTCCTGGGCCGCGCAGTGGTACTGGACCGGGTAGAGGTTGTGCATCTCGGTCCCGTTCATCCCGTTCGCGGAGCGGGAGTCGAGCGGCGTGTACTCGCCGAAGTCCTCCATCCAGCCGTCGTAGCCGTCGGCGACCGCCTCGCCGAGCAGCTCTCCGAACATGCCGCGGCCGGCCGGACGCGAGAAGTCGAACTGCGAGACCAGGAACCCTGTGTCGGTGCTGTAGTGGTAGACGTAGGGATCGCCTGCCTGATCCTCGGTCAGCGCGCCCCGATCGACGGCCTCGTCGTAGGCGCCGGCGTAGCCGGTGCAGATCATCGGGTTGAAGTAGGTCGTCGTCGCGAGGCCCTGCGAGTGGAACCAGTCGGTCTGCTCGCGCTGTTCGTCGCGGCGGCCGACGTGGTCGCCGCATGGGAGGTAGTGGGTGTAGGTCTGGCTGACCGAGACCGGCGCGTCGGCGTCACGGAGCGTCTCGACCTGGCCCTGCTCGTCGCCCGAGGGCTGGAACCAGGGACCGAAATACCACGGGGCGGCGGCTCGCGGCTGCCGCCCGGTCGTCGCCGTGAAGCGGCGCAGCGCCGAGGCCGGGTCGGGCCCCGCGAAGACGCGCAGCGAGAGCTCGTCGGGTGGGGGAGCGCCGGCGCCCTGCGGCTGGTCGGGCGGCGCCGCGGTCACCTCGAGGCTCCAGGCATCGGCGCTACTGGTCCCGAGCCGGAAATAGCTCGTCTCGGTGTTGTCGACCAGGACCCCGTAGCCGGCCGTCGAGAGCAGCCACGGGACCGGGAAGTAGGTCGCGTCGTCGCGCTGCTGATAGCCCCACGGCGGCACGAACGCGGCGATGATCGGCCGCTCCTCGGCCGGGTAGGCACCCTCGCCGACGTAGTTCTCGACGACGTTGCCGCGCTGATCGACGGCGTTCGAGCGCTCGCCGAAGCCGAGGTAGCGCTCGCCACGGCGGGCATCGAAGCCGATCCCGAGGGCGGTGATTCCATCCCGCGGCCCGACGATCGACGCGCGGAGTCGGATGACGCCGCGCCGCTGTGGGGTCAGGACGACGTCGATCTGCCGCCCGAGCGGATCGTTGGTGTCGAGTCGCGCCGCGATCCCGGTTCCCCGGCGTTGCCGGGAGACGATCGTCGTCGCATGGCGCCAGACGTCGCCGTCGCGGAACCCGAGCGTGCCCGCCGGGTCGTCGCCGCGACTGGCGCTCTCGGTGAGGACGCGGCCGCCGCCTGCATCGGTGAAGGACAGGCCCCAGCGCTCGCTCCCGGTCACGGCGCGAAGCGGGCCGGAATCGACCTCGGCGGCACTCGCCGCCATGGGGCCGGCCGCGGCGATCGCCAGCACGGCGAGGATCGCGGCGAGAAGGCCGCCCCCCTCGGCGCCCCTCCGGCTCACGCCGGCGTCGCCTCCATCAGTGCGCCGAGCGAGCGCCAAGCCGCCGCGGCGTCGTCGACCGCCACCTCGACCCGCAGCGGGCCGGCGTCGATCGCGATCGTCGTGCCGCTCGCCACCCCGACGACTCTGGCGGTGCCCGGCTCGACGAGCCGCTCGAGCGCGACCGGGTCGCCGGCGAGCACGAAGCCGCCGGGGCCCTCCCCGAACAGCCACGCTTCCGGGTCCCCGGCGCCGATCAGCGGTCCGAGGTCGACCTGCAGCCCGACGCCGCCGGCGATCGCGGCCTCGGCGAGCGCGCAGGCGAGGCCACCGTCGCTGACGTCGTGTGCGGTGTGGAGCAGGCCGGCGCGGACCGCTTCGCGAACCTCGGCGATCGCGGCCTTGACGAGGCCGATGTCGAACCCACCGAGGCCGGGACCGAGCTCGCCCCGCAACTTCGTCAGCTGCGAGCCGGCCAGCGCCGGCGCGAACGGACCGGCGATCGCGATCGCGTCGCCCTCCCGCAGCGCCGCCGTCGGCAGCCCCTCGGCCGAGGGCAGCTCGCCGACCATGCCGACGACCGGGGTCGGGTAGATCGGGCCCCGCTCGGTCTCGTTGTAGAGCGAGACGTTGCCGCCGACGACGGGAACGCCGAGCTCCTCGCAGGCGTCGGCGAGCGCCTGCGTCGAGCGGTCGAGCTGCCAGGCGACCGTCGGCTTCTCGGGATTGCCGAAGTTGAGGCAGTTGGTCAGGCCGAGCGGCTCGGCACCGGCACAGGCGAGGTTCTGCGCGCACTCGAGGACCGCCTCGACGGTGCCGGCGTAGGGATCGCAGCCGACCCGCCGGCCGTTGCCGTCGATCGCGACGGCGATCGCCGTGCCGGCATCGGGGAGCTGTAGCACGGCGGCATCAGCTTCCTCGGGGCGCCGCACGGTTCGCGACTGGACGATCGAGTCGTACTGCTCGAAGGCCCACCGCTTCGAGGCGATCGTCGGGGTCGCGAGCAGCGCCAGCAGCGAGTCGGACGGCTCGGCGCCCGATGTGACCGTTAGCTGCGGCTCGCCGTTGCCGTAGATCCAGCCGTCCGGCTCGGCCGGCTCGAGGTCGTAGAGCGGGCAGTCGTCGACGAGCAGGCCGACCGGCATGTCGCCGACGATCTCGTCGCCGTCGAAAACCCGGATCCGCCCCGTGTCGGTCACCTCGCCGATCGCGGTGCCGCCGGTCTCCCACTTCCGGCAGACCGCGAGAACCCGATCGACCTTGTCGGGCTCGACGACCGCGAGCATCCGCTCCTGCGACTCGGAGACCATCACCTCGAAGGGCTCGAGGTCGGGGTTGCGAAGCGGTACCCGGGAGACGTCGACGTCGATCCCGACTCCGCCCGCCGAGGCCATCTCAGAGGCCGACGAGGTGAGACCGGCAGCGCCGAGGTCCTGCAGCGAGACGAGCAGGTCGGCGGCGAGCAGCTCGAGGCAGCACTCCATCACCTTCTTCTCCTCGAACGGGTCGCCGATCTGCACGGTCGGGCGTTTGTCGTCGTCCTCGCCGAGCTCCGCCGAGGCGAGCACCGACGCTCCGCCGATCCCATCGCGCCCGGTCGTCGCCCCCATCAGGACGACGACGTTGCCGACACCGGCGGCGGCGGCACGAACCATCCGGTCGGTCCGCGCGAGCCCGACGCACATCGCGTTGACGAGGCAGTTCTGCTCGTAGGAGGCCTCGAAGTGGACCTCGCCGCCGACCGTCGGCACGCCGATCGAGTTCCCGTAGTGGCCGATCCCGGCGACCACGTGGTCGAACAGGTAGCGGGAGCGCGCCGAGTCGAGCTCGCCGAAGCGGAGCGAGTCGAGGATCGCGATCGGCCGAGCGCCGAGGGCGAAGATGTCGCGCATGATCCCGCCGACTCCCGTGGCCGCGCCCTGGAACGGCTCGACCGCACTCGGGTGGTTGTGCGACTCGACCTTGAAGGCGACCGACCAACCGCCCCCGACGTCGACGGCGCCGGCGTTCTCGCCCGGGCCCATCACCACCCGCGGGCCCTCGGTCGGCAGCCGCCTGAGCAGCTTCCGCGAGTGCTTGTAGGCGCAGTGCTCCGACCAGAGCAGCGAGAACATCGCCAGCTCGACGTCGTTCGGCTCGCGGCCGAGCCCGGCGGTGATCAGCCCGTACTCGCGGTCGGTGAGGCCGAGCTCGCGGTGCTTGGCGACGGAGGCTTCCATCCCGGCCATTCAACTAGATGGCGAAACGGACGTCAGCCGCGGAGGACCGCGTCTAGCGGACGGCGCTCGGTGCGCCGCTTCGGTAGCCGAGCTCGTCGAGCATCTTCCCGGCGACCTCCTCGAAGGCTTCGAGGTGCTCGGGCTCGAGCCGCTCGCGCCAGCTTCCGACGGGGCCGAGGTCGTTCTCGATTCGCGACCGCTCGGGCGGCTCCGTCATCACCTCGTCGTAGGGAAGCTCGATGAACTCGCAGACGCGGCGCAGCGTCGCCTCCGGGTCGGCGATCAGGTCCTCGTAGCGGACCTCGATCAGGTGGTTCATCAGGTGCGCCTGGACGCGGACCGAGCGGACCTTCTTGTTCCAGCGCTGCCCGGTTGCGATCGCCGCGCCGGTGTTGATCTCGGCCGGGCGGGCGGCGAGCGTGTCGCGGCCGTCGCGGACGACGTGGACGAAGCGGGCCTCGGTCAGCGCCCGCTGGATCCGCCGCATCCGCTTCAGGTAGGAGGGGGTGTCGTCTCCCCAGCGGCTTGTCCCGGCGTTCTCGGCCGCGGTCTCATAGAAGCAGCGCAGCACCGCCGCGGCCTTGAGGTCGTCGAGCTCGGCGAGCCGGCGCCGCATCTCCTCCTCGCTGAGGCCGTGCGCCTCGAGCGGTCCGGCGGCCGCCATCACCTTGATCACCCGCTCGACCGTCATCGGCTCGGAGCGGATCATCTCGGCGAGGCGGGGGACGAAGCCGGTGTCGCTGAGCATCTTCATGTCCGGGTGGGCGCCGAGCATCGCGCCGAGCAGGTCGGTCCCGGAGCGGGCCGCGCCGATCAAGAACGGCGCCGCGGTGCGGGGATCGGCGGTGTCGCGGAACCCGGTCGCCTGCTTGGTGATCGCGACGGCGCGCCGCAGCGGGCGCGGCAGTCGCGGGCCGCGCCGCGGCACGTGGACCTTGCCGGCGCCGTTCGGCGCTTCGGCGTCGTAGCCGAGCTCGGCGAGCAGATCGCCGGCGAGCGCCTCGTAGGCGGCGCGGTCGGCCGGGCTCATCCGCTGCCTCCAGGTCCCGATCATCTCCGGGTTTGGTGGCTCGAAGGTCTTAGCGTGGCTGGCCAGCCGCTTCTCCGCCGACTGCGCCTCGCCGTGCACGCGCGGCAGCGCCCTGGCCTTCTCCTGCAAGCGCTGCTCGGCGGTCAGGTGGTAGCCGAGCATGTTCTCGTCGAACGGCACCTCGATGAACTCGCAGATCCGGCGCAGCTCGCGCTCGGTCTCGAGGACGAGGTCCTCGAACTTGACCTCGATGTAGTAGCCGAGGTAGGGCGCCTGGGAGCGGCCGCGGTTGACCCGGCTGCGCCACTTCTCCGCCGCCGCCTCGATCGACTGCGGCCCCCAGCTCTGCTTGAGGACCGAGAGCGCGACGTCGCGGCCGTCGCGGATCAGGTGGATGAATCGCGCCTCCGGCAGATAGCCCTGGATCTCCCGCATCGACTTCACGTAGCCGGGGGTCTTGTCGCCCCAGCGGGCGCCGTGCTTGTCCTGCTTGTCGGCGTACAGGTGGAAGAAGGCGCGGACTGCCTCGGGCCCGCTCAGCGGCTCGATCTGCGCCCAGCGCTCGGCGAGCTCGCCGGGCTCGATCGTGAAATCGCCCCAGCGGCGGTGCGAGGTGAGCAGCTCGAGCATCTGCTCGCGACTCGCGCCGTGCTTCTCGCGCGCCGAGATCAGCTCCGGGATGAAGTGGGTCTCCGAGGGGATCGCGATCTCGGGATGGGCGTCGAGCATCAGCCGCAGCAGCGTCGTCCCCGAGCGGGTCGCCCCGACGACGAACGGGGCCGGCGGCGGTCCCGAGGAGCCGCGGCGGAGCGCGCTGCGGCGGCTCCGCCAGCCGGCGATCGAGCGGAGGACCTCGCGACGGGCCTTCATCGCTCCAGCCCCGCGAACAGCTCGGCGTAGTCGTCGACGGTCTGCTCCCACGCGTAGTCGTCGCGGCTCGAGCGGGCGCCCTGGGCGAGCAGCTTCCGCAGCCCCGGGTCGGCGAGCTGCTCGATCGCGGCGGTCAGGCCGGCGACGTCCGGCTTCATCGACGGGATCCCCGACGGCGCGTCGCCGTCGTGGACGTCGCCGACGAGAAGGCCGTTGACGCCGTCCTCGACGACCTCGTTCATCGGCGGGCTGTCGTTCGTGATCTGCGGCATCCCGAACGCGATCGCTTCGTAGAGGAACAGCCCGAGGCCCTCCCAGCGGCTCGGGCCGAGACAGACGTCGCAGGATGCGAAGAGCTGCAGGTGCTCGTCGGTCGGCATGTCGTCGATGACGAGCTCGATCCGCGGGTCGGCGGCAGCCGCCTTCTCGAGGAAGTTCATGCGCCGCTCGAGCTGCGCCTTGAAGATCAGCCGGAGGTTGTCGCCCTTTGCGTTCGTGAACGCCTCGATCACTTCCTTGTGCGGCTTCCGCGGCCCGAGCAGCGCTCCGGGGAAGTAGAAGGAGACAACCCCCGCATCTCCTCCGCTTCGCGTCCGGGGATGCGGACCCGCCGCCTGCGCGTTGTCAGCCGCCTCCAACAGCTCGGGATGCAACCCCCAGCGCAGATACGGCGAGTCGATCCCCATCTCCCCGTAGCGCTGCTGCTCGCAGCGGGTCAGCGAGTAGAGGACGTCGTAGGCGCGCTTCGCCGGCTCGGCGTCGCCGGCGCCGAACATCTCCCAGACGAACCGGCCGACCGTCTTGGTGCCCGATTCGCGGATCTGCGCGATCTCCTCGTGCTGGTAGCAGTTGTCCCAGTGGACGGCCTCGATCCCGTTGTCGGCGATCCAGCGCTCGTACTCCTCGTAAGGCACCTCCCAGTCGGACGCCTCGGTCACGCCGGGCTGATCCCAGACGCCGGTCCGGTCGACGTGCGCCGCCATCGGTCCCTTGTCGCGGGTCGGGCGGGCGAGGACGAAGGTCTCGTGGCCGCGGGCGTCGAGCGCGTCACGGATGTATCGCGAGACGAACGCCTGCCCGCGGTTGAACCACTTGGTCACTAGACCAATGCGCATAGACCACCCCGGGAGAATCCTCCGCTGCGCGTCCGGTTCTCCCGGCTCGCTGCCGAGATCACGCTTGCGATCACGTCGTCACCTCGTAGCCCAGTTCCCCGAGCAGACCGCCCGCCACCGCCTCGTAGGCGGCGAGATCCTCCGGGGCCATCTCGCGACGCCACTTGTCGAGCCTGGCCGGGTCAGGCGGCCCCGTCGTCGGCGCGTGGTTCTCGATCCGGTAGCCGGCCGCCTGCTCGGCGTGGGTGCCCTCGGCGCGGAGCGTCCCCGCCATCTCGGTGAGCCGCTCGGCGGCGCGCTCGTGGTAATCGAGGACGGCGTCGTCCCAGGGCAGGTCGATGAACTCGCAGATCCGCCGCAGGGTCGTCTCCGGCTCGCGGACGAGGTCCTCGTAGCGGGCCTCGACGTAACGCGGCCCCTTCAGCGCGGCCGCCTGCTCGCGCGCCTTGCCGATCCGCTTGATCCAGCGCGCGGCCTGCTCGGCCGGCGGCGGCTGCTCGTTCAGCGCCCGGGCGCTCTGCGAGAGGGCGACGTCGCGCCCGTCGCGGATCAGGTGGATGAAGCGGGACTCCGGCAGCGTCCGCCCGATCCGCTGGATCGAGAGCATGTAGGCGGGCGTCTTGTCGCCCCAGCGCGGCTTGCCGTGCTTGGCCGCGTAGGTCTCGAAGAACGCCCGGACCGCTCCGGCGCCGTCGCCCGAGTCGACCTGCTCGAGCCGCTCGCGGATCTCCCCGTCGTCGATCCCGAAGTCGGCCCAGGTCCGGTTCGACGTCATCGCGGCGAGCATGGCCGCGCTGCCCTGCTCGGCCCGCGCGGCCTTGATCAGGTCGGGCACGAAGTGGGTCTCCGGCGGGATCGCCAGCAGCGGATGGGCGTCGAGCATCATCCGCAGCAGCGTCGTCCCCGACCGCGTCAGGCCGACGACGAAGGGCGCCGGCGGCCGGGGCTCGTCGACCCGATCGCCGTCACGGCGGATCCGGCTCAGCGGCGATCCGCTCATCCGCGGTCCTCCTCGCCGTCCCCGTCGGCGGCCGGCGCGGTGGCGGCCGGCGGATCGCCGACGACCTCGTAGCCGAGCTCGAGCAGCAGCGGCGCCGCGACGCTCTCGAAGGCGGCGACGTCGGCGGGATCCATCTCCTGCCGCCAGCGCGCGAGCCGGCTCGGGTCCGGCGGCTTCGAGGTCAGGACGTGCGCCTCCTTGCGGTGGTCGGCCGGGCGCAGCGGCTGGCCCTCCGCACCGGGCAGGTCCCGGTGCATCTCCGCGAGCCGCTCCTCGGCCCGCTCGTAGTAATGGAGCATCGCGTCGTCCCACGGCAGCTCGAGGAACTCGGCGATCCGGCGCAGCTCGGGCTCGGTGTCGCGGACCAGCGCCTCGTACTGGACCTCGATGTAGTCGAGATCGGCGGCGTCGGCGCGGGCGCCCTCGATCTTCCGGACCCAGCGCTCGGCGACGACGTCGGTCGGCGGCGGGTCCTTGAGGATCCGCTTGAAGCGCGACAGCGCCGCGTCGCGGCCGTCGCGGATCATGTGGATGAACCGCGCCTCGGGGATCCAGCGGTCGATCTGCTTCATCCGCTTCACGTAGTTGGGGGTCTTGTCGCCCCAGCGCGGCTTGCCCTGGCCCTCCGCGTAGAGCTCGAAGAAGGCACGGATGGTCGTCTCCGGATCGATCCGATCGAGCGCGCAGTAGCGCTCGAGCAGCGCTCCCGAGTCGAGGTTGAAGTCGCCCCACTGGCGATGGCCGGTGACGATCGCGTGCGCCTCCTCGCAGGTGACCCCGCGCTTGCGGGTCGCCTTGATCAGGGCCGGGACGAAGTGCGTCTCCGGCGGGATCGCCATCTCCGGATGGGCATCGAGCATCAGCCGCAGCAGCGTCGTCCCCGAGCGGGTCACCCCGACGATGAACGGGACCGGGGGCCCGGCGGGCCCTTTGCGGCGCAAAGGTGAGGGCAGCCTCATTCGACCCGCTCCCCGGCGGTCGCGCGGTCGCCGCCGAGCTCGTAGCCGAGCCCGGTGAGCAGCTCCGCGGCGACCGCCTCGAACTCGGCGATCTCGGCCGCGGTCATCTCGGTCCGCCAGCGGCCGGAGCGGTTCGTGGTCGGCGGCTCGGTCGTCAGCGCATGGGCGGCGAGGCGGTTGTCGGCGGTACGGACGATGCCGTTGTCAGCGTTGTCGAGGTCGCGGTTCATCTCCGCGAGCCGTTCCCCGGCGTGCCGGTGATAGTCGAGCATCGCCGCGTCGAAGTCGAGCTCGACGAACGCGCAGATCCGCCGCAGCGTGCCCTCGGTGTCGCTGACCAGGTCCTCGTAGCGGACCTCGAGGTAGGCGCTGGACTTGATCTCGGCGGCGCCCTCGCGAGCGGCGACGATCCGCCGCTGCCAGCGCTCGGCCATCGCCGCCATCGGCACCGTCTCGTCGTCGATCACCCGCTCGCGCTGCGACAGCGCGACGTCGCGGCCGTCGCGGATCAGATGGACGAAACGCGCCTCCGGCAGCGCCCGCGAGATCCGCGGCATCGCCCGCATGTAGCGCGGCGTCTTGTCGCCCCAGCGCTGCTTTCCCTGCTGCTCGGCGTAGAGCTCGTAGAAGCAGCGGATCGCGCCGCTCGCGGTCAGCGGCCGGATCCGCTTCGCGCGCGCCCGCAGCTCGGCCTCGTCGAGTCCGAAGTCGCCCCAGCGCGGGTGCTTGGTGATCGAGCGGATCAGCCGGCGCCGCGTGTTCTCGTGGTTGGCCCGCCGGATCACCTCGGGGATGAAGTGGGTCTCGGGCGGGATCGTCAGCTCGGGGTGGGCGTCGAGCATCATCCGCAGCAGAGTCGTCCCGGAGCGGTTGACGCCGACGACGAACGGCGCCGGCCGGCGCTTCGGCTCCCGCATCCGGCGGCGGAGCCGCGACACCATCGAGATCGGATGGCGCCAGTCGGGCTGTCGCCGGGCGATCATGTCTCTCCGTCGCCGCGCGGCTCGGTTCCGGGGCCGTCGCCGGTCGCGTAGCCGAGCTCGGCCAGCAGCGGGCCGGCGATCGACTCGAACTGCTCGCGGTCGCCACGGTCCATGCTCTCCCGCCAGCGGCTCACCCGCCGCGGGTCGGGTTTCTCGGTCGTTCGCGCGTGCGTGGCCATGCGCCGCTCGACGCTCAAGGTCGTGCGCTTGCCGGACTCGGGAAGCTCGCGCTTCATCTCCTCGAGCCGGTCGGCGGAGCGCTCGTGATAGTCGAGCAGGGCGTCGTCCCAGGGCAGCTCGAAGACCTCGCAGACGCGCTCGAGCGTCGCCCGGGTGTCGAGGACGAGCGCCTCGTAGCGGATCTCCTCGTAGTGCTCGAGGCGCTTCGCCTGCTCGCGGGCGCGGGTGATCCGCCGCACCCAGCGCTCGGCGATCCGGTCGATCGGATGCTCCTTGACGGCCCGGTCGCGGATCGACAGGGCGACGTCGCGGCCGTCGCGGATCACGTGCACGAAGCGGGCCTCGGGGAGCGCCCGCTCGATCCTCCGCATGCTCTTCACGTAGATCGGGGTCTTCTCGCCCCAGCGCGGCTTGCCGACCCGCTCCGCGTAGGCCGAGTAGAACTCGCGCAGGGCGTCGCCGGCGTTGAGCGGCCCGATCGCCCGGAACCGGTCCAGCAGCTCCTCCTCGGAGAGCCCGAAGTCACCCCACTCGCGCTGCCGGGTGATGGTCGCCAGCAGCGACTCCGGCGTCGGCGAGGGACCCTCGGCGGCCTCGATCAGCTCCGGGACGAAGTGCGTCTCGGGCGGGATCGTCAGCTCGGGGTGTGCGTCGAGCATCATCCGCAGCAGCGTCGTCCCGGAGCGGTTGACGCCGACGACGAACGGCGCCGGGACGCGTTCGGCTCCCCGCGCCGAGGCGCGGCGGCTCCTGGACTGGCGCCAGGCTCTCTGTGGGCTCGGGAGTGCCATTCAGGGGGTTCGCAAAGGGAGGGTAGCCCCCGCTGCGATCTTCGCCGCGGCCGGGGGAGCGTCCCGACGCGGGTCCGCGCGGCGGCCGGGCAAGCGCGGGATTGTAGGCCCCTGCCGGGCGTCTCGCATCGGCGGTTACAGCCGACGTGGGTCGCTCAGCGGACGTAGAGCAGCGCTCTGGCGACCCACGTCCGGGATCAGTCGTCGAGCAGCTCGCCGAGCGCCGCGACGGTCCGCTCCCAGCGGTGGTCGGCGCGGGAGCGCTCGGCGCCGGCGCGGAGGCGGCCGAGCACGTCGGGCGCCGCGGTCCGCTCGATCGCGGCAGTCAGCGCCGGGATGTCGGGCCGGCGGGCGGGGATGCCCGAGCGGGCCGTGCCATCGGGATGGGAGGGGACGAGGAAGCCGTTGACGTCGTCGACGACCACCTCGTTCATCGGCGGGTCGTCGTTGGCGATCGTCGGCATCCCGAACGCCACCGCCTCGTAGAGCGGCAGGCCCAAGCCCTCCCAGCGGGAGGGGGAGAGCGAAACGTCGTTGGCGGCCACGGCGGCGAGGTGCTCGTGCCAGGGCTCGTCGGCGAGGCGCAACTCGATCCGCTCGTCGGCTTCGATCATCGGCAGCAGCGCCTCGAGCCGGGAGCGCTCGACCTGCGCCTTGACGAGCAGCCGCAGCTGCTCGCCGCGCGCGTTCGAGAACGCCTCGACGACCGGCTCGGCGGGCTTGCGGTGGCCGAGGAAGCCGCCCGGGAAGACGAACCGGACCAGGCCGTCGTCGCTGCGGCGGGCCGGGACCGCGAGCAGCTCCGGGTGTATCCCCCAGGGCACCCGCGGGGTTTCGAGGCCCCAGTCGGCGTAGCGGCGCTGCTCGCAGGCGGTGACCGAGTAGATGACGTCGTAGGCGGTGCGGGCCGGCTCGAGATGCTCGCGCGTGAAGTGCTCCCAGACGAACCGGCCGATCACCCGGACGCCCTCCGAGCGCAGCTGCGCGAGCTCGTCGAACTGGTAGTTCTGGTCGCAGAGGACGACGTCGAGCGCGTTCGTGCGGACCCAGTCCTCGTACTCGGCGAGCGGCGTCTCGAAGCTCGACGCGGCGGTGACGCGGGGCTGATCCCAGACGCCGGTCCGCTCGAGCGCGCCCGCCATCGGCCCCTTCTCGCGCCGCGGCTTGGCGAGGACGAAGCTCTCATGGCCGAGCTCGTCGACAGCGGAGCGGAGGTAGCGGCCGACCACCGGCTGGCCGCGGTTGAACCACTTGCTGACGATCCCGACGTTCACGGCCGGCCCCGTCCGCAGCCCTTCAGCCCGCGGCGCGGCGCCCGCGACCGCGATCCCCGCCGCGGACGCTCATCAGCCGCGGCTTGCGGGGCAGCAGGCGCTCGCGATCGATCCCGCGCGGGACCGCGTGCATGCAGACCCGGGTCCAGTGCTCCTCGCGGGGCTCCTCCCAGACCGTCGAGATCCCCGCGAACCCGGCAGCGGTCAGCATCTGCTCGAGGCAGGGCACGTTGGGGATCCACCAGTTCGACGGGTTGCCGTCCTCGGTGCCGCGGAAAAGCATGATCGGATCGTCGCCGCCCTTCGTCGTCGAAGCGGACTCGATGACGAGCAGCTCATCGGTGGCGCGGGCGAGCCGGAGCAGCAGCGACATCGGGTTGGGGACGCTGTAGATCAGGCCCGAGCAGAGGACGACGTCGAAGCTCCCGAGCCCCTGCCAGAGCTCCCCGAACACGTCCATCTGCAGGAACTCGAAGCCGTAGCGATCGACGTTGGCACGGAGGTCCTCGCCCGTGCAGATGTCGACGCCGACCACCGGCGACGCGCCGCGGCGCACGGCCTCGGCGCAGTGGACGCCCTCCCAGCAGCCGACGTCGAGGAACGACCGGCCGGAGAGCTCGACCGGCAGCCGGAACTGCTCCCAGCGGCTCGGCTTGCCGGCGGCGGCGAGCTCCTCGCCGACCGGCTCGATCCGGGTGTCTGCGCTTTCGGGCATCGCGAGCCGGGAGGGTAGCCGCCGCAGTCGGCGGCGGTCAGGCCCCGACCAGCGCGGCGAGGTCCGCGGTCGTCCGCGACCAGGCCCGTTCGGCCGCGAGCTCGGCGACGCCGGCGCGCATCCGTCCGAGCTCGGCGGGGTCGCCGAGCCGCTCGATCGCGGCCGTCAGGGCGGCGACGTCGGGGTCCCAGGCGGGGATCCCCGAGCGGGCGGTGCCGTTCTGAGTCGAGGCGACGAGGATGCCGCTGCGCCCGTCGAGCACCATCTCCGACATCGGCGGCTTGTCGTTGGTGATGATCGGCATCCCGAACGCGGTCGCCTCGTAAAGCGGAAGCCCGAGCCCCTCCCAGCGCGACGGCGCCAGGCAGACGTCGCAAGCGGCGAAGCGAGCCCGGTGCGCGGCCTCGGGCTCGTCCTCGAGCATCAGCTCGATTCGCGGATCGGCGGCGGCCGCCTCGCGCAGGGTCTCGTCGTTGCGGGGGACCTGGGCGTTGACGAGCAGCCGCAGGTGCTCGCCGTCGGCCTTCGCGAACGCCTTCAGCACCTTGCGGACCGGCTTCCGGCGGCCGAGGAAGGAGCCGGGGAAGTAGAAAGAGACAACTCCGGGGGAATCCTCCGCTTCGCGTCCGGTTCCCCCGGCTTCAGGCTCGGCCCCGGGATCGCCAAGATCACGGCCACGTCCTCGGGCTTCGCCCTGCGGGGGTGCCGGGGATGCTGCGGCGGCTCGTCGGCCGGCGGAGCGCCCTGCTGCCAGCAACTCGGGGTGGATGCCCCATTGGACGTAGGGGCTGTCGATCCCCATCTCCGCGTAGCGCTCGCTTTCGGCGCGGTGCAGGGAGTAGATCGTCTCGTAGGCATCGCGGGCCGGAGCGACGTGCTCGGGGGCGAAGTACTCCCAGACGAACCGGCCGACGGTGCGGATCCCGGCCGCGCGCAGCGCTCCGACCTCCTCCCACTGATAGTTCTCGTCGAAGAGGATCAAATCGAGCGAGGCCGCCCGCGCCCAGTCCTCGTACTCGGCGAGCGGGACGTCGTGCGCCGACGCCTCGGTGACGCCGGGCTGATCCCAGACCGGGTCGGGTTCGCCGGTCGCCGCCTGCTGGGCGCGGGGGCCCGAGCCGGGCCGGGCGAGGACGAAGGTCTCGTGGCCGAGGTCGTCGAGGGCGGAGCGGACCTGTCGCGAGAAGACAGCCTGGCCGCTCGCCCTCCACTTGCTGACAAGACCTATTCGCACACGTCCTCTTCTTTGCGTCCGGGCGTGCGCGGGCGTGCGCCCATCAGCGCTTGCGGGCGAGCGTGATCCCGTCGGCGACGGCGAGCATCGCCACGTCGACACGCTCGTCGCCGGCGATCCGCTCGTTCAGCTCGGCGATCACCCGCGCGCTCTCGTCGTCCGGCCCCGGATCGAGGACGCTCCCGCCGCGGAGGACGTTGTCGAGGGCGATCAGCCCGCCGGGCCGGAGCAGGGTCAGACACGACTCGTAGTACGAGGGATAGGAGGTCTTGTCGGCGTCGATGAACGCGAAGTCGTAGGTGCCGGACGCCGCTCCGGTCAGCTCCGCGAGCGTCTCGGTGGCGGGGCCGATCGCGATCTCGATCCGGTCCTCGACGCCGGCGGCGGCGAAGTTGGCCCGCGCGGTCTCGGCCCGCTCGGGATCGAGCTCGCAGGCCGTCAGCCGGCCGCCCTCGCTGAGCCCGCGGGCGATGCAGATCGCCGAGTAGCCGGTGAAGGTGCCGAGCTCGATCGCTCGCGAGGCGCCGATCAGGCGGACGAGCATCGTCATCAGCGCGCCCTGGTCGGGCGAGATCTGCATGACCGCGATGTCGCCGAGCGCCGCGGTGCTCTCCCGGACCGCGGCCAGCGCCGCGTCCTCACGCGATCCGTTCCGGACCACGTAGTCGTGGAGCTCGGGCGTCAGCGCGATGAACTTCGGATCGCTCACGCGCCCGCCGCCGCGGTCTCGGAACCGACCTCGTAGCCGAGGTCGGCGAGGAGCTCGCCGGCCGCCGCGTCGAAGGCGGCGACGTCCTCGGGCGACATCTTCTCCTTCCAGCGGTACATCGCGCTCGGGTCCGGCGGCTTCTGCGTCATCGCGTGCGCCTGCATCCGCTCCTCGCCCGGCCGGGTCGGCTTGCCGTCGGTGGCGGGCAGATCGCGCGCCATCTCCGCCATCCGCTCGGCCGCGTTCTCGTAGTAGGTGAGCATCGCCGCATCCCAGGGAAGCTCGAGGAACGCGGCGATCCGCCGCAGGTTCGGCTCGGTGTCGGTGACCAGGTCCTCGTAGCGGAGCTCGAGGTAGTGGGAGACCTTGCGACCGTGCCGCTGGGCGCGGCGGATCCGCCGCGCCCAGGTCTCGGCGACCTGGCCGGCGGGCGCCGGGTCCTTGTCGCCGAGCGTCCGCTTCCAGCGCGACAGGGCGACGTCGCGGCCGTCGCGGATCACGTGGACGAACCGCGCCTCCGGCAGCGCCCCCTCGATCTTGACCATGCTCTTGACGTAGGCCGGCGTCTTCTCGCCGTAGCGCGGCTTGCCCTGCCGCTCCGCGTACATCTCGTAGAAGGCACGGAGCGCCGGCCCAGACTCGAACCGCTCGAGCTGCCGCCAGCGCGCGACGACGTCCTCGGGATCGGTGTCGAGGTCGCCCCATTGCCGGACAGCGGTCATCGTCGTCGCCGCCTGCTCGGGCGTCGCCCCGCCGTCGATCGCGTCGATCAGCTCGGGGACGAAGTGCGTCTCCGGCGGGATCGCGAGATCGGGATGGGCGTCGAGCATCAGTCGCAGCATCGTCGTGCCGGAGCGGCCGACGCCGACGATGAACGGGACCGGTGGGCGCGCCGAGTCCCTGGCCTTCCTGCTGAAGAGCGCCATCGGTCGAAGCGTAGGCGACGCCGCGAAGACCCGCTAGGTCAGCAGGGAGGCGAAGTCCGCGACGGTGCGGTCCCACGAGCGCTCCTCGCGGACCCGCAGGGCGCCGGCGGAGAGCTCGGCGCGGAGGCCGGGGTCGGCGAGGCGCGAGATCGCGCCGGTCAGCGCGTCGACGTCGACCGTCCGGGCCGGGATCCCGGAGTTGGCGAGGCCGTCGTCGTGGGAGCGGACGAGGAGCCCGTTGACGCCGTCGGTGACGAGCTCGTTCATCGGCGGGTCGTCGTTGCAGACGATCGGCTGGCCGAACGCGATCGCCTCGTAGAGGTGGAGGCCGAGGCCCTCCCAGCGGGCCGGGGCCATGCAGACGTCGGCGTCGGCGAACATCTGCAGGTGGACGTCGGTGGGGAGGTCCTCGAGGACGAGCTCGATCCGCCGGTCCCGATCGACCGCCTTCTCGAGAAACTTCATCCGCCGCTCGATCTGGGCCTTGACGATCAGCCGCAGCTCCGGCTCGGGCGTCGCCGCGAAGGCGTTGATGACCTCCTTGAACGGCTTCCGCTTGCCGAGCAATCCCGCGTGGTAGTGAAAGAAGACATCCCCGCCGGAACCCTCTGCTTCGCGTCCGGTTCCGGCGGCTCTCCGGTGGTACGTGGACTCGGGGTCGTCGCCACGGTGGGGAGTCACCGCGAAGTACTCGGGGTGGATGCCGTAGCGCACGTACGGCGTCTCGATCCCCATCCCGGCGTAACGCTCCTGCTCGGCCCGGGTCAGCGAGTAGACGAGGTCATATGCGCGCCGGGTCGGCTCGACGTGCTCGTCGCTGAACCGCTCCCAGACGAAGCGGCCGATCGTTCGCACCCCGGACTCGCGCAGCGCCGCGATCGCGTCGAACTCGTAGTTCTGGTCGAAGAAGCAGGCCTCGATCCCCGTCTCGCGCGCCCAGCCGACGAGCTCCGCGGCGGGGATGAAGAAGTCGGAGGCCGGCGTCACCCCCTCCTGGGCCCAGACGTCGTCCTCTCGCGCCTCCTGCGGCATCGGGAAGCTCTCCTTGGTCGGGCGGCCGAGCACGAACGTCTCGTGCCCGAGCTCGTCGAGCGCGGAGCGGAGCTGGCGGGCGACGACGCCCTGCCCGCGGTTGAACCAGAAGGCGCAGATCCCGACTCGCATGGGCCGGGAAGATAGCCGGAGCGCGCCGCTCGGCCGGGTGACTAGACCGGCGCCAGCGCCCGAACCGCCGACTCGAACAGGCGCAGCCCGTCGGTCGAGCCGGTCAGCTCGTCGACCGCATGCTCGGGATGGGGCATCAGCCCGACGACGTTGCCGCGCTCGTTGCGGACCCCGGCGACGTCGTTGAGGGAGCCGTTCGGGTTGCGGCCGTTCGCGTAGCGGAAGACGACCTGCCCGTTCGCCTCGACCTCGTCGAGCAGCTCCGTCGGGGCGAACCAGCGTCCGGTCGTGTGCTTGACCGGGATCGAGAGCACGTCGCCGCCGCGGCAGGCACCCGTCCAGGGGGTGTCGGCGTCGGCGACCTCGACATCGACCTGGCGGCTGAGGAAGCGCAGCCCCTCGTTTGGGAGCAGGGCCCCGGGCAGGAGCCCGGCTTCGCAGAGGACCTGAAAGCCGTTGCAGATCCCCAGCACCGGCCCGCCGTCCGCAGCGAACTCCATGACCTTCTCCATCGCCGGGGCGAACCGGGCGATCGAGCCGACCCGGAGGTAGTCGCCGTAGGAGAAGCCGCCGGGGATGACGACCGCGTCGATCCCGTCGAGATCGGTGTCGGCGTGCCAGACGATCCGCGCGTCGGCGACCCGCTCGCAGGCCATCAGCGCGTCGACCTCGTCGCACGAGCCCGGGAAGCGGAGGACGCCGAACCTCATTCCGCGACCTCCTCGATCTCGTAGTCCTCGATCAGGGGATTGACGAGCAGCTTCTCGCAGAGCCCCTCGAGCTCGGCCCGGTCCTCGTAGCGGAGCTCGACCATCCGGCCGATGCGGACGTCGCTGACCGACCCGACCCCGAGCGTCGGCAGCGCCCGCTCGACCGCCTTCCCCTGGGGATCGAGGATGCCGTCCTTCGGCTTGATCAGGACCCGGGCGATCACGGCGCAGAAGTTAGACGAACGGCGGGATGGCCATCACGAACGGCGCCGGCCGAGCAGGCGACGTAACCCGCCGTGGCCGGCGGGCGGCTCGCCGACCGACTCCGCGAGCTGCGCGTAGCCGGCGTCGTGGAGGGCCGGGCCCATGTCGAGCTCGGTGAAGGCCTCGCTCCAGCGCGGGTCGGTGGCGGCGAACGGGACCTCGGGCTCTCTGACCTTGCCGCGCGCCCACTCGGCGACCGCGGACGGGGTCTCGCGCCGGGCGGCCTCGTAGACGCGGGCGATCGCGGCGACCGGGTCGGCGCGAAGCTCCTCGTTGCGGAGCAGCACGTAGCGATCGCCGAACAGGAGCCGGCCCTCGCGCCGGGTGCTCTCGAAGGTGTGCTTCCAGACGAGCAGGATCCGCTCGAAGTTCGCCGGCCTGCGGACGTGCGCGTACTCGGGGCGCTGAAGCAGGATCCGCGACAGCGCCCGGCTCGACCAGAGCTTGCGCTTCTCGCGCTCGGCGAAGAACTCGTCGGCGGTTGCATAGGCGCGGCTTCGCGACTTGCCGGTCATCATCGAGACGGCGACCGCGCGGGGATCGCGGACGACGTGGACGAGCACCGCGTCCTCGGGCGCCAGGCCGCGGACCGCTTCGAGCTTGTCGTAGAGGCGGGTCTCCTTGATCAGCACCGGCTCGTCGCGGTCGAGCAGGGTCCGCAGGAAGCCGGCACAGTGCTCGGGCATCTCCGGTCCGATCTCACGCTCGGGGTTGCCGGGGCCGCCGAGGTTGAACTCGGCGAGGTCGAGGTCGGGCCAGTGCTCGTCGCGGTAGGCGCGCCGCAGCGCCCGGGTCTCCGCGAACGGGTCGGTGGCGCGGGCGCCGCTGCCGCCGCCGGGCGTCTCGGTCTCCTCGCGGAGCGGCTCGTAGAAGCAGTGGAGGCGCGGGTCCTCGAGCAGCGCGTCGTAGAGGATCGTCGTCCCCGACCGCCGCATGCCCTGCATCAGGATCGCCTGCGCCATCGCCGGCGGCAGGGTACGGGACGCCCGCGCGCAGGCCGGCTCGGCCGATCTCAGTCGAGCGTGCGGCCGGTGATCCGCTCGTACGCCTCGCGGTACTTCGCGGTCGTGCCCGCGATCACCTCGGGCGGCAGCGCCGGCGCCGGCGGCGAGTGGTCCCAGTCCTGCTCGTTCAGGTAGTCGCGGACGTACTGCTTGTCGAACGACGCCTGGCCGCGGCCGGGCTCGTAGTCGTCGGCGGGCCAGAAGCGCGAGGAATCCGGCGTCAGCACTTCGTCTCCGAGGACGATCTCGGCGCCGGGCGCCGAACCGAACTCGAACTTCGTGTCGGCGAGGATGATCCCGCGCTCGAAGGCGTGGGTGCGGGCGTGCTCGTAGAGCTCGATCGAGATCCGCCGGAGCTCCTCCATCAGCGGCCGCGAGCCGACGATCTCGGCGGCCCGGTCGAAGTCGATGTTCTCGTCGTGCTCGCCGATCTCGGCCTTCGTCGCCGGCGTGAAGATCGGCTCCGGGAGCTGGTCGGACTCCTGCAGGCCGCCGGGCAGCTCGATCCCGCAGACAGCCTGCGTCTCCCGGTACTCCTTCCAGCCGGAGCCGGACAGGTAGCCGCGGACGACGCACTCGACCGGGAACATCTCGAGCTTGCGGACGCGGATCGCCCGGCCCGCGACCTCGGCGGGCACGTCCTCGCTGATCAGGTGGTTGGGGACGATCTCCCCGGTCGTCTCGAACCAGAAGATCGACATCTGGGTGAGGACCCGGCCCTTGTCGGGGATCGGCTCGGCGAGGACGACGTCGAAAGCAGAGATCCGGTCGGAGGCGACCATGATCAGCTCGTCGCCGTCCTCGTAGATCTCCCGGACCTTGCCGCTCGAATGGAGCTCGAGCCCGCTCAGGGTGGTGGTCATGCCGCGAGGCTACCAACGCCGTGTGTCGCTGTGATGCCGCCGGGTATGAACACTGTCGTGGCCGATCCGACGAAAGCCGATCAGGTCCTCGCCGAGGTCATCCCCGGCATCCTCGAATGGAGCGGCCGCCACCCCAACCACGGGTCGATCGTCCATTCCCACTACCTGACCGAGCAGCGGGTCGCCATCGACCCGATCGGGATCGATGGGATCGTCGCCGCCCTCGAGCGCGCCGGCGGCGTCGAGCAGGTCGTCCTGACGAACCGCCATCACCTCCGCGGCGCGGAGGAGATCATCGCCGCCTCCGGCGCCGTCCTGCGTTGCCCGCGGACCGGCCTCCATGCCTTCGAGGGGGCCGACACCCCGACCGCCGTCGGCTATGGCTGGGAGGAGGAGGTGGCCGAGAACGTCACCGCCCACGAGGTCGGCTCGCTGTCGCCGGACGAGGGCGCGCTTCACATCGCCGTCGGTCCCGGCGCGCTCGCCTTCGCCGACACGATCGTCGCCGACGAGCGCGGGCTCGGGTTCGTCCCCGACTCGCTGATGGACGATCCGGAGGGGACCAAGCGCGGGATCGTCGCCGCGATCCGGCCGCTCCTCGAACTCGACTTCGACGTGCTGCTGATGGCGCACGGCGCGCCGATCCCGGTCGGCGGCAAGCAGGTCCTCGCCGCGTTCGCCGACTCGCCGCGAACCGCGTCGCTCAGCTGAGCCGAACGGTCGCTACGTCCACCACCCGGGTCTATCCTGGCCCGGCGGATGGCGGCGGCGGGAGACAGACGGCGACGGGGGACGCCGGCGGCGCTCCTCGTCGTGGCGCTGCTCGTCGCGCTGCTGACGGCAGCCGACGCCGGCGCGGCGAGCCCGTTCCGCGGCAACGCCAGCTGGGTCTGGTACGTGAGCGCCTCCGGCGGCAGCGCCGAGAACCTCGCCCGCCAGGCGGACCGTCACGGCCTCGACGCCGTCTACGTGAAGAGCGGCGACGCCGGCAACTACTGGAGCCAGTTCGACCGCGACCTCGTCCGCACGGTCCACGCCCGCGGGCTCGATGTCTGCGCCTGGCAGTTCGTCTACGGCAGCGACCCGAAACGCGAGGCGAAGGTAGGTGCCGCCGCGGCCGGGCGCGGCGCCGACTGCCTGATCATCGATGCCGAGAGCGCCTACGAGGGCCGCTACGCCGCCGCCGACACCTACATCCGGAGCCTCCGCCGCCGGATCGGGCCCGACTTCCCGGTCGCGCTCGCCGGCTTCCCCTACGTCGACTACCACCCGGCCTTCCCGTATTCGGTGTTCCTGGCGCCGGGCGCGGCCGACGCCAATCTGCCGCAGCTCTACTGGTACGCGATCGGCGATCCGGTCACCGCCGCCTTCCGCCACACCTACGCCTTCAACAATCCCTACGGACGGCGGATCTTCCCGGTCGGGCAGACCTGGATGGATCCACCGAAGGGGCAGATGCTCGACTTCCGCCGGCTCGCGCGGGCCTACGGCTCGACAGGCGTGAGCTGGTGGTCGTGGCAGGAGACACGCCGCAAGGTCTGGCCGCGGCTCTCGGGCCGCCTCCGCGGCGACCCGCCCGGACCGCGCCCGCGCCGCGAGTTCGCTCCGCTCCCCCGCGGGGCGCGTGGCGATCTCGTCGTCTGGGCGCAGGAACTCCTCCGCGGCGCCGGTCTCGCGACCCCCGTCAGCGGCCGGTTCGAGGGGCGGACCGAGCGCGCCGTACGGACCCTGCAGCGGCGGAGCGGCCTCGAGGTGAGCGGCGTGATCGACGATCCGACCTGGAAGCAGCTGCTCACCGCCGAGCCCGAGGAGGTCCGCTGGTCGCGGCGCGGCAACCCCGCCGGCCTCCGCACTGCCGTGTCCGGACGTGCCCCGGCGACGGCCTCGCTGCCGCCGCTCGCCGACGAGATCCCGCCGCCGCCGGCGCGGAGCCGATGAGGCCCGCAGCGACCGCAGTAGCCGCGCTTGCGCTCGCATCCCTCGTCGCGGCCCCGGCCGCGGGAGCCGCGAGCGCTCGCGACCGGCCCGACACGCCGGGCCCGCTCGACCTGGTCAAGGTCGAGGTCGGCCAGAAGGAGACGAAGCTGAAGGTGCGGATCGGGGTCAGCAGCCCGCTGCCGCGACTGCGGGAGCTTCGCCCCCACCCGGCCTTCGAGAAGGGCAAGGCCGAGCGCTACCTGTGCCTGAACCTGGCGTCGCACTCGATCGGCCGCCGCCTCTACTGCCCGGCCGGGGATACGAGGCGCGACCACGTCGCGGTCGGCGTCAACGTCGTCGGCAAGCGCGGGATCCGCGGCAACGGCTCGGTCACGGCGAAGGTCGAGCGGTCGAAGCGCGGACTCGTGCTCCGATTCGGGCTCGGCGCACTCGGGATCGAGCCCGGAAAGCTGAGCTTTTCGGCGGCGACGAGCTGGTACGGGCCGGCGTGCGTGCCGAAGGGCTCCCGCGGAGCGACCGTCTGCGTCGACCGGGCGCCGCCCAGGGGCGCCGTGAAGACGCGGATCTATCCGGTCCGGCGGGTCGGCTGCACCGGCCTCGGCCGGCGCACCGTTCGCAGCGGCCCCGCCCGCCACAAGTGGGTGGCGCTCACCTTCGATGACGGCCCGAGCCTCTACACCGACGACGTGCTGCGGATCCTCGATCACAATCACGTCCACGCGACGTTCTTCCAGATCGGCCAGCAGGTCCCGGCCTACGCCGGCCTCGATCGGAAGATCCTCGCCCACGGCAACGAGCTCGCCAACCACTCCTGGCGTCACGCGACGGGGCCCGGCGAGGGCGACCTCCGGCACACCAGCGACGTGATCGAGCATGCGACCGGCTTTCGGCCCTGCGCCTTCCGGCCGCCCGGCGGCTACCTTCCGTCCTCGACCGCAGCGGCTGCCGCCGCGCTCGGGATGGTCAGCGTGATCTGGGACGTCGACACCCGCGACTGGACGACGCCGGGGAGCGCCTCGATCCTCCACGTCGCCACATCGGGAGGTCGCGGTTCGATCGTCCTCATGCACGACGGCGGCGGCAACCGCAGCCAGACGGTCGCGGCCCTGCCGGCGATCATCCACAGCTATCGGGCGCGGGGCTACCGGATGAAGACGGTGACGGAGCTCCTCGGCGGCCATTACGTCCTCGAGGAGGACAAGCACGGCCACCACCGGTCGTGGAACCCACCGGCCCGAAAGCCCGCCGTTCCGATCCCCCGCGAGGGACCGTGAGCGGTCGTCGCCTTTCCCGCCGCGCGGTGATCGGCGCCGGAGCGGCGGCGGGCGCCGGGCTGGCTCTGCCTGGCGGCAGCGCGGCCGCTCCCGGCGGACGCGGCCGCCGGCGCCGGATCGAGGCCGATGTGGTCGTCGTCGGCGCCGGGTTCGCAGGCCTGACCGCGGCGCTGGCGGTCAAGCGCGGCGGCCATTCCGTCGCCGTCCTCGAGGCGCGCTCGCGGGTCGGCGGGCGCGTCGCCGGCCACCGCCTCCCGAGCGGCGAGTTCTCCGAGCGCGGCGGGACCTTCGTCGGCCCGACCCAGGACCGGATCCTCGCCGCCCTCGACCGCTTCGGGATCGGCACCTTCCCGACCTACGACGAAGGCTCGAACGTCTACGTCAACGGCGGCCAGCGGATGGAGTTCAGCGACACCGGATTCACCGGCAGCGCGCCACCCGATCCGCTGATCCTCCCGGAGCTGATCACCGTCGTCACCCGCCTCGACCAGATGTCGACCTCGGTCCCGGTCGGTGCTCCGTGGAAGGCGGCGAATGCCGGCGAGTGGGACGCCGAGACGCTCGCCGGCTGGATCGCGGCGAACTCGGCGACCGAGCGGTTCCGCCGCCTCGTTCCGGCCGCGACGCGGCCGATCTTCGGAGCCGATCCCGGCGAGCTCTCGCTGCTCTACGTCCTCTTCTACATCGCCGCCTCGGGAAACGAGTCGAACCCGGGGAGCTTCGAGCGCAACTTCAACACCCGCGGCGGCGCCCAGGAGCGACGGATCGAGGGTGGCTCGCAGGTCCTCGGTCAGGCGATGGCGGCGGCGCTCGGCAAGCGCCGGATCGTCAAGCGCTCGCCGGTCCGCCGGATCGTCCAGCGACGCGATCGGGTCCGAGCCGTCTCCGACCGGGCCGTCGTGGTCGCCAAGCGTGCGATCGTCGCGATCCCGCCGGTGCTCGCGGGGCGGATCGACTACCAGCCGGCGATGCCCGCCGCCCGCGACGCGCTCACCCAGCGGCTCGCGCAGGGCGCGTTGACGAAGGTCGCCGCCTCCTACCCGAACCCGTTCTGGCGCGCGCGGGGGCTGAACGGCTCGACGCTCTCGACCGACGGCCTCGTCAACGCGACCTTCGACGACAGCCCCGAGGACGGCCGGCCCGGGGTCGTCTTCGGTTTCGTCGGCGGCGACAGCTCGCGCCGCTTCGCCGCCCTCGGCCCGGCGGCCCGCCGCCGCACGGTGCTGGCCGAGCTCGCCGAGCTGCTCGGCCCCGAGGCGATGCACCCGACCGAGTTCTTCTACACCCACTGGCCGGAGCAGCGCTGGAGCCGCGGCGCGCCGGTTGG
>Ga0207708_10000487_pt1 | contig 30579 bp, 26 predicted proteins | sample KBSK5101metaG_FD_184340 | JGI IMG/M metagenome (GOLD analysis project Ga0207708, IMG submission 184340) | Corn, switchgrass and miscanthus rhizosphere microbial communities from Kellogg Biological Station, Michigan, USA - KBS K5-10-1 metaG... | ecosystem: Host-associated > Plants > Roots >... | reverse complement strand
TGGGAGTTCGCCAGGGCCTGGATGGCAAGCAACGGTTCCGGCGCGACCTTGTCCTCGATCCAAGCACTGATAGCTGCCGTTTCCATTGGACACGATCCTATCGCTGCGTGACCGGTGATTCAACTTGACAGGTCAGCATGACCGCTGTAAGGTTTTCACCGGTCATTGTCGTTATCAACTGGAAAGGAAGAGGCCATGCTCGCCATCGCCCAGTTCTTCGCCCAGGAAGCCCGCGAGGTCCGCAAGGACCCCGACCTGATCAGGGCCCGCACCTCGCGCCGCCGGAGCCGGTAGATGCTCGCGTCCGGCCGCGTCCGGGCGAGTCTGAGCGCCCGCAGATCAAGGAAGAGGCCGGCGAAGCGGCCTTAGGGCCGTGAGCCGGCCGATGACGCCGAGCTGCGCGCGCTCAGGCCGCCCGGCGGTTACGAAAGTAAGCCGAGCCGTCGATGCCGCGGTCGAAGCTGGACCAGGCCTGGCCCTCGGAGAGGGTCCGCTCGATCCGGTCGAAGCTGCCGAGCTTGCCGCCGAGGTTGTCCATCATGTGGACGAGGGTCGCCTCGCGGGTCGCCGGCGTCACCGGCGAGCCGTGCTCGAGCGTCCCGTGGTGGGAGAGGATGATGTGGAGGACCGCCCAGCCGAGGTCGGGGTCGAAACCCTCGATCGACTCGATCTCGCGACGGACCCGGTAGTAGCCGAGCGGAATCTCGCCGATCAGCCGGCCGAGATCTGTCATGTCGATCGCAAGCGGGTTGTCGTTGTAGGCATCGAGTTTGCCGATGTCGTGCAGCAATGCTCCGGCGATGGCGACGTCGCGATCGATGCCGGGGAAGAACGACGCCGCGGCGCTGACGCCCTGCGCGACCGAGAGCGTGTGCTCGAGCAGACCGTGGCGGTAGGCCTGGTGGTAGTGCTTGGCGGCCGGGGCGTCGCGGAAGCGCTCCCAGAGCTCGCCGCCCGGCGCGATCAGCCGGTCGAGCAGCTCCCGCAGATCCGGCTCCTGGATCGTCTCGAGGAGATCGGCGAGATCGGCCTCCATCCGCTCGACCGGCTCCGGCGAGACCTCGAGCAGGTTCGCGGGGTCGTAGTCCCCCTCCCCGGCCGGCGCGATCGCCTCGACGATCAGCGCATCGCCCCATTGCCGGCTGCATTCGTAGCGGCCGACGAGGTGGACGACCGTCCCCGGCTCGGCGGCCGCGAACCGCGCCTCGATCTCGTCCCACGACTTCGCCTGGATGGTCGCCGTGCGGTCGGCGATCTTCAGCGACAGCCACTCGCCGCCGCGCTTCGTCGGCCGGCGGCTACGGTCGCGGACGGCGTAGCAGCACTCGACCCGATCGCCGTCGGCGAGCGCCGCCAACGCCTGATGAGCGGGGGCCGGGACGGCCTCCGGGGCGGTCTCACCGAGCTCTGCCTGCAACGGTTCCATGGCCGCAGGGACGGTAGGGATGGGGGCGGACGACGTTGGCCCTGTCAGCGGCCGTTGGGAGCCTTTTCGACTGTCTCGTCTGTGCATCGACACGGTTCCTCGACGGTTCAGTCGCCGGCCGGCGCCGGTTGCTGACGAAGCGGGCGGTCGGCGGCTACCGGGCGCCGCCGCCGGTCGCCGATCGGTAGCCACGCTCGCCCTCCGAGATCCTGATCTCGAGGAAGTCGGCGGCGAGGCGGGCGGCCTGCGCGAGCGTTCCCGGCTCCTCGAAGAGGTGGGTCGCGCCGGGCACGACGGCGAGCTGGCAGTGCCCGGCGATCGCCGCGGCGGCGCTGCGGTTCAGCGCCAGGACCTCGGTATCGCGGCCGCCGACGATCAGGAGCGTCGGCGCGGTCACCCGCCCGAGCGCCTCGCCGGCGAGGTCGGGGCGGCCGCCGCGGGAGACGACCGCGCCGACGCCGCCACGCCGGTCTGCCGCCGCCCGCAGCGCCGCCGCCGCTCCGGTCGAGGCGCCGAAGCAGGCGACCGGGAGCCGCGTCAGGCCCGGCCGGCGGCGCGCCCACTGGATCGCGTCGAGCAGCCGCCGGGTGAGCAGATCGATGTCGAAGACGTTGCCGCGGTCGCCGGCCTCGTCCGCCGTCAGCAGATCGAAGAGCAGGGTCGCGAACCCGCGGCCCTCGAGATAGCGCGCAACCGAGTTGTTGCGCGGGCTGTGGCGGCTCGATCCGCTGCCGTGGACGAAGACCACGAGCCCGGCCGGATCGGGCGGAAGCCGGACCGCGCCGCCGAGCTCGGCGCCGTCGCCGGTCGGGATAAGGATCTCCCCGGACCCGTCGGCCGGCGTGTCACCGGGGCCATCGTCAGGTTCCGCGGCGGGCTCGTCGCCGGGCAGTCCGCCCTGCTCGCGGGCGGCATCGAGGAGGGCGATGACCTCGTCGTCGCTGATCTGCGCGAAGTCGTCGTACCAGGCGCCGACGCTGCTGAAGTGGTGCGGGGCCGCGAGCGTCACGACCTCGTCGATGTCGCCGTCGATCCGCTCGGACGTCCCCTCGGGGCAGACCGGGACGGCGAGGACCACCTTCGCGGCGCCCTGCGCCTTCAGCACCCGCGAGGCCGCCGCGGCGCTGACGCCGGTCGCGATGCCGTCGTCGACGACGACCGCGGTGCGGCCGCGGATCGGGACCGGCTCGCGATCGCCCCGGTAGAGGCGGCGGCGGCGGTCGAGCTCCTCCTGCTCGCGGCGCGCGATCGGCTCGATCTGCTCGCCCGTGATCCCGAACGCCTCGAGCGCCTTCTCGTCGACGACGACGGTCCCGTCCTCGCCGATCGCGCCGAGCCCGAGCTCGGGCTGATTCGGATGCCCGAGCTTGCGGACGAGCCCGATGTCGAGCGGGGCCTGAAGCGCCGTTGCGACCTCGTAGCCGACCGGGACGCCGCCCCGTGGCAGGGCGACGATGACCGGGTCGTCGAGGTCCTCGTCGCTGAGCCGCGCGGCAAGCATCCGGCCTCCCTCGCGGCGGTCGGCGAAGGTTCCACGACGGGTCAGGCGCATGATCCGCGCCCGATCGTCGGAGACTCAGGACAGGGCGTCAACGCAACCTCCTCGAGGAACGCACTACCCAGCTTAGGACCCGTCGATCGGCGGCTCATCGGCAACCCGCACCGGCCGCGCTCGGTGGCCGCTACGGAGCGTCGGACCGCCCGCTCCGACGTGAGCGAGCCCGGGCGACATAGCAGACGCTCGTTCGCTATTGTGCCTGCGATGGGCTTGCGGATCAGATCGCTCGGCTGGGCCGGCTTCGAGCTCGGCGCCGGCGACGAGACGCTCCTGATCGACCCGCTCGCCGACGCCGGTGCCGTCTTCCGGGCCCTCGGTGAGGAGGCGGATCCGATCGTCCCCCCCGAGGTGATCGCGCCGGAGCATCCGACCGCGGCGGCGGGGCTCGTGACCCACCTCCACCGCGACCACGCCGATGCCGGGGCTCTCGCCGCCGGCCTGGCTCCCGGGGCGCCCGTGCTCGAACCCGCCGCCGGCGGCGGCGAGGGCCTCGAATTGCTCGGCCTCGCCCAGGCCGAGCACGAGCTCGACGCCGCCGGGCTCGAGCGCCGCCGGATCGAGGCCTGGGACACCGCCAGGATCGGACCGTTCGCGATCACGGCGGTGCCCGCGGTCGACGGCACCGGGGATCCGCAGGTCTCCTGGCTCGTCGAGGCGGACGGCACCCGCGTGCTCCACCTCGGCGACACCATGTTCCACGGCTACTGGTGGCGGATCGCACTGCGGGCCGGGCCGATCGACGTCGCGCTCGTGCCGATCAACGGCGCCGTCCTCGACTTCCCCCACCGCCAGCCCCCGAGCCGACTGCCGGGCGTGATGGACGCCGAGCAGGCCGCCGAGGCGGTGCGGCTGCTCGGGGCGCGGGTCGCGGTCCCGATGCACTACGGCGGCTACGCCGGCACCCGCTTCTACCGACCGGGCGAGGAGTCGCTCGATCGCTTCCTCGCGGCCGCCGACGGCGGGTGCGAGCTGCGCCCGCTCGCGCCCGGCGAGCAGTTCGAGCTCGGCGCACCGGCTGGGTCCGGCCGCGCCGCCGCCTGAGCGTCACGGCTCAGTGAATGCCGGCGTTCTCGGTCAGCGATCGGGTCTGCCTGGCATCCGAGCTCTATCCCGATCAGTGGGATTCGAGGCCGAGCGCCCGCCGCATCGCGGTCCGCCCACGGGCGACGGCCTCGCCGTCAGCGTGGAGCTGGATCGCCTGGTTGACGCCCTGGGCGATCGCGTTGATCTCGAAGGCCGCCTGCGCCGGGTCGACGCCGCCCAGCTCGCCGCGCTCGACGGCCGTGGCAACCTCGTGCTCGAGGACGCGCTCCCAGCGGCAGCCGATCGCCCGGACCTCGTCGCGGACCGCGCCCGGGCGGGCGTCGAAGTCCGCCGCGGCCTGGGTCAAAAAGCAACCACCCGGAAAGCCCGGCCGGGCGAGGTGATCGAGCCAGGAGTCGATGATCGCCTCGAGTCGCGCCAGTCCCGGCTCGGCTCCGGCGGCCGGGTCCCATACCTCGGCGCGGAAGATCGCCGCCGCGCGGTCGAGGGCCTCGAGCTGGAGGCGCTCCTTGCTTCCGAACGGACCGACGACTCCGGCCTTGCTCATCCGCAGCCGCTCGGCGAGCGTGCCGATCGTGATCCCGTCGAGCCCGGCGATCGAGGCCTCGCTGACGACCTCGCTGAGGATCGCCTCGCGGGTCCGTTCGGCGGCTTCGCGTGAGCTACGCGGCATCACGACCACGATAGCTGACGACCGTTCGGCGTCCGCATCGGCCGGGCTCGGTCGAGCGGCGGGCCTCTGCGATCCTCCCTGGACGAAGGAGAGGAAATGGAACCGATCGCACCCGAGCCGGTCGACTCGCTGACGGTGACCACGTTGGTCGACAACGTCAGCGACATCCTCCTCACCGACGAGGGCCCCGCCCGGCGCGCTCCGTTCGCGCTCGCGACCACCGGGAACGTGCTCCGGGCCGAGCACGGGTTCTCGGCTCTCGTCACGATCAGGAAGGGAGAGCGGACGACCCGGGTCCTCTTCGACGCCGGGATCACGCCCGACGGCATGGTCGAGAACATGCGCCGCCTCGAGATCGAGCCGGGCGCCATCGACATCATCGTTCTCAGCCACGGCCACTGGGACCACACGACCGGGATGCACGGGCTGGCGGCGGCCCTCGGCCGCACCGAGCTCCCGGTGATGATCCATCCCGAGTTCTGGACCAGGCGGCGGATCGCGATCGAGGGCCGCGAGCCGCTCGCGCTTCCGGCGACCAGCAGAGGCGCGCTCGAGGGTGCCGGCTTCGAGATCGTCGAGCGCGAGCAGCCTTCGTTCCTGCTCGACGGCTCGCTGCTCGTCACCGGCGAGATCGATCGGACGACCGGCTTCGAGCGCGGGGCCTCGCCCGCCCATCAGGCCGAGCGACCCGGCGGCTGGGAGCGCGACCCGCTGATCCTCGATGACCAGGCGATCGTCGCCGAAGTCCGCGGGCGCGGGCTCGTCGTTCTCACCGGCTGCGGCCACGCGGGACTGATCAACACGCTCCGCCACGTCCAGCGCCTGACCGGCGAGGATCACTTCCACGCGGTGATCGGCGGATTCCACCTCAGCGGCCGCTACTTCGAGCCGATCATCGCGCCGACCTGCGATGCCCTCGCCGCAATCGCCCCCGACTACGTCGTTCCGACCCACTGCACCGGCTGGCGCGCCATCCATGCGATCGCCGCCCGCTTCCCGGACGCGTTCATCCAGAACAGCGTCGGCACCCGCTTCGAGTTCGTCGCCTGAGAGCGGCGGTCACGATCCCGGCGCAGCGGCATTCCGTCTAGCCTTCCCCCACCCAGGCGAGGTAGCTCAGTTGGTAGAGCACACGACTGAAAATCGTGGTGTCGCCGGTTCGATTCCGGCCCTCGCCATACACACCGGGGCGCGCGGCTACAGATCGATACGAGCGCCGACCGTCACGGTCTTCTCGGCGGGAAGGTTGAAGTAGTCGACCGGGTTCGAGGCAAATCCAGACAGATGGATATAGAGGCGCTTTCGCCAGCTCACCATGGTTGGATCGAGCGATCGCGCGATGTTGATGCGGGAGACGAAGTAGGCGCACTCTTCCGGCGGCGCTGTGAGATTGACCCCGCGTCGCCCGTCGGCGACCGCTAGCAGGGCGGGGACGTTGAGCTTCTCGGTGTAACCGAACTTGCCGGTCACGTGGCTGATCCCGTCGTCGCTGTAGCCGAGGTCGTCGACGACAACGCGATCGGGCTGGTTGTAGACCGCCACGGGGAGGATCTGGACGGTGACCACGACGACCTGCTCTTGCAGGACGTGGTTCAGCTCCGCCATCGTCCGGAGGGCGAGGGGGACGGTCTCGCGGGTTGCGTTCAGGAAGATCGCGGTTCCCCCAATCCGTTGCAGCTCGAGGCGGCCCCAGTGGATCGACTCGATGAACTCCCTCATCGGACCCTCCTTGGCCTGGCGCTTGGCGGTGATTACCTCCCTGCCCTTCTGCCAAGTTCGCAGCAGCGTGAAGATGACGCCGCCGATAGCGAGCGGGAGCCACCCTCCATGTTCGATCTTGGTCAAGTTCGCCGCGAAGAACGCGACGTCGATCGGGAGCATGAAGGCGAGACCCGCGTAGACGATCCAGCGGGACGTCTCCCAAAGCGTTCTGGCGACAGTCGCGAAAAGCACCGTCGTCACGATGAATGTGCCGGTGACGGCGATTCCGTATGCGGACGCCAGTGCGGCCGAGGACCCGAAACCGACGACGATGACGACGACGCCGACGAAAAGCATCCAGTTGATCGACGGGATGTAGACCTGGCCGGCCAGCTTCGTGGACGTGTGCCGGATCGCCAGTCGCGGCACGAAGTCCATCTGATCCGCTTGACGACTGATCGAGAACGCGCCACTGATCAAAGCTTGGGATGCGATCACGACGGCTGCGGTTGCGAGTCCGACCATCGGCAGGCGCAAGTAGTCCGGGACGAGGAGGAAGAGAGCGCCATCGAGCGAGCTGGGCGAACGAAGGATCAAGGATCCCTGGCCGAGGTATTGGAGCGTCAGGGCCGGGAATACGAGGAAGAACCATGCTCGGCGGATCGGGGGAAGTCCGAAGTGACCGAGGTCGGCGTATAGGGCCTCCGCGCCGGTGACGACGAGGACGACCGACGCCAACGCGAAGAAGGTCACGGTCCAGTTCTCGAACATGAAGTTGACCGCTGCCGAGGGCGCGAGGGCCTCGAGGATCTGCGGATGGTGGATGACTTCGACCAAGCCGCTGATGCCGAGAACGAGGAACCAAACCGCCGTCACGGGCCCGAACCACCGGCCAACCGAACCGGTCCCGAATCGCTGGATCGAAAACAGCGCCGTCAGGATCGTCAGCGTCAGCGGGAGGACGAGGTGCTCAAGGCTCGGGGAAACGACCTCCAACCCCTCGACCGCCGACAGCACCGAGATTGCGGGCGTGATCATCCCGTCGCCGTAGAAGAGTGCGGCGCCGGCGAGTCCGAACGCCACCAGGGCCAGGGCCGCGCGCCTGTTATGGAGGCGGGCGCGTTCGACCAAGCCGATCAAGGCCATGATGCCGCCCTCGCCGTGGTTGTCGGCGTGGAGTACGAAGGTCACGTATTTGATCGAAACGACGATCGTGATCGCCCAGAAGACCAGGGAGATGACGCCATGGACACTCGCCTGGTCGAAACCGACACCGTCGGTCGCAAAGACGGCCTGGAGGGCGTAGAGCGGACTCGTGCCGATGTCGCCGAAGACCACCCCGAGCGCGGCAACCGTGAGAGCTGCGCCGCCGGGTGTCAGGGCCCTTCTCGGCACTTCAGATTCGTCGGGCTGCCCGTCGCGCTTAGCCAGGAGCCCCCTCGTTTGCGGGAGCCTGAGGTGTCGTGACTCTCAATTCAAGCACCCATGGCATTCTAAAGTCGTCCGAACGGACCGGGTGAGCGTCAGGGCTCGACGGCCGGCTCGGCGTCGAGCAGCTTCAGCGCGCCGGCGGCATTGACCGAGCGTGCGATCGCGATCGCCTCGGTGTGAGCGGCGTGGCGACCGTCCTCGTCGCCGGCGGCCGCGCAGACCGCAGCGCGGGTGCTGAGGGTCATGATCACCATCGGCTGCATCCCCTGCCGTCGGGCCTGCTGTATCCCGTCCTCGATCGTCGCCGCAGCGCGCGAGATGGACGCCTCGTCCCCGCGCTCGAGCAGCGCCTCGGCTACGGCGACCGCCGCCGGCGGCAGAACGATGGTGATGCCGAACCGACGCGCCATCTCGAGTGCGGTCTCGCCCGCATCGATCGCTTCATCGATCCGGCCGAGGGCCGTGTAGGAACGGGCGAGGCTGACCCAGGCGTACGGCACGAGATCGTGGCCCACCCCGCGATCGGCGACGAGATCGATCGCGGCGCTCGCCACCTCGATCGCGCGATCGGGCTCGCCGGCGCTGACGAGGAGCGTGGCGAGCCAGCCCAGCGCGAGGTTCCGCGAGAACACATCGCCGATGTCGGACGCGATCTCGGCCGCGCGGACGGCATCTGCGACCGCCTCCTCGTCGATCGGGCGCTCGCCCCAGTAGGCAAGAGCGGCGGAGCAGCTGTATGCCCAGGCCAGCGCCTCGGGGTCGAGCCGTTCGCAGGCCTCGATGCCCTCGTCGAGCGCGGCTCGCGCCTCCTCGAAACGACCGAGGCTGCCGCTGTACCAACTGCGGAATGAGACCGCCCACGCCCGCGGGTTGGCGAGGACGATCCCGGCGCCCGCGTTCGGCTCGGACTCGGTCAGCTCGATGATCCGCTCGAGCTTCGCCAACCCGCGCTCGAAGTCGGCCGCGAGGAAATCCGTATATACGGTCCCGGACAGCGCGCTCACCCGCACGCCGACATCGTCGATCCTGTCCTCGAGTTCGAGGCAGAGCCCGGCGAGCCGCTGGAACTCGGCGACGTTGCCGGTCATCGTCACCTCGGTGACACCCATAAGCGCGTGGAGCAGGGCCAGCCCGCCGGGCTCGTCGTGACCCTCGGCGATCTCACAGGCCTCGTGGTAGAGGCGACGGAGGCGTTCGATGTCGCCGCCGAGGCGCCATGAGTGGTTGATGACGTTCAACCGCCAGACCATGCGGAGCGCATCGGCGGCCTCCCCCGCCCCGAGCCGGTCGTCGAGCTCGCCGACCGCCTCCCATTGCGCGAGCGCTGCGGCGGGTGCGATCGGGCCTGCCCACACGGCCGCGCGGGCACGCCAGCCGGCGGCCTCGAACCAGGACTCACCGGCTTCGAGGTGCTCGGCGATGACGCCGGCACTCTCTTCGAGATGGTCGCCCGCGGTCTGCTCGAGCGCGGCCGCCGCGGCGAGGTGAAGCCGCTTGCGCTCGGCTCGCAGCTGCGTCTCCAGCGCCACCTGGCGGGTGAGCGGATGGACGAACGAGATCCGGCGCCGGGGATGAGCGGCAGTCTCCTGGACGAACTCGGCGGCGACCAGATCCGGTAGCGCCTCCTCGACGGTCCCGCCATCGTCTCCGGCGACCAGCTCCAGCACCTCGACCGTGAAATCGGCGCCGATCACCGCAGCGGCGTAGAGCACCCGCCGGCTCGCCTCCGGCAGCCGGTCGATCCGTGCTGCGAGGATCGGTTGCACGCTCGCGGGGACCGCCAGCTCGTCGATCTCCTCGGTCAGCCGGTAGTCGCCTCGGGTTCCGCTCAGCGCTCCGCGCTCGGCGAGCTCCCTGACGACCTCTTCGACGAAGAAGGGGTTGCCGCCGGTCCGCTCGCCGATCAGCGACTCGAGCCCGTCCAGCGAGGGGTCGTCGCCGAGCAGCGTCTGCCGGAGCGCTCCGAGACCGCCGCCCCCGAGCCCGCGGAGCGGTAGCTGCCGATAGGCGGAGCTGGCCATCCATTCCGCCCGGTACTCGGGCCGCATGTTGACGACCACGAGCGTCTTCGTACCGGGCACCGCCGCGACGAGGGTCGCGAGGAACTTGTCGCTGACCGGATCGATCCAGTGGAGGTCCTCGATCAGGACCAGCGCCGGCCCGAGTCGGTCCCGCGCCAGGACCATGCGCCGGACGACGTCGTTGAGACGCCGCTCCCGCGCCTCGGCGCTCATCCGCGGACGCCGATCGGGATCGGCGATGCCGAGGAAGTCCCAGACGAGCGGCAACTCCTGCTCGAAGGAGTCGCCGAGCGCGCGCAACCGCTCCTCGACCTTGAGGCGCGCCGCCTCCGGGGCGTCGTCCGCCTCGATCGCGAAGTAGGAACGAAGCAGCTGCAGCACCGGCATCAGCGGCAGGTCGCGGGCATGGGCCTCGCAGCGGGCCATGTATGCGGGGATGCCGCGCGCGTCGCAGAGCTCGAGCAGCTCGTGGCAGATCCGGCTCTTGCCGACGCCGGCCGAGCCGACGATCCCGACGACCTCCCCCTCGCCTTCCTCGACCCGGCTCATCGCCGCCTCGAGCTCGGCGAGCTCAGCCTCGCGGCCGGCGAACGGCGTCAGACCACGCTCCAGCGCGACGTCGAGGCGATCACGAGCCGCCCCCACGCCGGTCGGTGCGAATGTGCCGACCGGCTCGGTGGCGCCCTTGACCTCGACGGTGCCGCGATCCTCGAGGTCGATGTAGCCACGGACCAGGGCGGCCGTCTCTCCTGTGATCAGGATCGAGTCGGGCCCGGCCAGCGACTCCATCCGCTGGGCAAGGCCGACGGTATGGCCGATCGCCGTGTACTGGAGGTCGTCGCGCTCCCCGAGCGATCCGATCACGAGCGTCCCGGAGTTGATCCCGATCCGGACCGCGAGCCGGATGCCGAGGTCGCGTTCGATCCGCTCGGCGTAGGCGGACGACTTCTCCAGGATCTCGAGCGCGGCGAGGCAGGCGCTGCGGGCGTGGGTCTCGTCGGCGATCGGTGCCCCGAACAGCGCCATGATCCCGTCGCCGGTGAACTTGTCGACGGTCCCCTCATGCCGGTGAACGCCGTCTGCGAGGAGCTTGAACAGGCCGTCCATCACCTCACGCCACTGCTCGGCGTCGATCCGCTCGGCGAGCTCCATCGAGCCGGCGACATCAGCGAAGAGGACAGTCGCGTGCTTGCGCTGGCCGGCCGTCTCGACGGCGCCGGCGCGGGCCCGCTCCCGAAGCTCCTGTGGGGCCGCGAGCGCCGCCGGGGCGGCGATCGGCGTCAGTTCGTTGCCACAGGCGGCGCAGAAGCGCGACCCGGGCGGGTTGCCGTGCCCACATCGCGTGCAATAGACCGAGCCGAGGGAGGATTCCTCCATCGCAGATCGATCGTAGCCGCCGTGCGATTCAGGCTCCGCGGCGGCACTCATCTCCCCTTCATCTCTCGGCGCTACACCGGCAGCAGCAGGATCCGAGCGAGGAGGCGAGCATGGCCAATCGACCCACATCGAGGCTGGCGAGGGGGACGATCCTGATCGCGCTTGCGCTCGCCGGCGCCCTGGCTGCCGGGTGCGGCTCGTCCGGCTCCTCCTCGACGACGACCACGTCCTCGTCGGCCTCGACGCTGGCACCGGTCCACGGCAAGTACTCACCGTCGATCGACCCCGCCGACTTCGTCGCCACCGTCGACAACCCTTACTGGCCCCTCAAGCCCGGCACCGGTTTTCACTTCAAGGGCGTCCGCGGGACGACCCCGCAGCGCGACGACGAGATCGTCACCGACCGGACCAGGACCATCGAAGGGATCGCGAGCACCGTCGTCCGCGACACGGTCTCGGAGCGGACGGGGCCCGTCGAGCGCACCTTCGACTACTACGCCCAGGACACGGCGGGCAACGTCTGGTACATGGGCGAGCTGTCGCTCGAGAAGAAGCACGGGAAGTTCGCCAAGGCGAGCGACTCGTGGCTGTCCGGCGTCGACGGCGCCGAGCCCGGGATCATCATGCCCGCCGATCCGCAGCCGGGCGACGAGTACCGGCAGGAGTACTACCCGCCCGGCGAAGCGCTCGACGAGGCGCACGTCCTCTCGCTGCACGGGAAGGCGGCGGTGCCCTACGGCAGCTACGGCGACGTCCTCGTGACCAGCGAGTACAGCCCGCTCGAGCCGCAGACCGAGCAGAAGTACTACGTCTCAGGCGTGGGCGAGGTGAAGGAGAAGGTGGTCAAGGGCCACCACGAGGAGTTCAAGCTCGTGGCGATCACGCACTGAGCCGCGCCGGAGGCGCAGCGCTCAGCGCCCGAGCATGTTGCCCATCAGCTCGATCGCGCCGGCCTTGTGGAGGTGATCGTTGAGGTTGCCGCACTTCGGGCTCTGCACGCAGGAGGGACATCCCTCGGCACACGGGCACTCGCCGACGAGCCGGGCGGCGTCGCCGACGAGGCGGTCGAACTCGTCGTAGCCGCGACGGGAGATGCCGACGCCGCCGGGATGGCCGTCGTAGATGAAGATCGTCGGCCGGCCGGTCTGCATGTGGACGTTGGTGGAGAGCCCGCCGATGTCCCAGCGGTCGCACATCGCCAGCAGCGGCAGGACCGCGATCTGGGTGTGCTCGGAGGCGTGCAGCGCCCCGAGCTGGACGTCGGGCGGCAGCGCCTCAGGGCCGGCCAGCTCGTCGGGGAGGACGTACCAGAGGGCCTGGGTCGCGTAGCTCTGCTCCGGTAGGTCGAGGGCGACGAAGTCGAACGCCTCGTCGCCGTGGCCGTCGCCGATCCGCTTTCGCTGGAAGGCGATCACCTGCTCGCTGACCGAGACGATCCCGAAGTGGAGCTCGACGCCGAGGACGTCGCGCTTCGCCTCGATCCGCTCGATGTAGATCTCGGTCTCCTCTCGCGGCTGGGTGTACCAGTCGCCGCTGAACGGCTCGACGATCGCGCGGCGCTGCTCGAGATCGAGTTCGCGGACCTCGTAGGAGCGGCCGAGATGCAGGTAGACGGCGCCGGGATGGACGGTCGAGAAGGCGCGCTCGGCTTCGACCGTCCCGAGCAGCTCGCCGCTGGTCGCGTCGACGACGGTCACCGAGTCCGCCGACGCCGAGCGCAGGCTGACCCCACCCGCCGGGTAGCCGGACCCGCGGACCGCCAGCAGCCCGGCGCGGCCCTTGCGGAGGTAGCCGTGGGTGAGCAGCGCGTCGGCGCGCTCGCGCCAGCCGGCGCCGAGGATCTCGTCGTCGCGGGCGGCGCCGAGCGGCGACTCGAACGCGGCCGCGAGCAGGTGCGCGGACTGGATCCGCTCGTTGGCGTGATCGAGGATCGCCGCCTCGACCGGCCTGGTCAGGAACTCGGTCGGGTGGCGGCAGAAGAACTGGTCGAGCCCGTCGATGCCGGCGAGGTAGACGGCGAGGCCGTCACGGCGGCGGCCCGCCCTTCCCCACATCTGCCGGAGGCTCGCGACGGTGCCCGGGAAGCCGACGCAGATCGCCGCGTCGAGCTCGCCGATGTCGATCCCGAGCTCGAGCGCGTTGGTCGCCACTACCGCCCGCAGCTCCCCGGAGGCCAGCCGCCGCTCGATCTCGCGGCGCTGCTGCGGCGTGTAGCCGGCGCGGTAGGGCGCGATCGCGTCGGCGAGGTCGCGACGGTCGCGCTCGGCGAGCTGATCGCGGGTGAACTTGTGAATCAGCTCGGCGCCGCGGCGACTGCCGACGAAGCAGATCGTCCGGACCCCGGCGACGGTCAGCTCGCTGAGCATGTCGGCCGCCTCGGAGAGGGCAGAGCGGCGGGCGCCGGCGGCGCGGTCGGTCAGCGGCGGGTTCCAGATCGCGATCCGCCGGCCGGCCCGCGGGGCCGCGTCGCTGTCGACCGGGTGGAACGGCGTGCCGACGAGCCGCTCGGCGAGCTCGAGCGGGTTGGCGATCGTCGCCGAGGTGAGGACGAAGCGCGGCTCGGAGCCGTAGAGGGCGGCGACCCGGCGGAGCCGCCGGAGGACGTTGGCGACGTGGGACCCGAAGACGCCGCGATAGACGTGGGCCTCGTCGACGACGACGAAGCGGAGGTTCGCGAACACGTCGCCCCAGTTGCGGTGGTGGGGCAGGACGCCGACGTGGAGCATGTCCGGGTTGGTGAGGATCAGGTTCGAGCCGCGGCGAACCGCGGGACGCTCCTCACGCGGCGTGTCGCCGTCGTAGATCGCCGGCCGCAGGCCGCCCGGCGCGATCTCCGCGAGCTTTCGCGCCTGATCCTGGGCGAGCGCCTTCGTCGGGTAGAGGTAGAGCGCCCGCACCTTCGGGTCGCGCGCGATCGCGTCGAGGACCGGCATGTTGAACGCGAGCGATTTCCCCGAGGCGGTGCCGCTGGTGACGATCACGTTCGCGGTCTCGCTCGCCCGGAGCGCCTCGAGCTGGTGCGCGTAGAGGGTCGTGATCCCGCTCCGCTCGAGGGCCGCTCGCAGGTCGGGGTGAAGCTGATCGGGGAGCGGCACCTCGCTCGCCTCCTGCTCGCGCTCGGCGCTCTCGGCGACGAGCCGGCCGTCGGCCCGGCCAGGATCGATCGCGGCCCGCCAGGCCTCGTCGATCGCCGAGCCCCAGGGCAGATCGGTGGCCTCGGCGGCGCGCATCATCGGCCGGCGCCGGCCGCCGCGATCCGGGCCGCCACGCGGACCGCGTCGAGGGCCTCGAAGTCGTGGAGGCGGTGGACCTGGGCGCCTTTGGAGGCCGCCAGCGCCGCCGCGGCGATCGTGCCGTTGCCGCGCTCGGCGGCCGGCAACCGCTCGGCCCAGGAGCCGGCGAGGAGCGCCCCGATGAAGTCCTTGCGCGAGAGCGACACGTAGAGCGGCCGGCCGAGCGAGTGGAGCTCGTCGAGGCGGTGGAGGATCTCGACGTCGTCGGCGACGGTCAGGTCGAAATCGAGGCCGGGATCGATCGCGATCGACTCCTCGGCGACTCCGAGCGCCACCGCCCGCTCGATCCGCTCCGCGAAGAACCCCTTGAGCCGGTCGACGACGTCGTCGTAGCGCGGCGCCGGCCGGTCGACCCGCGGCGGTCCCTCGATGTGCATGAGCACGTAGCCGCAGCCCGAGCCCGCGACCGCCTCGAGCATCGCGTCGGACCCGCCGCCGATGTCGTTGACCGCGACCGCGCCCGCCGCGACAGCCGCCGTGGCAACCTCGGGCACGAACGTGTCGGCGCTTACCGCAGCGTCGGTCCGTCCGGCGAGTCCGGCGATCGCCGGGATCAGCCGCTCGACCTCGTCGGCGGCCGCGACCGGCGGTCCGGATCGGGCGGCGACGGCGCCGACGTCGACCATCTCGAACCCGCGCTCGACGAGCGCGATCCCGTCAGTGATCGCCTGCTCGGCGGTGCCGCTCCGCGCCCCCTCGTACATCGAGTCGACCGTGACGTTGACGATCCCCGCCCCGACGACGGTTCCGGGTGCCTCGAGGTCGAGCGTGCGGTCGGCGAGGCGCCAGGCGGGCATCACAGCCCGCCTACTGGGCGAGGCGGAAGACGTCGTCGTAGGCGGCGACGTCGAAGTCGGCCTCGTCGCCGCGCCCGTCCGCGTGCGCCTGCAGCGACCCGTACATACCCTCGAAGAACTCCCAGGTCCGCAGCGGCGGCCGCACCTCCCAACGCACCCTCGCCGACTCGTCGGGATGGCCGCCGAACTCGTGCGGGGTGCCGGCCGGGACGATCAGCTCGTCGCCCTCGCGAAGGACCCGCTCCTCACCGTCGACGACCGTCCGCACCGCTCCGGACAGGACCACGAAGCGCTCGTCCTGGGCGGGATGGAAGTGGGACGGGGCCGGTGCGCCGCCCGCGGCGTAGGTCGTCTCCATGACGAGGACCTCGTCGTCCTCGGACAGTTGCTCCAGGGTCTGGCCGGTGAAGGGGTTGGTCAGCACCGGGCAACTATCCCACCTTCCGCACCCCACTACGCTGGCTGCGCCGATGGCCCTGCGCTGCCTCTACACCGACCTCGACGGCACCCTGCTCGGCCGCTTCGGATCGCTGTTCGCCGACGCCGACGGCAACTTCTCCCGCAACCAGGCCCTGATGCTCGAGGCCTGCCATCGCGCCGGCGTCGAGGTCGTCGTGATGTCCGGCCGCCGCGAGGCGCAGGTGCAATCCGACTCGCGGCTGATCGGCCAGAGCTCCTACATCTACGAAGCCGGCTGCGGCATGGTCATCGACCGCGAGCGGACGATCCTGACCGGCGAGCGCTGGATGCCCGACGAGACCGGCAGCCCGGCCGATCGAATCGTCGCCTCCGGGCTCCCGGCCCGCCTCTTCGAGCACTTCGCGGGGAGGCTGGAGTGGCACGCACCCTGGCACGAGGGCCGGGTCCTCTCGCTGCTATTCCGAGGAGCGGTCGACGTCGCCGAGGCAAACGAGCTGATCGCCGCCGACGGCGACGGCGAGGACCTCCGCTTCCTCGACAACGGCGCCATCAGCCGGTCGATGCCGGGGATCGAGACCGCCCACGCCTACCACCTCGTCCCGGGCGGGGCCAGCAAGGGCAAGGCGGTCGGCGCTCACATGCGCGCCCGCGGCTACCTCCGCGCGGAGTGCATCGCCGCCGGCGACTCGATCGAGGACCTCGGCTCCGCCGAGTACGTCGATCGGTTCTTCTGCATGGCGAACGGCTACGAGAAGGACGAGGCGCTGCGGACGGCGATCGGTGCCTTCGACAACGTCACCGTCACCGAGGGCCGGATGGGCGACGGCGTCTACGAGGCGGTCGTCGCGACCCTCGCGCAGCGCTGAACGGCCGGGCCCCGAACCGGCACAACGCCGTCCCGTCTGCATTAGGCTCTTGCCGCCGCGCCCCGAGCGGGCGAACACACTCCAGGAGAGGGAGAGACCTTGCGGAAGCTGGCGCTGTTGTTGGGAGTCCTCGTCGCGTTGATCGCGGCACCGTCGGCCGTCGCCGCGCCGCCGACGTCGATCTTCGGCGGCGACATCAACTGCGGCACGGTGACCGACGTCGGCACCGGCAACGACGCGGTGCCCGGTTCGCTCGGCCAGACCTGGTGCGGCACGTTCAATCCCGGCACCACCGGGCCGACCCTGAGCACGGACCTCAACGACCCGCGGAGCACGACGAAGACGTTCGACGGCATCCCGCTCGACGTCAACTTCGCGCTCCCGAGCACCGGCAGCGCGCCCTACCCGGTCGTCGGCGTCTACCACGGCTACGGCGGCTCGAAGTTCGGCTTCAAGTCGATGCAGCACTACCTCGACCAGGGCTACGCCGTCTACTCGCTGAGCCAGCGCGGCTTCGGAGAGTCCTGCCGCACCCAGGAATCGCGCGACGCCGACCCGACCGGATGCGCGAAGGGCTACGTCCACCTGATGGACATTCGCTACGAGGTCCGCGACTCGCAGCTGCTGCTCGGCGAGCTCGTCGACGAGGGGCTGGTCGATCCGAACAAGATCGCCGCCACCGGCGGCTCCTACGGCGGCGGCATGTCGCTCGAGATGGCCGCACTCAAGGACCGGACGATGCTGCTCGACGGCACGCTGGTTCCCTGGGAGAGCCCCGAGGGGACGCCGATGAGCCTCGCCGTCGCGTCCCCCAACATCCCCTGGAGCGAGCTCACCTACGCGCTCGCGCCGAACGGCAACAACCTCGACTACATCGAGGACGCCGGCTACTTCGGCCGCGTCGGGGTGATGAAGGAGTCCTACGTCCAGGGGCTCTCGACCCAGGGCTTCAAGGCGCCGGTCGGCAGCGATCCGCGCGCCGACATCGACGGCTGGAAGGCGCGCCTCGACCAGGGTGAGCCCTACGACGGCGACCCGGCCGTGGCAGCGATGATCGACGAGATCAACACCTACCACTCCGCCTACGGGGTCGACCACAGCGAGGCGCCGGCGCCGCTTCTGATCAGCTCCGGGTTCACCGACGACCTCTTCCCGGTCAACGAGGCGACCCGCTTCTACAACCGGACCCGGGCCGAGTACCCGGACACCCCGCTGGCGCTGTTCTTCGGGTCCTTCGGGCACCCGCGCGGGCAGAACCAGGCGAACGTGGTCCAGGCGCTGGGGAACCTCGAGGACGAGTGGCTCGCCCACTACCTGAAGGGGACCGGGCCGGAGCCCGCCTCGAACGTGACGACCTACACGCAGACCTGCCCGCAGGGCAGCGACGGCGCCGGTCCCTACACGGCTCCGGACTGGGCATCGATCGCGCCCGGCGAAATCCGCCTTCTCGACGACGGCGGGCCGCAGACGGTCGACCCGAACGGCGGCGATCCAGCGGTCGGCGCGACGTTCAACCCACTCGGCGCAACCGCCTGCTCGGCCGCGCCCGGCGCCGAGGAGCCCGGGACCGCCAACTACGAGCTGCCGGCGGCCCCCGCCGGCGGTTACACGGTGATGGGCGCGGCGACCGTGATCGCGAACATCAACCTGCCCGGCGACAACTCGCAGATCGCCGCCCGACTCGTCGACGTCTCCCCGGACGGGACGACGAAGACGCTCGTCGAGCGCGGCCTCTGGCGTCCCCGCAAGCAGGGCCCGCAGGTCTTCCAGCTCTTCGCGAACGGGTGGAAGGTCGAGGAGGGGCACGTCCTCCGGCTCGAGCTTCTGCCCCGTGACGCGGCGCAGAAGACTCCCGGCGGCTTCCTCAGCAACTACGGGCGACCCTCGAACGGCCAGCAGGCGGCGACGATCGACAACGTCGACCTCCGCGTCCCCGTGCTCGAGGCGCCGGGCTCGCTCGGCGGGATGGTCACCGCCCCGGCGCCGAAGGTGCTGCCGAAGCGTGCCGGCGTCGAGCTCGCGCCCGGCTACGGGTCGGTCGGGGCGGTCGCGATCCGCGGCGATCTCGAGCTGACCGGAAAGCCGGTCGTAAAGGGCAAGCGCCTGCGCGTGAAGATGACCTGCGACGGCGACGCCAGCTACAGCTGCCACAAGGCGCGGCTGAAGCTGAAGGGGGCGCCGAAGGGCAAGAAGGCGCGCGGCAAGAACGCCGTCCTCGCCCGCGGCAAGGACATCCGCGTCGCCGCCGGCGAGACCGAGAAGGTGGAGCTGAAGCTGACGAAGCGGGCCCGGAAGCTGTTCGGCGGCCGCCACGCCGTCCGCAAGCTCCGCACCGAGGTCCTGATCGGCGGCGAGTCCGCCGGCTTCACGACGACGAAGCGGACCGGCAAGGCGAAGTAGGGCGCGGCCCGGGGGCGCCCGGCTTCGCCCTGGGCGACTTTCGACGCCCCGTGCGACGTTTCTCGCCCGCGGCCGTCGCCGCGGCATGATTCGTCCGCGGTAGGTTGCAACCCGTGAGCCTCATCCCCTCGGTGCCGGTCGCCGACAACCTGCTCGCCGCCCGGGAGCTGATGGCATTCACGCTCGGCTTCCACATCATCCTCGCCTGCGTCGGCGTGGCGCTGCCGGCGATGATGCTGGTCGCCGAGTTCAAGGGCCGGCGCAACGACGACGAGGTCGCGCTCGACCTCGCCAAGCGCTGGTCGAAGGCCGCCGCCGTCCTGTTCGCGGTCGGAGCCGTCACCGGGACCGTCCTCTCGTTCGAGATGGGCCTGCTTTGGCCGCACTTCATGGAGCGGTTCGGCGACGTCTTCGGCACCGGCTTCGCGATCGAGGGGATCTTCTTCTTCACCGAGGCGATCTTCATCGCGATCTACATCTACGGCTGGAAGCGGATCGACGGCTGGAAGCACTGGTGGACCGGGGTGCCGATCGTGATCGCCGGGGTCGGCGGCGCGTTCAGCGTCGTCGCCGTCAACTCCTGGATGAACCAGCCGCAGGGCTTCGCGCTCGACGGGTCCGGCAACCCGACCGGGGTCTCGCCGCTCTCGGCGCTGTTCAACCCGGCGACCGTCTACGAGTTCCCGCACATGCTGCTCGCCGCCTACATGGTGGTCGGCTTCGGGCTCGCCTCGATCTACGCGATCGCGATGCTCCGCAGCCCGGCGAAGCGAAACGATCGCCGCCACCGGCTCGGGCTGCTGATCCCGCTCACGGTCGCCGCGCTGCTGACGCCGGTTCAGATCTTCGTCGGCGACGTCGCGGCGCGCGGGGTCGCCGACCACCAGCCCGCGAAGTTCGCCGGCTTCGAATGCATCTACGAGACCGGGCCCGACCAGACCGAGTGGCTCGGCGGGATCTGCACCGACGACGAGGTCAAGTGGGGGATCGGCATCCCCGGTCTCGACTCGATGCTCGTCGGGTTCAGCACCGACACCGTCGTCACCGGGCTCGACCAGATCCCAGACGACGAGGAGCCGCCCGCGCACACGCTCCTCCACCTCGCCTTCGACACGATGGTCGGGATCGGCTTCGCGCTGCTGGCGCTCGGCGGCTGGCTCGCGTTCTACTGGTGGCGCAAGCGGGACTTCCCGGCCACGAAGTGGTTCCTGCGAGCGGTCGCGCTCAGCGGGATCGGCGCGGTGGTTGCCATGGAGGCTGGCTGGATCGTCACCGAGGTGGGTCGCCAGCCGTGGATCGTCCAGGGCCTGATGCGGACCGAGGACGCGGTGACGAGCGCCGGCGGCCTCTGGTTCGTCCTCGTCGGCGCGATCGCCCTCTACGCGGGGCTCGGCGCGATCGCGGTCGTCTCGCTGCGGCGGATCGCGAGCCGCCGGGAGCCGGGAGCCGACGTCGGCGCCGGCCTCCCCTACGGGCCGCCCGCCAAGGAGCCGGACCGATGAGCAAGCCCGACGTCGTCGCCGCGATCCTCGTCGCCGGGGCGACCCTCTACGCGATCTTCGGGGGCGCCGACTTCGGCGCCGGCGTCTGGGAGCTGCTCGCGGCGCGGACGCCCGACCGCAGCCTCCGGCAGCGGATCGAACAGCGGGTCGCGCTGTCGCTCGGGCCTGTCTGGGAGGCCAACCACGTCTGGCTGATCTTCACCCTGGTCGTGCTCTGGACCGGCTTCCCGGACGCGTTCGCGCCGATCATGGAGACGCTCTACGTGCCGCTGGCGCTGGCGGCGGTCGGGATCGTCCTGCGCGGCTCCGGCTTCGCGTTCGGCCACAGCCTCGGCGACGTCGGGGCGCAGCGCGCCCACGTCGTCTTCTCGGTCTCCTCGCTGATCACGCCGTTCTTCCTCGGCTGCGTGGTCGGGGCGATCGCCGCCGGCGACGTCGAGGCGGGCGGCTCCGGCGACGCGCTCGGCTGGATCGGGCCGCTCCCGATCCTCGTCGGCGTCCTGTTCGTCGCGAGCTGCGCCTACATCGCCGCCGTCTTCCTCCTCGACGACTGCCGCCGCGCCGGCGACGAGGAGCTCAGCGAGTACTTCCTGCGCCGCTCGATCGCCGCCGCCGTCATCGTCGGAGCGCTCGCCGCGGTCGGGCTGATCGTCCTCCGCGCCGATGCCCGCGGGATCTTCGACGGGCTGTTCGACGAGGGGCTGCCGTTCGTGATCGCCTCGGTCGTCTTCGGGCTCGTGACGCTGGTCGGCCTCGTCCGCGGCTGGTCGCGGGCGCTGCGGCCGCTCGCGATCGGCGCCGTCGTCGCGCTCGTCGCCGGGTGGGCGGTCGCCCAGTTCCCGTACCTGCTGCCGGACACCCTCACGGTCGCCGACGGGGCCGGTGACGGGGGCGCCCTGACCGCGCTGATCGTCGTCTTCATCGTCGCCCTCGTGACCGTCGTCCCGTCCCTGGCGCTGCTGTTCAGACTCGCCCAGCGCCAGGCGCTCGAGTGAGCCCGCGGCGCTCTCCGGCCGGAGCCCCGGGTGGGTACGCTGGACAGCGATGAGCACCAGCCACGCGACAGACGCCGAGGAGGAGTACCTGCAGTCCCTCTTCTGGCTGCAGGAAGCGGAGCTGCCGATGACCGGCGCCAACGTCGCCCGGGCGATGCAGCTGGCGCCGCCGACCGTTCACGAGATGATCGGCCGCCTCGTCGACGATGGCTACATCGCCCGCGAGCCCGACAAGTCGCTGCGCTTCACCGATGACGGACGCCGCCACGCCGAGGCGATCGTCACCCGCCACCGCCTGATCGAGCGCTTCCTCACCGACGTCCTCGGGATCCCCTGGGACGAGGTCCACGAGGAGGCGGAGCGAATGGAGCACGCGATGTCGCCGCGGATGGAGGAGCGGATGATGGCCGCGATCGGCGACGCCAAGACCTGCCCGCACGGCCATCCGATCATCCTCGAGGACAGGATCCGGGGCTCGCTGCTCGCCGACTGCGAAGTCGGCGCCAAGGTCCGGATCCTTCGCTTCGAGAACGAGGCGGAGGAGCTCCTCCACTACCTTCGCGACGCCGGATTCGAACCGGGGATGGAGGCGATCGTGAAGAGCTCCGACGACGAGGAGGTCGTGATCACCTCCGCCGACGGCGACCACGTCGTCTCCTTCAGCGTCGCCGAGACCGTCTCGGTCGTCGCCGACCCGGCGCCGCCGCCGCGGGCCGCGCTGCCCGAGCAGCTGCAGCTCTCGCGCGACAAGTACGGCCGCTGAGGCGACGGTCCCGGAACGACCCGAGCCCGCCGGAACGGGGCGGGCTCGGGCTCCCTATGGGGCAGGCGCGCCGTCTCGGGGAGGAGGGCGGCGCGTTTCTCGGCGCGTCCGGCGCCAAGTCGTTCGGCTACGCGACCCGCTGCTCCCCGGTCGGCGGCTCGCCGCAGATCTGGCGGAGCCGGCGGTAGAGGCGCTCGTCGCGCGGCTTGCTCGCCGGGGTGGTCCGGCGGGCGGATGCCTCGTGATCGCGGACGGCCGCGGCCAGGGCAAAGAAGCGTCGTTCCATGTTGCGCCTCGTCACCTCGGCGCGCTGATCCTCCGGGATCCCCTCGAAGAAGCTGATTGGCATGGCGTCCTCCAACAAACGACCTTTGTGACCATTGTTCACCAGATTACTCGACAATAGCGCATCTGCCTTAACCGGCGCTAACAAGTTGCGAACGACAAGTTATTTTTCGGAGAAGAGCGCGGGCGTGAAGCTCAGCCGCGGACCGACTCGAGCGCCGCGGCGATCCGGCCGATGCCCTCGGGCACGTCGCCGGGCGGGACGCTGGCGAACGAGAGGCGCAGCGACCGCTCGCCGCCCTCGAGCATGAAGTCGGGGCCGGCGACGAAGGCGACGCCGCGCTCCCTGGCGGGCGCGAGGACCTGCCGGGTGTCGGTGCCCTCGGCGAGGTCGAGCCAGAGGAAGTAGCCGCCGCCGGGGGCGACGAACTCGGCCTCCGGGATCTGCTTGCCGAGCTCGGCGACGACCGCATCGCGGCGCTCGGCGAGGGCGGCGTTGACCGACTCGATGTTGCGGTCGAGCGCGCCCGAGCGGCAGAGCTCGAAGACGATCGACTCGGCCAGCATGTTCGGCGAGATGTAGGTCTCGCCGGCGCCCTTGGCGAGGCCGGCGATCTCGTCGGCCGGGCCGACCAGGTAGCCGACGCGGACGCCGGGACTGACCGTCTTCGAGAACGAGGAGGCGTGGACGACCCTGGCGTCGGTTCCCTCGGCGAGCGCGAGCATCGTCGGCAGCTCCTCGCCGCCGAAGCGGACTTCCCGGTAGGGATCGTCCTCGAAGATCCAGAAGCCGTGCTCGGCGGAGAGCTCGACGAGGCGCCGGCGCTTCGACTCCGAGAGCGTGCAGCCGGCCGGGTTGTGGAAGTTCGGAATGACGTGGACGAGCTTCGGCCGGTGCCCGTCGGCGAGCGCCTGCTCGAGCCCCTCGACCTCGATGCCGTCGGCCTCGAGCGGGATCCCGATCCTGTCGACGCCGAGCTTCGCGAGCATCAGCAGCGTCCGGTCGTAGGAGGGCTGCTCGACGACGACCTCGTCGCCGGCTGCGAGCAGCGTGCTGAACAGCATCCATCCCGCCTCCAGCGAGCCGTTCGTGACCATCACCCGGGCCGGATCGACGCCGCCGTGGCGCTCGCCGATCCACTCGCAGAGGCCGGGGTGGCCGATGCCGGTGCCGTAGGAGAGCGCCCGCGTCGAGTCGCTGTCGAGCGCGGCCGTCGCGGCGGCGCGGACGGCCTCGACCGGAAGCAGGTCGGCGCTCGGCGCGCCGCGTGCGAAGGAGATCGTGGAGGAAGCGGCCATGCGGCGGTCGAGTATAAGCCGGGGACCGCAGGGTTCAGCGATGAGTTCCCGGAGCCACCGCGGTCTCAAGAACCGCAAAGCACGACGAAGGAGGAACGATGGGAAGGATCGTCGTAACCGAGTTCATCTCGATGGACGGGGTGATGCAGGCGCCCGGCGGCGAAGCGTTCAAGTACGAGGGCTGGACCTTCGAATTCGACCGGGGCGAGGACGGCGGCAGATTCAAGGCGGAGGAGATCTTCGACGCGGAGGCGCAGCTGATCGGCCGCATCACCTACGAGAGCTTCGCCGGCGCCTGGCCGCAGTACGAGGAGGAGTGGGAGGGCGACATGAAGGAGTTCGCCCGGCGCTTCAACTCGATGCCGAAGTACGTGGTCTCAGCCACCCTCGAGAACCCGAGCTGGACCAACTCCACGATCATCGACGGCAGCGGCGACGTCCCGGCTGAGGTGAGCAGGCTGAAGGAGGAGACCGACGGAAACATCCTGGTCTCCGGCAGCCGCCGGCTGGCCCAGACGCTGCTCGAGAACGACCTGGTCGACGAGCTCCGCTTGATGGTCTTCCCGGTGGTGCTCGGTACCGGCGACAGGCTGTTCGGCGAGTTCAGCGACAAGTCCACATGGAAGCTCGCGGAGAGCAACCCCGTCGGCTCCGACGGGGTCCTCACCCTGGTCTACCAGCGGGCGTGAGCTAGGAGTTGACGATGCTCGCGGCGATCGCGGCTGCCTCGCTCGGGCTCCGCCCGACCTGTACGCCCTTCGCCTCGAAAGCCTTCTTCTTCGCCTCGGCCGTGCCGGACGAGCCGGAGATGATCGCCCCGGCGTGGCCCATCTGCTTGCCCGGCGGGGCGGTGAACCCGGCGATGTAGGCGACCACCGGCTTCGTCACGTGCTCGGCGATGTAATCGGCGGCGCGCTCCTCGGCGTCGCCGCCGATCTCGCCGACGAGGACGATCAGCTCGGTCTCGGGATCGCTCTCGTAGAGCTCGAGGATGTCGATGAAGTCGGAGCCGACGATCGGATCGCCGCCGATGCCGACGATCGAGGAGTTGCCGAGGCCGGCCTGCTTGAGCTCGTTGCCGATCTGGTAGGTGAGCGTCCCCGACTTCGAGACGACGCCGATCGAGCCCTGCGAGAAGAACTGGGCGGGGATGATCCCGACGTTGGCCTTCCCCGGCGAGAGCGCGCCCGGGCAGTTCGGGCCGATCATCCGGACGCCGGCCTCGCGGGCCTTCCAGTAGGTCGGCAGCATGTCGTGGACCGGGATGCCCTCGGTGATCGCGATCACGGTGCCGATCCCGGCGTCGATCGCCTCGTTGATCGAGGCGGCGGCGAAGCGGGCGGGAACGAAGACCATCGAGGTGTTGGCGCCGGCCTCGGTGACGGCCTCGGCGACGGTGTCGAAGATCGGCACCCCATCGACCTCCTGGCCACCCTTCTTGGGGGTGACGCCGGCGACGAGATCGGTGCCGTAGTCGCGGTTGCGGAGCCCGTGGAAGCTGCCCTCGCGGCCGGTCAGCCCGGAGACGACGAGCTTCGTATCGGTGCCGACGATGATGCTCACGGGATCACTTCCCGGCCAGCTCCACGACCTGCTCGGCGGCGCCGAGCATCGTCTTGGCGTTGTGGAGTCCGTCGAGGTTCGCCTCGGCGAGCAGTTGCAGCCCTTCCTCCGAGTTGGTGCCGTCGAGGCGGACGACCAGCGGCACGTCCATGTCGACGCGCTCGTAGGCCTCGATGATCCCCCGCGCGACCTCGTCGCCGCGGGTGATCCCGCCGAAGATGTTGAAGAGGACCGCGGTGACCTTCGGATCGGAGGTGATCACCTCGAGCGCATCGACGATCGCGTCCGCCTTCGAGCCGCCGCCGGCATCGAGGAAGTTCGCCGGCGCGCCGCCGGCATTGGCGACGACGTCGAGCGTCGACATGCAGAGCCCGGCGCCGTTGCCGAGGATGCCGACGTTGCCGTCGAGCTTGACGTAGGTGAGCCCCTTCTCCTTGGCGAGCCGCTCCTGCGGGTCCTCGGGCGGATCCTCGATCGCGGCGAGCTCCTCGTGGCGGAACAGGGCCGCCCCGTCGATCGTCACCTTGGCATCGAGGGCGACGACCCGGCGGTGGGAGGTGACGATCAGCGGGTTTACCTCGATCAGGGTCGCGTCGTTGTGGTTGAAGGCGACGTAGAGCCTGACCAGGGTCTCGGCGACGCCGTCGACGACGTCCTCGTCGATCCCAGCGTCGACGGCGAGCGCGACGGCATCGTCACCGGTGAGCCCGACGAGCGGATCGACGTGGAGGCGGACCAGTGCGCCGGGATCCTTCTCGGCGATCTCCTCGACGTTCATCCCGCCCATCCGCGAGAGGATCACCAGCGGCATCTTCGCCGAGCGGTCGAGGATGACCGAGGCGTAGTACTCGGCGTCGATCTCGGATGCCTCCTCGACCCAGACCTGATGGACGCGGAAGGGCCCCTCGCCGCGCGGCCCGCTGATGTCCATGCCGAGGATCGCGCCGGCGTGCGTGCGTGCCTCCTCGACGTCCTTGGCGACCTTGATGCCGCCGGCCTTGCCGCGCCCGCCGATCAGCACCTGCGCCTTGATCACGCACGGGAAGCCGATGCGCTCGGCGGCGGCGACGGCCTCGTCGACGCTGGCGGCGGGCTCGCCCGCCGGAACGGCGACCCCGGCCCCGGCGAAAAGCTGCTTGCCCTGATATTCGAGAAGGTCCATGAAATGATGGGTTGCCGCCTGCACGGCAGCGGCCGGGAACCCTATCCAAACCCTGCAGCGTCCGTGAAAGGCGATTTGATTACGGATGCGAGATCGGGGTAATCATCGTCCAAGACGGGACAAACAAAGAAGGGAAAGTCATTCAAATGAGTACATGGACGTTCATCACCAACCACGCCCGGGTGATGATGGTGATCACGCAGGATCCGACCGTTCGGCTGCGAGACATCGCGTCGTCGCTGGACATCACCGAGCGTGCCGCCCAGCGGATCGTCACCGAGCTGGTCGACGAGGGCTACCTCAGCCGCAAGCGCGAAGGTCGCCGGAACACCTACACGGTCCATCCGAACAAGCCGTTGCGTGCCGCGCAGGCCAGCGACACGGAGATCGGCGAGTTCATCGACCTGCTTCTCGACAACCAGAAGCAGAAGCCACTCGCACTCGCAAGCTGACCCGGCAGGGGGGTCGAAGAGGCGCGGACGGCGCGGGATGCCATAATCCCGCGCCGTCGTGCCCCTACCGAAGCGCAGCGAGATCGAATGGGTGACCGTGGATTGCTACGGCACCCTGATCGACTGGGACAAGGGGATCTCGGAGGCGTTCAGCCGCGAGGCCACCGAAGACGGGCTGACGCTCGACGTCAAGAGCCTGCTGATGCGCTTCTACGAGATCCAGTACGAGGTGATGGCCGGCTCCTACGAGCTCTACGCCGAGGTGCTGCGCCGGGCCGCGGTCAAGGCCGCCGGCGAGGTCGGCTGGAGCCTCGAGCCGTCGCGGGCCCAGTTCCTTCCCGACTCGATCGGCGACTGGCAGCCGTTCCGCGAGGCGAACGCCGCGATGGACCGGCTCGGACAGAAGTACAACCTCGGGATCGTCTCCAACATCGACGACAAGCTGCTCGGCGTCTCGCGCCGTCACCTCCGCACCGACCTCGACCTCGTCGTCACCGCCCAGCAGGTCCGCAGCTACAAGCCGGAGCCGGCCCACTTCAAGGAGTGCGCGCGGCGGATCGGCAAGAAGAAGGGCTGGGTCCACATCACCAGCGGCTACTACAGCGACGTCGAGCCGCTCGTGAAGATGCGCGTGCCGGTGATCTGGATCAACCGCCGCGGCGAGAAGCTCGAAAGCGGGGCGAAGAAGCCCACGGTCGAGGTCAAGAACCTCCGCGACGCGGCCAAGAAACTCGGCTGCTGACCAGCCGGTGGTCGGAGGCACGATGCGCTTCTCGATCGCCGCCGACGAACTGACCGGCGTCGCCGAGGCGATCGCGGGAGCGCTCGAGGATCGCGGGCACGAGGTCGTGGCTCGCCATGGCGCCCTCGCCGCCGAGGAGCGCGAAGACTGGGCCTGGGCGGCGGAGTCGACCGCCCGCGACGTCGCCGGTGGGGGCGCCGAGCAGGGCGTGGTCGCCTGCTGGACCGGGACCGGCGCCTCGATGGCCGCCAACAAGGTGCAGGGGATCCGCGCCGCCCTCTGCGGCGACGCCGAGACCGCGAGCGGCGCCCGGCGCTGGAACGACGCCAACGTCCTCGCCCTCAGCCTCCGCTCGACATCCGAGCAGGAGCTGCGCGAGATCCTCGATGCGTGGCTCGGGGCCGGCCCGTCGGCCGAAGAGGATGACCGCGCCAACGTCGACCACCTCGCCGAGATCGAGCATGGGAACGCTTGAGACGCCGCTGCGCCGGCTCCTGCCCGAGCCGGGTACGACGACCGTCGGCGAGATCGTCGCCGGCTTCGACCCCGCTGCCGCCGCGCCCGCCGATCGGCCGTACCTCTACACCAACTTCGCGCTGACGATCGACGGTCACGCAACGATCGAAGGCCGCTCGGGAGCGATCGGATCCGACGCCGACACAGCCATGCTGGTCGGGCTGCGGATGCGTGCCGACGCGGTGATGATCGGCGCCGGCACCCTTCGCGCCGAGGGCTACGGGCAGATCATCCGCGACCCCGAGAAGCAGGCGCAGCGCGAGCGGGACGGCCTCTCGCCCGAGCCGCTCATGGTGCTCGTCAGCGAGCGACTCGCGATCCCCTGGACGGCGCCGCTCTTCACCGAGGGCGCCGGGCGGGTGCTGATCTTCACCGCCGCCGCCGACGAGCCGCCCACGACCACGACCCCCGTCGACGTCGTCCGCCACCCCGACGGCGTCGATCTCGCCGCTGCGCTCCGCACCCTCCGCGCCGAGCACGGCGTCCGCGCGCTCCTCTGCGAGGGCGGCCCGACCCTCCACGGCTCCCTGCTCGCCGCCGGCCTCGTCGACGAGCTCTTCGTCACGCGGGCGCCGCGGCTCGCCGGCGGTGCCGGCCCCGGTCTCGTCGTCGACCTCGAGGCGGACGTCCGCGACCTCGAGCTCGTCTCACTCTGCGAGTCCGGCGGCGAGCTCTACGCTCGCTACCGGGTCAGCTGAGCGCGAGCCGGGAGTGGCCCGTTCGACCTATGCTCAGGTCGATGGCGACGGGCGCGCAGGCTGAGACGGAGGTCATCCTCGGCACCGGCGGCGTGGAGCCGGCTGAGGTCGTCGCCGTCGCCCGCGCGGGCGCCCCCGTCGGGCTCGGGCCCGATGCGATCGAGGCGATGGAGCGGGCGGCCGCGGTCGTCGCCGCGATCGAGGCGAGCAGCGAGCCGGCCTACGGGGTCTCGACCGGGTTCGGCTCGCTGGCGACGACGCCGATCCCGGTCGCCGCCCGCGAGCAGCTCCAGCTCTCGCTGCTGCGCTCGCACGCGGCCGGGATGGGACCGACGGTCGAGCGCGAGGTCGTCCGCGCGATGATGCTGCTGCGGGCGCGGTCGCTGGCGATGGGCTACTCGGGCACCCGGCCCGTGGTCGCCGAGCAGATCGTCGCCCTTCTCAACGCCGGGATCACCCCGATCGTCCCCGAGCACGGCTCGCTCGGCGCCAGCGGCGATCTCGCCCCGCTCGCCCACAGCGCCCTCGTCCTCGTCGGCGAGGGCGAGGCGGAGACCGCCGACGGGCGCCGCCTCGGGGGCGCCGAGTCGCTCGCCGCGGCCGGACTGGAGCCGCTGCGGCTGACCGCAAAGGAGGGCCTGGCGCTGATCAACGGCACCGACGGGATCCTCGGGATGCTCGTCCTCGCCTGCGCCGACCTCGCGGCCCTGCTCCGTGTCGCCGACATCGCCGCGGCGATGTCGGTCGAGGCGCTGCTCGGCACCGACCGCGCATTCGCCGCCGACCTGCTCGCCCTGCGGCCCCAGCCCGGCCAGCAGGCATCCGGCGCCAACCTCCGGCGCCTGCTCGACGGCTCGGAGATCGTCGCCAGCCATCGCGAGGACGACCCGCGCGTGCAGGACGCCTACTCGCTGCGCTGCGCGCCGCAGGTCCTCGGCGCCGCCCGCGACGCGCTCGCGAACGCCGAGGCCGCCGCGGCCGCGGAGCTGGGATCGGCGATCGACAACCCGATGGTCCTTCCGGACACGAATGGGGGCCGCGTCGAGTCGTGCGGGAACTTCCACGGCGCCCCCGTCGCGATCGCCTGCGATCTGCTCGCGATCGCCGCCGCCGAGGTCGGCGCGATCGCCGAGCGGCGCACCGACCGCTTACTCGACGCGAGCCGCTCCTACGGATTGCCGCCGTTCCTCGCAGCCGATCCCGGCGTCGACTCGGGGCTGATGATCGCCCAGTACACGCAGGCCGCGCTCGTCGCCGAGAACCGGCGGCTCGCCGCGCCGGCGTCCGTCGACTCGATCCCGACCAGCGCGATGCAGGAGGACCACGTCTCGATGGGATGGAGCGCGGCGCGGAAGCTGCGGACCGTGCTCGCCAACCTGACCCGGATCGTCGCCGTCGAGCTCACCTGCGCGGCCCGCGCGATCGACCTCCGGCCGCCGCTTCGGCCCGCCGCCGGCACGGGCGCGGCGCTGGCGGCGCTGCGTTCGGCGGTCCCGGGGCCGGGTGGCGATCGCTGGCTGGCGCCCGAGCTCGCCGCGGCTGAGCGGCTCACCGCCGACGGCGTCCTCACCGCGGTCGAGGCGGAGATCGGAGAG
>Ga0207708_10000484_pt1 | contig 30724 bp, 22 predicted proteins | sample KBSK5101metaG_FD_184340 | JGI IMG/M metagenome (GOLD analysis project Ga0207708, IMG submission 184340) | Corn, switchgrass and miscanthus rhizosphere microbial communities from Kellogg Biological Station, Michigan, USA - KBS K5-10-1 metaG... | ecosystem: Host-associated > Plants > Roots >... | reverse complement strand
TCTCGACCTTGCGGTCGGCGGTCTTGGCCATGCCGATCTCGTCGATGGTCAGCGCGATCAGCGCGGCGCCGTGGGCCTTGGCCAACGGCACGACGACGTCGGCCTTGTCGCGGCCGGCCTCGAGGTTGATCGAGTTGACGATGGCCCGGCCCGGGATCTGCTCCAGGGCGGCCCGGATGACCTCCGGCTCGGTGGAGTCGATCTGGATCGGGGCGGGCTGGGTCAGCGCGATGCGCTTGACCACCTCGCTCATCTGGACGTCCTCGTCCTGGCGCTCGGTCAGGGCCACGCACACGTCGAGCACGTGCGCTCCGCCCTCGACCTGGTCCTCGGCGACCTGCACCAGACCGTCGTAGTCGTCGGCCAGCAGCAGCTCCTTGGCCTTGCGCGAGCCCTGCGAGTTGACCCGCTCGCCGACCAGCGTCGGGCGCGGGTCCTGCACCAGCGGCGTCGCCGCGATCATGCTGGAGACCCGGCGCGGGGCGGGCTCGGGCCGCGCCGGCACCGTGTCGCGCGCGCAGCGCTCGCGGATGGCGGCGATGTGGTCCGGCGTGGTGCCGCAGCAGCCGCCGACGATCGCGACGCCGAAGCGCTCGACGAATTCACCCAGGACGTTGGCCAGCGGCTCGGGCTCCTCGGGGAAGATCGTCTCGCCGTCGGGCCCCTGGATGGGCAGGCCGGCGTTGGGGATGCAGTGGATCGGCAGCGGCGAGTTCTCGCTCAGGAAGCGGATCGCGTCGCGCATGTCCTCGGGCCCGGTGGAGCAGTTCAGGCCGAGCACGTCGACCTCCAGGCCGGTCAGCGTGGTCAGGGCGGAGTCGACGTCGGTGCCGAGCAGCATCTTGCCGCCGTTGGGCAGCAGCGTGATCGAGGTCTGGATCGGCACGGTGCGGCCGACGGCCTTGGCCGCTTCGCGGGCGCCGAACACGGCGGCCTTGACCTCGAGGATGTCCTGCGCGGTCTCGATGATGATCAGGTCGACGCCGCCGTCGAGCAGGCCGCGGGCCTGCTCGGTGAACACCTCGACGAGCTGGCCGAAAGAGATCGCGCCCAGCGTGGGGTCGTCCGAGGCGGGCAGCATGCCGGTGGGGCCGATCGACCCAGCGACGAAGCGGTCCGCGCCGGCCGCCTTGCGGGCGATCTCGGCGGCCTTGGTGTTGATCTCCAGCGTGTGCTCGGCCAGGCCCCACTCGTCGAGCTTGAGCCGCGAGGCCTGGAAGGTGTCGGTCTCCAGCACCTCGGCGCCGGCATCGAGCATCGACGTGTGCACGCCCTCGATGACGTCGGGGCGGTTGAGGACGAGCGCCTCGTGGCACTTGCCGGGAAGGCCGCCGTAGTCCTCCGAGGTGAGCTCGAACTGCTCGAGCGTCGCGCCCATCCCGCCGTCGAAGACGACGACGCGGGACCGGGCGGCGGTAAGGAAATCGCGGTCGGCCATGGGCTCAGGCTACCAACCTTGACACAGGTGTGTCAGGGTACGACGAGGCCCGCCTCGCCCACGCCGGACTGCAGCGCGTCGAGGCCGAAGCCGTCCACCGGGCCGAGCGCCCCGGTGCCCTGCAGGCCGCCCTCGAGCGCGCGCTGCGCGCCCCACGCGAGGATGCGGCCGGTGAAGTCGTAGCCGTTGACGCCGCGCAGCGTCGCCTCGGCGAGCTGGGCGCCGTCGGCGGCGTAGGCGGAAGCGGTGACGTAGGACCCGCTGCGCGCCCGCTCGGCGGCGTCGGGACCGCCGCTCGAGCCCTTGACGAGCTGGCGCCCGAGCACCCGCGGGACGTCGCCGAGCACCGGCACGCGGCGGAACAGGTCGAGCCCGGGGCTGAGCAGGGTCATCGGCCGCGCAGCGCCGCCGGCCCACCCCAGGTAGACGTTGACCTCGCGCAGGCCGTCGCGCAGCCGGGGGAGCGCGAACGCCTCCGACGTGCCCACCGAGATCCCGGGCCGCGAGCGCCCGTCGACGTCGAAGTCGCGCATGCGCGCGGCGCCGCGCTCGGTGACCAGCCGGCCGCCGCGCCACCCGTACGACGGCGCCATCAGCGCCTCGACGACCGACGCGCGGGTGCCGCCGCTGGCGCCGGCCGCGCCGGTGATGAAGTAGCCCACGTCCACTCGCACGGCGTCCTCGCCGGCGTCGCGCAGGGCCAGCGCGCCGGCGAGGTTGCCCGGCACCCAGTCGTAGCCGAACGCGGTCACGAGCCCGCACCCGGCCGCCTCGGCGGCGCCGCCGAAGCGCTCGAACACGCGGCGGATGAACGGCGTCTCCCCGGTCGAGTCGAGGTAGTGGGCGCCCGAGGCGATGGCGCCCTGCACCGCCGGGTCGCCCCAGCGGGTGAACGGCCCCACGGTGGAGATGAGCACGTCGCCGCGCTCGACCAGCGCCGCGCAGCTCTCCGGGCGCTCGACGTCGGCGGCCTGCACCTCGAGCTCGCCGCCCAGCTCGTCGGCCAGCGCCCGCAGCTTCGGGGCGCTGCGCCCGGCCAGCACCGGACGCACGCCGCGCTGCAGCAGCGCGTCGGCGGTCAGGCGCCCGGTGTAGCCCGTGGCGCCGAACAGGACGATGCGGCCCGCCACTCCCGCTACCGTACCGGCACTTTGGCTGGACGGAGGCTGTGGTTCGACATGACCGCGCCCGCGCACCCGCTCGTGTTCCGGCCGGTCATCGAGCGCCTTCGCGCGGGCGGCGACGAAGTGGTCGTGACCGCTCGCGACTACGCGCAGACGCTCGGGCTGCTCGAGCGCATGGGCATCGAGTTCACCGCCGTGGGCAAGCACGGCGGGGCTTCGCGCGTGCGCAAGCTCGGCGCCCTCGTGGGGCGTACGTCGCGCGTGCGCAGGCTCGCGCGCAAGGACCACTTCGACCTCGCCGTGGCCCACGGCTCCAACGACCTCGCGCTGGCCGCGGCCTCGCTCGGCATCCCCGCCGTCAACACCTTCGACTACGAGTGGGCCACCCAGCAGCACCAGATCGGGTGCCGGCTGGCGCGCCGCGTGATGGTGCCCGAGGCCATCCCGCCCGAGCGCCTGCGCCGCTACGGCGTGGGCCCGCACAAGCTGCGCCAGTACGCGGGGCTGAAGGAGGAGTACTACCTGTCCGACTTCGAGCCCGACACGGCGGTGCTGGACCAGCTCGCCCTCGACCGGGCCCGGATCCTCGTCGTCGTGCGTCCGCCGCCCGACGTCTCCATCTACCACCGCAAGGCCAACCGGCTGTTCCCGCAGGTGCTCGACCACCTCGGCAACCGCGAGGACGTCCAGGCCATCGTCATCCCCCGCACCGACGAGCAGCGGGCCAGTGTGCGCGCGCTGAGCATGCCGTCGCTCGTCGTCCCCGACGGCGCCATCGACGCCCAGAGCCTGATCGCGCTCTCCGATCTGGTGGTCTCGGCCGGCGGCACGATGAACCGCGAGGCCGTCGCGCTGGGCAAACCCGTCTACACCACGTACGGCGGGAGACTGGGCGGCGTCGACGAACTCCTCATCCGCGAGGGAAGATTGCGACCATTGACGGATCCGCGCGCAATGGAGATCGCCAAGCATCCGGACGGGAGCGTGCGCGAGCGCCGCAACCCGCAGGACTTGGTGGACCTGATCCTGGGAGCGATCGAGTGAGCACGGCAGCGCTGCCGCCGACCGAAGAGAACCTCATCACGAGCTATGAGCGGATGGCGCACACCTACGAGCGCCCCGCGGTCGACCGCGTGCTGCGCTCGCTCGACATCACGCTCTCCGGGGTCGCCCTCGTCGTGCTGTCGCCGGTGATCGGACTCACCGCGCTCGCCGTGCGCGTGGGCGGCGGCCGCCCGGTGCTCTACGGCGGCCAGCGGGTGGGCCGGGCCGGGCGCGTGTTCACGATGTACAAGTTCCGCACCCTGCGGCCCGACGCCGAGCAGCGGCTGGGGCCGTTCCTGGGCGAGCAGCTCACGCAGCTGACCGCGGGCGAGGTCTCGCGCCTGGGCCGGGTGCTGCGGGCGACCAAGCTCGACGAGCTGCCCCAGCTTTGGAACGTGCTCCGCGGCGACATGAGCATCGTCGGGCCGCGGCCGATCCGCCCGACCTTCTTCGCCGAGCTGTGCGAGGAGATCCCCCAGTACTGGCAGCGCCTCGTGGTGCCGCCGGGCCTGACCGGCCTGGCCCAGCTCCGGCTGACCCGCGAGATGACCTGGGCCGAGAAGCTCGCGCACGACATGGAGTACATCGCCGACCGCTCGGTCGGCCTCTACGTGCGCGCGATCGTGGCCACCGTGGTCAAGATCGGCGCCGACGCGCTGCGGTCGACGTCGCGCACGCTGACCGGAGATTAGGCACACGAATGTGCGGCATCTGCGGCCTGCTGGCGCTTGACGGCGCCGGTCCCATCGAGGCCGACGGGTTACACGCGATGAATGCGGAGATGGTGCACCGCGGGCCCGACAGCGCCGGTGCCTGGGCCGATGGGCCGGTCGGCCTGGCGGCCCGGCGGCTGGCGATCATCGACCTCGAGCACGGCGACCAGCCCATCCGCACCGCCGACGGCCGCGTGACCGTGGTCCAGAACGGCGAGATCTACAACCACGAGGCGCTGCACGCCGAGCTCGCGGCCGCCGGGCACCGGCTGCGCACGCGCTCGGACACCGAGGTGCTGGCCTACGCCTACCTGGAGTGGGGGCCGTGCTTCGTCGAGCGCCTGCGCGGCATGTTCGCCCTCGCGCTGTGGGACGCGGCCGAGCGCCGGCTCGTGCTCGCCCGTGACCGCTTCGGCATCAAGCCGCTGTTCCACGCCGAGGCCGGCGGCGCGCTGGCCTTCGCCTCCGAGCTCAACGCCCTGCGCCTGGCCCCCGGCTTCGACGCGGCCATCGACCCCGAGGCGGTCGAGGCCTTCCTGGCCTTCAACTCGATCCCGGCGCCGCTGACCATCTTCCGCTCCGCGCGCAAGCTGCCGCCCGGCCACCTGCTGGTGCGCGAGCGCGGCACCACCCGGATCGAGCGCTTCGCCCGCCCCACCCCCGTGCCCGCGCCCGACGTGCGCCGCGACGACGAGGCCACCCTGGCGGCCGAGCTCCGCGAGGCCCTGCGCGACTCCGTCCGCGCCCACCTGGTCTCCGACGTGCCCGTCGGCGTGCTGCTCTCGGGTGGGGTGGACTCGAGCGTGCTCTGCGCGCTGGCCGCGCAGGAGTCCGGCGCGCCGGTGCAGACGTTCTCGATCGGCTTCCAGGAGCGCTCGTTCAACGAGCTCGACCTCGCGCGCTCGGTGGCCGAGCGCTATCGCACCGACCACCACGAGCTCATCGTCCGCCCGGACGCGGCCGAGCTGCTGCCGGAGATCGTCGCGTCGTTCGACGAGCCCTTCGGCGACTCGTCGGCGCTGCCCACGTTCCTGGTCTGCCGCCTGGCCGCCGAGCACGTCAAGGTGGCGCTGTCGGGCGAGGGCGGCGACGAGCTCTTCGGCGGCTACGAGACGTACGTGGCCGACCTCGTCTCGGCCCGCGGCCTGGGCCGGGCGGCGCGGCTGGCTCGCCCGCTGGTCGAGCGGTTGCCGAGCTCGTCGCGCCGGGTCTCGTTCGAGTACCGGGCCAAGCGGTTCGTGCGCGCCGCCCACCTGCCCCCGCTCGAGCGCCACCACGGCTGGAAGGAGATCTTCGCCCCCGAGGTGCGGGCCGAGCTCCTGCGCGACGGCCACAACGGCCACGACCCGCTCGACGTCTATCGCGCCCGCTACGCCGAGACCGCCGGGGCCGAGCCGCTGGCGCGGCTGCAGGACGTGGACCTCGGCATCTACCTCGTCGACGACCTGCTGGTCAAGACCGACCGCATGAGCATGGCCCACTCGCTCGAGGCGCGCGTGCCGTTCCTCGACACCGAGGTCGCCGGCTTCGCCATGGCCCTGCCCACGGCCGCCAAGGTGCGCGGGTGGGCCAAGAAGCGGTTGCTGCGCCGGGCGGCGGCGCCGCTCGTGCCCAAGGCGATCGTGACCGGCCGCAAGAAGGGCTTCTCGATCCCGGCCGCCGCGTGGCTGCGCGGCCCGCTCGCGCCGTTCGCCCGCGAGGTGCTCGCGCCCGCGCGCGTGCGCGAGCAGGGCCTGCTCGACCCCGTGGCGGTCGGCGCCGTGCTCGACCGCCACGTGGCCGGCGAGGAGGACCTCAGCCGCCAGCTCTGGGGCCTGCTGTCGCTGTCCCTGTGGCTGGACCGGCCGGCGGTCAGGCCCGCCCGCGCACCAGGTCGATGAGCCGGCCGAGCACGGCCTCGCCGTTGGCGCGCAGGCCGTTGTGCTGGTACTCGTTGGTGATCCACGGCTTCAGGCCGCGGATGCGCCGGCCGGCCTCGCGCGAGAACTCCATCGGCACGTAGAGGTCCTCGGCGTAGATCGCCGCCGCCGACGGGACCTCGTTGGCGGCCAGCACCTCGAAGTCGTACAGGCGCGGCCACTCGTGCTGGGCGAGCAGGGCGGCGGCGTCGCGCAGCCGGCCCAGGGCCGCGTGCTCGTCGAACATGCCGGGGAGGATGTGCTCGCCGAAGAACAGCTCGGGCTCGCGCTCGTAGGCGCCGGGGAGCACGCGCGCGGCCGCCCAGCGGGTGGCGGTGCCGTCGGCCCAGCACGCCTCCTGCAGGAGCGAGTAGATGGGGTCGCGGGCGAAGCTCAGCGGGTCGTCGGCGTCGTGCAGGAAGGCGGGGGAGTCGAACGGCAGCTCGAGCAGGTGGTGCAGGTTCTCGGCGCCGTCGCTCATGCCCAGCTGCAGGCCGAGCTGGCGCACCCGCAGCGGCGTGAGCTCATCCCCCGACGGCAAGCGCACGTGCGCGTCGTGCAGCGCGCGCACGCGCGCGCGATCCTCCGGGTAGCGCTCGTAGTAGCGGCGGCTGCGGTCGATGGCGAGGCGGTAGGTGAGCGCGTAGACGTCGTCCACCGGCACCTCGAACGCGGGCAGGCCACCGGTGATGTAGGCCTCGCTCAGGCCGTCCTGCGCTGTGGACAGGTAATGGGTGACGCAGAAGCCGCCGAAGCTCTGCCCGAGCACGCTCCAGCGCTCGACCCCGAGCTCCGCCCGGATGAGCTCGGCGTCGGCCACGATGCTGTCGGCGCGGAAGTGCGCCAGGTACGCCGCCTGCTGCGCCGGCGTCATGTCGTCCAGCGTCCCCACCGGCGACGAGCGCCCGGTGCCGCGCTGGTCCAGCATGAGCACGCGGAAGTCGCGCAGCGCCCGGACCATCCAGCCCGGGCCCCGCGGGTCGCCCGAGGGGCGCGCGGCCTCGAACCCCGGGCCGCCCTGGAAGAACACCAGGAAGGGCTTGTCGCGGCCGTCGGGTTCGGCCACCTCGCGCGCAAATACCGTGAGCTCGTCGCCATCGGGCCGCGCGTGGTCGAGCGGCACGATGAACTCGTGCTCGGTGAGGACCAGCCCGGGGATGCGGTGGGTCACAGCCATCGGCGCGTCCCAGGATGGCAAAGCGAAGGCGGCTCCGATCAGCGCCGCACGAGCGTGACGGCGCGGGCCGCGCTTCCGACCACGACGCGGGCGCGCACGCGGTGCCCGCGCGGCAGACGCGCGCGCAGGCGGCTGCGCACGCGCAGCGTCACGGCAGCCTGCGTGCCCGCCGCGACGCGGAAGCGCCGGCGCGCGAGCGTGGCGTAGCGCGCGGCCGCCAGGCCGGAGCGCTTGGCGGCCGGAAGGGCGGCGTCCAGGCGCAGCGTGCCGGTGCAGGCGGTCGCGGCGTTGCCGGTGCAGGCGATCGGGACCCGCACGGTGCCGCGCCTGCTGACGACCGCTTGCGTCAGGTCGACCACGGCCCGCAGCGGCACGAGCGCCGGCGCCGGCGGGGGCGGGGGCGGAGGAGGGGTCGCCGCGGCCGCGGCAGCGGCGTGCGACGTCGCCGCGGTGGGGCCGTGCTCGGAGGGCGCGGTGCTCGAGACCGGCGGCGAGACCGCCAGGCCCGCCGGGGTCGTGACCGGCGGCCCGCTCAGCAGCCGCGCGTGCTCGACCGTTGGCTCGTCGCCGCTGCGGTGCTCCCACACCATCCAGCCGTACAGCGGCGTGCCGCCCTCCTCGGTGCGCACGTAGCGCGCGAGCACGTCGCCGTCGACGTTGCCGTCGCTGTCCCAGGCGTCCATCAGGATCGGGTCGACGTCGCAAGGTTGCACGACCTGGTCGGGCGCCAGCAGCGCGCGCACGTGCCCGCCGCCGTGGGCGTTGAGGAAGCTCCAGAGCAGGTACGAGTAGTGGACGTCGTGGCGGTCGCCCTGATCGGCGCCGGGGTCGCCGTAGTGCTGGAACGACGCGCCGCTGGTGTTGCCGCCGGGCACGTCCTGGGGGCGCTTGTAGTGGAGGTCGTGGGGGATCGACGCGACCTGCGTGGCGTACGTGGCGTCGAGCAGCGTCGCGCACGCATTGCCGCGCCCGCCCCCGGCCGGCGTCGGCGTGCCCGGGTCGCTCGCGAGATCCGAGACCAGCACCTGCCCGTACTTCGCGTTCTGGTCGTCGACGTAGCCGTTGCCCCCGCGCGCGAAGACCAGCGGCCCCGCGGACGAGTCGACGACCTCGTGCAGGTCGATGCGCAGCTGCCCGTCGGGGCAGCTCCCGTCCGTGAACGACAGCGGGTCGGGGATCGCGAAGCCGGTCGGCGCCGCGTCCAGGTAGCGCAGCGGGATGTCGGGCGCCTCGGGCGCAACGCAGCGGTCGGCGTGGACCTGCCCGTCCGCGTTGTAGGTCGACGCGGGCTCGGACGCCGCCGCGCCCGCCGGCGCCACGAGGGCGACGGCGAGCGCAACGAACGCAGCGAGCGCTACTTGATGAAGAGGATCTCCGCGTACTTCGGCAGCGGCCACAGGTCGTCCGGCACGATACCTTCGAGCCGGTCCGCCACCTCGCGCACCGCCGCCATCGCCGGCAGCACGGTGTCGCGCATGTAGGCCGCATGGTCGAGCGAGCCCTCCTCGCCCTGGTGCGTGGCGTTCGCCTCGTCCAGGGCCCCGATCGCGCCGACGAGGTCGTCGACGAGGTCGGACAGAACGGTGGCGAGCGCCTCGACGCCGGCCGCGCGCAGCGTCTCCAGGTGACGCACGGCCGCCGGGAGGATCATCGTGCGGGCGATCCCGGCGGCGGTCTCGGCCTCGATGTTGGCGCGGATGGTGTACTGCTCGGCCATCACGTCGTACCGCGAGTGCAGCTCGCGCTCGGAGAGCACGTCGTAGGCGCCGAACGCCTCGACCGTCTCCGGCGAGATCAGGTGGGGGAGGGCCTCGGGCGTGGTGCGGTCGTTGCGCAGCCCGCGGCGAGCGGCCTCCTCGTGCCACTCCTCCGCGTAGTTGTCGCCCTCGAACACGATGCGCTTGTTGTTCGCGTAGGAGGCCTGGACCACCTCGCGCACCGCGGCCTCGAGGTCGGCACCGCCGTCCAGGCGCGCCTGCAGCGCCGTGCCGAGCTCGTCGATCGCCTGCGCAACGATTGTGTTCAGCACCGTGTTGGGCAGCGCCAGCGACTGGCTCGAGCCCAGGGCCCGGAACTCGAACTTGTTGCCGGTGAACGCGAAGGGCGAGGTGCGGTTGCGGTCGCCGCCGTGCATCGGCAGCGGCGGCAGCCCGCGGACGCCGAGCCCGAGGAACGAGTTGTCGGTCGACTCGCCCGCCTCGCCGGCCTCGATCGCCTCGAGCACCTTCAGCAGCTCGGCGCCGAGGAAGATCGAGATGATCGCCGGCGGCGCCTCGTTGGCGCCCAGGCGATGGTCCTGGCCGATCGAGGCCACCGAGGCCCGCAGCAGGCCCTGGTGCCGGTTGACCGCCTGGATGACGGCCGCGCAGAAGAACAGGAACTGCAGGTTCTCGTGCGGGGTGTCGCCGGGCTCGAGCAGGTTCATCCCCGTGTCGGTGCCCATCGACCAGTTGTTGTGCTTGCCGGAGCCGTTGACGCCCGCGAACGGCTTCTCGTGCAGCAGGCAGACGAGCCCGTAGCGGCGCGCCACCTTCTGCATGATCTGCATCGTCAGCTGCTGGTGGTCGGAGCCCACGTTGGAGTTCTCGAACACCGGCGCGACCTCGTACTGCGCGGGCGCGACCTCGTTGTGGCGCGTCTTGATCGGCACGCCGAGCTTGGCCAGCTCGCGCTCGACGTCGAGCATGCATGCGAGCACGCGCTCGGGGATCGACCCGAAGTAGTGGTCGTCGAGCTCGTGGCCCTTGGGCGGCTTGGCCCCGAACAGGGTGCGGCCGGTGTGCACGAGGTCGGGGCGCTCCCAGTAGTACTGCTCGTCGATGAGGAAGTACTCCTGCTCGGGCCCGACCGTGGTGAACACGCGCGACGAGCGCTCATCCCCGAACAGCCGCAGCGCGCCCACGGCCGCGCCCGAGAGCGCGTCCATCGAGCGCAGCAGCGGGATCTTGGTGTCCAGTGCCTCGCCCGTCCACGACGCGAACGCGGTCGGGATGCACAGCACCGCGCCGTTGGGGTTCTCGAGGATGAACGCCGGCGAGGTCGGGTCCCACGCGGTGTAGCCGCGCGCCTCGAACGTGGCCCGGATGCCGCCGGTGGGGAACGAGGAGGCGTCCGGCTCGCCCTGGATGAGCTCCTTGCCGGCGAACTCGGCCAGCGCCGTGCCGTCCCCCGTGGGCGCGTAGAACGAGTCGTGCTTCTCCGCGGTCGACCCCGTGAGCGGCTGGAACCAGTGCGTGAAGTGGGTCGCGCCGCGCTCCAGCGCCCACTCCTTCATCGCCGTGGCGATCGCGTCGGCCAGCGCCGGGTCCAGGGCGTAGCCGTTGGCCAGGCTGTCCTGCAGTGCCTGGTAGACGGTCTTCGGCAGCCGCTCGCGCTGGGCCGCCGGCCCGAACACGTCGTAACCGAAGACCTGGTTGGAGGGCTCGGTGAGGTCCAGCGCGCCCAGCGTGCCCCCGTTGGGGCTCCACTGCGCCGCGCTCACGTTGGTCGTCCGCGTTCGATACATGTGATCTCCTTAGGTGACAGCGAGGTACTGCTGCAGCTCCCACGGGGTGACCTGGACGCGGTAGTCCAGCCACTCCTCGCGCTTGAGGTCGACGTAGCGGGTGAAGATGTGCTCGCCGAGCGCCTTCTCCACCACCTCGGAATGGGCCATCTCCTCGACGGCCTCGCCGAGCGTCTCGGGCAGGTGGTTGACGCCCATCTCCTGGCGCTCCTCCTCCGAGAGGTCATAGAGGTTGCGGTCGATCGGCGGCGGCAGCTCGTAGCCCTTCTCGATCCCCTCGAGGCCGGCGTGGAGCAGCGCCGCGAAGGTCAGGTACGGGTTGCACGACGGGTCGGGGCAGCGCAGCTCGGCGCGCGTGGCCCGCTCCTTGCCCGGGTGGTAGACGGGCACGCGCACGAGCGCGGAGCGGTTGCGCCGCGACCAGGCGATGTAGACCGGCGCCTCGAAGCCGGGCACGAGCCGCTTGTACGAGTTGACCGACGGCGCGAACAGGGCCGACAGCTCGCGCGCGTGCTTGAGCTGGCCGGCGATGAACGCCTTCGCCGTGTCGGAGAGGAAGTACTCGTCGTCGGCGTCGAAGAACGCGTTCGTCTCGCCCCGGAACAGCGACTGGTGGGTGTGCATGCCCGACCCGTTCTCGCCGAACAGCGGCTTGGGCATGAAGGTCGCGTAGTACCCGTGGGCCAGCGCGACCTCCTTGACCGTGATCCGGTAGGTCATGGTGTTGTCGGCCATGGTCAGGCCCTCGGCGAAGCGCATGTCGATCTCGTGCTGCGAAGGGCCGACCTCGTGGTGGGTGTACTCCACCGGGATGCCGAGGTCGCGAAGGGTGAAGACGACGTCGCGGCGGAAGTCGGAGGCGACGTCGAGCGTCGTCAGGTCGAAGTAGCCGCCGCGGTCCAGGACCTCGGTGCCCTGGTCGTCCTTGAACAGGAAGAACTCGAGCTCCGGGCCGAGGTAGTAGTGGTCGAAGCCCAGCTCCTTGGCGCGGTCCAGGGCGCGGCGCATGACGTAGCGGGGGTCGCCCTCGTAGGGCTCGCCGCCGGGCTTGAGGACGTCGCAGAAGACGCGGCCGACGGGGTGCTCCTTGCCGCGCCACGGGAGGATCTTGAAGGTGTCGGGGTCGGGCATGGCGATCATGTCCGACTCCTCGATGCGGTTGAAGCCGGTGATCGACGACCCGTCGAAGCCCATGCCATCGGCGAAGGCGTCCTCGAGCTCGTCCTTGCCGATCGCGAACGACTTGAGCTGGCCGAAGATGTCGGTGAACCAGAAGCGGACGAACTCGACCTTCTCGTCCTTGACGCGCTTGAGCACGGCGGAAGCGTCCGAAGCCATGCGCGATCTCCTTTCTCGGGGGACCCGGAGCGCGGCACACTAGACGCGCGCGCGTAGGCGCACCATCGACAGCGGGGCGAAACCGAGCCGCGGATGTTTCGACACGCGGACAATGGAATGGCCCCGGGCCTCACCGACACTGCGGCCACGTGAAGGACCCCATGGCCGAGCGACTCCCAGATGAGGCCGGGCCGCTCGGCGCCGCCGCGCCGCTGGTCGAGCGGCTGCGCCGCGTGCACCTGGAGATGGTCGAGGCCGTCCTCGGCGGCGAAGGCCTGGGCCGGGTGGCCGAGCTCGCCGCCGCGGCGGTCGGCGCGCCGGTGGCCGTGGTGGTCCCGCGCCTGGACGAGGCGGTGGCCGCGCCGACGCCGGTCAAGCGCATCGACGCGCTGCGCCGCTACGTCGTCGACAAGCTGCGCGACCGCCCGGTGCGGGTCCCGGACGGCATCGTCGCCGAGGTGCCGATCGCCTCGGGCGACGAGGTCATCGGCGCCGTGCTCCTGCTCGACGCCGCCGCCGACGTGGCCGCGCCGGAGTTCCTGCACCTGGCCGCCGTCGCGTCGCTGACCGAGGTGGCGATCGCCGAGGCCCGCGACGAGGTCGAGCAGAACCTGCGCGGGTCGCTGCTGGAGGAGCTGCGCACGCGGCCCGACGCGGTCGACGCGCGGGAGATCGTGCGTCGCGCAGGGCGCCTGGGCTGCGACCTCTCGCACGGCGGCGTGGCGCTGTGCGCCAAGCTGACCTCGGACCGCCCGCGCCACGTGGTCGCGCTCATCACCGGCGAGTACGGCGGCGCGCTGGCCCAGCACATGGAGGGCCGCGTCTACGCGCTGCTGCCGTCGGTGCAGGAGGGATCGCCGCTGGAGACCCAGGACGCCGCCCGCCGGCTGGCCGGGCGGCTCGAGCGCTACGGCGCGGTCGGGCTGTCCTCGTTCTACTCCGAGCCCGCCGACCTCCCGCGAGGATTGCAGGAGGCAGAGCTCGTCGTCGACGTGCTCGAGCAGTCCGACGGCGCCATCACCGAGGACATCGGCACCGGCACCTACCGCCTGCTGTTCCGCGTGCTCGCCTCGCACCCGGAGGAGGTGCGCTCGTTCTTCGAGGACACCGTCGCGCCGCTCGTGCGCTACGACGACCAGTACGGCACCGACCTCGTGGGCACGCTCGACGCCTACCTGGAGAACAACTGCAACATGAACGCGACCGCGGCGATGATCTACGCCCACCGCCACACGGTCGCGTACCGCCTCGACCGGGTGCGCGAGCTCACCGGGCTGGACCCGGTGCGGTCCGAGGATCGCGAGCGCCTGGGCCTTGGCCTGAAGGCCTACCGGATCATCGCGCCGCGCCTGCCGCGTTGAGGGTCAGACCCCGTTGAGGGTGGCCGAGGGCTTGCCGATCGCCACCACGGCGCGCGGGCTGGTCACGGCCAGCCAGTGGTTCATGCCTGTAGCGTCACGCGCGGGATGGCGAGCAGTGTGGCTGAACGGGCACGGCTGGGGGCAGCGGCCAAGCGCGGCGTCGTAGCCGCGGTCGCGCTGGCCGTCTTCTGCGTCGACGTCGACTTCTTCGCGCTCAACCTCGCCCTGCCGGCGACCGCGCGCGAGCTGCACGTCACCACCACCAACCTGCAGTGGGCCATCGCCGTCTACCAGCTCACGCTGGCGTCCTTCCTCATCCCCGGCGGCCGGCTCGGCGACCTGCTCGGGCGCAAGCGGGTCCTGGTCGCCGGCATCGGCCTGTTCGGGTTCTCGTCGCTGCTGTGCGGGGCGTCGCAGTCGGCGGAGATGCTCATCGCGGCGCGGTTCGTGCAGGGGATCGGCGCCTCGCTGCTGTTCCCGGTCGGCATCTCGGTGATCTCCAACGCCTTCCCGGTGGCCGAGCGGGGCAAGGCCATCGGCAACGTCTACGGCGTCGGCGCCATCGGGACCGCCGTGGGCCCGTTCGTCGGCGGCCTGCTCACCGACGTCATCGACTGGCGCTGGGTGTTCTTCTTCAACGTCCCGTTCACGCTGGCCGCGCTGCTGCTCACCCTGCGCAACGTCGGGGAGTCGCGCGACACCTCGGCGCAGCGGATCGACCTCCGCGGCCTCGTCGCCGTCACGCTGGGCGTCGCCGCGTTCACCTACGCCATCGACCGCGGGTCGGAGTGGGGCTGGCTCAGCGCCTCGACGCTCGGGCTGGCCGCGGCCGGGATCGGCCTGCTCGTCCTGTTCCTGTTCATCGAGGCGCACGTGCGCTCGCCGCTCGTCGACCTCGAGCTCTTCCGCAACGTCCCCTACGTGCTCGTGACCGGCGCGGGCATGGTGGGGAACCTGGCCTTCTGCCTGATGCTGTTCCTCTCGACCATCTACCTGCAGCAGGTGCGCGGCCTCTCGCCGCTGGTCGCCGGCGTGGTGTTCCTCGGCCCGGCCTTGGCCAACGCGGCCGGCGGCCTGCTGGCTGGGCGCCTCGGCGCCCGCGGCAGCCCGCCCCACAGGGTCATGGGCGCCGCGCTGGCGCTCGGCGCCCTCGGCCTGTTCGGGCTGTCGCTGTTCACCGGCTGGCCCTGGTACATCAGCGCGTTCACGCTGGCCGGGCTGGGGCTGGGGATCTCCTGGGCCTACACCAGCGTGGGCACGCAGGCGGTCGTGCCCGAGGCGATGGCCGGCGGCGCGTCGGGCGTGACCTTGGCCATCGTCGTGGGGGCGAGCGGGCTCGCGGTCGTCGTCGGCGCGACCCTGCTCGAGGTGCTCACCGCCCACGGCAGCTCCGCCACCGACGCGATCGAGCTCATGCTGGCCGTGCTGGCGGGGCTGGCCGCGCTGGCCGCGGTCGGCCTGGCCGGGTGCGGACGGCTCATCCGTGCTGGAACCGCCCCCGCGAGTAGTGGCAAGTGAAGAGCGATGAGGTGTGGATGCCACGGGAGGCGCCCGGACTGCGACGGGACGGCGATCGCCGTCTCGCTGCGCCAGCCCGATGCGTTCGAGGCGGTGTTCGCGCGCCACTTCGACGTCGTGTGGCGCTACGCGTGCCGCCGGGCGGGCGCGCAGGTGGCCGACGACGTGGCGTCGCAGACCTTCGTGGTCGCCTTCGACCGGCGCCGCACGTTCCGCGACGGCGTGTGCGACGCGCGGCCTTGGCTGCTGGGCATCGCCACCAACCTCCTGCGTCGCCACCGGCGCACCGAGCTCGGCCGCCTGCGCGCCCACGCCGCTGCGCCGGTCGACCGCGCGCGGGGCCTGGCCGACGACGCGCTGGACCGCGCCTCGGCCGCGGAGCTCGCGCCGGTGGCCGCGGCCGCGCTCGCGCGCCTGTCGCGCCGCGACCGCGAGATCCTCGCCCTGCTGGCCTGGGCCGACCTCACCTACGAGGAGATCGCGGAGGCGCTCGACGTGCCCGTGGGCACGGTGCGCTCGCGCGCCCACCGTGCCCGGGCGCGCATCCGGGAACTGCTCGACGCTGGCGCGGCAACTACGGAGGAGGGCGAGCCCGAGCCGGCTCGCAGCGCCCGCTGACCATGGACGAGATCGACGTCATCCGCCAGCTCGGCATCTCCGCCGACCACGTTCCCGCCCGCAGCGTGCACCGCGCCCGCGAGGCCCTGCGCGAGCGCACCGCCCGCCGGCCGCGCCGCAGGCCGTTCGCGCTCTCGCGCCTGGCGCCGGCGCTGGCGTCGGCCGCCGCCGTCGCGCTGGCGCTCGTGGTTGCGCTCGGCTCGACCACCGGGCACGAGCACGGCCACGCCAGCGGCGAGGGCGCGAAGGCCCCCGCCGCGTCGCCCGGCGTCCGCCTGCCCTCGCCGCACGGCCACGTGCGCGCGCTGCGGCCCGACCTGCCGGCGCCGCCCCCGCCCGCGCCGACCACCCCTTCGGCGCCGGCCGCGTCGGCGCCTGCGCCGTCCGCGTCACCGCCGCCCCAGGCCTCCACGCCCGCGCCTTCGAGCGCACCCGCCGCCCCCAAGCGCACCACGACGGCTCCGCCGCCCACGTCCACCGGCGGCGGCGGGACGGGCTGCGCCTCCGCGCCGGCCACCGAGCCGGGCAAGCAGAAGCCGGGGGCGGCGGCGCCGCAGGACTGCGGCAGCACGCCCGCGGCACCGCCGGCCGCCGGCGCGCCCCCGACCACCGGCCAACCCCAGACGGAGACCACGCCATGACCCGAGCGCTGCTCGTCCTCGCGATCCTCGGCCTGTTGGCGGTCCCCGCCGGGGCCGCCACCAACCCGCGCCTGCGGGCGTTCTCGTCCTGCAAGGCGCTGGCCGGATACGCGCGCGCCCACGCCCAGGGCAAGGGCCCGAGCCGCAAGGCGGTCGACCCGACGGTGAGTGGGCCCGCCACGCCCACGCCGTCGGCCACGGGCGAGAGCGGCAAGGGCCAGCCCGACGCCGCCTCGGGGACCAACGTCCAGGAACCCGGCATCGACGAGCCCGACGTGGTCAAGACCGACGGCACGACGATGTTCACGGCCGTGGACGGGTCGCTGCGCGCCGTCGACATGAGCACGCCCACGCCGACGCTGCTCCGCTCGCTCCCGCTCGAGGGCGGCGGCGCGCAGATCCTCGAGCACGACGGGCGCCTGCTGGTCATCACGCGCCAGTTCGAGGTCACGCCGCAGACCGCGAACGGCGGCGCGCCCCGTTCCGACATCGTGGCCGCGCCGGGCGGCACCGTGCTCACCGAGGTCGACGCGCGCGACCCGGCGAACATGCGCGTCGTGCGCACGCTGCGCGCCGACGGCGCGTTCGTCGACGCCCGCCAGAAGGACGCCGTCGCCCGTGTGGTGCTGTCGGCCGCGCCCACGGTGCGCCCCGTCGGACCGGTCAAGATGCCCGCCTACCGCCTCGCCTACGGCAGCCGCAAGGGCGGGCACGCCCACTCGCTCGTCTCCTGCGCGGGCGTGCTGCACCCGGCTGCGTACGACGGCACCGGCCTGCTCACCGTCTTGACCATCGACCTGGACCGCGGCCTGCCCCCGATCGACAGCGACGCGGTCATGACCAGCGGCGAGGTCGTCTACGGCTCGGCCACGAGCCTCTACGTGGCCACCGCTGCCGGCCCCGGCGCCACCGACGTCCACAAATTCGACACCTCCGACCCCGCGCGCACGGACTACCGCGCCAGCGGCCAGCTGCCGGGCGAGCTGCTCAACCAGTACTCGCTGTCCGAGCTCGACGGCCGCCTGCGGGCCGCCACTACCAGGGAGGACGGCAGCGAGAGCCGGGTCACCGTGCTCGAGGACCAGAACGGCAAGCTCGTGCCCGTGGGCAGCGTCGGCGGCCTCGGCCAGGGGCAGCGGATCTACGCCGTGCGCTTCATCGGCACGACCGGCTACGTGGTGACCTTCCGGCAGATCGATCCTCTGTACACCATCGATCTGAGCGTCCCGACCGCGCCCAGGGTTGTCGGTCAACTCGAGCTCGAGGGTTACTCCGCCTACCTGCACCCGGTGGGCGACGGGCTGCTGCTCGGCATCGGCCAGGACGCAAGCCCGCAGGGCCGCCCGCTCGGCACCCAGCTCTCGCTCTTCGACGTGTCCGACCCGGCCCACCCGACGCTGCTGCAGCACACCCAGCTCGGGGTCGACTCCACGTCCGACGTCGAGAACGACCCGCACGCGTTCCTGTGGTGGGGCCCGAGCAACCTCGCGGTGATCCCCGTGCGTGAGCAGTCGTTCACCGGCGCGCTGGGCTTCACGGTCACGCGCGACGGCATCGCCGATGCCGGCCGGGTCAGCCACGACGTGGAGGGCAGCCAGGCCGACATCCTGCGCACGGCGGTGCTGGGCGATCGCCTGCTCACGGTCTCGAGCGCCGGGGTCGGGGTCAGCGCGCTCGACGGCCTCGCGCCGCAGGGGTTCCTGGCCTTTCCGCAGAGCACCACGCCACGGCCGCCGGAGCCCGTTCCCGTGCCGCGCCCGGTGCCGGTGAAGTAGCCGCGCCCGCTGCCGGCGATGGAGCGCTGTGGTACGAACCCGCGCGTGCGCTGGCGACCGGACCGCCGCTGGGCGACCGCGATGGCGGTCACGCCGGTGCTCGCCTTCCAGTGGGTCGGCGACCTCACGCCGGGCTCGAAGTACGGCGTGCCCGGGCGCGGCGGCCGCTCCCAGCTCGCCGCCGCCCGCCCGCTGCTGACCGCCGCCGACCTGACCGAGGCCAACCTCGAGGGGACCTACTCCCACGGCGGCCGGTCGAAGTGCGGGGGCGGCGGGGGCGGCGACTGCTTCGCCTTCCAGGCGCCGCCGGGCAACGCGCCGGCGCTGCGCTGGGCCGGCATCGACGCGGTCAACGTGGCCAACAACCACGCCTTCGACTTCGGCGCGGCCGGCCAGGCCCAGACGCTGGCGGCGCTGCGCGGCGCCCAGGTCCAGTGGACCGGGCGCCCCGGCCAGGTCACGGTCCTGGAGGTCAACGGGGTCAAGGTGGCGCTGCTGGGCTTCGCGCCCTACCCGTGGGCCTCGTCGCTGCTGGACATCGGCAAGGCGCGCAAGCTGATCGCCGGGGCGGCGCAGCGCGCCGGCATCGTCATCGTCGCGATCCACGCCGGTGCCGAGGGCGCGGACAAGGACCACGTGCCCCACGGCCACGAGCACGCCTTCGGCGAGGACCGCGGCAACGCCCGCGCCTTCGCCCACGCCGCCATCGACGCCGGCGCCGACCTCGTCGTCGGGTCAGGGCCGCACGTCATCCGCGGCGTCGAGCGCTACCGCGGGCGCCTGATCGCGTACTCGCTGGGCAACTTCGCCGGCTGGCACAACTTCGGCATGGGCGGGCGGCTGTCGCTGAGCGGGATCCTGCGCGTGCAGCTCGCGGCCGACGGCACCCCGGCCGGAGGCACGTGGATCAGCATGAAGCTGACCGGCCCCGGGATCCCGGTGCGCGACCCGAGCAACGCGTCAGCGCACCTGGCCGCGCGGCTCAGCGCGCAGGACTTCGGGGCGCAGGCCGGGCTGGACTCGTCGGGGGCGCTGAGGCCGTAGGGGCGCTGAGCCTTAGGGGGCTTTGGGCTTTGGGCTTTGGGCTTTGGGCGTCGGGCGTCGGGCGTCGGGCAGGACGCGTCGGGCGCGCTGACGGCTATGGGCTTTGGGTTGGGGAAGACCCGCCCAACGCCCAACGCCCAACGCCCAACGCCCAACGTCAAACGCCTAAACCCCGACGCCCGACGCCCAACGCCCCTACGGACACTCCCCGGCCGAATTCGCCGGCTCGTTGACGACCTGCCCGCTGGCGGTCACGCACGACTGCGCCGGCGCCGACGTCACGTTGACCTTGAAGGTTCCGCCGGCGTCGGCGTGGCGCACCTTCGCGTTGCCGTTCAGGCCCGCGGCAACGGCGTAGTCGAGCGTGTAGGAGCCGGAACGCACGGCGGTCACTCCCCACCTGAAGGTCTTGGTCGCGTGCGCCGGGAGCTTGCCCAGCGCCCAGGTGTCGACGTAGGCGGTGGTGCCGCCCAGGGGCGGCTTGTCGACGATCCAGATCGGGCGGGTCGGGTCGGCGAGACCGGGCTGCTGGCTCTGGTACGAGAACGTGCGCTTGCCGTTGCGGCCCACCGTGACCGCCAGGTTCGGCACCGTGCTGGTGCCGTCGTTGCGCACCACGATGCTCATGGTCGCGTGCTCGGAGAGCTGCTGCTGGGGCGGGAAGGACGCCTTGACCACCTTGACGTCGTACGTCCCCTTGGGCTCGTGCGCGTCTTGGCGGTCGTTGCCGCCGCAGCCCGCGGCCACCGCGAACGCTGCGGCGCCAACCCCGAGGCATGCGAGACGGGCTCCCCTCACAGCGGGGCGGAACGTATCACGAGCGTCCGCGCCCAAACGCCGATTGACCAGATGTTGGCGAGGGATTAAGCCCCGCGCTGCGCGGGCGGTTCCGGTTTGGCAAGTTCGTCATCGGTCGCATAGGCTGTGGCGCGCTCCGGTGGGCGAACCGGGGCATATCAGCAAGGGAGGAAGGTGATGGTCAGAAGCATCGCCGACCGGGCGTTCTTGCCCACCAAGAACCTCCTTGAAGAGGTCGGCGACATGATGATCCTGACGGGGAAGACCGTCGTGTCGGCCCTGCGCCCGCCGTACCCGTACGGCGGCGAGTTCGTCTCCCAGTTCCTGTTCGCCCTCAAGCTGTGCTGGTTCCCGCTGCTGATCTCCACCGTGGCCTTCGGCTACGGGGCACCCGGCCTCCAGGCCGCCAACTTCCTCGTGCTCTTCGGCGCCCTGGACCGCCTCGGCGGCTTCTTCGTCCTCGCCTCGATCCGCGAATTCGCCCCGTTCGTGGACGCCATCGTGCTCGCCGGCGTCGCCGGCACGGCCATCACCGCCGACCTCGGCGCGCGCAAGATCCGCGAGGAGCTCGACGCCCTGCAGGTGCTCGGCGTCGACCCGGTCAAGAACCTCGTCGTCCCGCGGTTCCTGGCCCTGATGCTGGTCACCGGCCTGTTCGACGTCTACGCGCTGCTGTTCGGCATCTTCGGCGGCATCATCGCCACGCTGGTCAACGGCGCGCCGCTCGGCCCGTTCTGGGCCACCTTCTTCACCAACGCCTCGACGACGGACCTCTGGGGGTCGGTCCTCAAGTGCACCTTGTTCGGCGCGATCATCGCGATCGTCTGCTGTTACAAGGGGATGACCGCCTCGGGCGGCGCCGAAGGGGTGGGCCGCGCCGTCAACCAAGCGGTGGTGATCGCCTTCCTCGGGGTGTTCGCCTTCAACTACGTCTTCACCCAGACCCTGCTCGCGACCCATCCCGAGATCACGGTGATCCGCTAGATGGGCGGCGGGTGGCTCGCAGTCCCGCGGGACTGGATCGCCTCCTTCGGGGAGATCGCGAAGTTCTGCGGGAAGATCCTGGGCCTCGTCTACTCCGGTCGCGTCTTCCGGTTCTTCGGGGAGGCGCTTCGCCAGGCCGGAATCCTGATCCTCAGCTCGACCCTCGTCATCTGGGGGCTCGTGTTCATCATCGGCCTGCAGTGCGGGATCGAGGGCGCGTACTTCAACCGCTCGGTGGGCGCGCCCGCGTACGCCGGCGTGTTCAGCGCCTGGTGCGACCTGCGCGAGCTCGTGCCCTACGCCTTCGGCTACATGATGGCGGCCAAGGTGGGCACCGGCATCGTGGCCGAGCTGGGCTCGATGCGCATCTCGGACGAGATCGACGCGCTCGAGGTCATGGGGATCGACTCGATGCGGTTCCTCTGCGCGACCAAGCTGCTGGCCGCGTGGATGGTGCTGCCGTTCATGTACATCGCCGCCGTGGGAGCCGGGTTCTTCGCGAGCTATCTAGCTGTGGTCCAGCAGATAGGCGAGGTGTCATCCGGCGGGTTCTTCCTGATCTTCTGGATGTTCCAGAACCCACCCGATCTGCTCTACAGCGTCCTCAAGGGCATGTTCATGGCCACGGCCATCGTGCTCGTGGGGTGCTACTACGGCTACAACGCCTCGGGCGGGCCCGTAGGGGTGGGAACGGCCACGGCGAAATCGATGGTGCTCAACATCGTGCTCGTGCACCTCATTGGCATGCTGGGGACCCAGTTGTTCTGGGGGGCCAATCCACGAGCACCGATCGGAGGCTGAAGCAACCCATGGCAGAGGACAGCAGGGACGACCAGGAGACGCACGTCTCGGGCACCCCGCAGCCCGACAACCCGCTGCAGGCGCAGGGCGCCGGCGAGGCGACGGACGACCACAAGCGCGGCAGCTGGCTCGAGGAGGCCGAGGACCAGCCCACGCGCGTAACCAACGAGCCGCCGCCACCTCCGCCGCAGCAGCAGCACCCGCAGCAGCGCGGCGCGCAGGAGGACGACGAGTACCAGTGGCACACCGGCGTCAAGCGCGACACCGGCCGCCCGGACGCGATCGAGTTCATCGACGTCCACAAGGCGTTCGGCCGCAACCGCATCCTGCGCGGGCTGAACATGGGCATCCCCGAGGGCATGATCTCGATGATCCTCGGGCCCTCGGGCACCGGGAAGTCCGTGTGCATCAAGCACATGGTCGGTCTGCTCTACCCGGACGAGGGCGACGTGCTCGTGCACGGCGAGTCGGTGCCGAACATGGCCGACGACGAGCTCTTCGAGATGCGCAAGAAGTTCGGCGTGCTGTTCCAGGACGGCGCGCTGTTCGGGTCGATGAACCTGGTCGACAACACCGCCTTCCCGCTCCGCCAGCACACGGACAAGAGCGAGGAGGAGATCCTCGAGATCGTCAACCGGCGCCTGCGCGAGGTCGGCCTCGCCGACGCCGAGGACAAGATGCCCAACGAGCTCTCTGGCGGGATGCGCAAGCGGGCAGGGTTCGCGCGCGCGCTCGTGCTCGACCCCGACATCGTGCTCTTCGACGAGCCCGATTCGGGCCTCGACCCGGTCCGCACCGCGCTCCTGTGCGAGCTCATCCAGGAGGTGCACGAAGAGAACGGAGGCGCCTACGTCGTGATCACGCACGACATCGCGTCCGCTCGCCGCGTCGCCGAGCACATCTCGGTCCTGTGGAAGGGCCGGATCGTGGAGTCCGGGCCCGCGGAGGAGCTGTTCAACTCCGACAACCCCTTCGTCCGCCAGTTCCTGTCCGGCGAGTCACAGGGGCCCCTCGGAATGGAATAGCGTCGAGTGGCCCCGGCGGAGCCCATTCCGCCACCTACCCCATTCCCGTACCCCACCCCAGTGCCCCTCACCCCGTCGACCTTTTCGTACACCGCCACTAACGACCGCAGCGCCCCGGAGCCGCCCGCATGACGGTGGCCCGCGGCGCCGCGCTTGCGGCGCTGGTCATCGCCGTCGTCGTCGTCGCCGTCCTGCTGCTCTCCGACGACGGCGGCGAGGAGTACAAGGTCACGCTCATCAACGCCGGCCAGCTGGTCAACGGCGACGACGTGCAGATCGGTGGGCGCCGGATCGGGTCGATCGAGGACATCTCGCTCACCGACAACAACCAGGCGCAGCTGAAGATCAAGGTCGACGCGGACTTCGCGCCGCTGCACCGGGGCACCACCGCCCTCGTGCGCGCGACGTCGCTGTCGGGCATCGCGAACCGCTACCTGGCGCTGACCCCGGGCCCGAACAACGCCCCGGACCTGCCCTCGGGCTACAACCTCCCGGTCACCAGCACGACGAGCATCGTCGACCTCGACCAGCTCTTCAACACCTTCAACGCGCAGACGCGCGCGGGCCTGCAGAACGTGATCCAGGGCTCGGCGGCCTACTACGCCGGCAAGGGCCCGCAGGCCAACGAGGCGGCGAAGTTCTTCAACCCCGCGCTGTCCTCCACCAGCGCGCTGATCAACGAGGTCCTCTCCGACCAGCGCACGTTCACGAGCTTCGTCGTCGACGCGTCCAACCTCGTCTCCACGGTGGCCGAGCGCCGCGGCGACCTCGCCGCCCTGGTCGGCAACGCGAACGCGACCGCCGCGGCCATCGCCGCCCAGAACCAGGCCCTGGCCCAGACGCTCGGCCTGCTGCCGGGCACGCTGCGCAAGGCGAACACCACCTTCGTGAACCTGCGCTCGACGCTCGACGACCTGGACCAGCTCACCGCGGCCTCCAAGCCCGTCGCCCCGAAGCTGGCGCCGTTCTTCCGGACCCTGCGCCCGCTGCTGCGCGAGGCCCGCCCGACGGTCAACGACCTCAGCGCGCTGATCCGCACCGCCGGCCCCGACAACGACCTCATCGACCTGCTGCACAAGACGCCGGCCCTCGCCCAGCAGTTCGGCGTGAGCTCGAAGCTGACGATCACCGCGCTGCGGAAGTCCCAGCCGGTGGTGACCTTCATCCGCCCGTTCGCCCCCGAGCTCATCGGGTGGATCCGCGACTTCGGCCAGGGCGCCTCGAACTACGACGCCAACGGTCACTACGCGCGCATCCAGCCGATCTTCAACGCGTTCTCGTTCACCTCGAACCCGGCCGGCGGCGTGCTCACGCCGCTGCCGCCGAGCGGCCGGTCCAACTTCAACCAGAGCGACCTGCTCAAACGCTGCCCGGGCGCCGCGAGCCAGCCGCCCGAGGACAAGTCGGCGCCGTTCCTGGACGACGGCCGCCTGGTCGGCGACTGCAACCCCGCACAGGTGCCGCCCGGCCCATGAGGCGCGTCGCGGCCATCACCCTCGTCCTCGCCGCCGCCGCGGGCCTGACCATCTTCGGCACCGCCGCCGGCGACTCCAGCGGCTACCAGGTGCGCGCGATCTTCGACGACGCCAACTACATCATCTCGGGCGAGGACGTGAAGATCGCGGGCGTGAAGGTCGGCAGCGTGGACTCGCTCGACGTCACCAAGGACAAGAAGGCCGCGATCGTCCTGAACATCACCAGCGGCGGCTTCCAGGACTTCCGCACCGACGCCCACTGCACGATCCGGCCCCAGTCGCTGATCGGCGAGAACTTCGTCGAGTGCTCGCCCACCGCACCGCACGCGCCCGGCGCGCAGCTGCCGCCGAAGCTGCCCGTGATCAAGAGCGGGCCGGGCAAGGGCCAGCACTACCTCCCGGTCAACAACACGTCCAGCCCGGTCGGCATCGACCAGATCAACGCGATCCTGCGCGCGCCCGAGCAGCAGCGCCTGGCGCTGATCATCGACGAGCTCGGGACCGGCTTGGCCGGCAACGGCAAGGCGCTCTCGGAGACCATCCACCGCGCCAACCCGGCGCTGCAGGAGACCGACAAGGTCCTGAACATCCTCGCCAACCAGAACAAGGTGCTCGCCGACCTCGCGGTCAACTCCGACACCGTCCTCGCCCCGCTGGCGGCCCAGCGCCAGCACGTCGCCGACTTCATCGTCAAGGCCAACACGGTCAACCAGGCGACCGCCGAGCGCAGCGCCGCGCTGCGGGCCAACCTCCAGCTCCTGCCCCCGTTCCTCACACAGCTGCGCCCGACCCTGGCGCGCGTCAACGGGCTGTCCGACGAGATGGTGCCGCTGCTGCGCGACCTGCACGCGCAGGCCCCGGCGATCAACTCGCTCATCGAGCAGCTCGGCCCGTTCTCGGAGGCCTCGCGGCCGGCCATCCGCAGCCTCGGCGGCGCGTCCGAGGCCGGCATCCCGGCGACCAAGGCGTTCAACCCGATCGTCAACCAGCTCGACCAGTTCACGCGCGCGGCCAAGCCGGTCGCCGACAACCTGAGCGCGATCCTCAAGTCGCTGCGCGACACCGGCGGCGTGGAGCGACTGATGGACTTCATCTTCTTCTCGGTCTCCGCCGTCAACGGGTTCGACTCGATCAGCCACTACCTGCGCGCGGGCCTGATCGTCAACCTCTGCTCGTCCTACGCGGTGGCCCCGGTCACCGGCTGCTCGGCCAACTTCCCGGACTCGAGCTCGGACGGCTCCAGCGCGTCGGCCGCCTCGGCGCACCCGAGCGCCACGGCCAAGGAGCAGGCGGTCGCCGCCGCCGGCAGCGACCCCGTGCTGCAGCGCACCGCCAAGGTGCTGGCCGGCGAGAAGCCCGACCAGGTCTACGCCGACGAGGCCCAGGCCAAGGTGCAGGCCGCGCAGCTGCGCAAGGAGCGGGCCCGCAAGACGGCCGCGCTGAAGCGGGTCAAGGCGGTCACGGCGCGCGCGGCCCGGGCCAAGGCCACCGAGCGCCGCGCGATCCTGCGCGCCCGCCAGCTCTGCCACCGGCTCGACACCCAGCGCACCAAGGATCGCTGCGCGCGCGCCCGCAGGCACGCACGCGCGTTGTCCAAGGCCCGGGCCAAGGCCGAGCGCGACCAGGCCACGGTCACCCAGGACGCTCCCATCCAGCTGCCCGACGTGCAGCTGCCCGGCGGCCTGGGCGCGGCCGACCCGCTGCCGCCCCCGCCGGCCGCCCCGCAGTCTCCCGCCGACTCGCCCGTCAACCCGCCCACGCAGGCCCCGGCCGCCGACGCCTCCGACGACGCGTCCGCCGCGCAGCAGCAGCCCGCCCAGGGCGGCGGCTCCGACCAGACCTCCACGACCCAGAGCGACCCCAAGCAGGGGCTGTTCGACTACCTCCTGGGGAATTAGCTCGATGCGCCGCCGCGGAGCCAGCTCGATCGCCGCCAACCCCGTCCTCATCGGGGCCGCGACCACGCTGGTCGTGATCGTCGCCGTCTTCCTGGCCTACAACGCCAACAACGGCCTGCCCTTCGTGCCGACGTATCAGCTCACGGCCGACGTGCCGAACGCCGCCAACCTGGTGCGCGGCAACGACGTGCGCATGGGCGGCGCCCGCGTCGGCGTGGTCGACACGATCACGCCGCAGGCGCACAAGGACGGCACCGTCACCGCGCAGCTCAAGCTCAAGCTGCAGACCTCGATCAAGCCACTGCCGAAGAACTCGACGGTGCTGATCCGCCCGCGCTCGGCCCTGGGCCTCAAGTACGTCGAGATCACGAAGGGCAACCTGCCGGTCAACGGCAGCGAGAACGCCACGAACAACGGCTTCGCCGATGGCGCGACCATCCCCTTGAGGAACGCCACGCCGTCCCCGGTCGAGATCGACGAGGTCTTCAACACCTTCGACAAGCCCACGCGCGTGGCCAGCTCGACGAACCTGACCGAGTTCGGCAACGCGCTGGCGGGCCGGGGCCAGGACCTCAACGACGCCATCCAGTTCGCTCCCGTCCTGCTCGCCAGCCTGATCCCGGTGGCCCAGAACCTGTCGAATCCGGCCACCCGCCTGAACAACCTGTTCCCGGCGCTCGAGCGCGCGGCCTCGATCACCGCGCCGGTCGCCCAGTCCCAGGCCGACCTCTTCGTGAACCTCGACACGACCTTCTCGGCGCTGGCCGACGTGGCCCGGCCGTTCATCCAGGACTCGATCTCCAACGGCCCGCCGGCGCTGAGCACGGCCATCCGCACGTTCCCGTTCCAGCGCGTGTTCCTGGCCAACACCACGCAGCTCGTGCGCGACCTGCGCCCGGGCGTCAAGGCGCTGAGCACCGCGGCGCCCGCGATCTCCGAGGCCTTCACCGTCGGCACGCCGGCGCTGCTGCGCTCGGTCGCGCTGAACGCGCGCCTGACGGAGACCTTCAAGACCATTGAGGCGTTCTCCAACGACCCGCGTGTGCCGCTCGGCCTCGGCGATCTGACCTCGACCGTGCAGCTACTCAACCCGGCGCTGAAGTCGCTCGCCCCCGTCCAGCTCACCTGCAACTACATCACGCTGTTCTTCCGCAACGTCGCGTCGCTGCTCAGCGAGGGCGACAGCAACGGAACCTGGCAGCGGTTCATCGTGATCGTCACCCCGCAGGGGCCGAACAGCGAGGGCGGCCCGAGCTCGGCCCCGGCCGACGGCCCGACGACCGACAACCACCTCCACACCAACCCGTACCCGAACGTGGGCGCGCCGGGTCAGCCGAACGAGTGCGAGGCCGCCAACGAGAAGTACCTGGCCGGCCAGAACGTGATCGGCAACGTGCCCGGCAACCAGGGCACGAACCACGATCAGACGAAGAGGGACCTGAACCAGTAGCCATGGCCCGCGACGACGTCAAGCGCGTTCCCCGCAAGGACCGGACCGGTGCCAACCCGTTCACGGTCGGCGCGCTGGTGCTGATCGCGGCCGTGCTCATCACCTACTTCGGGTTCTCGAAGCACATCCCGTTCACGCACGGCTTCCGGCTCAACGCCGTGTTCGAGTCGGCCAACTCCATCCGCACCAACTCGCCGGTGCGCATCGCCGGCGTCAACGTCGGCAAGGTCACCAACGTCGAGCGCTACAAGGACACGAACGCGGCGGAGGTCCAGATGCAGATCTCCGACAGCGGGCTCCCGATCCACCGCGACGCCACGCTGAAGATCCGCCCGCGCATCTTCCTCGAGGGCAACTTCTTCGTCGACGTCTCGCCCGGCACCCCGGGCGCGCCCGAGCTCGAGGACAACGACGCGCCGATCCCGATGACGCAGACGGCGACGCCGGTCCAGCTCGACGAGGTGCTGACCTCGCTGCAGTCCAACGCACGCGACGACCTGCAGACCGTCCTTCAGAGCTACGGCAACGCGCTGCAGCTCAAGCCCACGCCCCAGCTCGACGCGACCCAGGACCCCTCCGTCCAGGGCCTCACCGCGGCGGAAGCGCTGAACAAGAACTTCAACTACGCCGCCGCCGCCTTCCAGGGCGTCGCCGAGGTCAACCAGGCGCTGCTCGGCACCGAGCCGCAGGACCTCTCCAAGCTCATCGTCGGCCTGCAGCGCACGACTGAGGGCCTCGGGCGCAACGAGGAGCAGCTCAAGGACCTCATCACCAACTTCAACCGGACCGTGGCGGCGTTCGCGTCGCGCTCGGGCGACCTCGAGGCGACCATCCGGCTGCTGCCCCCGACGCTGCAGGCGGCCAACACCGCCTTCGACGCGCTCAACCGGGCCTTCCCGCCCACGCGCGCCTTCGCGCTCGAGCTCATCCCCGGCGTCGAGCAGACGCCGGCCACCATCGACGCCGCCTACCCGTGGATCGCGCAGGTCCAGAAGCTCGTCTCGCCCAGCGAGCTCGGCGGCCTCGTCAACGCGCTCCGCCCGACCACCGCCGACCTCGCCAACGTCGCCAACGCCACGCTCCAGCTCCTACCCAAGGTCGACCTCGTCGATCGCTGCGTCACCGACGTGGTCCTTCCCACGGGCGACGTGAAGATCGCCGACGGGCCCTTCACCACCGGGCTGGAGAACTACAAGCAGTTCTGGGAGTCACTCGTCGGGCTGACCGGCGAGGGCCAGAACTTCGACGGCAACGGGCAGTACGTGCGCTTCCAGGCCGGCGGCGGCGCGACCACGATCTCGACCGGCAACTCGACGCTCAGCGGCGACCCGCTGTTCGGCAACGCGATCGCCACGCCGCTGGGCACCCGGCCCGCGTACACCGGGCAGCGCCCGCCGTACAAGCCCGACGCGCCGTGCTACCAGCAGACGCCGCCGGACCTCAACGGCCCGGCCGCCGCGGTGGGGCCGCCCGACCAAACCGTCGGCACCGGGCCCAGCAACCCGCTCGCTCCGACCGTGCCGCTCCCGACCGTGACCGTGCCCGGCACCCCCGTCACCCTCGACAAGCGGGCCAAGCAGAAGAAGTCCCTCGCCGGCAAGATCGCCGACGGCCTCAACCCGTTCTCGAGCAGCAAGCAGCACAAGCGGGCGTACACGCCGACCGGCAGCGCCAACAAGCCGACGATCGAGGCCCAGGACACGTCGGCGAGCAAGGGCGCCAAGGGCACCAAGACCACGGCCGACGCCGGCAACCCGGTCAAGGACACGACCCCATGAACGCGATCCGCAAGCGGGCACGCGAGTTCACCGCGGTCATCGTGCTCATCCTCATCGCGCTGCTCGTGGGCGGCTACATCCTGTCCCAGCAGCGCTTCAACCTGCCCGGCTGGGTCCCGATCCTGGGCAAGAACTTCTTCACCCTGAAGGCGGAGTTCTCCACCGCGCAGGCCGTCACCCCGGGCCAGGGCCAGACCGTCGACATCGCCGGCGTCGCGGTGGGCGAGATCCAGAACGTGCAGCTCAAGAACGGGCGCGCGCTGGTGACCATGAACATCCGCGAGAAGTACGACACGATCTACCCCGACGCGACCATGCTCCTGCGGCCCAAGACCGGCCTGAAGGACATGGTCGTCTCGATGGACCCGGGCAACTCGTCCTCGGGCAAGAAGCTCAAGAGCGGGGCGACGATCCCGGTCAACCAGACGCTGCCCGACGTCAACATCGACGAGATCCTCGCGGCGCTGGACACCGACACCCGCGCCTACCTGCGGCTGCTGCTCGGCGGCGCCGGGCAGGGCCTGCGCGACAACACCGCCGACCTCTCGAGCACGCTGCGGCGCTTCGCGCCTACGAGCCGCGACCTGGCCAAGATCACCAGCCAGCTCAAGGAACGGCGGGTCAACATCCGCCGCACCGTCCACAACTTCCAGCTGCTGGCCAACGCGCTGGGCGACAAGGACGCGCAGCTCACCCAGCTCGTCGACTCCACCGACGCGGTCTTCCGCGCCTTCGCCTCCGAGGACCAGAACATCCAGGCGACGCTCGCGCAGCTGCCGCCGACGCTGACCGACACCCAGGTCACGCTCCGCAAGCTCACCACGCTCGGCAATACGCTCGGCCCGACCCTGCAGGCGCTGCGCCCCGGCGCCCGCGCGCTCGGCCCGTCGCTGGCCGCCACGCGCCCGGCCCTGCGCGAGGAAACGCCGATCATCCGCGACCAGATCCGGCCCTTCACGGTCGCCGCCCTGCCCACCGTCCAGGCGCTACAGCCGGCGGCGAACGACCTGGCGGCGCTTACCCCCGACCTGAGCACCTCGTTCGACGTCCTCAACTACGCGCTCAACGAGCTGGCCTACAACCCGCCCGGCGCGACCGAGGGCTACCTGTTCTGGCTCTCCTGGCTCAACCAGCTCGGGCCCACCATCTTCGCGACCCAGGACGCCCACGGCCCGATCCGCCGCGGCCAGTTCCTGATCTCGTGCACCTCGGCCGGTGTGCTGGCCCAGGTCGCCAAGGTCAACCCGCTGCTGAAGACCATCCTCGACCTGCTCAACCCGGTGCAGCAGGCGCAGGTCTGCCCGGGCCAGGCAGGCGCCGG
>Ga0207708_10000478_pt1 | contig 30880 bp, 24 predicted proteins | sample KBSK5101metaG_FD_184340 | JGI IMG/M metagenome (GOLD analysis project Ga0207708, IMG submission 184340) | Corn, switchgrass and miscanthus rhizosphere microbial communities from Kellogg Biological Station, Michigan, USA - KBS K5-10-1 metaG... | ecosystem: Host-associated > Plants > Roots >... | reverse complement strand
GCGCTCGCGCTCGATGATCGCGGCGAGGATGTCGGGCGTCAGCGGCTCGACGTAGGTGCGGTCGGCCAGCTCGGGGTCGGTCATGATCGTCGCCGGGTTGCTGTTGACGAGGATCACTTCGAGCCCCTCCGAGCGCAGCGCCTTGCACGCCTGGCTGCCGGAGTAGTCGAACTCGCACGCCTGGCCGATGACGATCGGACCGGAGCCGATGATGAGGACGCGTTTCAGGTCTGTGCGCTTCGGCATGATGTAGGGGCTGGTGGCTGGGGGCTGGGGGCTGGCTGTTGCCCGATTGGCGGCGTTGCCACTTCCAGCCCCTGGTTCCTAGCCTCTAGCCCCGGCTCTCTTCAATCAGCTTCAGAAAATCATCGAACAGGTAGTCGGCGTCGTGCGGCCCCGGCGATGCCTCGGGATGATACTGCACGCAGAAGACCGGCTGCGTTTTGTGGCGCAGGCCCTCCACGGTGCCGTCGTACAGATTGAGGTGCGTGACCTCCACATCCGGCGGCAGCGATGCGGGATCGACGGCGAAGCCGTGGTTCTGCGACGTGATCTCGATCTTGCCGGTCGCGAGCTTCTTCACCGGGTGGTTCGCGCCGCGGTGGCCGAACTTCAGCTTGAACGTGCTGCCGCCCATGGCCAGGCCGAGAATCTGGTGGCCGAGACAGATGCCGAAGGTCGGCACGCCGGAGGCGACGAGCGTTTTCGCGTTGTCGATGGCGTAGGTGAGCGGCGCCGGGTCGCCCGGGCCGTTGCTCAGGAAGATGCCGTCAGGATTGGTGGCCAGGAGCTCTGACGCGGGCGCCGTCGCCGGATAGACCCTGACGTCGCAGCCGTGCGCGCTGAGGCGGCGCAGGATGTTCCACTTCATGCCGAAGTCGTAGGCGGCGATCTTCAAGCGCCGCTTCGGCAGCCGCTCGGGCGCGACGCCGAATTCGCCCGGATCCTCCTGCGGCCAGTCGAACGCCGCGGCGGAGGTCACGCCGCGAACCAGATCCGAGCCTTCCATCTGCGGAATTGAGCGCGCCCGCTCGACCAGCGCCGCCGCGTCGAGCGCGTCGCCGGTGGCGATCACCCCGCGCATCACGCCGCCCGAGCGCAGCTGCCGGGTCAACGCGCGCGTGTCGATGTCGGAGACGGCGACGATGCGGTTGGCCACCAGGTAGTCGCGCAGCGTCGCTTCCGATCGCCAGTTGCTGGCCACCGGCGACTCGTCGCGGATGATGAAGCCGGCGACCTGCGGCGCGCGCGACTCCACGTCGGCCGGCGTCACGCCGTAGTTGCCGATCTCGGGACAGGTCATCGTCACGATCTGCCCGGCGTACGACGGATCGGTGAGGACTTCCTGGTATCCGGTCATGCTGGTGTTGAACACCACCTCGCCGCGCGCTTCGCCTTCGGCGCCGGCCGACGCGCCGCGGTACAGCGTGCCGTCTTCGAGTGCAAGGATTGCTTCCATGTCCCTCTGCGCTGTCGATGTCAGTTACGAGATGCTGGCGCGCTCTTCACAACGATGTCGGGTCGGGCTCGAGCCGGACTGACCACGGTCCGCCTGAAGGCGGACACGACGTGGTGGAAGCAACCAGCACCTATCGTTCCAGTGCGGCGGTGATGCGATTGGCCTGGCTCGCGACGACGCGGACGGCCGACGACCAGATTCGGTAGCCCTCGTGCTCGATGCGAATCGCATGCGAGCCGGCGGCGACCCCGCGCAGCGTCATCGGCGTCGTGCCGACGGCCTTGCCGTCCATGAACACGCTCGCGCCCGGCGGACGCGAGTCGACCACCAGATCGCCGGCAAAGCGGCCGCTCGAGCCGGTTTCGGCGGGCCTGGCCGCCGGCGTGCCGCGGCTGACGCCGGCGCTCTCGCGGTCGAGCGCGATCGTGACCGACTGCGACGGCTGCGCTGCGGTGAGGACGACGCGGCGGTCTTCGGTGTTGTAGCCGTCGCGCATGACGCGGACGCGATGGCCGCCGCGCGCGAGGTTGCGCACGGCAAAGGGGGTGACGCCGTACTCGCGCTCGTCGACGAACACGCGCGCGCCGGCCGGTGACGTGCGGACGAGAATGCGGCCGTCGGCGGGCGCGGGCGGCGCGACCGGCGCCGCGGGACGTGGCGCCGCGGCGCGCGGCGCAGCTGACGCGGACGCGGGAGCCGGCTGCGGCGCTGCCGCTGGCGGCGCTGTAACAGGACGCACAGCGGCGGGCGGAGCTGTGGCCGGCGGCGCGGCTGACGGCGGCAGCGCGGATGGCGCCGGGCGTGCATCGGTAGCGGACCCGGACGCCGGCTCGGCGGGAGCGGGCGACGGTCGCGAAGCGTCCGGCACGGCGCTCTCGGTGAACTCGCGACCTGGCGGCGGTGTCGCGTCGGCAGTCGTGGAGGCGACGGGCGGGGCGACGTGCTGACGCAAGCCGACGCCGTAACCGGCGCCAAATCCCAGCATCAGGCCAATCGCGAGCGCAAGCAGGACCGGCACGCGGTTCGAGCGCGGCGTTTCGCGGGTGACCGTCGGGTCCGGCAGCACCGGCCGAACGACAATCGGCGCGGGCTCTTGCGCGTGCGCCGCGGCCGCAGCGGGCTGATCGTGGCGGACGTAATCGAGGTACCGGCTCGCCGGCGTTGCATCCGGCGCGGCCGTCGCGCGTTCGGCGACAGGCGGCACAATCGCCGGCGCGCTTTCGACCTCGCGATAGCGATCCTGCTCCGCGCGGGCGATCTCCGCCAGCGGCAGCTCCATCTCGCGCGGACGCTCGGCGGGCGGCGGCTGGCTCGCGATTTTCTGCGGCGGTTCGAACGACACCGGCGGCCGGTGACTTTCCTGCGGCGCCGCATGCGCGGCCGGCTGCGCGGCCTGCGGAAACATCGCCGAGCCTTCCGCGAAGTCCTCTTCGATCTGCCGCAGCACCGCCGGTTGATCCCTCACTTCGGCACCCGGGAAGGCGCTGCGCAGCGCGTCGGCGAACTCGAGCGCGCTCTCGAAGCGATCGGCGGGATCGTCCGCCAGCGCGCGCGAGAAGAGCGCCTTCAACGCGTTCAGATCACCGCCGGCAATCGCGGTCAATCCCTCGGCGACCTGGCTGCCCGTGCCGGCGATGCGCTTCGCCCACAGCAGTTCGTGCGCGAGCGCCGCCAGGCTGAACACGTCCGACCGCCGATCCCACTCGCCGGCGGCAATCCGCTCCGGCGGCGTATACGGGCGGCGAACCGGCGCGCCGATGCCGATCCGCTCCAGCGCGTGCGCGATGCCGAGGCCGGTGAGGCGTGTTTCGTCGGACGAGAGCAGCACATCGCGCGGATGGAGCGCGCCGTGCCGCACCTGCGCCGCGTTGGCGAAGTCGAGCGCGCCCGCCAGCTGCGCCGCCACGCGCAGCGCGTCGTTCGGGGGCGCGGCGCCGTACTCGCGAATGACGAGGTCGAGTGGATCGGCGGTGACGAACTCCTGGACGAGGTAGGGCGATGCGCCATGCACGCCGGCCGCGAGCGGCGCGGCAATGCCCGGGTGCGCGAGATGCGCGCCGACCAGCTTCTGCAGCTCGGCCACGAACTGCTGCACCCGGTCCGGCGACATGTCGATGGTGAACTGCTTGACGGCCACCGGTCGATCCGACACCGGGTCGTGCGCGCGGAAAACGGGGCCGAGCGTGCCGGCGCCGATCTTCTGCAGAACACGAAAGCGCCCGAACGCGTCAGGTGGTGCGGCGCCAGCAGGGTCGGTTTGCAGCGACGACTCCTCCAGAGGAAGGCGTTCATGGTAACACGGAAAATCGGCGCAACCGCGCGGCGCGAATCGGCGTCTTAGTGCTGTCGGATCAATCGAATAGCGCGGGCGCGCGTGCTTGACAGTGCGCGCGGCGCTCTGCGACAGTAGGCATCCGGTGCCGGTCAACTCAGCCGAACCTTCCACGTCTTTCTCGGACGGCCCCTCGGTACGAATCCCCGTGGATGTGCGACGTTTTCCGTGGATTCGGCGGCTGGCCGCCGACTACGCCTACGACTTCCGCGCGGTCGCGCCGTTTTTCTCCGGCGACCCTTCGCAGCATGCCGCGTGGGCCGAGGCCATTGCCCGCGCGCAGGCGCACGACCGCGGCCGCGACGAAATCGCGTCGGTCATCGCCAACCAGCTCGAGCGCCGGCACGCGCCAGCCCGGGCGCGCGAGGCGGCGCGCCTCCTCGCCGATCGCCGCACGGTCGCCGTCGTCACCGGCCAGCAGGCGGGTCTCTTCGGCGGACCGCTCTTCACGCTGCTGAAGGCACTCACAGCGCTGAAGCTCGCGGCCCAGGTGTCACGCGATCACAACGTGCCGGCAATCGCGGTCTTCTGGATCGACGCGGAGGATCACGACTGGGAGGAAGTACGGTCGTGTACGGTCTTCGACGAGACGCGGGCTCCACGCACCGTTTCGTTGCCGCCGCGGCCTGGCGCGGAACCGGCGCCGGTCGCGACCGTCCGGCTCGATCAATCGGTCACCGATACCCTCGCCGAGCTCGAACACATCCTCCCCGCCACTGAATTCCGACCGTCGATCATCTCGGACCTGCGCCGCGCGTATACGCCCGGCACCGGCATGGCGGAGGCGTTCGGCCGCTGGCTCGAGACGGTGCTCGGCGACCGCGGCCTGGTGGTCTACGACTCGTCGGATCCGGCGTCGAAGCCGCTCGTCAGCAAGGTCTTCGCCCGTGAGCTGTCGATGCCGGGGCAGACCGTGAAGCTCGCGGCGCTGGCCGGATCGGATCTGACCGCGCGCGGCTACCACGCGCAGGTGCACGCGCAGGACGACAGCCTCGCGCTCTTTCACCTCAATCAGGACGATGGGAGCCGGCGGGCGATCCGCCAGCAGGATGGCCGCTTCCTGGTTGGCGAACAGCAGTTCGCGGCGTCGGCGCTGCTGGCGCAGGCGGCCGAGCGTCCGGCATCGTTCAGCCCCAACGTGCTGCTGCGGCCGATCGTGCAGGACACCATCTTCCCGACCATCTGTTACGTCGCCGGACCCAACGAGCTGGCGTATCTCGGGCAGCTGCGAGGCGTCTACGATCATTTCGGCGTACCGATGCCGCTCTTCTTTCCCCGTGCGACGGCGACGGTGCTCGACTCGGCGGCGGTGCGCTTCCTCACCAAGTACAAGCTGCCGCTCGAAGCGCTGCAGGCCCAGGACGAGGCGGCGCTGAACGAGCTGCTGAAAACGCAGATCCCTCCGGTCGTCGACGAGGCGTTCACCGAGGCGGCGCACGTCATCGACGCCCAGATGTCGCGGTTGATTCAGACGCTGCCGATCCTCGATCCGACGCTCGAGGGCGCGGCACGATCGACGCTCGAGCGGATGCAGCGCGACCTGCAGACGCTGCACGGCAAGATGATTCAGGCGGCGAAGCGCCGCGACGAGACGCTGCGGCGCCAGTTCATCCACACACGGGCGCTCGCGTTCCCCGGCGGCCATGCCCAGGAGCGGACGATTGGCTTCGTCTCGTTCCTGAACCAGTACGGTCCCGCGTTCGTGGAGCGGCTCGACGAAGAGCTGCCGCTCGACCTCGGGCGGCACTGGATCGTCACGATTTAGTACACGCCGGCGGCGAATCCCGCCGAGGCGCGCCGAAGCGCCGACGGCGCGAAGGCGGCCGAATACACAAACAAACGGCGAAATTTCACACTCTGGCAATAGCGCAGCGGCCCGTTCGAGCCGATAAGAGCCGATGGTGCCCAAGATCCGTTCGACTGCAGCCGTCCTGAAGATCCGGGTGAAGGTCATCTGGCGCAAGCGCTGGGCGCGGGTTGCCGCGGTGGCGCTCGCCATCCCGACCGTCCTCCTCTGCTTCTTCGCCACCTATTACTACGTGCGCTTCGCGCGGCTGATCGACGCGCGCCTCGACGGCGCGCGCGAGACGACGTTCCCGCGCGTGCTCGCCCGGCCGCTCGAGCTGCGCCGCGGCCAGTTCATGAGCGACACGCAGCTGGTCGACCGGCTGAACGAGCTCGGATACACCCGCCGCGAGACGGCGCTCGAGAAGCCGGGCGAGTTCGCCATCGGCAACGGGCTGATCACGATCAAGCCGCGCGGCCCCGCGTTCAAGAACCAGATCGTGAAGGTGGTGTTCCAGCGGCCGACCGTGCCGGACGTGCGCAAGGCGTCGCAGCGGCGTCCGCCGCCCCGCCCGCCCGAACGGGTGCAGCGGCTCGAGCTCGGCGCGAAGGTCAGCGAGCGGCTGGTCCTCGACGCGCCGGTGCTGACCTCGCTCGCCGTCGGCGAGCGCGAGAAGCGTCGGCCCGTCGCGCTGAGCGCGATCCCCGAGCACATGCGGCAGGCGGTGCTGTCGATCGAGGATCGGCGCTACTACGAACATCCCGGCATCGATCCGATCGGCATCGTCGGCGCGGTCCTGACCAACATCCGCGGCAAGCGCACCTACACGGCGGGCGCGAGCACGATCACGCAGCAGGTCGCGCGCAACGTCTTCCTGCCGAAGATGTTTCCGGGGATGACGCTGAAGGATGCGCGCGAGAAGTCGATGCGCCGCAAGCTGCTCGAGGCCTGGGTGGCGCTCATCCTCACGACGCGCGCGTCGAAGGACGCGATCCTCGAGATGTATCTCAACGACATGACGCTCGGGCAGCGCGGCTCGTTCGGCATCGTCGGCGTGCCCGAGGCGGCCCGGCTGTTCTTCGGGCGCGACGTCACCAACGTGACCCTGGCCGAAGCGGCGACGATCGCCGGCGTCTACCAGTCGCCGTCCGCGCTGTCACCGTTCAACAACCCGGACCGGTGCAAGGAACGGCGCAACGTCGTGCTGCAGGCGATGGCCGACGCCGGTTACATCAAGCAGGAGGCGGCCGACAAGGCGAGCCAGGAGCCGCTCACCATCGTGCAGCGCGCGCTCGAGGCCGAAGCGCCCTACTTCGTCGACTACGTCGGCCAGACGCTGGGCGATCAGTATCCGGGCCTGACCACGACGACGACGCAGAGCGTCGAGGTCTACACGACGCTGGATCTGCACCTGCAGCGGCTGGCGCAGGACGCGGTGCGCGACGGGCTGACGCGCGTCGACCAGCTGTTGTCGCGGCGGCGGCGGAAGACCAAGGCCGAAGCGGCGCTGATCTCGGTCGATCCGCGAACCGGGGAGATTCTCGCGTTCGTCGGCGGGCGCTCCTACAACCAGTCGCAGTACAACCGCGCGATCCTGTCGCGGCGCCAGCCGGGGTCGGTCTTCAAGCCGTTCGTGTATCTCACCGCGTTCGAGGAAGCGGCCGCGGCCGGCCGAAACGACGTGACGCCGGCCTCGATCACCAACGACGAGCCAGAGACCTTCGAGTTCGACGATCAGGTGTGGACGCCGGAGAACTACGAGGGCAAGTACGACGGCCCGATCACCTTCCGCCAGGCGCTGGCGCACTCGCGCAACCTCGCCACGATTCACGTCGCCGAGCAGGCCGGCTACGACAAGGTGGCGGCGTTCTGGAAATCGCTGAAGGTCGGCAACCCGCCGAAGCCGTACCCGTCGATCGCGCTGGGCGTGTTCGAAGCGACGCCGTACGAAATCGCGACCGCGTACACGCTCTTCCCCAACGGCGGCACCATCCGCCCGTTGAAGCACCTCGCCCGTGTCATTCTCGGCGGCAAGGACGTCACCAAGAAAGACACCTCGGAGCCGCGCTCCGTGGCGCGCCCGGACACGACGTTCCTGGTCACCAACATGATGCGCAGCGTGCTCAACGAGGGCACCGCCGCCGGCGCCCGCGGGCAGGGCTTCCTGTTCGACGCCGCGGGCAAGACCGGCACCACCAACGATCTGCGCGACGCGTGGTTCGTCGGCTTCACGCCGGAGCTGCTGACGGTGGTGTGGGTCGGCTTCGACGACAACAAGCCGGTGGGCCTGAGCGGATCGCAGGCGGCCCTGCCGATCTGGACGCAGTTCATGCGCAACGCGCTGACCGGCCGCGCGGACGTGCCGTTCGCGGTGCCGGAGGGCATTGCCTTCACCGAGATCGATCCGCTCACCGGGAAGCTGGCGACGCCGATGTGCCCGCGGACGGTCAGCGAATCGTTCCTGGCGGGGACCGAACCGACGGAGATGTGCGAGTTGCATCGCTGACGCGATGCCGCTCGCTCGCGCGTCGGCAGTCGGCGGGTAGGGCGGGTGAGGCAGGTGGGGAAAACCTCTGAGTTCTGCCCTACCTGCCCTACCAGCCCCACCCGCCCCGCTATAATCCCCTGAGATGAATCGGGAAGTCTTCGCTGCCGTCGCGGACGCCCTGGAGCGCGGGGAGCCGGCGGCGCTGGTCACCATCGTCTCCACCACCGGGTCGACGCCGCAGCGCGTGGGCGCGAAGATGCTCGTCTTCGGCGACGGGCGCCAGGTCGGCACGATCGGCGGCGGCTGCTACGAGAACGACGCCTTCGGCAAGGCGCGGCACGCGATTGCGACCCGCGCGCCGCAGCTCGTCCACTACGAGCTGTCCGACGACTTCGCGCAGGAGACCGGCCTCATCTGCGGCGGCCAGATGGACGTCTACATCGAGCCGATCGAGCCCTCGCCCGAGCTCTACATCGTCGGCGCCGGCCATGTCGGCTTCCACCTCGCGCGCATCGCGCAGGAGGTCGGCTTCCGCGTCCACGTTGCCGACGATCGCGAGAAGTTCGCCAACGCCGAGCGCTTCCCCACCGCCACCGAGATCATCGTCGACGACATCCCGTCGTGGCTGAATCGCGCCCGCATCCCGCCGCACGCCTACGTCGTCATCGTCACTCGCGGCCATACCAACGACCTCGACGCGCTGCGGGCGCTGGCTCCCCGCGAGCTGCGCTATCTCGGGCTGATCGGCAGCCGCGCGAAGGTGGCGCGGATCTACGACGCGCTGCGCGAGGATCGGATGCCCGACGAGGCGCTGCTGCGCGTGCACGCGCCGATCGGCCTCGACATCGGCGCGGTGACGCCGCAGGAAATCGCCGTCAGCATCCTCGCCGAGCTGATTGCCGTGAAGCACGGCAAGATCCAGTCGCCGTCGATGAAGTGGACCCCTCCACAGCTCGCCGCTATCAAGTCGCAAGTCTGAAGTACGAAGTTCTGAAGTACTTCTGACTTCGAACTTCATACTTAACTTCGAACTTCATCCTTACATGTCGCTTCTCATCCGCGGCGGCACGATCCTGACCATGAACGATCGGTTCGACATCGTCGAGGGCGACGTGTCGATCCGCGACGGCCGGATTGCCGCAATCGCGCCGGCGATGATCGACCATCACGACCGCGTCGTCGACGCGCGCGGCGGCTACGTGCTGCCGGGATTCATCCAGACGCACATCCATCTGTGCCAGACGCTGTTTCGCGGCTACGCCGACGATCTCCGGCTGATGGACTGGCTGCGCACGCGCGTGTGGCCGATGGAGGCGGCGCACACAGCGGACACGCTGCGCGCGGCGGCGCGGCTCGCCGCAACCGAGCTGCTCTCGACAGGCACCACCGCCGTTCTGACCATGGAGACCGTGCACGACACCGATGCGGTGTTCGAGGCGGTCGAGGAGAGCGGCCTGCGGGCCACGATCGGCAAGTGCATGATGGATTTCGACGCCCAGGTGCCGCGGCGCCTGCAGGAGAAGACGTCGGCGTCGATCGACGAGAGCCTGGCAATCCGCCGGCGCTGGGACGGCGCGGCCGGCGGCCGGCTGCGCGCCGCTTTCGCGCCGCGGTTCGCCGTGTCATGCTCGCGCGAGCTGCTCGAGGCGGTGGCCAGCCTCTCACGCGAGCACAGCGCGCTCGTGCACACCCACGCGTCGGAGTCGCGCGACGAGATCGCGCTCGTGCGTCAGATGTCGGGCGGGTTGTCGAACCTCGAATACCTCGCGAGCCTTCACCTTGCCTCGCCGCATCTCTGCACCGCGCACTGCGTCTGGGTCGACGATCGCGAACAGCAGATCCTCGCCGACCACGACGTCAAGGTGATGCACTGCCCTGGCTCGAACCTGAAGCTCGGATCGGGCATCGCGCCGGTGCCCGAGCTGAAGGCCCGCGGCATCACCGTCTCGCTCGGCGCGGACGGCGCCGCCTGCAACAACCGGCTCGACATGTTCGAGGAGATGCGGCTGGCGGGTGTGCTGCAGGCGATGCGGCGCGAACCGGGCGTGCTGCCGGCGCGCGACATCGTGTGGATGGCCACGCGGGCGGGCGCGCGGACGCTCGGGCTCGACGCGGAGATCGGATCGCTCGAGCCCGGCAAGCGCGCCGACCTGATCGTCGTCGACCGCGACCGCCCGCACCTGGTCCCGGGCCCTGATCCGTACTCGATGCTGGTCTATTCGGCGCGGGGCAGCGACGTGCGCGTTACCGTGGTCGACGGCGAGCTGCTCGTCGACGATTTCGCGCCGGTTCGCGTCGATCCGCTCGAGGTCGCGGCGCAGGCGCGCGCCGCCGCCGCTGAGCTCGCCTCGCGCGCCGGGATCACAACCACGTAGCTGAGCTGCAACGTCGTTGTATAATGTTTGGCAGTCCCGAGGAGCGACTGCCAGCCGTAAATGTCACTAGACGCCGCAGATAGGTCAAAACGGGTCCTTGCCGCTCTCGTCCGGGAGTACATCGAGTCGGGCGAACCGGTAGCCTCCTCGCTGCTGGTCTCAGCCGCCGGCCTCGGTGTGTCTTCAGCGACCGTGCGGAGCATCCTGGCGCGCCTCGAAGAAGACGGCTACGTCCAGCAGCCGCACACGTCGGCGGGACGCATCCCGACCGATCGCGGCTACCGCTTCTACGTCGATCTCCTGCTCGAATCGAAGCGCACGACGCGCGCCGCGACGGCGGTCGAGGCACGGCTGCGGCGCGACAGCCCGAATCGCCTGCTCGACTCGCTGCTGCCGCAGGTGTCGCACATGCTGTCGCAGGCGTCGAAGAGCGTCGGCTTCGCGATTCGACCGGCGCACGAAGCGGCCGTGTTCGATCGCGTCGAGTTCGTCCCGCTCGGCGGCATGCGCGTCCTGGTGGTGATCGTCGCCAGCGGCGGACACGTCATCCAGAAAGTGATTGAGATCGGCGAGATGCTCGAGGCCGACGACCTGCGGCAGGCGGCGAACATCCTCAACGCCGAGTTTTCCGGTCTGCCGCTGCACCGCGCGCGCGAGGCGGTCCTGCAGCGGATCCAGGAGGAGCGTCTGCTCTACGACGCGCTGCGGGCGCGGGCGATGCGGCTCGGCACCTCCACCTTCTCCGATCTTCCCGACGATCGGCCGATGTACGTCGAAGGCACCTCGGCGCTGCTCGACGATGCCAGCGGGTTGAACGTGCCGACGCTGCAGGCGCTGCTGCAGATGATCGAGGAAAAGCAGCGGCTGCTGCAGCTGCTCAACGAATATATCGACGGCCCCGGCCTCACGGTCGTGATTGGCGCGGAGCACCTCGATCCGAACCTGCGTCCGTTCAGCCTCGTCCTGTCGACCTACGACGATGGGTCGGGCATCGGCACGGTCGGGATCATCGGCCCGACGCGGATGCGCTATTCGCGCGCCATTGCCGCGGTCGACGGCGCCGCGCAGGCTGTGTCGCGGGTGTTGCGGGATCCGGATTAGTCTTCGAATGTTGTGTCCGGCTTCAGCCGGACCTGGAATCTTTAGAGCAAGTATGGCTGACGAACCCCTGACCGATACTCCGGAGTCGCCCGACGCGGCTGCGGCTGAACCGTCCGAGCTCGAAACGCTGCAGCGCGAGCGCGACGACTACAAGGATCGCTGGCTGCGCAAGGGCGCCGAGTTCGACAACTACCGCAAGCGGATCGACCGCGAGCGCCGCGAGCAGGCCGACCAGGCGGTGGTCGATCTGCTGCAGGAGCTGCTGCTGGTGGTCGACGACTTCGACCGCGCGCTCACCGTCGACGCCGGCGACAGCGCCGGCGGCTACCGCAAGGGCGTCGAGTTGATTCACGCCAAGCTCCACGACCTGCTGCGCAAGCAGGGGGTGAAGGCGATCGACGCCCTCGGCGCCGATTTCGATCCGAACCTGCACCAGGCGGTGATGCACGAGGAGAGCCCCGAGCACCGCGAGGGCGAGGTGATCGGCGAGCTGCGCAAGGGATACATGCTCAACGACCGCCTGCTGCGGCCGGCGATGGTGAAGGTGGCGAAGGCGTGAGCAAGCGCGACTACTACGAGATCCTCACCGTTTCCCGGACCGCGACCGAATCGGAAATCAAGAGCGCGTACCGGAAGCTGGCGATGAAGTTCCACCCCGATCGCAACCCGGGGGACCAGGTCGCCGAGGAGAAGTTCAAGGAAGCGGCCGAGGCGTACGCCATCCTCGCCGACCCGCAGAAGCGCAGCCTCTACGATCGCTTCGGGCACGCCGGCGTCGGCCAGGCGGCCGGCGGCGGCTTCGACCCGTCGGTCTTCGCCGAATTCGGCGACTTCGCCGACATCCTCGGCAACATGTTCGGCTTCGGCGACCTCTTCGGCGGCGGACGCCGCCGCGGCGGGCCGCAGCGCGGCTCCGATCTGCGCTACGACCTCGAGATCAGCTTCGAGGAAGCGGCCCGCGGCACCGAAACGAGCGTGCAGATTCCGCGGCAGGAGAGCTGCGAGAAGTGTCACGGCACTGGAGCGGCGCCCGGGTCGAACACCACCACCTGCGCGCAGTGCAAGGGCCAGGGCCAGGTTCGCTATCAGCAGGGCTTCTTCACCGTCGCGCGCACCTGCCCGCAGTGCCGCGGCGCCGGCAAGATCATCACCAAGCCGTGCGAGAGTTGCCACGGCGCCGGACGGGTGTCGCGCGATCGCAAGATCACCGTCAAGATTCCCGCCGGCATCGCCACCGGCCAGCAGCTGCGGCTGCACGGCGAAGGCGAAGCCGGTTCGGCCGGCGGTCCCGCCGGCCACCTCTACGTCGTCGTCCACGTCCAGGAGCACGAGTTCTTCCGCCGCGACGGCAACAACCTGTTCTGCGAGATCCCGGTGAACTTCACCACCGTCACGCTGGGCGGCGAGATTCAGGTACCGACGCTCGACGGCAGCGAGACGGTGAAGGTGCCTGAGGGGACGCAAACCGGCACGACGCTGCGCCTGCGCAACCAGGGCATGCCCGACGTCAACGGCCGCGGCCGCGGCGATCTGTTCGCCACCGTGCAGGTGCAGACGCCGAAGAAGCTCACGCGCGAGCAGCGCAAGCTGGTCGAAGAGCTGGGGCGGGTGCTGCCGAAGGAGAAGTTCGAGCCGCGGCCGCGCGCCGGCGACGAGGCTCAGGACGAGCGCAACCTGTTCGACCGCGTCAAGGACATGTTCGGCTAGGTGATTTGAAAGCCTATCCGGCGATCGAGGTCCGAACCAATTCGCCCGACGTGGCCCTGGCCTGGGTGGACGACTTCGGGCCCACCGCCGTCGACGAAGAGCGCGATGGGACGGTGCGGATCTTCTTCCCGTCCACCGCCGCGCGCGATCAGGCGCTGCGCGCGCTCGCGCCGCGCTTCGTGGCGTCGGCCATCGAAGTCTCCGACGAAGACTGGGCGCGCCGATCGCAGGACAACCTCACGGCCGTCACCGTCGACCGCATCACCATTCACCCACGCCCCGAATCACGGCCCCAGGCTTCAGACGCCATCGACATCGTCGTCGTCCCGTCGATGGGATTCGGCACCGGGCATCACGCAACGACCAGGCTGTGCCTGGCGGCGCTGCAGCAGCTCGATCTCGACGGCAAGGATGTGCTCGACGTCGGCACCGGCTCGGGCGTGCTGGCGATGGCGGCGCGCCGGCTCGGCGCGGAGCGGGTGCTCGGCATCGACAGCGATCCCGATGCGATCGAGTCGGCGAACGACAACCTCGCGCTGAACCCCGAGGCGACGGCGGTCGAATTCGCCATCGCCGACCTCGCGCTGGCGCCGCTGCCCAAAGCGGACGTCGTCACCGCCAACCTGACCAGCGCGCTGCTCATCCGCTCGGCCGGCCCCCTGGTCGCTGCGGTCCTTCCGGGCGGCACACTGATTCTTAGCGGCATCCTTACGCACGAGCGCGACAGCGTCGTCGCTGCTTACGCGTTCGGGACCAGCCTGGCATCTGAAAGAGAGGAAGAGGGCTGGCTCGGAATAGTTTTGCGTGCCAGCGGCTGACGGCATCCAGCCCCCAGCCCAGCGCCCATGCATCGGTTCAACCGCCAGCGGTATATTTCGGTCTAACACAGCATGGCTCGCGGCCTCTCGATCATCGCTCTGCTCCTGGCCCTGCCCGGCGGCTTCCTTGCCGCGCAAACACCAGCCCGCGATACGCCGGCACAGAAAGATGCCCCGAAACCGCCGGCCGGTCGAATCTCCGGCCGCGTGGTCGCGTCCGACACCGGCCGCCCGGTCAAGCGCGCGCGCGTGTTCGTCAGCGCCACCGAAGTGCCTGGCGGACGCGGCCTGCTCACCGACGACAGCGGCGTCTTCGACTTCACCGAGCTGCCGGCCGGACGCTACACGCTCACGGTCTCGAAGTCGGGCTTCGTCTCGCTGTCGTATGGCCAGCGGCGGCCGCTGCAGGCGGGCACGCCGCTGCAGCTCGCCGAGGATCAGCAGATCAAGGGGATCCAGTTCACGCTGCCGCGCGGCAGCGTGATCGGCGGCCGCGTGCTCGACGAGGATGGCGACGCGATGCCCGGCGTGATGGTGCGCGTGATGCGCTACCAGTATCAGCAGGGCGAGCGCCGGCTGACGCCCGCCGGCACAGCGCAGACCGACGATCGCGGCCAGTTCCGCGTCTGGGGGCTGATGCCCGGCGACTACTACGTCAACGCGGTGATGCGCGGCGGCGGCGGCGGCTTCGGCGGCCCGGGCGGGTTCGCCCCCGGCCCGGGGATGTTCGCCGGCCGCGGCGGCGGCCGCGGCTTCGCGCCCGCGCCCGGCGCCGGCGAGCAGGAGCAGACCAACTACGCGCCGACCTACTACCCGGGCGTCCCGTCGGTGAACGAGGCGAAGCCGATCACCGTCGGCCTCAGCGCGGAAGTGCTCGACATCAACTTCAACATGCAGCTGGTGAAGATCGCGCGCATCTCCGGCCACGTCGCCAACCCCGACGGGACGATGGTGACGAGCGGCAACGTGAACCTCGCGCCGGAGAACATGGCCGGCCGCGGCGCGCAGCTGGGTGTGAACTACGGCGGCCGCATCAACTGGGACGGCGCGTTCACGATCGCCAACGTGCCGCCGGGCCGGTACGTGTTGCGCGCGCGCGCGGACGATTCGGAGACGCCGCTGTTCTCGATGCAGCCGCTCAGCCTGAACGGCGAGGACATCACCGATCTGAGCGTCGTGCTCTCGGGCGGCGCCAGCGTCGCGGGGCTCGTCACCTTCATGCCGGGTACGACGAACCCGCCCGACCCGACACAGATTCGGCTCGTCGCTCCGTCAACCGATCAATCGGACTTCGGGCAGCAGCCGAACGCGCGCGTCGACAAGGATGGACGCTTCACCCTGAACGGCGTGTCGGCCGGCCAGCACCTGATCCGCGCCGCCGGGAACATGCGCGGCTGGACGCTCAAATCGGTGACCATCAGCGGCCGCGACGTCACCGACACGCCGGTGGCGGTGCGCAGCGGCGAGACGCTGTCGAACGTCGTCGTCACGTTCACCGACAAGCTCACCGAGGTGAACGGCACGGTGACCGACGAAGGGGGCACGGCGGTGCCCGACTTCACGATCCTCGCCTTCCCCACCGACGCGACGCTGTGGCGGCCGCAGGCACGGCAGATCATGACGGCGCGGCCCGATCAGACGGGACAATACCGGATCCGCGGGCTGCCGCCTGGCGACTACTACGTCGTCGCGGTCGATCCGACCGAGCAGGGTGAGTGGTTCGAACCGGCGTATCTCGACGATCACCGCGCCGGCGCGGCACGGGTCACGCTCGTCGACGGCGACGTCAAGACCAACGACTTCAAGGTTCGAAGATGAACTGAAGGACGCTGATGGCGGCGACCGGCACCGCGTCGGCGCGCAGCGTCCTCGGTCCGAGCGTCATCAGCCGGATGCCGCGGCCGGAGGCCGCGGTGAATTCCGGCTCGGTCCATCCGCCTTCGGGGCCGACGAACAGCAGCAGGTCGGACGGCGCCGGCTCCTTCATCAACCGCGCGATCGGTTCGACCTGCGCCGCCGCCGACGGCTCCACCAGCATCACGCGCAGCGCCGGCGAGGGCTCGTCGATCAACGTCTCGAGCGTCAGCGGCATGCGGATCTCGGGCAGGATCGCGCGCTTCGACTGCTTCACCGAGGCGAGCGCAACGCGCCGCCACCGATCGAGGCGCGCGCCCTTCATCAGCGCGGCGACGGTCACCTCGGTGCGCCGGGTGACGATCGGCTGCACCGCCGCGACACCGAGCATCACCGCGTCGCGGATGATCTCGTCCATCTTGTCGCCCTTCAAGACCGCCTGGCCGAGGGTGATGGCGACGGTCGACTCGGCGGCCGGCTCGACGCGCGACATCAGCGTGACCCGCACCTCGCGCGCGGTGGCGCTGACGACGCGGGCGAGGAACTCGCGGCCACGGCCGTCGAAGACCGAGACCGTGTCCCCGACGCCGAGCCGCAGCACGCGCGTCAGGTGCTGCCCCTCGTCGCGCGGCAGCGAGACGAGCTCGTCGCCGGGATCCATGGACGGCGCGAAGAAGCGGTGCACCGCCGAAAATTATAGCGGCGTCCGCTGAACCACGAAGATCACGAAGTTCACGAAGAGCACGAAGAAGACCGGAACACGGAGACGATCCGACGCCCGCGCCCGACGTGTTCGGCGGGTCGGCCTGCTTCGCAGGCCGATACGCGCGACCGGATCGGGACGATGCGCGAGCCGCGATGGATTCGTTTGCGGTTCGCGCATCGTCCCGACTCCGGCCGCGCACGCCGCGGAGCGGCGCCCGCCGAACACGAGACGACGCGCGCCAGCAGCCGTCTTTCTTCTTCGTGCTCTTCGTGGCCTTCGTGCGCTTCGTGGCCCGCAGCCGCGAACCGAGCACCCGCGCTGCTATACTCGGCGCCGATGTTCTTCCGCGGTCAGATCATCGGCAAGTACAAGATCCTGTCGACGATCGGCAGCGGCGGCTTCGGCACCGTCTACCTCGCCGAGGACACCTGGATCGACAAGCGCGTCGCCCTCAAGGTGCCGCACAAGCAGACGGTCGACTTCAGCGAGCTGCTGCGCGAGCCGCGGCTGCTGGCCAGCCTCAGTCACCCGAACATCGTCTCGATCCTCACCGCCGAGAAGCAGGAGAACGTCTTCTTCATCGTCATGGAGTTCGTCCCCGGCGAAACGCTCGAGACGATCATCGCCCGCGAGGGGCCGCTCGACCTGCCGCGCGCGCTCGACTACACCTGCCAGATCTGCAACGCCGTCGATCACGCCCACCGGCAGGGCGTCCTGCACCGCGACCTGCGGCCGTCGAACGTGCTGGTGACCGACAACGGCCTGCTCAAGGTCGCCGACTTCGGCACCTCGCGCTTCCTGGAGATTGCCGCCCACGGCACCACCGTGATCGGCAGCCCGCCCTACATGGCGCCGGAGCAGTTTCGCGGCAAGGCGGTCTTCGCCTCCGACATCTATTCGGTCGGCGTGACCATGTATCAGATGCTGACCGGCGAGCTGCCCTACGGCACGCCGTCGCCGGCCGATCTCGACCGCCTGATCAAGGGCGAGCTGCACACCGCCCCGCGGCTGAAGAACCCGCGCATCCCGAAATCGATCAACGACATCGTGCTGAAGGCGATGGCGCCCGAGATTCACGCCCGCTACCAGCGCGCCTCCGACCTGCTCGACGAGCTGCTCGCCGCGCGCGCGACCGCGCCGCGCCGGACGCCGCGCCGCGATACGCCGGCGCCCTCCGGCGCCGCCGCGGAAGCCGCCGCCGCGGCCGCGCAGGATCTCCACCTGCGCCTCAAGGCGCGCGAATCGCCCCAGCCGCGCTTCTGCTGGCACTGCCGCAAGCCGCTGCACGCCCGCTCGGATCGCTGTCCGTTCTGCGGCGAAACGCAGTAGCGGCTGATGCTGCGTTAGAATCGGACTCATGGCATTCCCGGGCACGGGCACGATCTGGATGAACGGCAAGCTGGTGGAGTGGAAGGACGCGACCATTCACATCGCGTCACACGTGATCCACTACGGCAGCAGCGTCTTCGAGGGCGCCCGGTGCTACGCCACGCCGAAGGGCTCGGCCTGCTTCCGCCTCGACGCGCACATGCGGCGGCTGCAGCTGTCGGCCAAGATCTACCGCATGGAATACGCGCTCGATCTCGCCGGCTGGCAGGACGCCGTGCTCGACACCATCCGCGCCAACCAGATGAAGTCGTGCTACATCCGCCCGATCCTCTATCGCGGCTACGAGTCGCTCGGCGTCAACCCGTTCACCTGCCCGGTCGATGCGGCCATCATGCTGTGGGACTGGGGAGCGTATCTCGGCAAGGAGGCGCTCGCGGAGGGGTGCGACGTGCAGATCGCGTCATGGTCGCGGATGGCGCCGAATACGCTGCCGGCGATGGCCAAGAGCGCAGCGAACTACGCCAACTCGGCGCTGATCAAGATGGAGGCGATCACCGACGGCTACTCCGAGGGGATCGCGCTCGACGTCTACGGCAACGTCAGCGAAGGCAGCGGCCAGAACATCTTCGTCGTCCGCGACGGCACGCTCTACACGCCGTCGCTCGGGTCGTCGATCCTCGGCGGCATCACGCGCGACTGCATCCTCACCCTCGCCCGCGACCTCGGCTACCCGGTCGCTGAATCGATCATCCCGCGCGAGGCGCTCTACACCGCCGACGAGGTGTTCGTCGTTGGCACCGCCGCCGAAGTGACGCCGATTCGCTCGATCGACAGGATCCAGGTCGGCTCGGGCCGGCGCGGGCCGATCACCGAAGCGCTGCAGCGCGCCTTCTTCGCCGTCATCAACGGCGAGGTGGCCGACACACACGGCTGGCTGACTTACGTGTACGCGGACGAGGCGCCGCTGAGGTCCGGAACCGGCGCCATGGCCGCTGGGCGCTAGTTGCTTTGTTGCCTGTTGCCAGCGGTCTACTGCCGGGCTGGTAAACGGCATACAACTGGCAACAGACACTGAGCAGCCAGCATCTCGCAACCGGCACCTAGCAACGAGCAACGACACCGATGCATGTCAACGACCTCCTCAAGCTCGCGGTCGACAACAACGCCTCGGACCTCCACCTGAAAGTCGGCAGCTACCCGATGATGCGGGTGCGCGGCGCGCTGGTGCCCGCCAGCGAAGAAAAGCGCCTCGACCATGAGGACGTCGTCGCGATGAGCGCGGCGGTGATGTCGACCTCGCAGCGGCAGAAGTTCAAGGAGTCCCAGGAAGTCGACCTCGCCTACAGCGTCCCCGGCCTCGGCCGTTTCCGCGTCAACATCTTCCAGCAGCGCGGCACCGTCGGCCTGGTGCTGCGCGTCATCCCGATGCAGATTCGCACCGTCGAAGAGCTCGGGCTGCCGCTGGTGCTCAACCGCATCGCCGAAGAGGAGCGCGGCCTGGTGCTGGTGACCGGCACGACCGGCAGCGGCAAGAGCACCACGCTCGCGGCGCTGATCGATCACGTCAACCGCACGCGCGCGGCGCACGTGATGACGGTCGAGGATCCGATCGAGTTCCTGCACCGCGACAACCGGTCGATCGTCAACCAGCGCGAGGTCGCGGTCGACACCCGCTCGTTCGCGCAGGCGCTGCGCAGCGCGCTGCGCCAGGACCCCGACGTCCTGCTGGTCGGCGAGATGCGCGACTTCGAGACCATCGAGACCGGCCTGCTCGCGGCGGAAACCGGTCACCTGGTGTTCTCGACGCTGCACACGCTCGACGCCACCGAGACCATCAACCGCATCATCACCGTCTTCCCGCCGCACCAGCAGAAGCAGGTGCGCCTGCAGCTGGCGAGCGTGCTCCGGGCGGTGATCTCGCAGCGCCTGATGCCGAAGATCGACGGCAAGGGGCGCGCGCCGGCGGTCGAGGTGATGATCAGCACCGCCTTCATCCGCGACTGCATCGTCGACAAGGAAAAGACCCACATGATCCACGGCGCGATCGCCGCCGGCACCTCGCAGTACGGCATGCAGACCTTCGATCAGTCGATCTTCGGCCTCTTCCAGAACGGCCTGGTCTCCTACGAGGAGGCGCTGCGCTGGGCGAGCAATGTCGACGAATTCAAGCTGAAGGTGCAGGGCATCTCGTCGACCGCCGACCTCAGCCGCGATCAGATGGCGCGCACGGTCACGAGCACTCCCGAAATCACCAGGTTTGGCAGCTAGCCGGGCCTACGTCGACGCGCTGAAGATGCTCGCCCGCCGCGAGCTGTCCGAGCAGCAGATCCGCCAGCGGCTCGCCCGCAAAGGCCACGAAGAAGCCGACGTCGATGCCGCGGTCGAGCGGCTGCGCGGCGAGCGCGCGATCGACGATGCGCGGGTTGCCGAGGCGATTGCGCGCACCGAGTCGACCGTGCGCAAGCGCGGCCGGCTGCGCGTGCAGATGCAAATCGAGCGCGCCGGCATCGCCAGGACGACCGCGCGGCGGGCGGTCGACGAGACGTTCGAGGGGATCGACGACGCCGCGTTGCTCGAGGCCGCGCTGGCAAAGCGGCTGCGCGGGCGCCAGCGCATCGAGGACGACCGCGAGATGGAGCGGTTGTACCGCTATCTCGTGTCGCAGGGGTTCGAACCCGATCGCGTGCTCGAGGCGCTCAAGAGAATCAAGAATTAGGAGAATTCACCGCCGCGCGTCCTTGACGATTGCGCCCGCCTTCATCACGAGCGTCACCTTTCCCAGCGCCCCGACACTCTCGAGCGGATCGCCATCGACCGCAATCAAGTCCGCATACTTCCCGGCGTCCAGCGTTCCGGTGGAATCGCCGATCTTCAGCAACTCGGCGGCGTTGATCGTCGCGGCGCGCAGCGCCTCGGCGACGGGGACGCCGAACGACGGCATGGCGATCAGCACCGCCCTGGTCGAGTCGCCGCGCGACTTGTCCGGGAACCCGAACCAGTTGTCCGAGCCGAACGCCAGCATGACGCCGGCTTTCATCGCCTTCTCGACTTTGACGCGCTGGCCGGCCATGAACGCGTCCACCATCTTGTCGATGTTGGGGCTCGCGGCCAACTGCCGGGGGATCGGCAGCAGCTCCCGCGGCCAGAGTGTCGGCACGAAGACGATCCCCTTCGACTTCATCGCCGTGAACTGCGCGTCAGTGGCCTCGTCTCCGTGCTCGATCGAATCGACGGCGGCATCGATCGCGGTCTGGATGCCCACTTTGGTCGTGGCGTGGGCGGCGACGCGGACGCCGACGCGGTGCGCTTCGTCGACCGCCGCTTTGAGCGTGTCGTCGGCGATCACGCGCGGCCAGTCGTCGACGACGACCTTGATCACGTCGGCGCCGGCGCGCAGGTTCTGCAGCACCGCGCGGCGCCCTTCGTCGGGCGTGCCGACCGGCAGGAAATCGATGTCGACGATCGACTGGGCAATCCCCTGCACCGGCATCGCTTGCCCGCCGATCGGCGACAGTTTGCGCGCGGCGGCAACGACTCGCGGCCCGGGAACGAGGCCGTTGGCAATCGCGTCGCGCAGCGCCACGTCGCCGTCGGGGCCCGAGTGGCCGACGTTGCGCACCGTGGTGAAGCCCGCCTCGACCATCTGGCGGGCCATCGCCGCGCCGGTCAGCGCCCGCCTCGCCGCCGACTGGGTCGTCAGCGTCTGCACGAGGTTGTCGGACGGGGCCGTCCCAGGCTCCATCGCGGCAAGCAGGTGCGCGTGGACGTCGATCAGGCCCGGCAGGACCGCCGCGGTTCCGAGATCGACGATGGCGATGTCGCGCGGCGCCGCGGCGCGCACGGTCTCGAACCCACCGACCTGCTTGATGCGCCCCGCCTCGATCCACAACCCTTGATCGGTGCGATACGCGCCCGCTCGCACGTCGAGCAGACGCGCCGCCTTGACGAGCACCGGCGCGGGAGGCCGCTGCTGGGCAGACGCGACCATCGACAGGATGAGCAGCGCGGCGGCGCACGCCGTGAGTCGTGAGCGCAGCATGGGGCGTAGTGTACGGCCTGTTCCACTACAATAAAACGATGACCGCGAACGAGATCCGCGCGTCCTTCCTGAAGTACTTCGAGCAGCACGGCCACCGGGTGGTGCCGAGCTCGCCCCTGGTGCCCGGGGACGATCCGACGCTGCTCTTCACCAACGCCGGGATGAATCAGTTCAAGGACCTGTTCCTCGGCCGCGAGAAGCGCGACTACACCCGCGCGGCCACGGCGCAGAAGGTGATGCGCGTCAGCGGCAAGCACAACGATCTCGACAACGTCGGGCCGTCGTTCCGCCACCACACCTTCTTCGAGATGCTCGGCAACTTCTCGTTCGGCGACTACTTCAAGAAGGAGGCGCTGCCTTACGCCTGGACGCTTCTGACCGACGTGTGGAAGATGCCGGCCGACCGCCTGGTGGTGTCGATCTTCAAGGGCGAGAACGGCATCCCGCGCGACGCCGAGGCCTACGACGTCTGGCGCGGGCTGGGCGTCCCCGCCGACCGCATCCTCGAGCTCGGGTCCGACGACAACTTCTGGCAGATGGGCGATACGGGCCCGTGCGGCCGCTGCTCCGAGATCTACTTCGTCCGCGGCACCGGCACCGATCCCGAGATCGAGATCTGGAACAACGTCTTCATGGAGTTCGAGCGCAGCGCCGACGGCACGCTGACGCCGCTGCCGGCGCCGTCGATCGATACCGGCATGGGGCTCGAGCGCATCACCGCGGTGCTGCAGCGCAAGGACTCGAACTACGACACCGACCTCTTCATGCCGCTGCTCGCCGAGGTGGGCCGCCTCTCGGGGCATGCCTATGGCGGCTCGATGAGTTCGAGCGACGTGTCGATGCGCGTCGTCGCCGACCACATCCGCTCGACCACGTTTCTCATCGCCGACGGCGTGATTCCCTCCAACGAGTGGCGCGGCTACGTGCTGCGGAAGATCATGCGGCGGGCGATGCGGCACGGCAAGCACCTCGGCTTCGCCGATCCGTTCCTCCACGATCTGGTGCGCGTCCTCGACCGCGAGATGGGCGATGCGTATCCCGAGATCCGGCGCAACCGCGGCATGATCGAGAAGACGATTCGCGCCGAGGAGGAGCGCTTCGAGGCGGTCCTCACCGGCGGCCTGCCGAAGCTCGAAGCCGAGATCGCCAAGGTTGTCGGCACCAAGACCAAGGTACTGGCTGGCGAGGCGGCGTTCCGGCTCTACGACACCTTCGGCGTCCCCTACGACTTCATCGAGGACACGGCGGCGACGCAGGGCGTCAGCGTCGACCGCGCCAGCTTCGAGAAAGCGATGGAAGGGCAGCGCGACAAGGCGCGCGCCGGCAGCGCGTTCGGCGGCGGCCGGAAGAACGAGGAGTTCGCCCTCGCGGCGGGCGATGCCGAGACCGGTCTACAGGGCGTCGGCGATCAGTTCGAAGGCTACGCGACGACGCGCGTCACCGGCGTGCCGGTGGTGGCGCTGTTCGACGATCATCGCCAGCCGGTCGAGGCGCTCGGCGCCGGCCAGACCGGCTACCTCGCGCTGGCCAAGACGCCGTTCTACCTCGAGGCGGGCGGCCAGGTGTCCGACTCGGGGCGGATCGTCAACGAGGCGACCGACGCCTCGGCAACGGTCGAGGGACTCGCGCGCATCCGCCCGGGTCTGCCGCGTGCCCACCGCGTGCGCGTCGCCTCGGGGCAACTGAAGGTGCGCGACATCGTCACCGCCGAGGTCGACGCCGAGGTGCGCGACGCGACCCGCCGCAACCACACGGCGACGCACCTGCTGCACGCGGCCCTGCGCGAGGTGCTCGGCGCCCACGTCAAGCAGGCCGGGTCGCTGGTCGCGCCGGATCGGCTGCGCTTCGACTTCGTCCACTTCCAGGCGGTCACCCGCGACGAGCTCGATCGCATCGAGCGGATCGTCAACGCCCAGATCTATCGCAACACGCCAGTGAAAACCGAGGTGCGATCGACGCAGGAAGCGATCGAGGCGGGGGCGATGGCGCTGTTCGGCGAGAAGTACGGCGACAAGGTGCGCGTGGTCAGCGTGCCCGGATTCAGCATGGAGCTCTGCGGCGGCACCCATGTCAGCGCCACCGGCGACATCGGCTTCTTCGTGATCGTCGCCGAGAGCGGCGTCGCCGCGGGCGTGCGCCGCATCGAAGCGCTCACCGGTGCCGGCGCCGTCGCCTGGGCGCAGCATCAGCGCGCCGCGGTGTCGCGCATCCTCGACGTGCTGCACGTCGGCGACGCGCAGGCGGTCGAGGCGATCGAGAAACTGCAGGCCGAGCACAAGCGCCTCGCGCGCGAGGTGACGCAGCTGAAGACCAAAGTGGCGATGGGCGGCGGCGGGTCCGCGTCCGGCGGCGACGAGACGGTGACGGTGGAGGGCATCACGCTCGCACGCCGGCGCGTCAGCGGCCTCGACAAGGACGCGCTGCGCGGCCTGTCGGATTCGCTGAAGGAGCAGATCCGCAGCGGCGTCGTCGTCCTCGCTTCTGAAGCCGACGGCAAGGTGCAGATTGTCGTCGCCGTCACCCCCGATCTCACGTCGCGCGTGAAGGCCGGGCAGATCGTCAAGGAGCTCGCGCCGATGGTCGGCGGCGGCGGCGGCGGCCGTCCCGACTTCGCCGAGGCCGGCGGCAAGCAGCCCGAGAAGATCGACGAGATGCTCAAGGCTGCCGAGAGCGTCGTCGCCAGGCTGCTGTCGCGAGTCGGGGCTGGGGGCTAGGCTAAGGCTTCATCTCGCCGACGGGTTCGGCTTCTTTTGTTCCGCCGAAGAACCGCTTGATCGCTCCGGCGAGCGCCATCAGGCCAACGAGCAGGGCTTTCTTGAACGCGAGAATCCCGGCGATTAACAGCTTGAAGAAGCCTGCCTTCGCTGCGGTCGCGCCGACGATTAAACCGGTGATTCCGTATGCCGCTGCTTTGTCGGATCCCGGCAAATAGTCGGTATAGCGGTGCCCTTCGTTGAACTCAACGGCCGCAAGCACGGCTTTCGTCTGATTGCGAATCGCCGGAAGTTGGCTCATGTCGGCAACTGCGTTGAGCACGAGCACGCCACGACGACCCAACACGCGGATGCTGTAGTTCAGCGTGTGATCCGAGTTCGAGCCGAACGCGAGTTCCTTCGCCCAGTACAGCTTGTGCGCGGCCGAGTCGTAGAATGGCGGCTCCGCCCAATTGACGACCGTCACCGGCTCGAAACCTTGCTTGCGACGTTCTTCATTCGCTGCAACGGTCGAGTCTTGCATTTGTTTGAGCAGCTTCGCGTAATCAATGGACGCCGCATCCTGGTCGTTTACGAAGCCTTCTTCCTCGTATTCGATCACGATGCCCCATCCTTCACTGGACAACGGGCTGGCTTCAGTGGGGATCAGCATCCCCAATACACCGTCAACCGCTCCGGGTGGGTTGTGCCATGCCTCCGTGAGGAGACGACGTGTTCCTTCGGGCCCGATGAATCGAAATGATTTCGGTAGATGGAGCGTTGCCAACCCTCGGCCCACCGTAACGGTGCCGGTTTGGTATCCGAGCTTTGCTTCAAATTCTTCTGGCGTCCCGGAAAAGCGTCCCTGGGCCATCAGCACACCAGATGCACACAACACCGCCCCAACGAAGACCGCCGAGAATACTGACCGCTTGACCACGACGATCTCCCTGTGAACGCCAATCGAAGTTGGCGTACGCGTTTTATGTGAGTAAGCCGGAGCGCGACACCGGCGGGTGTCCACGTCTTTTCGGCTTTGGGCCGGTCGAACTGCACTCGGTTGAGCGACCGGCTTTCAGCCAGCCCCCAGCCCCTGCACCGTCAGCCCGAACCCCAGCCCCCGCGCCCGCGCGGCTCAGCTATAAAGTCGCCGCGCCTACCTGCCGATACACCCTCCGGAAGGTTGTGTGCCGCCTTGCGGCCACCACTTAAACCATTGACTGTACAAGACATCTTCAATTTCAACGGCGACCGCCGCCGCGGGTCGCGCCTGGCGGCCGGCCAGCCTGACCGCCGCACGGGTGTCCCCGACCGGCGCCGGAGCCTGCGCTACGTCGGCATGGGGCTGTTCTGCCTCGGGATGGCCGCGCCCGCCAGCGCACAGATCTACTCGTGGCGCGACGCGAACGGGAACCTGGTGGTGTCGAACCGCCGCCCGGGGTCGGCGGTGTACGAGCAGAAGTCGTTCGCCGTGCCGAAGGCGGAAAACATCCGCACCACGCGCTACGTGGCCGCCGACCGTTCGAGGCCGTACGAGGATCTGATCCGCGAGCACTCGCGGAATCATGATGTCCGGCCCGAGCTGGTGAAGGCGGTGATGCAGGTGGAGTCGGCGTTCAACCCGTTGGCGCGCTCGCCCAAGGGCGCGCTCGGGCTGATGCAGCTGATGCCGGCGACCATCCAGCGCTATCTGGTGAAGAACCCGTTCGACCCGCGCGAGAACATCCGCGCCGGCGTCGCGTATCTCCGGCACCTGCTCGATCGCTACGAGAACAACGAGCAGCTGGCGCTGGCGGCCTACAACGCGGGCCCGGGCGCGGTCGACAAGTACGGCCAGAGCGTGCCGCCGTACAAGGAGACGCGCAACTACGTCAAGCAGATCAGCCGGATGACCGGCGCGAGCGACACCGCCACCCGGCCGGTCGCGCTGCGCGACAACACCATCTTCAAGGTCACGGAAGTCGTCGACGGTAAGACCGTCGTCCGCTACACCGACAAGAAACCGACCACGGGTGCGATCGAAGTCGTCGGCTCACGCTAGCGCCCGCACTTTCGACTTTAGACTTTCGACTTTCGACTTTCGACTTCCCTACTCCGGCCTCTCCACCGCCAGAATATCCAGCCGATCGTAGACGGGACCGAGCGCTTCGGTGACGGCGACGACCTCGATCGCGATGACGACGGCGGCAATCGCCGCCGCGGGCATGAGCATCAGCGTGCCGAAAAACCTCGCCGCCGCGAGCCAGAACAGCCCGCCGGCCAGCGCCGCCGGGATCGCCATCACAATCAGCAGCAGCCACGTGCCGCCGAGCAGGATGATGCGCTGCCCCATCGCGTCGACGCCACGCGCCCGCTGCACGCCGAGCGGCACCCATGCCGGGAACATCAGCGCAACGGCGTTGTGCACCGTGAGCTGCGCCACTACCAGCGCCGGCGCGAGGATCAACACCGCGACCCCCGCCGCCACTCGTGAAAGCCACGCGACGTTCGGCACCAGGGTGCCGGACAGCGCGACGGCGATGGCAATCATCGTCCACGCGAATGCCGTAATCAGCGCGGTCGGCCACAGCAGCTGACCCCGGACGACTGAAGCGGCGCGCACCGGCCACGTCTTCAGCAGCTCGAGGTGCTCGAGGTCCTGCCGCATATCGATGCGAACCACCTGCGGCGCCATCAGGATCGCGAACCCGGCCGCGGCCATCGAGAACCCGCCGAGCAGCGCGGCCGGACCTTCGCGCCCGGTGGCGACGGTGATGAGCGTCAACGCCGTCAACACCACGACCGCGCGCACCGCCTCGCGGCGATCGAAGACCCGCAGCGTCTGCATCAGCGCCTTCCAGGCGAACGCCGTTTCAGGACGCCCGGACGGGGCCAGCGTCCACCCTTCGGCGCGCGTGCGATAGCTGACCGGCCTGCGCCCCGGCGCCCGGCGGCTGCGCCGGCGCGCCGCGGCATCGACCGCGAGGTGGAACGCATCGTCGCTGCGAAGCATCCACACCGTGACCGCCGCCGTCACCGCCAGCGCGGCGGCGATGGCCGGCACATAGCCGCTCGTGGATGCGGCGAACAGCGGCCGGACCAGGGCGATGAACGGCCACAACACGATGCGAATCACCGGCTGCTCCGCCGCGCCCGCGACCAATGCGGCGGCGCCGGCAAGGCCCGCCGGCGGCGCGATGTAGAAGGCACGCAAGAGCGCGGCGGCAACGAGAGCTGCGGCCGTCACGACAATCGCCGCCGGCACGAACGCGGCCGCACGCGGCGCGCCGCTTTCGGCGCGCATCCGAGCTTTGGTCAGCGAGACGCCGGCGAAATAGATCTTCCAGGTGACGAGCAGGAGCCAGGTCGCAATGCCGACCGACAGCCGCCGGTAGCCGGACGAGGAGGGCACGGTGATGCCGAAGATGACCGCGCCGAACAGCATCCCGATCTGCGATCGCAGCAGGCGATGGAGCAGGAGCTGGCGGCGCGTGATTGGCGCCGTCAACAGGAACTGCGTTTCCGCCTCGGAGAATTCGAGCAGGCCGCTCTCGAACGGCGCCATCCAGCTCAGCGCCGCGGCGGCGAGGAGCGCCATGCCTCCGAGCACGGGCGCCGCGACGGCCAAGCCAGGCAGCTCTCCGAGCGGCGACGCGCGGCGCCGCGCGCGCGCGGCGCGGGCGCGATCCGACCGGGCACCGCGAAGCCGGCCGAAAAATGAGAAGTAGAGGTACGCCGCCCCGACCACCGCGCCGGCAAGATAGCGCGGCTCGCGCAGCCGCCGGAGCCGCATGCGCAGCCGGTTCCGGGCGCTGCAAACGATGACGTAGAGGCTGGCGCCGAGCATGTCAGGGCTGGCCGGCGCGATTGTTCCCGGTGACGCTCAGGAAGATCTGCTCCAGGTTCGATCCCGCCTCGGCGAGGTCGACGCGCGAGCGCAGCTCCTCGAAGGTGCCGTCGGCGATCTTCTGCCCGCGGTCCATGATGATGACGCGCGTGCAGATCTCCTCGACCAGGTGCAGCAGATGCGACGACAGCAGGATCGCCGCGCCGGCGCGGCCGCGCGCGACGATCGTCTCGCGCATCCGCCGGATGCCGAGCGGATCGAGCCCGGTCAGCGGCTCGTCGAAGAGCAGCGTCGTCGCATCGCGCACCAGGCCGCACGCGATCACGACCTTCTGCCGCATGCCGCGCGACAGCTCGCCTGGAAGCGACCGCTCCTTTCCCCGCAGCTCCAGCTCCTCGAGAAGCGCCGCCGATCGCCGGTCGATGTCGGCAACGCCGAAGAGCCGGGCAACCAGGCGGAGATGCTCGGTGACCGTGAGGTACTCGAACAGGTGCGGCTCGTCCGGCATGAACGCGAGCCGCCGCTTCGCCTCGAGCGGATCGGCGACGATGTCGTGGCCGTCGATGAACACTCGGCCGGAGGTCGGCCGCAGGATGCCGGCGAGCGCGCGCAGCGTCGTGGTCTTGCCCGCGCCGTTGGGGCCGATCAGGCCGACGATCTCGCCGCCTCGCACCTCGAACGACAGATCGGCGACCGCCGTGAGGCTGCCGGTGTCGCTGCTATACGTGCGGGCTAAATGCTCGACGGCGATCGCCATCTGGTGATAGGATGAGTGGTTTCCGGAGGTTACTGATTACGTGGCTACGCACGCATCCGCGCTCAAGGCGCACCGGCAGAGTCTGAACAACCGCGAGCGCAATCGCCAGTTCCGGTCGCGGCTGCGCGGCGCGTTGAAGAACATCCGCGCCGCGATCGACGGCAACGATCTCGCCGGCGCCAAAACCGCGCTCAAGCAGACGATTTCGCTGATCGACAAGATGGCGAGCAAGGGCGTCATCCACCGCAACGCCGCCGGCCGCTACAAGTCGCGGCTGAACGCGCGCCTCGCCGCCCGCTCGTAGGCGCGCTACCACCGCCGCATCGTCGATCGCTTTCCCGCACACAACTCGACGATCAGGCGCTCGAGGAGCGCGCGCGGATCGCCGGCCGAGCTCTTCAGATCCTGATCGGTCCTGAACACGGCGTCGACCGCCGGCCGCACGCTGGCCGGCGCGAGGCCCGGGAACTTCGCGCGTACCACCCACCCGAGCTGGCCGAGAACTTTTTCCGGCGGCGCGCCGGCATCGAGGATCAGCGCCAGCTGCCGCAGCGCCTCGCCGGCGTGGCCCGACTCGATCGCGTTGGTCATCGCCCAATCGTCCTGCAACCCCGCCGGCCCGGTCACCTCGCGCACGTCGTCGGCGGTGATTTGTTTCTGTCCCAGCGCGTACAGCATCAGCCGCTCGACGTCGGCGCGCAGGCGACGGACGTCGGTGCCGGCGCGCTGCGCGACCAGGCGCGCGGCTGCCGGCTCGATCGCCGCGCCGGCGGCGGCGACGCGGGTGCGGACGAAGCGCTCCGCGTCCGCCAGATCGGTGACCACCCCGCACTCGACGATCGTCGCCAGCTTCTGCAGCGACTTGAACATCCGGCTGCGGCGGTCGAGCGCCGCCGCCACCAGCACCAGCGTCGTCTGCGGGTCGGGCGCGCGGAACAGCTCCTCGAGCTGCTCGAGGGCACGGGCCGCCGCCTCGCTCTCGCGCCGCGGCATCAACAGCGTTTCCGCCTGCATCACCAGGACGACGCGGCGCGGCGCCATCATCGGCAGCGTCCGCACCGCGGCGACGATGGCGCCGACGCCGTCCGCCAGGCGATCGCCGGTGGTCAGCTCGCCGGCATGAACGCGCTCGACGTTGAACGCGCGCAGCCCTTCTTCGACCAGCTCGGCGAATGCGGCCGCCAGCGCCGACTTCTCGACTTCGTCGTCTCCCTGCAGCAGATACAACGGATCCGGCGTGCCGGTGGCGATCTGCTGGAGGACGGCCGCCGGGGTCAGGGAAGCCACGCGGTTAGAAGGCCTCGAGGATGGCGCTGACGATCGTGCGCGCGAACTCGGTGCTCATGCGCTCGAGCGTGTTGGTGTCCTGCTGGAAGAAGACGGCCGGGTCGCCCACCACGCCCTGGCCGCTGGTCGCCTCGTAATCCTGCCGGAACATGAGGCCCGGATTCTCCCACAGGACCTTGTTTTCCTTCATGTCGCGGAGCTCGATGCGAGCGATCATCGTCAGGCCGTAGCGCGAGGCGAGCTGATCGCCGGTGAAGCTCGCCGGCTGGATGCTGACCGCGGTGACCTCCCCGGTCAGCAGCGCGTCGACGCCGGTGCTTTCA
>Ga0207708_10000476_pt1 | contig 30990 bp, 27 predicted proteins | sample KBSK5101metaG_FD_184340 | JGI IMG/M metagenome (GOLD analysis project Ga0207708, IMG submission 184340) | Corn, switchgrass and miscanthus rhizosphere microbial communities from Kellogg Biological Station, Michigan, USA - KBS K5-10-1 metaG... | ecosystem: Host-associated > Plants > Roots >... | reverse complement strand
GGTGCATGTGCCCGACACGTATGGACTGATCGTGCTGACGGTGCTGCACGTCCTCGTCGTCTACGCCTTTTCATCGGGAGGCCGGTGATGCGGCGACCGGTACGGACCAGATCGGTTCGGCCGCCAAAGGCCGAGAGACAGGCGACCCTCGGTTCCGGGCGCGACCTCCTGGCAGTGCTGCTGGCGCTCGCGACCGTCGTCTGCCTGGGCTCGGCCTTCCTTCTTGCCAAGGACTTGAAGTTCCTGACGCCGGGCCCTCTGACGAGCGCTCACGGCGCGATCGACAATTGCAACGCCTGCCACACCAAGAGCGGCAGCGGCAAATTGAGCTGGATTAGGGGCCTCGTCCCAGGCGATCCGCACGCCGACAGCCAGGCATGTCTCACCTGTCACAAAATGCCGGACACGGCCTTCAACGCGCACAGCGCGTCGCCCGAGGTGCTGAATCGGAGCACCAAGCGACTGACGAAAATCGCTGCGGAGATACGCGCGCCGCACTGGGCTCGTGCCCAGAGCGTCGCCTTCCCGACCCACGACGTGGCCGCACGCGGTCTCAATTGCGCGACCTGCCACCAAGAGCATCGGGGCGCCAACTTCAAGCTGAGCAAAATCTCCAACGAGCAATGCCAATCCTGCCACGTGGTGAAGTTCGACAGCTTCGATGGCCATCACCCGGAGTTCGAGAACTATCCGTTCAAGCGGCGAACACCGATCATCTACGATCATACCAGCCACGGTAAGCACTTCTCGGAAGTGCTGAAGAAGGATCCGGCAAAGCGCATCCCCGCTACCTGCACGACCTGTCACAGCAGCCGCGAGGACAGGCGTATCATGGCTGTGGGCCCATTCGATCAGACCTGCCGATCCTGCCATCTCGGCCAGATCACCGGCAAGGAGCGGGTCAGCGGCCCGAAGGGTATTGCCTTTCTGACCCTGCCTGGCCTCGACCTGCAAACGCTGAAGAAGAAGAGTGCTCCGATCGGCGAATGGCCGGCCGCGTCCGAAGCCGAGCTCACACCGTTCATGAAAGTGATGATCAGCCGGAGTGAGCGGGGCCGCTCTTTGATCAAGGCCGTGGACAACCTGAACCTTCAGGATCTGACCGATGCAAGCGACGACCAGATCAAGGCGGTGACGGAGCTGGTGTGGGAGATCAAGAGGCTGTTCTACGCACTGATTGCGGGAAAGGCGTCGGACGTGCTGGGCGACCTCAATATTGACTGCGGGGCGAAGCTGAGTGCGAATCTCGTTGCCGATCTGACCGCGAGCATCCCGCGCGACGTGGTCTTCAGTGCGCATCAGCAGTGGCTGCCCAATCTCGGCGCGGAAATGGCCAATCGCCAGGATACGAATGATCGGGAGCAAACTTGCTGGATCACGACGATTGGCGGCTGGGTGACAACGATGACAGAACCGAAATTGGCCGCCGATGGCGAACCGGCCGACATAGCCGGGCCTGGCGGACTTGTTGACGCAAATCAGCCGACAGAGACCAAGAGTGTGCCCGGTTCAGTCGCTGAAAGCTTACGGGTCGATCCATATGGCCGCCTTGTCAGGAGGCTGAAGGACGAGGCCGAAGGAGCCCAGGTCAAAGTAGCCCAACCCAAAGCGGCCCAGCCCGAAGCGGCCCAGACTAAAGGAGAGCCGGGAAAGGCCGATATCGCGAGCGCCAAGCCCGATGATCGCAACAAGACGCCTTCCGTCAACGAACAGCCTCAGCCGAAAGCAGCCGAACGGCCCCAGGCCAAGACCGCAGACCAGACCGACGATCTGCTCAACCCCACGGAGGAAGAGCTTCGCGAGCTCGCGCGGCCCGGAGCACCGGCCGTAAGAGGCTATACGGCGTACGTGCGACCCGGTGGCGGAACGGTAACGCTCTCCGGGGAGCAGCCTCGCGCCGTCAGAGACAGTATCAATGGCGGAACGAGAGTGGCCCAGGCCACCCCCAGGGCGGCAGACCAAACCGACGATCTGCTCAACCCCACGGAGGATGAGCTTCGCGGCATCGCTCCAACCAAGGATGCCGAGAAGGCAGCCCAGCCCGACGGAGCGGTCCGGAGACCCGCTCCCGCGAACGCCAGGCCCGATCGCGCCGCATCTGCGGATGCCGCCTCCAGGGCCGACGCAAAGGCGCCAGCCGATACGCCGACGGTCTCAGATGCGGCAGCGGTTCAGCCTCAAGCGAGGGCTGCACCCGTAATCGGCATCGAAAGCGATGTGGACCCGGAGAGCTGGGCCGAGTACGGAGGCTGGTACCGGCAGGATTACGCGATCTTCTACCGTCCCGTGGGCCATAAGGATAAATTCATCTTCTCCTGGCTTTTTCTGACCGGTCCCCAGGCGCCGAAAGGCGATAGAAGCCCGGCGGCGGCAGTCTTCGATTTTCTCACCGGTAAGGACGCCCAGGGGTCATGCACGAAATGCCATAGCGTCGACGGTATCCGGGGCAAGGGGCGGCTCGTCAATTTCTCCCCACCCAAGATCGAGGCGAAGATGGGGCGGTTCACGAATTTCATCCATGAGCCGCATTTCGGCGTGCTGGAGAATCGCGGTTGTCTGACCTGCCATAACCTTGAAAAAGGTCGCCCCTACCTGCAGGGCTACGAGCAGGGCAATCCGAAAAAATTCGTCTCCAACTTCGGGGCAGTGAAAAAGGAGCTGTGCCAGACCTGCCACACCAGCGGCATGGCCCGTCAAGACTGTCTGCTGTGCCACAAATATCATTTGAATGGCGTGACCACGCCAATCATGAACACGAAAATCCCAATCGAATAGCGGTTCGACGCAGTCGCCATGATCAAGCGAATGACGTTGCCATCCTCACTTGCGATCGAGACTGACGTGCACCCCCTTGATGCCAGCGCCTTTGGTGCCAACAGAGACCGATACCAATTGGCTCGACGGCGAGAAGCTCATTTCAAGACCGCCAGTGAGGCTTCCGCCGAACTGAATATTGAGCTTACCGGCGGAAGCCGTGCCAGACACGTCACCGGTGGCATTGTAAGTGCGCTCCTCCCAGCTCCCGGAGACCTTGTCGCCATTGGACTCCAACTTGCTGCGCAGCTCGAAATTGGAGGCGGTGCCTCTGCAGCGGATGACGACGCTCAGGTTGCCGGCGCTCTTATAGTAGCCGTTGCAGCTGATGCTTTCGATCTCCCCACTTTCGAAGGACATCGTTCCACCGCCCTGCCACGTGCCAGCGAGGACATCGAGACCGGCCTCGGCGGTCGCCGATTTGGTTGACAGACTGATCGTGACGGCACCGATGAGGGCGAGGGCTGCAAGCTGCGCTAGACATGTTTCGAGAGCGCACGAATTTTTCGACATCTCACCAACCCCCCGGTAACCCTTCCGACAACAGTACGTTGTCCATAGGAAAAACATGGTTAGTTCTTATGGCTGTTTAATGTCTCGCATTCAGCACAGCATGAGGTTGCGACGATAGCCTGAGAAAACCCTCAGCGCGAGCAAACTCTGCCGACGTCGCGCCGGTAAGAGCCGACCCGCCTTATTGGGGCCATCCGGTGCAATCAGGGTCCCGCCTCGGGGCGGAGCCTTGTTCGACTTGGGGAACAAGCGAGGAAACCCGTGATGCCTGAGAGATCCTCCGTGCGCGGTGCCGGCGCGCAGGCGGCTTTGCAGCCGCCGTCCAGAGCGTCGCGGCTTGATGTAGGGGTGCTGTCGATTGCCACTGCCGTGCCGCCGCATGTTGTAACCCAGCGTGATGCGGTCAAAGGGGTGTCCGAGGTCTTCTCCCACCAGTTCAGCGATTTCGACAGGATCGCCGCGGTCTTTGCCTCGGCGGGCATAGCCGAAAGGCGCGTGACGCGCCCGTTCGATTGGTACTTCGGCGCGCATGGCTGGCCGGAGCGCACCGCTGCATACCTCGATGGCGCGCTTGCGCTGTTCATCGAAGCGGCGCAAAGGGCGCTCGATCGGGCCGGCATCGCAGCGGATGCCGTCGACACCGTCGTCACGGTGTCGTCGACGGGCATCGCAACGCCCAGCCTCGAGGCTCACGCCCTCGGGGCACTTGGCTTCCGCCGCGACGTGCAACGCGTGCCCGTCTTCGGCCTTGGTTGCGCAGGCGGCGTCGCCGGCCTTGCGGTGGGGGCAGATCTGGCTATGGCGCGTCCCGGCGGCGTGGTGCTGGTCGTCGCCGTCGAGCTGTGCTCGCTGGCGGTCCGGCGCGACCAGGCCACCAAGGCCAACATGGTGGCGCTCGCGCTCTTTGGCGACGGCGCGGCGGCCGCCGTACTCACCTCGCGACCGGGCGGCGCAGTGCGTATCGTCGAGACCGGGAACCATACCTGGACCGATACCCTCGACATCATGGGATGGAAGGTCGATCCTGTCGGCTTCGGCGTGATCTTCGATCAGTCGATTCCCGCCTTCGCGCGCGAGCGCCTCGGGCCGGTTATCGATGCGATCCTGGAGGCCCAAGCCATGCAGCGCCGCGACATCGGCCGCTTCGTCTGCCATCCGGGGGGGCGCAAGGTCGTCGAGGCGATCGAAGGAGCGCTCGGGCTCGCGCCGCGGAGTCTCGACCACGAGCGCGAGATCCTCAAGCGCTTTGGCAACATGTCGGCACCGACCGCACTGTTCGTGCTGGAGCGCGCGCTGCAGGCAGGCCTGCCGGAGCACGCGATGCTGGTGGCGCTCGGCCCCGGTTTCACCGTGTCCACCGTGACGCTCGCCAGGGGCCCTGCATGACCGCGTGGCTTGCCGGTGCGTTGGCGGCGGCTCATCCGCTATCGCTCGCGGTCCTCGCCCTCGTCACGCTACAACGCTTGGCGGAGCTGGCGCTGGCGCATCGGAACACGCGACGGCTCCTCGCGCAGGGTGGTGTTGAGATTGCACCCGGACACTACCCCGCTGTCGTCGCCCTGCATGCCGCTTGGCTGTCGGGTCTGTGGCTCCTCGCCCTGCCAAGTGTGCCCAATCTCGCCCTGCTTGGGGTGTTCGGCGCGATGCAGATCGGACGCGGCTGGGTGCTCGCCGCTCTGGGTTCGCGCTGGACCACGCGCATCATTATCGTACCGGGCGCGCCACTGGTACGGTCGGGGCCCTACCGACTCCTCAGCCATCCCAACTACCTGATCGTGGCGGGTGAAATCCTGGTCCTCCCCCTCGCGTTCGGCCTGCCCGTGTTCGCCGTCGTTTTCTCGGCTCTCAACGCCCTGGTGCTCTGGGTGCGCATCCGGGCAGAGGGCGCGGCGCTGCACGGCGAACGGCGCTACGGCCTGGTGTCACGATGACAGCCCTCGGCGTATCGCAAGCGGGCGCGGCGCCTTACCTGCGCACCTGGCTGGCATTTGCCGCCCTGTGCGTCGGCATGTTCATGGCCATTCTCGATGTGCAGATCGTCGCCGCGTCCCTGCCAACCATCCAGACGGCGCTGGCGATCCAGCCGGAGCAAATGAGCTGGGTGCAAACCAGCTACCTGATTGCCGAGGTCATCGCCATTCCGCTCACCGGCCTCCTGACACGCGCCTTGACGATGCGCTGGCTCTCGGTTGCGACACTCGTCGTCTTCACGGTCGCGTCCATAGGCTGCGCGTGGAGCGGCTCTCTCGCGAGCCTTCTCGCCTGGCGCGTGGTGCAGGGGCTGGCCGGCGGGCTTCTCATCCCTCAAGTGTTCGCGGCTGGCTTCGTGCTGTTTCCGGACCGCGGCCAGGCGCTGGCCACCACCGTCGCCGGCATGCTTGCCGTTCTTGCCCCAACCGTCGGTCCATTCATCGGCGGCTGGATCACCGACACCTACGACTGGCCCTGGCTATTTCTCATCAACGTCGGCCCCGGCGTCGCAGCCATCGCAATAGGCGCGTGCCTGCTTCCCAAGGACAAGCCCGAGCCCGGTCTGCTCCGCAAGCTCGATCCGATTGCGCTTGCTCTGATGGCTGTCGCGCTCGCGTGCTTGGAGATCGGATTGAAGAAGGCGCCACAGGCCGGCTGGATGTCGGTCGACACGGCGGTCCTGTTCGTGGCTTGCCTTGTAGCCGGGACCTGGTTTGTGGCGCGGTCGATCAAGTCGAAGCATCCCGTAGTCGAGCTGCGCACGCTTGCCGATCCCGGCTTTGCTCTTGGCTGCCTGCTCAGCTTCATTCTGGGTATCGGGCTCTACGGCGCGGTCTATCTGATGCCCGTGTTCCTGGCGTTCGTGCGCAATCACGATGCAATGGAGATCGGCCAAATCATGATGGTCACCGGCGCGGCGCAGCTCATCATGGCGCCCGTTGCCGTGGCCCTGGAGCGGCGTGTGAGCGCCCGCTGGCTCACAGCCGCCGGCTTCGGGCTGTTCGCAGTCGGCCTTGCGGCCAGCGCCTTTCAGACTCGCGCGACGGACTTCGAGGAAATGCTCCTGCCTCAGGTCGTTCGCGGGCTCGCCATCATGCTGTGCCTGCTGCCCCCGATACGGATCGCACTCGGTCATCTGCCGGCGGAGGCCGTGCCCGATGCGAGCGGCGTGTTCAATCTGATGCGCAATCTCGGCGGCGCGATCGGACTCGCCTTGATCGACACGGTCATCTACGGCCGCGCTCCCGTCATCGGCGAGAGGCTTGGCCAGGCGCTGGAGCGTGGCGATGTGGAAGCGGCGAAGGCAGTGGGGCTGCCGCTCGATCGGTTCCTCGCCCACATTCCCGGCACTCCGCTCGATCCTTCGGTGGTCGCCTATGTGCGCAAGGCCGTGGAGCGGCAGGCGACCGTCGAGGCTGTCAACGAGGCGTGGGCGATGATCGCACTGCTGGCGCTGCTGGGCGTAGTGGCCCTGGGCGTTGCCAGCGTCAGGGCCTATGCTGACCGACGGACCTGGCGCCCGCAGGGATGATGTAGCTCCTACGCAGCGAGCCGCCTCGGCGCAGAGTGCATCACAGCGGACCTACATCTTTGTGGCGAGCTCGTGGTAGACTTGGTTGTCTGTCATGAGGCCCTCATCGCGAGGGTCGTTGACGCGCGCCAGCAACGAAGCCATGGCGGCGTGGATCGCTGACCGTTGGCTGCATTGCCCTGCCGAGATGGGTTCTCCGATTACCACACGAGTTCGAGTGTCGCGTAAGTGTCGATACAGAACTTGCAACGTGGCGGCCGCCCACTCGCGCTCTCTTGGGTCGGCGAAACACTTTGCTATTCGATGTTGCTGAGCCGTCCGGGAGATCACGCCAGACACGACGATCGGCAACACCAATGTTTCGGGCACCAAGCGGACAAGCAATTCCGAGCTGTCCGACCATCCTGCCACCGTATCGACAACCCGCACCGACGGGTCAGATTCGATGGCTCCTGCCGGGAAGGTAAGCAAGGCCCTGCCTTGTCGCAGATGGTTTGCCGCATCGCGCAGCAGTCCTGATCGACTTCCTGCTCGTGGGTTGACGAAGAGAAGTCTGCTGCGGATGTTTGGAATCAGCTGCAGGATTTCGCGTTCAGCCGCGATGATCTTCAGATCACGCCGACGCTCCAACGCAACACAAATCGCCATAACGTCGACCGTGCCCGGATGGTTCGCCACTGCGAGCATGGGACCGCATGGCGGGACATGCTGCTGACCTTCAATGTGGGTGCTGCCGGTGAACTCGTCCAATATGTAGCGCCCAGCAGCCGCGAGCCCGTGCTGGCCAACGAGATCGTCGAAGCGCAGAATCTGACGAGAAAGCCGTCGCGCGGGAAAGCTCGCCAGCCAATCCACCAGGGGTTGGAAGCGCCCCAGGCGATCGAGCTTGAATGCTGCCAGGATCTCTCGAGCATTGGCCCGTGTAAGCAAGGTCAGATTGTCGACCATCAAGATCGTGCCCCAAGCTGTAAGAGCCTGAAGCGGAGATTTTGGCTGATAGATCAAGGCCGGATTCAGGTCAGTCGCTTTGGCCAGGTTGGCGAGATGGAGAGGGGCCTGAACAGAGCTTCGGCCATCAGGCGGCGGTTGCAGCGCAGCCATGAGAATGTGCGTTCGCCAACCCGGGCGGCCAAGCCCAAGCCCAAGCACGGTGCGTGAAGATGTCCGTCGGACTGCGCCTTCGGCTCATCGGCGTGCTCTGCGGCTGAGCGCCTCGCGCGCCCAGCACGGATAGCCCGCGAAATACCCAGTCGGATCGTCCTGCCGCGCCCGCTCGCACTCGGCCTCCTCCTGCGAATAGCGCGCCTGTGCGGCATAGTGGTGCTGTTGCACGCTGCGATCGACTTTGCCGCCGGCGCCTGCGGGCGCATTCGACGCCGACAAGGATGCGCCGAGGCGCCCCAGGCCGTCGATCGCCGATTTCATCGACGGGTTGCCGGCCAGCACCCGCCGGTAATCCGCGATGGCCTCCTGGGCACGGCCCAGAGCCTCGTAGACGTGGGCGCGCGTGTGCAGGAACTGCCCGTCGAAGGGGTCGAGGGACACGGCGCGCTTGGCATCACCCAGAGCAAGCGTGCGCTGGCCGATCTTAAGGTAGATGCGCGCGCGGGCGTTAAAGGCTCCGGCATGCCTGGGATTGATCTCGACCGCTTTGCTGAAGTCGGCGATGGCCTGATCGTGCTGTTCCTTGCTCTCGTTGGCGATGCCGCGGTTGTAGTAGGCGGGGGAGTAGGCCGGATCGATCTGGATGACCCGGGTATAGTCGGCGATGGCGTTGTCGAGATCGCCCCTGCTCAGATGGCCGGAGCCGCGGTTGAAGAGGGCCGCGGCGTCTCTGGGGAATTGGTGAACGCGGTCGGTGCACCCGTGGATGCGGCGGTCGATGTCCTGCGCCTGCTCGCAGTCCTCAAGCGGACCGGCGTGTGCGGCCACTGCTTGCCAAAGCAGCATCAAGATGGCGATGATCCACATGGAATGTCAGTTGCCCTCCCACCAAGTGGACCTCATCTTCCTTAACCTTTGTGGCAGCAATGTCGCGCGATCCTTGTCCGTCCGGTTTCCCTGCTGATTTTTGATCGACAGTGTGGAGGGCTCCACCCCCAAATCATGGTCTGAAGCGCTGGTGATCGACTGCGGACCGCCAACTAGAGGGTGTGCGGGGCATGCGGTTCGAGAAAGTCTTCGACGTGGCGCAGGCGGGTTATTGACATTGGTGGTTCCCCGCGTTGGGCCTCATCTTCGTTGCGATCGGAACGCTCCTCGTGTTCTTCCCAGGACTCACGAGAGCCGTACTCCCTTTCGGCCTTCAGGGCCCGAGACGCCAAGGGTTCGTGTGGAGCTATTTGATCTTCAGCCTTATGTGGACCATGGGCGCCCTCGCCGTCACGCTGGGCGATTACATCGGCGCCCGCAACGCGCTCGCCTCTGGGGACGTTGCTGTCATAGAAGGAGTCGCGACAGACTTCCGCCCCATGCCGTACGAGGGTCAAGCGAACGAGAGCTTTAAGGTCTCGGGCAAGGAGGTCTGCGCGCAGGGATCGCGTTCTGGTTGTGGACGGCAAATCGCGTCGCGATCGAGGTGGACCTGCCGCCGGACGCGAAGGTGCCGCTGGACGTTCAAGTCTAGAAGGACCAGCAGAGGATCGGGGGCGGCGATCTCAGCAAGGTCTTCGACGGCGAACCCAATCTTCTGAACGTCTGGCGCGATCACTGAGTCGGATCAACCCCGCGGATCGGAGGGGTCTGGCTCGCAGGTGTTGAGCGGGCGTTGAACCAGCGATCCACAGTCCCCGATTCATCGAAATGTGACATAAAGAAGGACTCTTCGACCCGCTGATTGAGAGTCAGCTGCGAACCCAATGAATTCGAGGCTCATTTAAACTATTTCCTGCTGCGTTCGCGCATTAGAGAGCAAATATTTTGGAGGCACAGTCTAAATGACGCCAGCGCAGCCTCTCGACCCGATGCCCGAAATCAGTTGCGGTTTTCCACCATCGCGCACGGGGTAGGAGTGCCACAACTAGACCCGAACCTTCTGGCAACTCTCCTGAGGCAAAGCTCCCGCCACCCCGGCGTCAGCGCGGCTCTTTCTCATCGTCATTGACGTGCTCGACCAGGCCGGCAACGTCCGTGTCGTCCTGCTGCTTCAGGACGCCACTGTCCTCGTCGGTATCGACGGTCGGCGCTTCCGCTTCCTCGGTCTGCTCGTCAGCCGCCGCGGTGGCAAAGCGACTACTGGGCATGGCCTCGACCGGCAGCACTGGCAGCAAGCGCTTGAGGGGCTGGCGGTGCCAGCCGGTCTTGGTGAAGGGTGCAGCGCGCGCCCTTGTTGCGACAGCGGGCTCGGCGGGCGGCGTGTAGTCGGCCCCGCACGTCGGACACACGATGGGGTTGCGGCCGAGATCGTAGAAGCGGATCTCGCACGCCTGGCAGGTGCGCTTGGTTCCGCGCAGCGCCTTGCGGCGGTCATGTACGGTGCTCATGAGTGGACCTCGTAGGGCTTGTCGGACGCCAACAGCGCCGCCAGGCGAGCCCGGCGGCGCTTCCTTAAGAGCCTTCCTTGGAGCGAATGAGTCCCTAGTCTTTCTTGACCTGTCCGGCCTGCTTGCCGCGGCCCTTGCTGTCGTCCTCGATCACGAAGCTGACTTGTCGCCTTCGTGGAGCGAGTGGATGCCGGCCGCATCGAGCGCGGTGGCATGGACGAGAGGCCGGTTAAAAGGGCCGCACGGTCGGCCCGGCAACTCAGATGCGGGGGAAAGGCATGCCCGAAGGCTGAAGCGAAACCTCAGATCATCAGCGGCGCGCTTCGACGAAACGCCCCAGCATTACGTAAATGGGACGCTCCCTACGATTTTTCAAGGAGTTCACCAGCTGAGTGCCCAAAGTGCAGGAAATCCATCCATTTCTGAGCAAAGCACTACCAATGTCTGGATTGGAATCCATCCCGCAGCAATTGCGCGCGGCGCTCCAGCACAATGAGTTCTGCGCACAGCTTGTTCAGCACGTCGGTGGTGGATTGGGTCGGAAAACCCCGAACAGTCGTGCCGTTCAGGCCGGCCTTGTGATCGACTATGCGCGATCGCATGTGCTGGATCTTTTGCTCGGCTCGTTCGATTTCATGACGACACGACATGATGAACGGGCGTCCTCGGCCCGCAGACAAAGAATAGCACATCCAAGCGCGCATTACTGGATATTATTCAACCAACGGCGGAACCGCAGGTCCCGCAGGAGCTGGACCGATCCCCGCATTGTCCCTCATCATCGTCGTCCCAGCCCATCACCCCGTCGTGGAGACGCGCTGCGAGAAGAATGATGAGCAAGGGAACGAGATCGAGGCCGATAGCGACCGCCCGGTGCTGCAAGGTCCCGCACCAGTGTTTCAGGACCAGCAAGCTCTGCGGCTTCCACTCGTAAGCCGGGATTGCAACCTGCATTGACCGCGCGAGCTCTTTGACGCGCAGATCCAGGGTCGTACGCTGCACGTCGTGCTCGGTACGAGAGTCCGGCCTGGGCGAACCTGATGCTGAGCCTACGGGCGAAGACCACCAAGATGCTATGGATTCCGATCCACAAGCAGCTCCGTCTTCTCCTCCCTTCCCTGGAAGCGCGTCTGCGCAAGAAGCTCGGAAAAGCCGGCAAGGACCTCGACATCCGCCGCCATCACGAGCCGATCCTCCTCAACACTCGCGGCAGGCCCTGGACGCGCGATGGCTTCAAGGCCTCCTTGGCGAAGGAGCTCAATGCGCCGCGCATGGCGGAGTTCCGCAGCCGGCGGCTGGTGTTTCACGGGTTGCGGAAGTCGGCGGTCATCTTCCTGCTGGAGGCCGGTTGCTCGGATGCCGAGACGGCCGCCATCACCGGCCAGTTCCGCGTATCGTGGAGCAACTACGCCAAGCAGGTGAACCAGCGCCGCCTTGCGGCCGCCGCCACCCTCAAATGGGAGGCCGCCGACGAGGCCCGTGTGGCCAGGCCAAAGAAGAGGAGGAGGGCCGGGCGTGTACAACCGGCTCAGGAATTTGTACAACCGCCGCCAGTCTGGCGGCCTAAGCAATCGTCCATAAATAAGGAAGTCACTTGGTTCTTCGCCGAGGTGCGATCGTGTAGTTCCAGTCGCCATGGAAGGTGTGGCGTGTGAGGTTGACCGCAGCGAGCTGGGCGTCAGACACCTTGACCCCGTTGGGGTACTTCTTCTCATCCAACTCGGCGCGCACCTTGAGGCCCGCTTCGGTGGTCGTGGCGGCGATCAGCTGGACAATCGTCCTATAGGTGCGCAGCGGCTTTCCCCGCCAATTGATCGTGATGAAGGAAAAGAGCCGATGCTCAATCTTGTTCCATTTGCTCGTTCCCGGTGGGAAATGGCAAACGGTAATCGGGAAATTGAGCTCATCTGCCAACTTTTGAAGCTCGACCTTCCACAGGCGTACGCGGTAGCCGTTGCTGCCACCGCCGTCGGCCGTGATCATCAGACGCTTGGCTTTGGCGTGGCGCTTCCTCCCCATCGTCGACCACCATCGGCGGATGGCGTTGACCGCAAATGACGCCGTGTCGTGGTCGGTGCCGACGCTGACCCATCCGACATTGGCGTCGATGTCGTAGACCCCGTACGGGACTGCCCGGCCCAGCTTGGGATCGATGAAGTCGTGGACATTGACGAGCTCAGGCTCGCCCTTGGGGCGCCACTCGCGACCATGGTTCTTGAAATTACCGACCAATTCCTTGCGCTTGGTGTCGACCGAGATGACCGGTTGATCGGCGCCGAGGAAGTCCACCGCTTGGTCGTTGATATACCGAAACTGTGCGTCGCGATCGATGTGGTTGCTGCCTTCCCGTGTCTTGCTGTTGGCCTGCAGGCTGTAGCCCATCCCGCGCAGCAGATTGCCCGCAACCGTGGGGCAGACCGTATGGCCATGCTTCGCCAGCTCTTTGACGAGATTACGCAGGCTCCGGCAGGTCCACAACAGTGGTCGCATGGGGTCGCCGCGCGTCATGGGCGCAACCAGAGCCTTGAGGTCGCGCAGCAGCGTTGGGTCCTCAAGCGTCTTCGTCTTTCGTCCGCCACCAGGCTTGCGGATACGTCCGGGCGCCACCGCCACATTATCGCGAACATCGCAAAGACCATGATAAATGGTGGAGCGAGCCAGACCCGTGATGCGGGCCATTAAACTGACGCCGCCACGTCCAAGCGCGCTCGCTTCCAGGGCGACAAAGCGGCGCCGGCTCTGTTCATTCAGAACCGGGGCAATCTGCCGATATCGCTTGCGTGCGGCTCGGGCTTGCGCGGCGCGAATCATGCACCGACGCTATGTCGCTCGATTCCTCGCTGTGAATCCCCACCATGCCTTTCTTCGCCGTCTGTGGCAGCATTGACTCAGTTGTTTACGGACGGCCCCTAAGTCCTTGAGATCATTGGAGCGGGCGAAGGGAATCGAACCCTCGACACTCAGCTTGGGAAAGTGATTTAGAACGGATTTCAGCGGATCACCGCGCATCTTGTAGAACGTAGTAATAGTCAGTAAAAACAGTATGTTGAAGCTGTTTATTCGTGCGAGTTTGCTCGACAACGTCCAGCGCAATTTACGTCCCGCTGGTACCTAGCTAGGTGGTACCTAGGAAAGCGCCGGCATGGCTGAGAAGATGTGCGACCAGGCAGCCGTGCGGGTACCTACACGGGCAGAGGGGGAAGCAAAAATGCCGCAACGCAAGTTGACCGCCCGCTTTGTCGAAAGCGTCAAGACAGACAAGGCGCAGGACGAGCATCGCGACACACAAGAACAAGGTCCGGAGCTTCGTGTGACGCGTGCCGGAACGAAGTCCTGGGCCTTCCGCTGTCGGCGAAACAGCGACCGGAAGAAGCGCGTCATCGCGCTTGGGCGTTTCCCCGGATTTCGATCTCGCTGAAGCACGCCTGTGGGCTCAGGAGATCCGCCGGGAAGTCTCACGAGGGGGTGATCCCGCATCCGGTGTTCAGGCACGCAAAGCGGCACCGACCTTCCGGGAGCTCGCCGCCGAATGGCAAAGCAACCACGCCGAACTCAACCGTTCTGGAAAGGTGAGGGGGGACGATCGTTCCATCCTCAAGCTCTACGTGCATCCCGTGATCGGCGACATGAAGGTGCACGACATAGGCCGCCGCGAAATCTCCGTGAGCTGGCCGAGGCCCGCAAGGCAATTGATCGCCGCGCGGGTCATACGAAGAAAGGCAAGGCTCCGCGCCGACTGACACACCGGGCAAACGCGGTCTTCGCTCGCGTGCGCTCCATCATGCGATGGGCGCTCGGGCAGGGCATCATTGCCAACGATCCGACGTACGGCATGAAGAAGCCGATCAAGAAGGAGGCCGTTCGAGATCGCGAGCTGTCGCCTCTTGAAATCGAAGCATTCTGGCGCAACCTCGACCAGCTACCAACCACGCCAGCTCTTCGAATTGCGATGAAGCTATCGCTGGTGACGGCGCAACGCATCGGGGAGGTGTGCGGCATCGCCAAGGTAGAGCTTGTCCTAGACGACCCCGCGCCAGTTTGGATGCTGCCGCGCGAGCGCTCGAAGAACAGCGAAGGCCACCGCGTACCACTATCACCCATGGCCCTGTCGTTGATCCGGGAGGCGCTGGCCCTGCAGAAGCCCAAGGAAGAAGAGCCTGAGAGCCCGTGGCTCTTTCCTGCGCGTGCCAAGCGGGACGGCAGCAACGGCCCGATCGAGGGGCACGCAGCGACTGTTGCCCTGTTTCGCGGTCGCCAAGAGCTCGGCATGGCGCATTTTCGAATACACGACCTGCGCCGGACCGCAGCCACACGCATGGCAGAGATGGGTATCAACCCATACACGATCAGCCTCGTGCTGAACCACGTCAGCGCCAGCAAGAGCACCATCACCGGCAAGGTCTACGTGCAGTACAGCTTCGACCGCGAGAAGCGGGAGGCGCTGGATGCGTGGAGCGCGCGGCCGGAGCGCATCATCGCCGGGAAGGGCATGGTCAATGTCGTCGAACTTCCGAAAGTCAAACCCAACGTGAGCCAGGGCCGCGCGCCCACGGCCGCTGGTGTACGTGCCTGACGCCGATTACGTGCCTACGTCGCTCTGCGCCCGAGATGCTTGGCGAAGTCGGGCGCATCGCCATAGACCATGTCCCGGCAGAACGTCGCATAGTTGGCGGCGTACTCGGCATGAGCCGCGATGCCCTCGATCGCCTTCACTGTCTCACCGAGCTGGTCCTTCTGATAGGCCGGAGACTTCTCGCCGCGCAGCTCTGCGTCCGCATGCATGATTTCTGCCACGAGCGTCGCCACGTCGGCGGCATCGTAGTGCTCCCGGATGATGTCAAGATCATAGACATGGCGGACCAGCGTCAAATCGCGCTTCTGGCGCAGGCCTGCCAGCTCGGCCCCGGCGCGGCGCGTCAGTGCCACGAGCTTCTCGGCCGCCGTCTCGGCGATAGATGCGCACTCGATTGCGGCCAGCTCCGGAGGCCGCTTGTACCCTTGGGCGACGAACGAGCTCACGGCGCGCACCACCACTGGCCGCCGCATCGGGAACACAGCCGTCTCGATCTGGATCTCGGGACGCAGCGCCCCCTTTCCTTCGGCAGCGGGCCGCGGCGCTTGCTGCCAAGGCCCTGACGACATGCCAGTCTTTCTCAACCAGCGCCGGCGTCGGCAGACCGAAGAGCTGTTGGATTTCCAAGAGCTCTTTAAGAGTGGGCCTATCGTTCAAGGACCAGCTCCGCATTGCCGTAGCGAAGGTGACGACGGAACCGCCCCTTTACCCGCACGACAGGGTTCGCCGGCACCTGCGTTGGCCGCCCTTCATTGTAGGCCCGCTCGGCTTCGGTTGGCTCCCACTCGACACCAAGCTTGTCCAGCGCTTCGCGCGCCGCACCGACGAAGCCGTCTGGGCTGTAGAGCATTGGCTTACCGGAGAGGCTGGATTTAACGGCACGGCCATAGACGCCGTAGCCAAGACGAACCAGCCGGTCTTCGCGCACGAGCCCACGCAACGCGCGCAGCACTTGGTCCTCGCCGCCCAGATGAGCGAACTCGCGCGTGAGGAACACGGCATCGCCCGCCTTGCGGGCCATCCGCTGCTCGATCTTCTCCTTCAGTGTCTTGCGGCGAGGCATGGTACGTGACCTTGCAAAAACTCGACACGCAATATAGTCAAAAACCCGACATTCTTCAATGAGGAGTGTACTAATATCAAGGCCTTATCTCATATCAACGGCGTGGTCTCGCTCGCGCCGCGCAGGGGTCGACGCGCTGTGTCAGGTGGGACGCCGAAGTCGCTAATCCACCAAGGCAATTCGAACCGACGGCACCTATCTCGGCGGCCGGCGAGCCAGCCCACGCGCCGGGGGCCGAGCCGGCGCTGCGCCCTGCGCGATGTAGTCATAGACGGTCGATCGCGACAGGCCTGTTCTCGCAATGATGGCTTTGATGCTCCACAGCTCATCCTCAATCAGGGCGTCGGCGTTGGGCCCTATGCTGCTAGGCGGATCATCCATCGATACCTGTCTCCGTCTTGGTCTCCGTTGTCGGTGTCGCTCTTACCCAGCAGACCGTCGGGGGCGATTTACCGGCGCGTCGGCCGGCGCGGCTCCACGGGCACCCGCCGTTGGCGTCGGCTGATCGCCTTGCTGTAACTTAGCGAGCACGCGCGCGATCAGGTGTCGATCCGTCTTGAGACGGTGCGCGATCCCAGCAATGACCTGGTCGAACCGGAGCCTGCCGAGCGCACGCGCCGCTTCCGTCTCGCTTGCCGGCAGCGGCGGCGTGATCGTGAGGAAGTACCCCACGAACGTTGCCAATAGTTCTGTTGCAATGGAAACATCGCGCTCGAGGCGCTTCAGCGCCTTCCCGTTCTGCTCCTGCTGCAGGCCGCTAAGATTGCTCTGTTGACCATCCCCGTCCTGGGTCGGATAGACCTGAAGAGCTCGTTGCCGCCTGCGCATGATCGTTCGCTCCGATCGCCAATGCGCGCTCGCTCTGGCTCACCAAGGGGAAGCGCGCTCCCCCCTCCGCCGCCATCGCTCGCCGTACTGAGTGAGCGAGCGACGGCGGCTCCGGGGGGAAGCAGGGCGAGGCGCGATGTCCCAGACATCGGCTCGGTGAGACTTCCCACCCTCCCATCCTTGTCCGACGACGTCCGAGAATATCCGATATCGACATTTTGAGCGATATTTCCGGTTCGGGAGGCTTATTTAATTAGCGCGGGCGCGGTTTCCGCCTAATGCCAAAGCTAAGATGGAAAATGGCGAATTGAAGAATTCTAAGTAAATATTGCGTGATCAGTCATTGGCGAATTCGTCGGCGCGGCCGGAGAATGTTTTATGATTTGCAGGGGAGAGAGACATTGGTATATAAAGCAATATAAATAGTTAGCGCCAATCGTCATCTAACCTATTGATTTAATTGAGCCAGGATGGCGCCAAATCCAATTCTATCGCCCCAAAAGACTGTCGCTGAAAACATCGCGATCGGCATCAAGCAGGCGATCTTGATTTCCTGCAGATGCCAAGCCACATGCTAGCATGATAACCGAATATCGCCTGATCCGCCATGGCGAACGATCCCTTTCAACCGAAGCTCGGCAGGGCCAGCAGTAAGCGCACGCCTCGAAACGAGCGTGTCTTCAAACTCGTCGCCAAGGAAGCCGGCAAAAGCCTGCGTAAAGGCCGCCGGCGGGCAGACCCGCTCACAAGCCGGCCTGTAGCCGAGTTGGCGCGCGGCAAGGGTTCTTTTCACGCACTCCTCCCGCCTCGACCAGGGACGCGCATGTCATCGTGAAGGCCCGCATCGCCCGGCACGGAACGTCTGACCTTGGCGCCGCCCGTGCGCATCAGCACTACATCCTCAGGGACGGCGTCACTCGGGATGGCCAGCCAGGTCAGCTCTACGACAAGGACCGGGACGACGCGGACGGAAGCGACTTCCTCGCGCGCCAGAAGGAAGACCGCTACTAATTCCGGTTCGTCGTCTCGCCCGAGGACAGTGCCCGTATGGAGGATCTGAAGCCCTTCGTGCGGGACCTGATGCGAGGGATGGAGGAGGACCTCAGGACCGAGTTCGATTGGGTCGCCGTTGACCACTTCAATACTGGCCACCCACACACCCACATCATCGTCCGCGGCCGCGACGACCAGGGCCAGGACCTGGTCATGGCGCGGAACTACATCAGCCATGGTATTCGCAACCGCGCCCGCGAACTCGTCTCCCTGGAGCTTGGGCCCGAGACTGACCTAGAGCGGTGGCAGAGACTCTACAGGGCCATGGAGCAGGAGCGCTTCACCATGCTTGACCACGGCATCCGCGCCGCCGCCAAGGACAATGTGCTGACCCTTTCCGCAGCGCCCGAGCCAGATGCGCAGCGCCATGCGTTTCGGATCGGCCGGCTGCGCAAGCTCGAAAAGATGGGACTGGCCGAAGAGAAGCAAACCGGCGTGTGGGTCGCCGATCCAGGCTTGGAGACCAAGTTGCGCCGCATGGGTGAGCGGGGCGACAAGATGGCCACCATGTTCCGGGTCATGCGCGAGGCGGGGCTCGATCGCGCCGCCGGCGACTACGCCATCTTTGATGGTGCCGGAAAGGACAGACCGGTTATCGGCAAGGTCGTCGGCGTCGGGCTGGCCGATGAGATTTATGACCGGCAGTACGTCGTCGTCGACGGCATCGATGGTCGCGTCCACTACGCCGAGACTAGCAAGCTGGCGCCCGAGGAGATGCCGGGGCGGGGAATGATCGTGGCGCTCTCCGGCTCCTCAGGCAAGGGCAGGATGCGCAATGTCCGCGTCGAGGTCCTGTCGTATTGGGAGCTGGAGAAGCTACCGGGTGCCGACGCCTTGACTGGCTGGACAAGACGATCGCCGAGAACAAGGAAATGCCCCTTCGTGAGCACGGCTTCGGGGCAGAAGTGAAGGCTGCGCTGACGGCTCGGAAGGAATGGCTACTGTCGCAACAGTTCCCCACGCGTGCCCCTGATGGTGGCGTCACCCCGAAGCCGGGCCTCGTTGCCGACCTGATCAACCGCGACCTGGACCGGTCGAGAAGAGCCTCGTCCAACAGACGGGGACACCATCGTGGCGTCCGATGCCGGACGAGATGGTCCGCGGCCGTTACGAGCAGCAATCGTACGCCCGACCATGAAGCTCGCCGTTTTGCGCTCCGCAGAAGGCATCACCATGGTCCCGTGGAAACCAGCCCTCGAGCTCCACCGCGGTCGCGAGATCATGGGTCATTTCCGTGGAAGAACGATCGAGCTGTTGCTCGGAAGGGGCCGCGAATTGTCGCGATCACTGTGAATCAGCCCAATGTTTTGGGGCCTCCGCCGGCCTACGGCCGGCGTCCCGCCCTATCGCGCGGCAAGCTGGCCGCGCGACCGAGCCCCGCTTGGCCGGAAGCCGCGGTCTCGGCCCTTCGGGTAACGGTCGGTAGGCCGGAACGGTGATGTGTACGAGTTGATGCAACTTCATCGTCGCCGGGACGGTGACGCGAGCGACGCGTAGAGTACGTCCAAGGCCCTCAGAAAGCTGCCGGAATCGCTGCACCGCCGAAGTCTTCAGCCTTGTGCCAGGAGGAGACCTCGAAGCAGACGGCGAAGGCGCAGAGCATCCGTGTAGCAAGCGCCCTGCACCTACTCATCATCAGTTCTTGGGCAGGCTGACCGGCGGATCTGCAGGCGCTGGGTTGGTGACGCCATGGCGATCGGCGATGCCGCGGCCAGTATTGCCGAAGAACATCGGTCGCTGCCGCTCGGGCAGCATGGTTCGTTCCAGGCCTCCCAATCGCCCCTTAGCCGACCGAAGACATCTTTCTCGCGATTCTTGAGATTGGCCCTCTCACGCGGGTCTGCAACCACATCGAACAGAAACTCGTTGCCGGCTATGCGCAGATACTTCCAGTTGCCATCGCGGATGGCGCGTTGCGATCCGGCATAATGGCGCCAGTAGAGCTTGCGCGGATGCGGCGCCGCGCGGCCGTTCAGGATCGGTCCCAGGTCCTCACCATCGGATGGATAGGCCGCGTCCGGCGAGGTGCCAGCGGCAGCCAGCAGCGTTGGCATCCAGTCCATGGTGGCCATGACCTGTTCGGAGGTGGACCCCGCTGCGATCCGTCCAGGCCAGCGCACAATCGACGGAATACGAAGGCCGCCTTCGAGGAGTTCCTCCTTCATGCCGGAGAACGGCCAGGTATCGGAGAACCGCTCGCCGCCGTTGTCGCTCGTGAAGACGACGATGGTGTTGCCGGCGAGACCACTCGCGTCCAGCGCCTGCACCACCCGGCCAATATTGGCGTCCAGGCTCTGCACCCTTGCGGCGTAGGTTCTCAGCGACCCGCCGCCCCAGTGAAAGACGTCCTTGATACGCTGCGACTCGGCCGCGTCGTCCGGACCCTCCCATGGCCAATGGGGAGCTGTGAAATGGAGGCTCAGCAGGAAGGGTTCTCTCGACTTGGCATATCCCTCGATCGTCTGCACCGCCCGATCGCCGAGCAGGTTCGTCATGTAGCCGTGTCGCTCAACCGGCACTTCCTGCTCGTATAGCTGGCCGTAAATCAGGCCGCCGACGTCCACAATCACCGGACCATCTACGCCACGCGCGTTCTCATCCGCCGCCCCGATCAGGACCACCCGCGGCTGGCGCCGTTCGGCGGCGCTCGGCGCGCGGCCAAACCCGTGATAGGCGCACGATATGGAGACCAGCGATGTGGAGATCAGCATCTGCCCATCATGGCATCTGCGCTGATGTGCAAACCCGCACATGTTCATCCCTACGTTTACGCATCCCGGCAAGTGGGAACATGCGCCATTGTCCAGATGGGTACTTGGGCAACAGGTCAGTTCAGCAAGTCCACCCATGCTCAACTGCTGACCTGTGCGATTGTCCACATGTGCGTCCATGCAGATGGGCGCATCTGCTCATGCTGGCTTGTACACATGACCATGAGCGCAGATCTGCAAGACCGCAGCGTCCGACCGGATCGCCGGAATAGGATGAGGGCCCATCAGTGCGGTTGTGCATCTGTGCTGTTGCCCATCGGTGGACGGCCGCCAGCCTGCTGGCGTGCCGCGGACCTTCCCGTCTAGCTCGCATCTAGTGGGAAGACCTTCTTATAGAGACTCCCTGTGCCAGCCGAGCAGGGGAGTCCCATGGCCGCGACCTTCTTCCACATCGCGCCGCGCACCGCCGCCACCAATCCCTACGGCAGCTCTCACGTCTGGCCGACGGACAACGGCATCTGCTTCCAGGTCACGACCCATCCCGGCAATCTGTGGCTCGGCCTGGCCCTCCCGCTCAAGAGCGTCGGGCTCGCCGTCCTCTGCCACGACGGCTTCTGGAGTTTCCTGGGCCTCCTCGGTCTGCTTCTGGCCCTGGACCCGTTTCTCTATCTTGCGCTGCGGCGCGTGCGGCTCGCCTGGATCGAGGTGCGGCCGGACGGCTTCACGATCATCCAAAATGCGTCAAAGCCCAAGAACGCCCAGTTCTTCGATCAGCGCGCGATCGCGTCCCGCCAGGTCGACTTCGAGACCGGCCTGACGCTGCGCTACGGCATCCATGACGTGCTGGCCACACCGCCGTTCGCGATCGAGCGCGAGTTCGACATCTTCAGCGTGCAGCTCGAGCAGGCCGTCAGCCGGCTCTGGCACCGGCAGAACCTCTGAACGAGGGGAGGGGACCATGCCCGCGCTCGATGTCGTCCTGCGCCGCCTCATCCAGCGCATCCGCGACGCCCTGCCGGGGTCACACCACGGCCTCGCGCCTCATGGCGCATCCGCCGACCTGGCGCAACGCCCCGCCCGACCAGCGGGCTGCCGCCTACGTCCACTACCACCAGACCCGCCAGCAGCTCCGGCAGATGACATCCAGCAGAAGATCGCGCCAAAGATCGTCACGCTGCTCTTTAGGATCGTCACCAGCGGGCCCGGCAGGTTCGTCGGGTCATGGCCGTGCTGGGCGCCCTCTACCTCCTCCTCAAGCCATGACCGCCAGGCTCCCCGGAACGCCCGCCATGCTCCTCAACCACTGGATGAAAGCCGGCCTCGTCCTTCTCTATGCCATCCTTCTCGCCTTCGTGCTCAGCCAGTGCGGCCGCCTCGGCGAGCCGGCGCTGCAGGCCCCCAAGAAGGCCGCCCTGCTGCCGGGACAGACGCCCGCAAAGGAAAAGGGCCCGGCCTCCGTCTGGGAGCGCGCCGCGGAGCACGACCGGGAGAGCAAGGCTTACGCACGGAGCAAGGCGAAGCGGCGTGCCGACCACGCCAAACTCGAGGCGCATCTCGCGGTCATGGCGAGAACGCACATCCCCGCCGCGCTCGAGGAGCTCGTGGAGACGGCGTCCGCCTTCCGCCGCAAGCTTCCCGGCCTCCAGCACCTCACGAAGGAGGAGCAGTGGGAGAGGGAAGCGCCCGGCAAGGAAGCGCTCGCCCGCGCCCGCGCGCTCACCGCCGACTACTACGCCGCCGACCGCGAGGCGCAGAAGGGACGCGACGAACCAACCCTCCATTCCGCCGTGGAGGCCGACGCGCTCGCGAGACGTATCGAGGCCTTCAAGCGGGGAGGGGAGGCGTTCGCCGCGCTCGCGAAGCCGCTGCCGCCGCTCTACGGCAAGGTCCCCGAAGATCTCCTGCTCAAGGCCATCGAGGCGATCGCCCGCGCGGCCCTGCCCGCCGATGCCTTCGATCCCTGCGCGCACGACGCTGCGGCCTGTCCCAAACCGCCGCCACCTTCACCACCTCCGCCACCGTCGCTGACCCCGCCACCACCGCCTCCGCCCGCATCGGTGAGCGAAGGGACCACCGGCCCGGCATTCAGCGTCGCGCCGCCGCCGGACGTGCCCGTGGCGAGGCCCGGTCAACGCTATTGCGTCGACCGGTGGCGCCTCGAAGGGCCGTACCTCCCGCTGCGCGCGCGGCCCGCCCCGGGCGCCCCGCCGATCGTCCAGGTCCTGCCCACCAGCTGCCGCCTCACCGCCACCGGCGGTCAAAGTCGCGACGGCCGCTGGCTCGAGCTCATGCATGACGCGGGCTACACCGGCTGGGCCGCGCGCGGCAATGTTCGGCCTTATCGCTAGAAGGAAGCATCTGATCGGGGCCGCCGGGCGCTTGGCGTCATCGCCGATATCGCGAGCGGTTGGGTGACGGCGACGCGAAGCAGAGGAAGCGGACCTCGTCAGCGGCGCTTCTCGACAACGTTCCATCGTCGATGACGAAGGCCGCAAGACACTCAGAACCCGACGTTCGCCGTTCGGCAGAGGGGCGTGGTCACTAGACTAGATTATAAAAAACTCGGGTGTGGAGGCCCAAGTCTTCTTGAGGAAATGGCAGTCAATCATGTTGTCTCGACGGGCACTGGCCTCGATGACATCGGGTTCCTCATCACGTTTTCCTTCCTCGTCGCCTCAATCCTGCTGTTGCGCCGGTCCGGCATTGCCCCGGCTCTCATTTCCTCCGTGAAGGGCCATTAAGGCATTGATCGCCGCCGTCGCTCTGAGCGGCAGCTTCGGTGAGAAGCCCGAGGTCATGCCACGCTCGTCGACAGCTTTGCCGTCACCGCAATATTGATGGTGTGCGTTGCACCGAAAGCGGTGCGATCTGAAGTCGATTGCGGTCCAGGTCGATCACGGCGATCGCAGCCGCGGCAACGAGCCGAGCATCGGCAGCACAGTTAAACAGGTGGCACGGCACGAGCACACGCTGGCCAGCGCCGCCCAGTGGGATGGCTGAGGCTGCGACAAAGTGCTATCTTGAGGCATGAGAAGCCCGCACCAAGGGCCGGCCCCAGAGCACTGTATCTGGGCGAGAAACAATCGCAAGGAGAGGTAACCCCATGAAAAATCCCATGGATCGCAGGACCTTCCTGAACAGCCTCGGCGTCACCGCGGGTGCTGCGGTCGCTGCAAGCGCGATGTCCGGTACGTACTTTGCCGGTCCCCGCCCGGCCCAAGCTGCTCCCAAGGTTAAAGGGACAGTCCCCGATAAACCCTACAAGACGGGCCACATCACGTTCCTGACCGGCCCAGCCAACCTGCTGGGCGAGCCCGGCCGCAAAGGCCACATCATGGCGGCCGAGGAGATCAATGCCGAGGGCGGGCTGCTCGGCAAGCGCAAGATCGAGACCATCTTCGCCGACGAGGCGGCCGGCACGGACGCCAACGTGCGCGAGCTGCGCCGCATGAAGCTGTCGGAGAACATCGACCTCTTCACCGGCGTCATCTCCAGCGGCAACACGCCGGCGCTCGGGCCGGTGGCCGAGGAGCTGCAGGTGCTGACGATGTTCAACGACGGCTGCACCGACTTCCTGTTCGACAAGGCGGTGCCCAATCCCAAGTACACCTTCCGCGTTACGAACATCCAGTCGGCGGACGGCATCACCTCGGCGGTAGGCGCGGCGAAGGCCTGGCCGACGGCCAAGAAGGTCGCCTCGATCCAGCCTGACTACAGCTACGGCCGCAACGTGCACGAGCACTTCATGCTCGCGTACCAGAAGCTCGTTCCCGGGGCCACCGCGGTCTCCGAGGCGTGGCCGAAGCTGGGCACCACCGACTTCACCGCGCATATCACGAAGATCATCTCCGACCAGCCGGATCTTCTGATCTGCGGCGTGTGGGGCGGCGACTACGTGGCGTTCTACAAGCAGGCCCTGCGCTATGGCCTGTTCGACAAGATGAAGGTGGCCACCACGCTGGCCTTCGGCGGACAGCCGCACGCCATCGGCAAGGACCACCCGGAGGGCGTCCTCGCCGGCTGCCACGCCAACTACTTCTTCACGTTCCCAGCGAAGGGTCGCTGGCCGATCAACGATTCGTTCGTCGAACGCTACTACAAGCGCTGGAACGAATATCCGAGCTTCGAGGCGGACGGCGCCTACACATCGCTCTATCTGCTGAAGGCAGCGGTGGAGAAGGCCAACCTGCTTGCCGGCGGCTGGCCGGACGACGAGATGATCATCGCCATGCTGGAGGGCATGGGGATCAACGCACCGTCAGGGTACACTTATATCCGGCCCGACAACCACCAGGGCTACAAGGACACGGTGATCGGGATGACCAAGAACGATCCGAAGTACGACTTCCCGGTCTGGGATCCGGCCTCGATCATCACCATTCCGATCCGCGACATCACCGCGCCGCCGGATTGGCCCAAGCCCGGCACCTCACACAACGAGTCGACCGCAGCGGCCAATTGGCTGAAGACGACCTGGTTGACGTAGGCGACGTAGGTTGGGTCACCGCCGGCGCAAGCCGGCGGCAGACCCAACACGACGGATGGAACAACCGTTGTTGGTGTTGGGTCTGCGCTCCGCTACCGAACCTACGCAAACCGGAAAGCGCGGGAGCGGCGGATGCGCCGGGGCCATGAGCACTAAGACGGCCTGGAGCTGGCTGTCCCGCCGACGGTGCCATGGCGCCGCGGCGATGGCCCTGGCCGTCGCCGCCATCGTGGCCAGCGGCCGGGGTGGGGCGGGGCATTCGGTCGGTCACTTTCAGTCGGACTACCCAGACGAGATCCGCATCGACACCATCGAGCCGGAGGCTGCCGCCGCCGGACTTGTCGACAAGACCCTGCACGCCTATCTGGGCGCAATCCCGAAGCTCCCCGCGCCGATCCCCGACCATGTCAAATCGGCCAAATCGCTGGGCGCGTTCCTGGTCCTCTCGTTTGACCCCGCGTCGACGCGCTTTGCCTCCGCGGAGGATCGCTGCAGCGCGGCGCGCGGCCTCATGGCCGAGCTCAGCGCGGTAAAGGCCGGTGGCTTCATCTTCCATCCCTATCCGCTCACGCCTTATCACGCCGACTACCTGCACCACCTCGACCGCATCGAGGCGGCCAAAGCCGCTGTCAGCCCAGGTTCGCCGCCGGCACCGCGTGGGCCCATCGCCGCCCGCGGCGAGCTTGCGGAGAGCATCGTTCGCGCTGGCTTCGGGACGGTGGAGAAGGACGCAGATGTCGTGCTCGCGGCGGTACCGATCGACGATCTCCTCTCTGAGGCGAGCTTGCAGCTCAACGGCTGGTCGGGACCGCCGTGGCTCAAGGAGGGCTGGTTCCATGCGTATCGCTTGCTGGCGCCCGGTCTCGATGCCGCACAGCGTCCGGTCGCCGATACGGCCTTCGAGGCCTTGACGCGTGGCACGCTGCGCGCCGGAGTTGCCGAGCACGTCGATCTGGAGCGGCAGCTGGCGGCCGCGCTCACTGTGGGTTGCAACCGGATGGTCTTTGGCTACACGACGCGCGAGGAGCATTTCAACGACGCCTATCCGCCCGGCGCCGAGAACATCGCCTACGACGCAATTTCCGGCCTCAATACCCCGATCTTCGTGCGCACGGCGAAGCTCAAGGAGTACCCGTGGAACGGCAAGCTGCACCTCGGGGTGCGCGACCTGCCGGTCTCGGCCTGGAACCCGGTGGCGGGCTTCACCGACGGCATGGGGCGGCTCATGTGGTCGGCCGTCGGCGATCCGGCCATGATTCCGTTCCCGTTCAACGCGAGCTGGATGCCGAACCGCATCCAATCAGAGCTGATCAAGGTGGAAGGCCGCTCCGGCGGCATCAAGGTGCCCACCGACGCGTTGCTGCCGGAGCCCGGGACCGGCGCGCTGCAGCGCGTGGGCGCCTGGGCGTCCGCCTCGGAGAAGGTGACCTACGAGGTCCTGGCCTCGCCGTTCGAGGATGGGACCGAGCAGGGGGTAGCGGGCATTCTCTATCCCTACGCCTTCCTCTACCGCTGGGGCGCCCGGGCGAGCGGCAGCGATCGCGCCGGCGAGCCGCATCTTGCGGCGGCCTTCGCCACACTGGAGGGGCGGCTCGCAGGGCTCAGGGTGGTGCGCGTGGAGGAGACGCGCCACGTCATCGCCGAGGCCCTGGAGGTGGTCACGAAGACCCCCATCGTGGAGGTCTATCTCCGAGCCGCCCCGGGCGATGAGCGGCAGGTGGCGGCGCTGGCGCCGCCGTGGAGCACGGTGCCGTGGCACCTGCTGGCGCTGATGGAGGAGGCGGTCGCGCGCGGCGATGCAGCCTTCTCGGCCGGAGAGGCCCGGCGCCGCGGCGTGCCGTGGCTGGACCTGGTGCGCGATCCGGCGCTCCAGGCGAAGCTGCGCGCGATCGTCGAGCAACTCGAGCGGGACGGGTATCGCCCGACCGCATTGCAGGGCCTCGTCAGCGCGGACGAAGCGCGGGCGCGCTGGCGGGCGCTCGGCGCGTTCGCCGAGAAGAACGGGCATTTCCTGGTCGCCAACGGCCCCTACCGGCTGAAGTCATGGACACCCGACGGCGCGGTGCTCGATGCCGTGCGCGAGATGACGTATCCGCTCGGGTTCGGCACCTTCGACCGGTTCGTCTATCCGCCGAAAGCCATCATCGACGCGGTGGTGCAGGACGAGCGCAACATCGTGGTACGCATCAGCGCCGACATGACCTTGAAGGGCGGGCGCGGCACCATGCACGCCAGGGAGCCCCTCAAGCACACGACAGCGCGCGGCACCTATCCGCTACTCGTCGTATCGCGCTATCTCCTCATCGATGGCACCGGCAAGGTGCTCAAGGCGGACAAGATGGGATGGCGCGAGGACGGGCTCTTCACCATCGATCTGCCGCAGGATTTGCCGCCGGACGACTATACCGTCATTCTGGCAGTCTTCCTGGACGGCAACGCGGTTGAGCCGTCGGCCAGGGCGTTGCATATCCGCCGCATCGGCGCCTCAGGCTCGCCGGGCTAGCGGGTTGGGCGACCGATCCCGTGGCGGAGCTTGCGGCAACCGCGTAAGCTCGGCCGACCTTGCTCAGGCGGAAAGAAGATGGAAATCCTGGTCATCCAAGTCTTGAATTCCATTTTCTACGCGGCGGTGCTGTTCCTGATTGCGGCGGGCCTGAGCCTGATCTACGGCGTGATGCGCATCGTCAACCTGGCGCACGGCAACTTCTTCGCGTTCGGCGCCTTCGTCTCGGCCTGGGCCGTCGGCGGCTTGTTTGGAACGGGTGGGAGCGGCGGCCTCGCGCTCATGGGGCAACTCCTGCTTCTCCCCATTGGGGCGTTTGCGGTCGCGGCCTTGGGCGCGGCGCTTGAGCCCACTCTGCTGCGCCCGCTCTACAAGCGGCCCGAGGAGTACATCCTGCTCATCACCTTCGGGCTGCTGATGATCCTGGAGGACGTGATCAAGCTTCTGTTCGGCGGCACGCCGCTTACCGCCAGTTCTATTACGGACGCGTTGGGCATCATCCGGATCGGGGGACTGAAGTACCCGACCTACAACCTGGTGGTGATCGGCATCGGCATTCTCGCGTGCCTCGCGCTCTGGTGGTTCATCTATCGCACGCGCTTCGGTGTGATCCTGCGCGCCACCTCGCAAGACCGGCGCATGGCATCGGCCCTGGGGCTCAACGTCGGCCGCGTCTACGTGCAGGCCTTCGCCATCGGCTGCTTCATGGCGGGCTTGGGCGGGGCCGTGGTGGTGCCGGCGCAGGCGGCGGTGCTGGGCATGGGCCTCGACTTCCTCATCCTTGCGTTCGTCGTCATCGTCATCGGAGGCCTGGGAAGCCTGGAGGGCGCGCTTGTCGGCGCGCTGATCGTCAGCTTCGTCAGGACAGCGGCGATTCAGTTCTACCCGGAGATGGAGCTGGCCGTGCTCTATCTCATCGCCGCCGCGGTGCTATTGGTACGCCCGACCGGGCTGTTCGGGCGGGCCTGAGCCATGCCGTCCGCTCACTCCGTTCCCTCGTTCCTCAGGCTGCTGGCGGTGGCGGTGCCCGTCATTGCGGCCCTCGCCTTGCTGCCGCGGTTCGCCGGCATCTACCAGATCGAGCTCATCACCTACGGGCTGGCCTTCGCCATCGCCGCGCTCGGCTTCAACCTGCTGCTCGGCTACACCGGACTGCTCTCGTTCGGTCACTCCGCCTATTTCGGCGCGGGCGCCTACACCGTGGCATTCATCGCGCGCGACTTGCACGTCCACTCCATGGAGCTGTGCATCCTGGGGGCGCTGGCCAGCTCCCTGCTGATCGCGGCCCTGTTCGGCTACGTGTGCGTGCGCCACACCCGCATCTTCTTCGGAATCCTGACGCTCGCGCTCAGCCAGGTGCTCTGGAGCCTGGCCTTCAAGTTCTTCTGGGTGACGGGCGGCACCGACGGCATCCGCGTGCCGCGCACAGGGATTACGCTGCTGGCCGGCCTCCTCGATTTCAGGGGGCCGGGCGCCTACCAGAGGTTTGTCTACTCCTACTACTACTACGTGTTGGCGATCTTCGTGATGGCGGCGCTGGTCATGTGGGTGATCGTGCACTCACCCTTCGGCAAGGCGCTGCAAGCGATCCGCGACAACGAGACCCGCGCCGGATTCGTCGGCATCCGGGTGTCGCGCTACCGCTGGATCGCGTTCATCATCTCGGGCCTGTTCACGGGCCTTGCCGGCGCGCTGTGGGTGCCGCTCAACGGTCTCACCACGCCCGAGGTGCTGTACTGGCCGTTCTCCGGCGAGATCGTGTTCATGACCGTGCTGGGCGGTTTCCGCACCTTCTTCGGCCCGATCGTCGGCGCGATCGCCTTCAACTACCTCAAGGTCTATGCGGTCGCGAGCTCGCAGTACTGGCAGCTGGTGCTGGGGTGCGTGCTCGTGGCCATGGTGATGCTGCTGCCGACCGGCATCGTCGGCACACTGGGGCGCCTCGCCGACAAGCTGAGCAAGCTGAGGAAGAGCTGACATGGCGCTCCTCCAGACCATCGACCTCAAGCGCTACTTCGGCGAGACGCGCGCCGTGGACAACGTGAGCCTGAGCGTCGAGGAGGGCGAGTTCGTTTCCCTGGTAGGCCCCAACGGCGCCGGCAAGACCTCGCTCATCAACGTCATCACCGCGCACTTGAAGGCCGGCTCGGGCAAGATCCTGTTCCAGGGCCGGGACATCACCAGCGCGTCGGTGACGGAGCGCGTGAGGCTCGGCATCGCGCGCAGCTTCCAGCTGGTGAACGTGTTCGACGACCTCTCCACCTTCGACAACGTGGCGCTCGCCATCTTCTCTCGCGAGGGCAAGACGGCGCACCTCGCCGCGCTCGCGCACCGTGACCAGGCCGTGATCGCCGAGGCCGACGACATCCTCGGCCGGTTCGGGCTGGCGGCGAAGCGCGACGACGACGCGCGCGATCTCGCTCAGGGCGAGCGCAAGCTGCTGGATGTGGCGCTGGCCTACGCGCTGAAACCCAAGCTGCTGTTCCTGGACGAGCCCACCAGCGGCGTCTCCACGCGCAACAAGGCGCAGATCATGGACACCATCGCCTCGGTGGTGCGCGGCGGCGGCATCACCGCGGTGATCGTCGAGCACGACATGGACGTGGTGTTCAAATACTCCGACCGCATCGTGGTGATGGCCCAGGGCGCGGTAATGGCCCAGGGCACGCCCGACCAGATCCGCAGCAACGACCAGGTCGCCATGACGCTGCTCGGCACCTCCGGGCCCGATGCATTCGGCCAAGATGCCTTCCCCCAGACTAGCCCGCAGAAGGGGTGACGCACGTGCTCGAGGTCAAGGCGATCGACACCTACCGCGGTCCGGCCCACATCCTGCACGGGGTCTCCCTCAGCGTGGGCCCGCAGGAGGTGGTGTGCCTCGTCGGCAGGAACGGCGCCGGCAAGACCACCACCATCGAGAGCATCATGGGCTTCCTGCCGCTGAGCGCGGGCGAGATCACGTTCCAGGGCGAGACCATCAGCAAGCTGCCGCCGCACGAGCGCGCCCGGCGCGGCATCGGCTTCTCGCCCGAGGACTGCGGCGTGTTCCCGGAGCTGTCTGTGGACGAGAACCTGATGATCGGGCAGTGGCTCGGCGAGGAGATCGTCAAGAAACGCGGCCAGCAGGGCGCCGACCCGCGGGAGCAGGCGTTCGGCGTATTCCCGGAGGTGCGCAATCTGCTCGCGCGCCAGGGCCTGCACTTGTCGGGCGGCCAGCGCAAGATGGTGGCGGTGGCCCGCGCCATGATGCTGTCGCCCACGCTCCTGCTCCTGGATGAGGCCTTCGAGGGCCTGGCGCCGGTGGTGGTCAACCGCTTCACCGAGGCCGTTCTGAAGATCAAGGCGCTGGGCGTCTCGATCCTGATGGCGGAGTCGCACCTCGCCGCCGCCACCCGCATCGGCGACCGCCTCTACGCCATCGACCGCGGCGAGATCATCTTCCACGGCCCCCCGAAGGATGCG
>Ga0207708_10000474_pt1 | contig 31030 bp, 25 predicted proteins | sample KBSK5101metaG_FD_184340 | JGI IMG/M metagenome (GOLD analysis project Ga0207708, IMG submission 184340) | Corn, switchgrass and miscanthus rhizosphere microbial communities from Kellogg Biological Station, Michigan, USA - KBS K5-10-1 metaG... | ecosystem: Host-associated > Plants > Roots >... | reverse complement strand
CGGCGTACGAGCGGTATCTCGATGGAACGCTCGAGGACTACGAGTACCCGCGCGAGAAGGTCGAGGCCGCGCTCGCCGGCCTGCCTGCCGTCGGCTGAACGGAAAGGGCTGATCGACACCCGTGCCGCATCTCGCCTGCTGGTCATGCGGGCGCCAGATCTATACCGTCTCGCCGCTCGATTCGCTGTTCTCTGAGGAGCGCCGTTGCCCGCGTTGCGGCGCATTCCTCAACCCGGAACGGCGTGGCGAGGAACGGCGCGAACGGAATCGCCGCCAGAACCCGCCGGACAGCCCGGGGCCGCCCGACGGGGTCGAACGGCGCATCGCGGAACGTCGCATCGGTAGGAGGCGATCGACGCCGAGCTAGAGGCGATGCGGCGGCTTCGGCGACGCGTCTCGGTCGTGCCGCCCGGCTGCGATACTCGGCCCGATGCGCATCGCGTTCCTCGGCTTCGGGTTGATCGGCGGATCCATCGCCCGCGGACTCCGTGAGCGTGGCTCCGACGGCGACGGGATGGAGCTCGTGGCCTGGTCACCGAGCGGGGAGGGCCCGGCAGCGGCCGTCCGCGACCGGGTCATCGACGCCGCGGCTCCGACGGCTCTCGCGGCGCTCGACGGCGCCCATCTCGTCGTGCTCGCCGGTCCTGCCCCGACCGTGCTCGAGGAGCTCGACGCGATTGCCGGTCCGTGGCGCTCGGCCCTCGCACCGGATGTCGTGATCACCGACGTCGCCAGTACCAAATCAGCGATCGTCGCCCGCGCGGCCGAGCTCGGGCTGCGGTTCGTCGGCGGGCACCCGATGGCCGGCCGAGAGACGAGCGGGTACGCGTCGGCCGAACCCGGGCTGTTCGTGGACCGGCCATGGGTCGTCGTGCCGGGCACGGCCGACGATGCCGCGAGCGAGCACGTCGAGGGCCTCGCTCGGGCCGTGGGCGCCCGACCGATGCGGATGGATGCCGCCGACCATGACGCCGCCGTCGCCGCGATCTCGCATCTGCCGCTCGTCCTGGCGGTGTCCTTGGTCGAAGCCGTGGCCGGCGGACCCGGGTCGGACCGCGCTGGATGGCCGGCCGCGGCCGAGCTTGCCGCGACCGGATGGCGCGACATGACACGCCTTGCCAGGGGCGACGTCGAGATGGGGAGCGGGATCGTGTCGACCAACCCCGGCCCGATCGCGGAGCGGATCCGTGACGTGATCGAGATCCTGCAGGCATGGCTCGACGACCTCGACACGGTCGATGGGCCGGACCCAGCCGCCATCGAGGCGCGCCTGCGTGACGCGCGAGAGCGGCTGGACTCGATGGCTCGATGACGGACCTCGAGGTCGAGCATGTCCTCGTCGTGCCGCGCGACCTCGTGCCCGACCAGGCATCGTGGTACGGCCTGCGGACGGAGGGGATCGACGCATTCCTCGCGGTCGTCACGGACCACGGCCGCTACGAGCCACGGGCGGCGATGGAGGTCGATCCGAGCTTCAAGCAGATCATCCCGTACCTCGTGCTGCGCGACGCCGAACGCTATTTCCTGATGCGACGGACGAAGGCCGGCGGGGACGCCCGGCTGCACGACCGCTGGTCGATCGGCGTGGGCGGGCACGTGGATCCGGGCGATGACGGCCTGGCGGGGGGTCTCCGGCGCGAGTGGCACGAGGAGCTGGTCGCGGACTTCGAGCCGGTATTCACGCCGTATGCGCTGCTGAACGACGACACGACCGAGGTCGGCGCTGTCCACCTCGGGGTCGTCATCCTCGCGGAGGCCGAGGGACGGCCGGTCAGCGTTCGCGAGACCGAGAAGCTGTCCGGGGCCTTCGCGACGTCGGCGGAGATCGCCGCGGGCGCCGAACACCTCGAGACGTGGAGCCGGATCGTGTTCGACGCGCTCGAGACGGCCGGGACGACGCCGCGTCGATGATCAGGCGAGCGATGGCGGCATCGGCTGCGGCGGCCGTTTCGGTCGTGGGGCTGCGCGCGCTCGGACGACGCGCCGGCGATCGATTGCTGGATGCGCCGCGCGTGGCACCGGGAGAAGCCGCGATCACCGCTCAACTCGATGCGCTCGGTGGGGAGGTCATCAGGCTTCGGTCCCGCGACGGCCTCCGGCTCGCCGCTCGCTGGCTCCCGGCCGAGGCCGGTGACACCGACTGGACGCCCGATCCCTATGAGGCGATCCTCGTGCTTCACGGCTACTCGGGGTCCGTCGCGCCCGATCTCGTCGAGTACGCCCCGTTCCTGCGGCGGACGGCCAACGTCCTCGGCCTCGATTTCCGAGGACACGGCGACTCGGATGCCGGTCCCTCGACCTTCGGCATGCTCGAGGTCGAGGACATCGCCGGTGCTCTCGCCTGGCTCGGTGAGCGCGGCATCCGGCGCGTCGGCCTGTTCGGCACGTCGATGGGCGGCATGGCGGCGATCACCGCCGTCGCGGTCCTCGGCGACGGGACGCTGGCTGCCGCGGATGCCTCCGTCGACGCTACCCAAGCCGAGCTCGACGCACCGCGCCCGGTGATCGCCGCGGTCGTCGCCGAGTCGGTCAGCCCGGAGGCGGAGCTCGCGGTCGCGAACCGGGTGGGCACCCCGCTGCGGCACTTCCTCGCCGCCCGCGCCTTCGACGGCGCGACGCGACGGCTCGGTGCGGACCCACGCGACACGGAGCCGATGCGTGTCATCGGTCTCGTGGCACCTGTCCCGCTGCTGCTGATCCAGGGCGAGGCGGACACGACGGTCCCGCTCGAGGATGCCCGACGACTTGCCGCGGCAGGCGGACCGACCGCCGAGCTGTGGACCGTCGCCGGCGCCGATCACAGCCGCTCCCACGCGACCGCCCCACAGGACTATGAGCGTCGCGTGACGGACCATCTACGGATGGCGTTCCGCGCCGCTCGCGACCACGATCTGCGCGACCGGGAACGCGACCTATAATCGCGACTCCGGGGTGGCTAGGGTCGACCCCGGTGCCCCTCGCGGTGATGCCCTGGAGGTCAGATGGCAGCCAAGATCCTCGTCGTCGATGACGATCCGAACGTCCAGCGACTGCTCCAGTACACGCTGAAGCAGGAGGGCTATGACGTCGTCATCGCGGGGGACGGCGCCGAAGGGTTCCGACTGTGGGGTCAGGAGATCCCCGATCTCGTCCTGCTGGACGTCATGCTGCCCAAGCTCGACGGGTATCAGGTCGCCCAGAAGATCCGCGAGCAGGAGGCCGGCGCCTCGCACGTGCCGATCATCATGCTCACGGCCGAGCGCGAGGTCGAGCAGAAGGTCCGCGGACTTCGTGCCGGGGCCGACGACTACCTCATCAAGCCATTCCACCCGGCCGAGCTGCTCGCCCGTATCAAGAGTCTCCTCGCGCGCTTCGCGCCGCGCGACACGCTCCTGGCTCGCCCGCCGATGGGGCGGATCCAGGCCTTCTATGGCGCGAAGGGTGGCGTCGGCACGACCACCATCGCGATCAACGCGGCGATCGCGTTCCACCGTGAGCTTGGGCGCAAGGTGTGCCTCGTCGATGGCAATCTCCAGTTCGGCGACCACCGCGTCTTCCTCGACCTCGGGCTCGATCGCAAGAGCATCGTCGATATCGTCACGGCGCCCTCGATCGATGCGGACCTGATCCGCAACGTCATCGTCAAGCACGACTCCGGCATCGACCTGCTGCTCGCGCCGCCCTCGCCGGAGACCGCCGAGCTCGTCCGACCCGAGCACCTGCCGTTCATCACGGACCAGCTGACATCGATGTACGACTACATCCTGGTCGACGTCGACAAGCGGCTCGACGACGTCAACCTCGGTGTCTTCGAGGCCGCCGAGACGGTGTTCGTCGTGATGACGGCCGACCTCTCGTGTCTCAAGAATGTCCGGCTCATCCTCGAGACGATGGGGCACCTGGGCTACGGACCCGAGAAGGTCCAGCTGGTCCTCAACCGCTCGAACGCGTTCACCGGCATCAACGTGAAGAACGCCGAAGGCGCGCTGCGCCGGAACATCGACCATCAGGTCGTCAACGAGTATCGCGGCGCGATCAGCGCGCTCAACTCGGGTGCCCCGTTCATGTTCACCAAGGCGGATTCGCCGCTCGGCGCGTCGGTGCTGCAGTTCGTCCGCTCGGTCGACAAGGCGTCCGCGGCCGCACAGGCGCAGCCGGTCGGGGCGCGCTGACCCTAGGGAAAGCGGCCGTAGCGTCGCTGCTAAGACACACATAAGTCCGGGGTGATCGCTCCTCGGTAGCGTGACGGCATGTTGGCCGTCGTCCCTTCCGCCACCCTGTTCGGCCTCGACGGCCGCCCGATCAGGGTCGAGGTCGACGTCGCGCCGGGGCTGCCCGGATTCACGGTGGTCGGCCTCGCCGACACGGCCGTCCAGGAGGCGCGTGAGCGCGTCCGTGGCGCGATCCGGAATTCCGGCTTCGCCTTTCCGCCGCGGCGCCTGACGGTCAACCTGGCGCCGGCAGAGCTGCGCAAGACCGGCGCCTCGCTCGACCTCGCGATGGCGATCGGCATCCTCCTCGGGTCAGAACAGGTCCGTGCCGGGCCGGCGGCAGTGGCGTTCATCGGGGAACTTGGTCTCGATGGTGAGGTCCGACCGGTCCCGGGGATCCTGCCCATGGCCGCAGCCCTGGCCGAGCGGGGGATCGAGCGCCTCGTGCTCGCATCGGCAGGGGTCGACGAAGCGCGGCTCGTCGGTGGGCTCGAGGTGATCGGCGCCGCGACACTTGCGGCGGCAGCCACCATCGTCAGGCGTCGAAAGCAGCACCGCCCGCCGGTCGCGAAGCCGCGCGTGACGATCGCGGTGCCTGGCGAGGCCGTGCCGCGGCAGCTCTCCGCGACAGGCCCGGCCGTGCCGGACCTCCGCGAGGTCCGCGGGCAGGCGGGTGCCCGCCGCGCACTCGAGATCGCGCTTGCAGGCGGCCACGGCTTGCTGATGACGGGCCCGCCGGGCGTCGGCAAGACCTTGCTTGCCCGGACGATCCCGGGGTTGCTGCCGCCGCTCGACGACGCGGCGGCCCTCTCCGTCTCCATCGTCGCGTCGGCGGCAGGGGAGGGGCCGATCACCGAACTCCGGCGACAGCCGCCCTTCAGATCGCCCCACCACACGCTCTCGTACGCGGCCATGGTCGGCGGAGGGTCGACCCTGTCGCCCGGCGAGATCACGCGCGCGCATGACGGCGTCCTTTTCCTCGACGAGCTCCCCGAGTTCGACCGCGACGTCCTCGAGGCGCTCCGCCAGCCTCTCGAGGAGGGTCGCGTCCTGATCGCCCGCGCCGGGCGAGTGATGACCTTCCCAGCGCGGTTCCAGCTGATCGCCGCGATGAACCCGTGCCCGTGCGGCTTCGCCGGCTCGTATCCGGAGGACCGTTGCCGCTGCACGATCCCCGAGATCGAACGGTATGGGCGTCGGGTGTCCGGTCCGCTCCGGGATCGGATCGACCTGTGGGTGTCGATGCCGCGTGTGCCGTCGGCGACGCTCATCACCGGGCAGGACCCAGAGGACACCGCGACGGTGGGCGCTCGCATCGCGGCCGCGCGGGCGCGCGCCTCGCGGGATCGCGGGCGGATCAACGGCCGGCTCCGCGGCCAGGCCTTGCGACGGGCATGCCGCCTCTCCGAGGCCGCGTCACGCCGGGTCGCGGACCTCGCGGAGGCCGAGTTCGCCAGCGGACGCGGGACGGAGCGGCTGCTGCGCGTCGCGCGGACCATCGCGGACCTGGACGGATCGATCGGTATCGACGTGGCGCACATCGAGGAGGCGGGGTGGTACCGCTCGCCGATCCTCAAGCATGCCGCGCTGGCGTCCTGAGTGATCGGCATCGGGACGGGCCCGGATGGATCCGTCACGAGCGAGGTCGATCCCTATGCCCCGGAGCGCGACGCCTGGGCCGTCCTGGCCAACGTTCACGGGCTCGGTCCGATCGGGTTCGCCGCGCTCCTCCAGCGCTACGGATCAGCGCGGGATGTCCTCGCCGACGCCTCGCGTCCGGGAGCGGCAGGCCGCCTGACCGACACGCCCGGGGCGGACATCGGTGTGCGCAAACGCCCGATCGATGACGACGTCGCTCAGCGTGTGGTCGAGGCGACCGAGGCTGCGGCGCGGATCCTCGCTCGCCTGCGCGCGCTCGATGTCCGCGTGATCACCGTCGAGGAACCGAGCTACCCCGTCCGACTGGCCGCGATCGCGATGCCTCCCCACGTCCTGTACGTCCGAGGGCCGCTCGCCACGCTGTCACGCGACCGCTCCGTCGCTGTCGTCGGAACGAGGCGCGCGACGGGTACGGGGCGGGACATCGCGGCGCGGATCGCCACCGCGCTCGCGGCGGCCGATGCCACGGTGGTGTCAGGGCTCGCGTTCGGCATCGACGGTGCAGCTCACGCCGCGACCCTCCGGGCGGGTGGCACGACCGTTGCGGTCATCGGCGGAGGCCACGCATCACTCGGGCCCGCCGCACATCGGCGACTTGGTGACGCGATCGTCGCTCGTGGCGGATCGATCGTCTCCGAGCTCGCGCCGGACGTCGCCCCGACACAGGGCACGTTCCCGCAGCGCAACCGGATCATCAGCGGGCTGAGTGACGCGACGGTCGTTGTCGAGGCACCGGCCAGGTCGGGCGCGCTGATCACAGCGTCGTGGGCCCTCGAGCAGGGCAGGGGTTGCTTCCTGGTCCCGGGGGCACTCGATGGACGCGCCTCGGCCGGCTGCCTGGCGTTCCTGCGCGAGTTCTCGCCGGTCGCGCAGATCGTGACCGGGATCCCCCAGCTCGTCGCCGACCTCGGATATGCAGGGATCGCGAGACCCGCCGGTGACACACTCACGGGCGCGTCCCTCCAGGAGCTGGGTCGGACCGAGGCGGTCATCGCGTCGGCGCTGCTCGGGGGCTTCGCGACGGTCGACGAGCTGGTCGCGACGACCGATCTGCCGATCGCGACCGTGCTTGCTGCGCTCACCCTGCTCCAGCGGAAAGGACTTGTCACGGGTGCTCACGGACGGTATCGGCCGGCCGGCACGATGCTCGGTTTCCAGACATCCTTCTGGGAAGGGGCCGATGAGGGTCGGAGACGGGTGGTTGCCCACTCTGGACAGCCTTTGCTACCCTGACGGGCGCATCTGCCCCCCAGGTGATGCGGGCGTATCTAGGAACCCCCATCCAGATCGCCCCCGCCCACGCAGCCGGGTCCTGTATTGCGGAAGTACCTCATCGCGATCCTGGCCGTGCCTGTGCTGCTCGGCGTGTACGCGTCGACAGTCCTTGGCCGATCCAGGTTCATCCGCGGCGGCGTCGCGATCGCCCTTGGCGGCATCGTGGCACTCGGCGCGATCGCGTCCGCCCGTCCGGCCGTCACGAACGCGTCACCGGCGAGCGACATCGTTCCTCTGACGCAGGCCGCCTTCCGGATGGCGGTCGCGACGAACATCGATCTGCGCGCGCCCGCCAGCATCCTGTTCAGCGCGCCGATGCAGCGCGACTCCGTCGGATCGAGCGTCTCGATCCAGCCGGCGGTGCCGTTCCAGCTTGAGTGGAGCGCGGACGACACGCGCGTCTCGATCGTCCCGACGGGCGCCTGGCAGCCGTCGACCTACTACACGGTCACGGTCGGTGCCGGTGCCCTGGCGACGAGCGGGCGGCCCATGACGAAGCCGGCACGTGCCGCCTTCCTGACCCGTGACACTGCGACCGGCTTGCTCGCCGCGACCGGCATGCTGGACAAGCGAGCGACCATCGATTCGTCGTTCACCATCGCGTTCGATCAGCCGGTGGACCTGGCCACGGTCGGTCCGGCCATCAAGATCGATCCGCCGATTCCAGGCGCGTTGACCCGCTCGACCGCTGCGGGAGGCGCATCGACCTACACGTTCATCCCCAGCCAGCCGCTCGCGCCGGACACGAAGTACCGTCTCGTGGTCGATGGCGTGAAGGACGCCTCTGGCCTTGCGATCGCACCGCTCACGCTGGCGATGCGGACCGTGGCCGCACCGGGTGTCGTGCGCTTCCGGCCGCGCGATGGATCGAGCGAGATCCTGCGCGACTCGCTGATCTCGGTCCGCTTCACCGACCAGATGGATCACGCCTCGACGCGTGCCGCCTTCACCGTCACCGCCGATGGGAAGCGGGTCGCGGGCACGATCCAGTTCCTCGAGGACGACCACGTCCTCGTGTTCGATCCGTCCTCGAACCTTCCGTACGGAGCGTCCGTGGTCGCCACGGTCGCCGCGACCGCCGCGAGCAAGAGCGACATCCCCATCGGAGCCGCCGCGAAGGGCACCTTCACGGTCGTGCCGAAGCCCGCGGCGGCCACGAAGCCAGCCGCCACCGCACGGGCCACCACGACGCACATCCCGCGGACCGGTGGCGGGACCGTCGGCAGCGGCAGCTGGGGCTCCGTGGAGCGCTACTACCTCAAGCTGATGAACTGCACGCGGACCGGCGGCTGGGTGACCTCGAGCGGCAACTGCAGCAGCCCGGGCGGACGGAACGTCGCTGCGCTGCGCCTCGACGCCGGCATCAGTACGAAGGTGTCCCGCCCCTACGCGAAGAAGCTCGCGGTCAACAACATGTGCACCCACTTCAGTGGCGGCAATCCGGGCGATCGACTGCGCCGAGCCGGTTACCACAGCTATCGCTGGGCAGAGAACCTCGGTTGCCGTTCCGGCAACCCCTACAGCGCGGTCCTGGGCAGCCACCTGTTCTTCCAAAGCGAGCGTCCGTACAACGGCGGCCACTACGTGAACCTGATGAACTCGGCGTACGACCGGGTCGGGATCGGCGTGTGGGTGTCGCACGGGCGCGTCCGCGTCGTCATCGACTTCTACCACCCGTAAGGGGACCTTCGGGCCATCCCTCGCGGCGGTGCCCGTAGGCACGATGCGGACATGCTCCGCAACACTGTGCTGCACATCAGCAACGAGCAGCCGCTCGTCGCCGACCTCTTCGAGCTCCCCAACCCGACCGACGTCGTGGTTCGCTTGACGAACCTGCGCTCGCTCGACGGCAAGCGGCCGGTCTTCGTCGACGACTCGAAGTCGGTCTTCCTCTTCCCGTATCACCGCGTGTCGTTCATCGAGATCCCGCAGGCCGCGATGGCCGGTGCCGAGGTCGTCGGGAGCCACGTCGAGGACGGCGCGGTGGCGCTGCCGATCCCGGTCGGGGCGGGTGTCCACGCCGGACTCCCGGCGGAGACGGCCGTCGAGGACGACGAGCTCGAGATCGACGAGGACTTCCTGCGCCGCATCCGCGAGGTCTGACCGAGAGCGACAGAGCTTCGCGCTGGCTCCTACCTTGACCTCGTCGCGCGCTCACCGTTGAGGGCGCGCGAAGAAGCCGGTGCTAATATCCCGGCCGTGTCCAAGAACCTCGTGATCGTCGAGTCGCCGGCAAAGGCGCGGACGATCGAGCGATACCTGGGCGACGACTATCGCGTCCTGGCTTCCTACGGCCATGTCCGCGATCTCCCCGAGAACCCCGGCAAGGGCAAGTTCGGCGTGGACGTCGACCACGGGTTCCTCCCCGAATACGTCATCAACGAAGACCGGCGCAAGCAGGTCAACGACATCGCCAAGGCCGCCAAGGGCTCCGACCTCGTCTATCTCGCGACCGACCTCGACCGTGAAGGTGAGGCGATCGCCTGGCACGTGGCTGAGGCGGCGAACGTCCCCGAGGAGAAGACCCGCCGGGTCACGTTCAGCGAGATCACCGAGCCGGCGATCCGTGAAGCGTTCGCCAACCCGCGCGATATCGACAAGAACCTCGTCGACGCCCAGCAGACCCGGCGGATCGTCGACCGGTTGGTCGGCTACACGCTCAGCCCGCTCCTGTCGCGCAAGGTGCGCGGTGGGCTGTCGGCGGGACGCGTCCAATCGGTGGCCGTCCGACTCGTCGTCGAGCGCGAGCGCGAGATCGACGCGTTCACGGCGCGCGAGTACTGGACGATCGAGGCCATCCTCGCGACCGCGGCCGGCGACACGTTCGCCGCGGAGCTCGTCCGGATCGAGGGCGAGGCGCTGGACCTGCCCGACGAGGCGACGACGGACCGGCACGTCACGGCGCTGCGCGATGCCCACCCGGTCGTGCGCAAGGTCGGTGTCCGGACCCAGAAGCGTTCTCCGGCGCCGCCGTTCACGACATCCACTCTCCAGCAGGAGGCGAGCCGCAAGCTGTCGTTCAGCCCGAAGCGGACGATGTCGATCGCCCAGCGGCTGTACGAGGGTGTCGAGACGCCCGAGGGCCATGTCGGTCTGATCACCTACATGCGCACCGACTCCACGTCGATGGCCGGCGTCGCGATGGGTGAGGCGCGCGACGTCATCGCCGGGCGCTACGGCGACGAGTTCACGATGCCCAAGGGCCGGGTCTACAAGACGACCTCGAAGGGCGCCCAGGAGGCGCACGAATCGATCCGACCGACGAGCTTCCGGCGCGACCCGGACTCGCTCGAGGGGACGCTCAAGCCCGAAGAGCTTCGGTTGTACCGCCTGATCTGGCAGCGCGCCCTGGCCTCGCAGATGGCACCAAAGGAACTCGAGACGACGACGGTCGACCTGGTCGACGGGCCGTACGAGCTCCGCGCCAGCTCGACGCGCACGCTGTTCGAGGGTTTCGCACGGGTCTATACCGAGGGCCGTGACGACGACGCCGAGGAGGACGAGAACGCCCGCCGGCTGCCGCAGCTCGCGGAGGGCGACCGGACCGACGTCCGCGACGTGACCCCGACCCAGCATTTCACCGAGCCACCGCCGCGCTACACCGAGGCGACGCTCATCAAGGCCCTCGAGGAGCACGGCATCGGCCGCCCCTCGACGTATGCCGCGACGATCTCCACGATCATCGACCGCGGATACGTCCGGGTCGAGGAACGGCGACTCCACCCCGAGCTCGTCGCCGGCATCGTCACCGACTTGCTCGTCGAGCACTTCGGGGACTACGTCGATCTCGAGTTCACGGCGCGGATGGAGGAGGAGCTCGACGAGATCGCCCGCGGTGAGCGGGCGTGGGTCCCGCTGCTCGAGGCGTTCTACGCACCGCTGCGTGACCGTGTCGCCGAGAAGCGTCGCGAGCTGCGCCGAAGCGACTTCACCACCGAGGCGACGGACGAGGTCTGTTCCGAGGGCCACCCGATGGTCATCCGCCTCGGGCGGAACGGGCGGTTCCTGGCCTGCTCGATGTATCCCGAGCACAAGGAGACCCGGCCACTCCCCGGCGATGAGCCACCGCCCCTGGAGGGAACCGGCGAGGTCTGTCCCAAGTGCGGAGAGGGGACGCTCGTGAGTCGGCGCGGCCGGTTCGGTCCGTTCGTCGGCTGCTCGCGCTATCCCGAGTGCGACTACATCAAGCGCGAGGGTCCTCCACCGCCCGAGCCGCTCTCGTTCGAGGTCGCCTGCCCGAAGAACAACGACGGGCACCTGGTCCCGCGTCGCGCGCGACGCACCGGGAACGTCTTCTGGGGGTGCTCGAACTACCCGAAGTGCGATTACACGACGAACAACGAGCCGCTCGGTGGTCTGCACGATGCCGATCAGGGACCGCTGGCCCGCAAGGGCGACGCCGCCATCTGCCTGAAGTGCGGCTCGACGAGCGAGACGCCGGCGGACGACGTCGCGCCCGGCGAGGCCTACCCGGGTGGCCCGCCCGACCCCGAGGCGCTGGCGCGGCCGGCGCGACGCTCCGGTGGTCGGCCGGGTGGCGCGAACCGCGGTTCGTCGCGACGTGGGACCCGCCGCTCGAACGGCACGAAGCGATCGACCGAGCCGGCCGCGGAGGCGTGACCGGGCGCCCAGCCCCCCGGGACGGACGCGTCAGCGTCCAGAGTGACCCACCGACCGACCAACTCCCACTCGAACGATTCCTCCGCTCCCTGGCCGCCCGGGACGCATCACCACACACGATCCGTGCCTATCGCACCGCGGTCGGCGCGTACCTCGACTGGCTGGCCGAGCAGGGCATCGACTGGACGCGTCCCGCTCGTCATCAGCTGCGTGGTTACCTCGCCCGCCTGGGCTCTGGCGCATCACGTTCGACGGTCGCCCAGCGGCTCGCGGCGATCCGCTCGTTCCATCGGTGGGCGGCCCGCGAGGGATCGACCAACGGGGATCCCTGGGGGGCGATCGCCACCCCGCGGCTGCCACGGCGCCTGCCACGGGTGCTCGAGGTCGACGAGGTCGATCGCTTGCTCGCCGTCATCGACCAGGAGCTCGAGGCCGCCGACGTGGCCACGCCGGACAGGACAGCACTCGCGACGGCCCTCGCGCTGCGGGACCGGGCGATCGTCGAGGTCGCCTACGCCGCGGGTTTGCGCATCAGCGAGCTCGCCGCCGCGGACCTCGGGTCGGTCGACCTGAAGCGGGGTGAGATCCGGGTCATCGGCAAGGGCCGCAAGGAGCGGATCGGTCTGCTCGGGCGGCCCGCGATCGCTGCCCTCGAGGCCTACCTGGAGCATGGCCGGCCGCTGCTCCTCGACCGGCGGCCGGCGGTGGCCGCGCCACCGCCACCGACCGCCATCTTCCTCAATCACACGGGTGGCGCACTGGGAGTGCGCGGTCTGCGATACCGGCTGGACCGGCTCTGTCGCGCGGCCGGCCTTCCCGAGGGGGTGTCACCGCACACGCTGCGTCACTCGTTCGCGACGCATCTCCTTGATGGGGGCGCCGACCTCCGCGTCGTCCAGGAGCTGCTCGGCCACGAGAACCTCGCGACGACCCAGATCTACACGCACGTCTCGCCGGGCCGCCTCGCCGCTGCCTATCGCGAGGCCCATCCGCGCGCTCGGCGGACCACCACGACGTGACGGCAGCCTCGGCCCTCGCGCGCGCCGGACTGATCGTCTCGGGCGCGTTCCTCATCTCCCGCGTCCTGGGTTGGGTCCGGCTCGTCGTCGTGGTCAACGCCGTCCGCGATCCCCACGAGCTCGATGCGTTCTTCGCGGCGTTCCGTATCCCCGACCTGTTGTTCCAGCTCGTCGCGGCGGGCGCCGTGTCGTCGGCATTGATCCCGGTCGTCGCCAGCCTCATCGCGAGCGACGGTCACGAACGGGCCTGGCGGGTCGTGTCGACCGTGACCAACCTGATGCTCGGGCTGCTGCTGATCCTCGCCGCGTTCGTGTTCGTGTTCGCCGACCAGCTCGTCCCGCTCTACACGTCCGGCTTCGACCCGGCGACGATGGCGCGGACCATCGAGCTGACGCGGATCATGGTGCTCAGCCCGATCTTTCTGGCCCTCGGCGCGATCGCGACGAGCGTGCTCAACAGCGAGGGTCGATTCGCGGCTGCGGCGATCGCGCCGATCGTCTACAACCTCGCGATCATCGGGGCCGCGCTGCTGCTCTCGCCGGCGCTCGGGGCCGTCGGCCTGGCGCTCGGCGTCGTGGCTGGTTCGCTCGGGCACGTGCTGGTCCAGATCCGCCCGCTCCAGGCCCTCGGGTTCCGCTACACGCCCCGCATCGACTTCTCGGACGCCGCGGCGCGGCGAGCGCTCGGTCTGATGGTCCCGCGGGCGATCGGTCTCGGGGCGAGCCAGATCACGTTCGTCGTCACGACCGCACTTGCGACGACCCTCGGGCTCGGCGCGGTGACGTCGTTCACGATCGCCTTCACGCTGTTGCAGATCCCCATCGGTGTCATCGGCGTCCCGCTCGGGGTGGTGCTGTTCCCGTCACTGTCACGGGGCGCGGCGGTCGGCGATCGCGACGCCTTCATCGGCCTGCTGAACCGCGCCATGCGACTGCTCGCGGTGGCGATGATCCCGGTGGCGGCCCTGGCGGGGATCCTGCGGGTCGAGACCGTGGCGTTGCTGTTCAACGACTTCCAGCCCGACGCGATCCGGGTGACCGCGGACACGTTCCTCGCGTTCCTCGTGGGCGCACCGGCTCACGCGCTGATCGCGGTGCTCGCTCGCGCCTTCTACGCGCGCCAGGACACCGTGACACCGGTCCTGGCGGCCGTCGGTGCGGTCGTCGTCAACACCTCGCTCGCGGTCGTTCTCGTGGACCCGTTCGGGCTGCCGGGGATGGCGTTCGCGATCGCCGTCGCGGCGTGGGTCGAGTCACTCGTCCTGATCGTCCTGCTGCGCCGTCGCGAGGGCCCGCTGGGGCTGTCGAGCGTCGGCTCGGTGGCCGTGCGCACGCTCGTCGCGACCGCGCTCGCGACGCTCGTCGGCGTTGTGACCCGCCTCTTCCTCGAGCCCGCGCTCCTGGCCGACCCGGCGTCCCCGGGTCCGGGCGGGTTGATCCGCCTCGCGACCATCATCGTCGTGGTCTCGCTCGTGTTCGGCGCGGTGTTCATCATCTCGGCGCTTGCCTTGCGGATCGGGGAACTGCGCTCTATCGTCGCGATCATGGTCGAGGCGCTCCGCCGACCCCGCACGGCGTGACGGCTGCCATCGATCCCGACGCCTGGGACGGCCTCGTCGATACAAGCGACCCGGGCTCGTACCTGCAGACGACCGGCTGGGCCCGCGTCAAGGCCGAGAACGGCTGGACGTCGCACCGCCTGCTTGCCAGTGACACCGTCGGCGCCCAGATCCTCGTGCGCCGGCCACGGCCGCTGCCGTGGGGCTTCGCCTACGCGCCGCGTGGTCCCCTCGGTGGCGGGTGGTCCGCGGAGGAGCTGGCGGCCTTCACGAATGCCGTCCGCGCAGACTTGCCACGCGTTGCAGGCCGTGTGTCGCACCTGCGCATCGACCCCGAGGTCGAGCTGGACGGCCCACACGACCCGGAGGGCGCCACGCGACGAGCGCTCGCGGCGAACGGCTGGCGTCCGGCCCCGCCGATCCAGCCGAGCTCGACACGTGTCATCGACCTGCGACCCGACGAGGACGCCCTGTGGGGCGACCTGCGCAAGAAGTGGCGCCAGTACGTCAACAAGGCGCGGTCGGCCGGCGTGGTCGTCGTCGAGGCGGAGGGCGACCGGCTCGGCGATTTCTATCGGATCTATCGAGAGACCGCGGACCGTGCCGGGTTCCTGATCCGTGCCGAGTCCGCCTATCGGGATGTCTGGGAGGCCTTCCGGCCGACGGGCCGAGCCCGTCTGCTGTTCGCCCAGTCCGCCGATGGCGAACCGCTCGCCACGCTGTTCCTCGTCCGGTCCGGGAGACGGGTCGTCGAGCCGTACGGGGGCATGACCCAGGCCGGGGGCGACAGCCGCGCCAACTATCTCCTCAAGTGGGAGGCGATCCGCTCATCGAAGGAGGCCGGCGCCGAGGCATACGACCTATGGGGTCTCGCCACCGGTGGGATCGCCCACTTCAAGACCGGATTCGGAGGGCGCGAGGTCCGCTACATCGGGGCCTGGGATCTCGTACTCGATCGGCTCGGGCGCCAGGTCTATGGTGCCGCGGTCAACGCACGGACCTGGTGGGCGCGCCGGCGTCATGGGCTCGGCGGCGGATCGAGTGCGAGCGCCTACAGCGGCGAGGGCGTGGATTGACCGCCCCGTCGCGGCCGCGAGAGGCGACGGAGCAGGAGCTGGCGGACTGGGACCATCGCGCCGTGCGATCGCCGGGCGGTCACGTCTATCAATCGACCGTGTGGGCCGCACAACGCGGCCGGCTCGGTTGGCAGCCCCGGTTCGTGATGCTCGACGACGAGCACCCGGCGCTCGTCCTGCTCCGATCGTTCCCGATCGTCGGCGGCTCGAGCGCCTACGTCCCGCGCGGGCCGATCGTCGACGGGGGTGACGTCCGCGATGGCGGCCAAGTGGCCGCCGATCGGGTCAACGCCCTGGCCAACTGGCTCGTCGAGGCCGGGGTCGCCGTCGTCGCCACGGATGCCGAGGTCCCGGCCTCGGACGTCGCGTATGGCACACGGCTGCGGCGTCTCGGGTTCCACCCGATCGCCGAGATCCAGCCGTCGCGTCATCGCGTCAGCGTCTCGCTGGCGGAGGGCACCGACGACGAGGCCGTCCGGGCGACGTTCACCAAGAGCACACGGCAGCGCATCGCGGGCGCGGAACGCGACGGCGTCGTGATCGAGCGCTACGACACCGGCGGCGCCGTTGCACACGATCTCTTCGAACGACCGAGCGGCACGCCACGCGACGCCTTCGAGGCCTTCGCGACGCTGCTCGAGGGGACCGGTGAGCGACGCGGCTTCCGATTCGGGCCGCGCGACGTGTTCATCGACTGGTGGCTGGCCGCGCTCGAGGCAGGGATGCTCGTCTACCTGGACGCTCGCGACCCGAACGACCGATCGCGGTCGCTCGGCGGGCTGATCCTGTACCGGCACGGGACCCGGCTTTCGACGGTCCACTCGGCGGACCCTCCGGGCGTACGCGAGACCCATCCTGGCGTGATGCATCTGCTGCGCTGGCGGGCCATCCAGCTCGCGATCCGCGAGGGCTGCGACGAGATGGACCTCGGCGGTGTCGACACGGGGCCGGATCATGCAGAGCCTGGTGAGGGTCACCCGATGGCCGGTCTTTACGAGCACAAGCGCTCGTTCGGAGCGCGCTGGCTCGCGATGACCGGGGCGCACGAGCGGGTGATGCGACCGTCGCGCTACTCGATCGGGCGTGTCGCGGCTCGCCTGGATCGGGCGATCTCCCGGTGACCGCGTGAGCGCCGATCCAACTGCCACGGGCACCCGTCCCCTCGGCGCGCTCGTCGAGCGGCTGGCCGCCGAGGGCCGGCTGCGCGGCACCCGCGCGGGCGGTCGGCCGGTACCGACCGGGGATGTCGCCTCGATCGCGGTGACCGGCGTGACCCACGACTCGCGCGCCGTCCGGCCCGGGATGCTCTTCGTCGCGGTCCCGGGGCTCCGCGTCGACGGCCACGACTACGTGCCTGCGGCGATCGAAGCCGGCGCGGCGGGTGTGATCGTCGAACGGCCCATCCCCGGGGTCGCCGCGCCGCAGGTCGTCGTGGTTGCGGCTCGTCCTGCACTCGGGTCAGCCGCCGCGTGGTGGTTCGGCGACCCGTCGCGGGAGCTGACCGTCATCGGCATCACCGGCACCGACGGCAAGACGACGACCGCCTACCTCGCGGTCTCGGCGCTCGAGGCGGCTGGTCTTCGGACCGGGATGATCGGCACGATCGCGACCAGGATCGGTGGCCGGACGGATGACCACGCCGAGCACGCCACGACCCCGGAAGCCCCGGAACTGCAGGCGGCGTTACGCGCGATGGTCGATGCGGGCGACGAGATGGCGGTCATCGAGACGACGTCGCACGCGCTCGCGCTCGACCGGGTCGTCGGCGTCGTGTACGACGTCGCGATCCTGACGAACATCACCCACGAGCACCTCGAGCTGCACGGGTCCTGGGAGGCGTACCGGGAGGCCAAGCTCTCGCTCTTCGACCGCCTACGCGGCGCCCGGGGCGTCCAGAAGCCACGTCCCGTGCCGGCGACGGCGATCGTCAACCTCGACGACCCGTCCGCGGGCCTGTTCGTCGGGACGGCACGCGACGCAGGCGCTAGCGTCATCACCTACGGCACCGAGCCCGCGGCCGACATCCGCGCGACGCGCATCAGCGAGGACCGGGAGGGCGTCCACGCCGACATCGTCATGCCGTCCGGCGACGCGACGATCGACCTTCGGCTCGCGGGGCGCTTCAACGTGCACAACGCGCTGGCGGTCGTCGCCCTCGGGGACGCCCTCGGGCTCGACGCGGAACGCGTCCGGCAGGGGCTCGCCGGTCTCGCGGTCGTTCCTGGGCGGATGGAGCGCATCGATCTGGGCCAGCCGTTCGGTGTCGTGGTCGATTTCGCCCACAGTCCGGCCTCGCTCACGACGGTGCTCGACCTGCTCGCACCCAGCGCGGCCGCACGCGGCGGTGGCGTCATCGCGGTCTTCGGGTCCGCGGGCGAGCGTGACACGGCAAAGCGCCCGCAGATGGGTCGCATCGCCGGTGAGCGCGCCCGGCTCCTGGTCGTGACCGACGAAGATCCACGCGGTGAGGACCGTGACGCGATCCTTGACGAGATCGCCCGAGGTGCGGAGGCCGCGGGCCGGCGTCGCGGGCACGACCTGCTCCTGATCGCGGATCGCCGCGCAGCGATCGCCGCGGCCTTCGATGCCGCCCGACCCGGCGACATCGTCCTGTTGGCCGGGAAGGGCCACGAGCGCTCGATCATCGGCCCGGACGGGGAGCTGCCGTGGCATGAGCGGACGGTCGCCGAGGAGCTGCTGATCGGGCTCGGTCACGCGGCGCCGGGAGGCACGCCGGCCTGAGCGAACCGGACCCGCTGCTATCCTTGCGGCGCATGGCCGCCCCACGAGGCAAGACCGCTTCGAGCGCGTCCGCGGCGTCGAAGACGAGCGCGGAGCGAGCGTCGGCGCCTGCTCGCCACACGGCGGCTGCCAGCGCACCGGCGGCACCCGCGGCAGCGGTCAAGAAACCTGCCAAGACGCCCGCTCGGCGAGGCCCTCGCCGCACCGTCCCGTCGCGCCCGGGTCCCGCCGGAGAAACGGACCTCGAGTCACTCCGTACGACCCTGAAGGACGCCGTCGCCGAGCATCATGCGACCACCGACCTCGCCGGCATCGACCGCGCGTTCGATCTCGCGGTCGAAGCCCATGAGGGCCAACGACGGGCGACCGGGGAGCCGTACGTCACCCATCCGATCGCATCGGCGCAGATCCTGGCGGAGCTCGGCATCGATCCCATCGCGATCGAGGCGGCGCTGCTCCATGATGTCCCCGAGGACACCGAGTACAGCCTGACCGACATCGAGGAGCGGTTCGGCGCAGAAGTGGCCCACCTGGTCGACGGCGTGACGAAGCTATCGCGCTTCTCGACCCACAGCCACGAGCAGCAACAGGCCGAGAACATCCGGAAGATGCTGCTGGCGATGGCCGAGGACATCCGGGTCGTCCTCATCAAGCTCGCCGACCGCCTCCACAACATGCGCACGCTGTACGGCCTGCCCTCGGAGAAGCAGGTGCGCATCGCCCGCCAGACCATGGAGATCTACGCCCCGCTCGCCGAACGGCTCGGGATCTGGCAGATCAAGTGGGAGCTCGAGGACCTCGCGTTCAAGGTGCTCGAGCCCGAGCGATTCCGTGAGCTGGCCCGGCTGCTCGACACGCGACGGAAGGGCCGCGAGACCTACATCGACCGCGCCATCGCCGAGCTCCGTCCCCGGCTGGAGGCGTCCGGCATCGAGGCCGACCTCGAGGGCCGGCCGAAGCACATCTTCAGCATCTGGAAGAAGATGCAACGCAAGGGCGCGGAGTTCGGCGAGATCTACGACGTCTACGCGATCCGCGTCCTCGTCGACGAGGTCCGCGACTGCTACGCGGCGCTTGGCATCGTCCACAGCCTGTGGCGCCCGATCCCTGGGCAGTTCGACGACTACATCGCCGTCCCGAAGAACAACCTCTATCAGTCGCTGCACACCGCGGTGATCGCGCTCGACGGCAAGCCGCTCGAGATCCAGATCCGGACCCATCAGATGCACCAGGTGTCCGAGGTCGGCATCGCGGCCCACTGGCGCTACAAGGAAGGCACCAAGTCCGACCGCGAGTACGACGCGAAGCTCGCCTGGCTGCGCCAGCTCATGGACTGGCAGCGCGACGTCTCCGACTCGGATGCGACCGAGTTCGTCGAGGGCATCAAGCTCGACATCTTCCAGGACCAGGTCTTCGTCTTCACCCCGAAGGGCGACATCAAGGACCTGCCGGCCGGCGCGACGCCGCTCGACTTCGCCTACCGCATCCACACCGACGTCGGGCACCGGACGATCGGCGCGAAGGTCAACAACCGGCTCGTCCCGCTCGACTACCGGCTCAAGAACGGCGACATCGTCGAGATCGTCACGACCAAGGGCGAGCACGGGCCGTCGCGCGACTGGCTCAACGTCGTGCGTACCTCCCATGCCCGCGAGAAGATCCGCCAATGGTTCAAGCGCAAGGACCGCGACGAGAACATCGTCCACGGTCGCGAGGCGCTCGAGCGCGAGCTGCGTCGCCTGGCGCGCGCCAGCATCTCGTCGGTCGGGGCAGACAAGATCCTCGAGGTCGCCCGCCAGCTCAACTACGAGACGATCGACGACTTCTACGCCGCGATCGGATACGGCGCTGTCGGGCCCCAGTCGGTGGTCATGCGGCTCGGTGTCGTCGATGACGGCCAGAGCCAGCTGCCGACGGTCGCACCGCCCGCGCAGCTCGTCAGGACCGGCGGTGTTCGGGTCAAGGGCGTCGGCGACCTCCTCGTCCGCTTCGCCAAGTGCTGCCACCCGATCCCGGGCGATCCGATCGTCGGGTTCATCACCCGCGGCAAGGGCGTGACCGTCCATCTCCGTTCGTGCGCGACGGTCGCCAATGAGCGCGAGGTCAGCCGGTTGATCGAGGTCGAGTGGGAGGCCGCACCGGCCCAGACCTACCCGATCGCGATCCGCGTCGAAGCGTACGACCGGACGGGTCTCCTGAACGACATCACCCAGGTCGTAGCCGAGAACAAGGTGAACATCGTTGCGGCCAACGTCGGCGTCAGCCAGGACCACACGGCCGTGGTGACGGCCACACTCCAGGTGGCGTCGGTGTCGCAGCTCGCTCGCGTCATGAGTCGGATCGAGAATCTGAAGGACGTCATCACGGTCCAGCGCGACCTGGGGTAAGGCCAGGGCCATTCGGGAGGTCGGGAGGGATATGACCGACGTCTCCGCGATGATCGAGCAGGGGAGTGTCGGGGACGACGCGACGAGGTCGCGCTGGCTGACGCGCCTCGCGACCGCGCTGGCCATCCTGGCCGCCTTCCTGACCGTCGCGATCCTGCGCCTCGGGACTGCGGGCGACGAGCGGTTCCGCATCGGTCTCGATGTCGGTAGCGTCGCGCCGGTCCTGACCACGGCCCTATTCCCGCTCGTCGGGGCATTGATCGTGCAGCGACGCCCGCGGACTCGCGTGGCGTGGCTGATGATCGTGATGGGCATCGGGTTGGGCGTCGGCTTCGTGACCTACGGCTACGGCGCGATCGGCATGCCGCCGCCGCCGACCTACCCGTACGCGTTGCAAGCGATCGTCATCTCGCAGTTCTTCATGGTTCCGGTGCTCGCCGCGTGCACGACCCTGCTCCTGCTGCTGTTCCCGACGGACCATCTGCTCGACCGGCGCTGGCGCTGGGTCGTGGTGCTGTCGTTCGTCGGGTTGATCGCGTACATGATCGGTTCGACGTTCCACCCGGGGCCGTTGGACGACTCCAACTTCCCGGACCTCGCCAACCCGTTCGCCCTTCCCGACCAGTTCACGGCGCTGTGCGACACACTCCTGCTCGTCGGGAACGCGGGGATGCTCACGGCGGTCGTGCTCGGTGCCGTCTCGCTGGTCGTGCGCTATCGACGAGGTGAGCGTGTCGAGCAGGCGCAGATCCGTTGGATCGCACTCTTCGGGTCGTTCGTCGCGGCAGCATTCATCGTGGCGTCCCTCCAGCTCGGAACCGTCAGCGACCGCGCCTGGGAGATCGGTTTCGCGTTCCTGTCGTGCCTGCCGATCGCCATCGGCGTCGCCGTCACGCGCTACCGGCTCTACGAGATCGACCGGCTCATCAATCGCACGCTCGTCTACGGCTCGCTCACGGCGATCCTCGCGGGTGTCTTCACCGCGGGTATCGGTCTCGCCCAGCGGCTGTTCATCGCCACGACCGGGGAGAGCTCCGACGCGGCGATCGTGCTTGCCACCCTGGTGGTCGCGACCTTGTATGCGCCGCTGCGAAAGCGACTCGAGGGGGTCGTCGACCGCCGCTTCAAGTACGAGCATCTCGAGTTCGGGGCGTACCGCGACGAGGTCGTCAAGATCCTCGGTGTCCTGGAACCGAAGCGCGCCGCGGAGAAGCTCGTCCGCGAAGCCGTCCGCGAGCTGCAGGCCACGGGCGGCGCCGTCGTTGACGCGGACGACGCACCGGTGGCGACGGCAGGCACCTGGCCAGTGGCTGCGGTGGTGCGCATGCCCATCGCGGGACACGGCCCGCTTCGCGCCATCCTCCTGGGCCCGCGCATCGACGGGCGGCTCCACGATCCGCTGACGCTGGCCCGGCTCGAGGAAGTCGCCGAGCTCGTGGTTTCCGCCGTCGACCTGGCTCGCCCGTCCCGGCCCGGGACGCCCGGCTAGACTTCCGCCGATGCCCGCCTTCCGTGCCGCCCGGGGTACGCGCGACCTGCTGCCCGACGAGACCCCGCGCTGGACACGCCTCGAGCGTCTGGCCGCCGATCTTGCCACTCGGTATGGCTACCGCCGCATCGAGACGCCGATGTTCGAGCAGGCGGCGGTCTTCGAGCGGGGCGTCGGCGAGGTCACGGACATCGTCGAGAAGGAGCTGTTCCGCCTTTCGCCGCGGACCGAGGAGTCCGAGTCGTGGTCGCTCCGGCCCGAGCCGACGGCCGGCATCGTCCGGGCGTATGTGCAGCACGGGATGCAGACCTGGCCGCAGCCGGTGAAGGTCTACGAGATCGGGCCGATGTTCCGGTACGACCGGCCGCAGGCCGGACGCTTCCGCCAGTTCTGGCAGTTCGACATCGAGGCGATCGGCGATCCGGGTCCAGCCGTCGATGCCGAGATCATCGAGCTCGGGATGCGGTTCTACACCGATGCCGGTCTGACCGGCGTCAAGGTGCTGCTGAACTCGATCGGGGACGCGGTGTGCCGTCCTGCGTACATCGAGGAGCTGACGGCGTACTACCGGCAGCACATCGAGTCCCTACCGCCGACCGAACGCGATCGGCTCGAGCGGAACGTGCTCCGCCTGCCGGATTCGAAGGACCCGGCGATGGCGTCGCTCAACGCCGGCGCGCCGCGCATCACGGATCGGCTGTGCGACGCGTGCGCGGCGCACTTCGGGGGCGTCCGGGCGCATCTGGACGCACTCGGTGTGCCATATCGACTAGATCCCGGGCTCGTCCGTGGACTCGATTACTACACCCGTACCGCGTTCGAGTTCTATATCGAGGGACGCGAGGGCCAGCAGCAGGCTCTCGGTGGGGGAGGGCGGTACGACGGGCTCGTCGAGCTCCTCGGTGGCCGGCCGACACCGGGCATCGGCTTCGGTATCGGGCTCGACCGCCTCCTGCTCGCGCTCGAGGAGCAGGGCCCAGCCGGCGGTGATGCCATGGCGAGCGATGCGCCCACGGCCGTCGTCGTCGGCGCCGACCCTGCCGCGACCATCGATCGGCTGCGCATCGCGACGCTGCTGCGCGCCGATGGGATCGTCGCACGCGCCGAGCTCGGTCAGCGCAAGCTCGGCAAGCAGCTCGAGGCAGCTGCGCGCGACCAGGCCCACTTCGCGATCATCGTCGGCGACGAGCTCGCCAACGGTGAGGTACAGCTCCGCGACCTCCCCGCCGGCACCCAGAAGGTGGTGGGCGTCGACGACCTCGCCCGCGAGGTGGCTCGTGCCCACCAGGCCCACCACCACGGCAGCTGACGGGTCCGGGTCGTGAACGAGGCGCTCGGCGTCGCCGCGGCGGGTTGGGGCGTGCTGATGGCCATCTCGCCGCTGCTCCAGATCCGACGCATGATGGCGCGCCAGTCCTCGGCGGACGTGTCGATCGCCTATCTCGTGGTGCTCGAGTTCGGGTTCCTGCTGTGGGTCGGCTACGGCCTCTCACTGGGCAACCCGGTCATCCTGCTGCCGAACACGGTCGCAGCCATCGTCGGCGCGGCGACGATCGCCGTCGCCTGGCTCCTTCGGCGAGGTCCGACGCCGGCCTGATCGACGACTAGCTCGCCGGAGCGGCCTCCGCAGGCGGTTCCACGGACGGTTCGGCGGGCGCCGGCGCCTCGGTCTCGGCCTTCGGCTTGGCCGTTCGGGCCGAGCGGGCGCCGTCGCCGCCGGCAGCCGCAGCTGATGCCGCCATCTGCTTGCTGAAGTACTCGAGGGCCGTCCGCGTCTTGGTCGCCTGCTGGCCACCCAGGGCGACGCCGTGTTCGGACAGGTAGACCCGGGCCTCCGCCGCCACCTGGAACGCCTCGTTCGGCAGGCATTTCGTCGATAGCTCCAGGATCCGCGAGCCGTCCTGGTAGAGCCACAGCTCGGCGACGATGCGCCGCCCGAACTCCGCGGGCGTGAACGTGGCCTTCAGGATGAAGGTCGGACCGAGAGGGACCAGGGCATCGAGGTCGACCGACGCGGGTGCATGGTCCCTGAAGAACGCACGCTGCTCCTTCGAGAAGATCTTGCTGATCGGCCTCGCACCGGAGACCGCTTCGCGGATCCGCAGGCCGTCGCTGACGCCCTTGAACGAGCCCGAAACGACGCCGATCCCGCCAGGCAGCACGTCGAGCTCCACCTTGAACATCGGCGACTTGCGCAACTCCTTCGGCAGTTCCGCCGGCACGACCGGTCGCAGCTTGACGACGGTGTCGCCGCGGCCGCCCTGGATGCGTCGCGCACGCACGACGACCCCGGCCTTATCCAGGGCCAGATCGGGCGTGTCGAAGAAGAAGACTTGGCGCGGCTGCGTGTTGACGGGATCGAGCGGAAGCCGTGCGATCGTCGCGCGGTGTTCGTCGGTCGGAACGGTGAGCTTCAGCTCGACGCTGTCCGTGCCCTTCATCGCCGCGAGCAGGGCGGCCGTTTGTTCGGCGTTCGCGGCAGGTGCCGCCGTCGGGGTCTTCTCGGTGGTCACGTTCGGATCTCCTCTCCGCGTCAGGCGCCGAAGCGCTCGAACAGAACGCCGTCGCGCAACCCGCGATCGGTGACGGTCAGTGACGCAACATCAAGTTTGTCGAGGACGGTGCGGACGATCAATGCGCCCGCAAGGATGACGTCGGCCCGTTTCGGCTGAAGTCCCACGATCGAGCGGCGGGCATCCGCGGGCTGGCTCCGGTATAGCTCGATCTGGCGGTCGAGCTCCGCGGTATCGAGGACAGTGCCGCGGACCACGTCCGGGTCGTATGGATCGAGGGCATGTTTGACGGCCGCCATGTTGGTGACGGCTCCGCCCATCCCGACGACACCACCCGGCCGCGAGCGGCCGTCGAGCCGCACGAGGTCTTTTGCGATGGCCTCCTTCGCGTCCGCGAGGGTCTCGGGCGAGACGACGTCGGCGAGCCCGAACGCCTCCGTATAACGGACCGCGCCGACGGGTTCGCTGAAGCGCTCGTCGACGCCCCCCTGGCTACCGAACGTGAACTGGCTGCTGCCGCCGCCGGTATCGAAGACGACCAGCGAACCGCTGCCAAGATCGGTTCCCGCTCGAACGCCCTGGTAGGCGAGCCGGCTCTCCTCGTCGCCCGGGATGATCTCGATCGCCACGCCCGTCCGCTCGCGGATCGCATCGACGACCGCGGCGCCATTCCGAGCCGCGCGGAGCCCCGCCGTCCCGACCGCGACGATGGCGCGCACACCGGCCGCCGTCGCGTCCGCGACCATCGCCGAGATCGCGTCCGATGCCCTGGTCTGCGCGTCCGGGGTGATGTCACCGCCTTCCGTGAGGCCTTCGCCGAGGCGGGTGATCTCGGCGCGGTCGGTCAGCGTGCGCCAGCCGTCGGACGCCCGTTCGGCGATGCGGAACTTGACCGAGTTCGTCCCGACATCGATCACCGCGAACCGCTCGGGCCGCCCGTCGATGATGGCGGCGAGCCCTTGCGTGTAGTCGATGTTCAGGTAGCCGGACAGGCCCATCTGCGCTACCGCCTCGATGACGGCCGCCTGATCGGTCGATTCGATCGCGATCGTCCGGCTTGGGATGCCGTTGGCCGTGATGTCGCTGACCTCTGAGGTACAGCCGTTGACGGTGTAGCGCACGCGCCGCTTGTGGACGTCGACCCGGCGGAGGGGCCCAGCGGCTCCGGCGACCTCTGCGCTGAACTCGTCGACCGTGTAGTGGTCGCGGCGGAGGTCAGGGACGGGCGTCTCGAGGGTCTCAAAGGCGCGTCGAGCCTCCTCTGCCGAGAGGGGGAACGGGGCCTTCATGACGGGTTCCCAGCGCTGCAGGCCGTGCTGCGTCTCACGCAGCAGCTTGATATCCATCAGGTCGTCGCGGATCTTGGCGTTGCCGGTCCCGGCACCCAACAGGTAGAGCTCGTCGCTCTCTTGCACACCGGTGGAGTCGAGAGCAGCGAAACGCTCGTCGGCCAGCCCGAAACGGGAGCCGAAGGTGCGCCACTCCCAGCGCGGGATGATGGCCGACATGCCCCTCCTCGACCGGGCGGTCTCGGATCCGCCGCGGGGCGCCGACTATAGGCGTCTTCTGCTCAGCGGTACATCACCCGAATCGGGTGGGTCTCAGGTGTTGAACTGGATCATCCCGATGAGGTTTCCGTCGGGATCGCGGAACCAGGCGGTCCGCCCGATCGGGATCGTCGCGATCCCGTCGACGGTCTTGGGCGTCTCATATTCCTCGAACGTGACACCCCGCCGCTGGAGGTCACGGACCTCCGACTCGATATCGGTGACCCGAAATGCCATCTGGGTGTGCGAGCCCGACGCCTTGCCGCTGCTGCGCGTGAGCACGAAATAGGTGCCCCCGCCGGCGTCGTAATAGATGCCCGCAGGGTTGGCCTCCCGGGGGACGAAGCCGAGCACTCCCTCGTAGAACGGTCGAAGCGCCTCCATGTCGGCGGTCGGGATGGCCGCGTACACCTGGTGATCGGACAGCATCGGACAGCCTCCTCGGAAAGACGGTTCCCGTACGATACGCCGGCCATGTCAGCATCCGGTCCCGGTCTCGCCACGCCCTATCGCACCCACACCGCGGGTGAGCTGCGCGGCGCCGACGCCGGCATCCACGCGCGCCTCGCGGGCTGGGTGCACCGTCGTCGCGACCACGGACAGCTGATCTTCCTGGACGTCCGTGACCGCCACGGGATCACGCAGGTCGTCATCGACAAGGCGGACTCGCCGGAGGCGCACGAGACGGCGAGTCGGGTGCGCAACGAGTTCGTCGTCACGGCCGCCGGAGAGGTCGCTCGCCGGCTGCCCGGGACGGAGAACCCACGCATGCCGACCGGCGAGATCGAGCTGCAGGCGAGCGAGATCGACATCCTGTCCGAGGCCAAGACGCCGCCGTTCTACATCAACGAACCGGACAAGCCGGTCGATGAAAGCCTCCGGCTCAAGTACCGCTACCTCGACATCCGCCGCCAGCCGATGACGGAACGCCTGCTCCTCCGGAGCCGCATGGTCCAGGCCATCCGCGAGGCGCACCATGCCGCCGGGTTCGTCGAGGTCGAGACGCCGACGCTGATCAAGTCGACCCCCGAGGGTGCGCGCGACTTCATCGTCCCCTCGCGGCTCCAGCCGGGCAGTGTCTATGCGCTGCCGCAGAGCCCGCAGCAGCTCAAGCAGCTGCTGATGGTCGCGGGCATCGACCGCTACTTCCAGATCGCCCGCTGCTATCGGGACGAGGACCTCCGCGGCGACCGGCAGCCCGAATTCACCCAGCTCGACCTCGAGATGAGCTTCATCGACGAGGACGCGCTGATGGGCTTCGTCGAGTCGATGGTCATCGATGTATCGCGCGCCACGCGCCCGGACCGTCCGCTTGGCGAGATCCCGTTCCCGCGGTTCACGTATGACGAGGTCATGGAGCGGTTCGGGTCGGACAAGCCGGACGTCCGCTTCGGGATGGAGCTCGTGGACCTCGCACCGGTCCTCGGAGGCGGATCCGGCTTCCGGGTGTTCGATGACATGCTCGCGTCGGGTGGGCGGGTCAAGGCGATCGTGGCCCCTGGTCTCGGCGGGGCGACCCGGCGCGAGACCGACGAACTTACTGACCTCGCGAAGCGGTTCGGTGCGAAGGGTCTCGTGTACCTGTCGGTGACGGCCGAGGGCCTGAGTGGCCCGGCGGCCAAGTTCCTCTCCGACGACGTCCAGCGCGTGCTGATCGATGCGACAGGGGCCTCGGATGGCGACCTGATCCTGATCGTCGCCGACATCGCAGCGGTCGTCGCCGACGTCCTCGGGCGGCTCCGGGCAGGTCTCGGTGAGCGTCTCGGGCTCGCCGACCCGGACGTTCTCGCCTACGCCTGGGTGAACCGCTTCCCGATGTACCAGTGGGATGAGGAGAACCACCGCTGGGACGCCACGCACAACCCGTTCAGCGGCGTCGTCCCCGAGGACGAAGCACTCCTCGTGACCGCATCCGGCGATCCGGCCAGGCCGTCGCCGGAGGATCCGGCCGGGCGCGCCCGGGCGATGCAGTACGACCTCGTGCTGAACGGCTGGGAACTCGGTGGCGGCTCGGTCCGTATCCACCGCCGGGACCTGCTCGAGCGCAGCTTCCTGCTGCAGGGCCAGACGCTGGAAGGGATGCGCGACAAGTTCGGCGCCGTGCTCGACGCCTTCGAGTACGGCGCGCCGCCGCACGGCGGCATCGCCCTGGGCATCGACCGCTGGGCCGCGCTGCTCGCCAGCCAGACGAACATCCGCGAGGTGATGGCGTTCCCGAAGACCCAGTCGGGGAGCGACCCGATGCTCGAGGCGCCGTCGCCGCCGGAGACCGAGCAGCTCGAGGAGCTCGGGCTCAAGTTCGTCGGCATCCCGCCGAAGCCGACCTCGTCGTGAGCGGCGCCGGCGCGCCGGCCACCGACCGCGGAACCGGACTCGGGATACCGCCGCTCGATGCGATCGCGCACCGGCCGCGGCTGGCCGCGCTTGCGGGCGCACTGTGCATCGCCTTCTCGGGGATCTTCTATCTGTGGGCCGACGTCACGCCCTCCACTGGCACGGTGTTCCGTGCCCTGTTCGGTCTGCCGTTGCTTGGCCTGGTCGCGCTCGCCGAGCAGCGCAAGTACGGACCACTACCGCGTCGTGCGGTCCGCCTCGCGCTCATCGCAGGTGTCTTCTTCGCCGGCGACCTCACGTTCTGGCACCACGCCATCGAGTACGTGGGCGCCGGGCTGGCGACGGTCCTCGGCAACCTCCAGGTCCTCGTCGTCGGCGTCGTCGCGTGGGTGGTCTTCGGGGAGCGGCCCTCGCGCAACACCTTGATCGCGGTCCCGATCGTGCTCGCCGGGGTCGTGTTGATCAGCGGCGTGATCGGTGTGGGCGCCTACGGCAGCAACCCCGAACTCGGCGTCCTGCTCGGCATCGCCACCGCGCTGTGCTACTCGGGGTATCTCCTGATCATCCGGCTGGGCGGGCGCGACCCCCGCCGGCCAGCCGGTCCCGTGGCGATCGCGACGGTCGCGACGGCCGCCGTCGCCACCGTGGTGGGCCTTGTGGTCGGGGATCTCGATCTGACTCCGCCGCTCCAGAGCCTCTTCTGGCTCGCCGTGCTGGGCTTGACCTCGCAGTCACTCGGGTATCTCTTCATCTCGATCTCGTTGCCGCGTCTGCCCGCCGTCGTGACCTCGCTGATCCTGCTCGTCCAGCCGGTCGTGTCGGTCGGGCTGAGCATGGTGCTGCTGGGTGAGCGGCCATCTCCCGCCCAGCTCGCTGGTGTCGGGCTGGTCGTGGGCGGGATCGCCGTGGCCACGATCCCGATCGCACGGCTGCGCGACGCGATCCGCGCCAACCGCGAACGTGCAGCGATAGCGACCGATTAGGCTGGGCGCGATGGGTGCCGTCGCTGCCGACGCAGCTGTCGACCCGCCGAGTGACGTGCCACCCGAAACGCTCGAATTCCGAGCGATCGATGCCCACAGGGATCGCTGGGTCCCGCGATCCGCACCGGTCTCCTGCTCCTGATCCCCGGCCGCGCGCGGCTGGTCGACTAGCATCGCTGCGTGAGCGACGCGACGACCGATCCCGCGACACCACCGACCGCGAGCGGCGACCTGAAGGATCTCGACCAATACCGACGCTGGGCGCGGTTCCTGTTCCTGATCCTTGCGCTCGTTGCGGCTATCGGCCTTGTGATGGCTCCCGTGAGGAGCGGGGGCATCGATCCGGCACGGGTCGCCGCAGTCTGGCCGCTGTTCGTCATCACGCTCGCAAACTTCGCGGCGACGCTGATCGTATTGCTCAGCCTCATCCGCGGGCTTACGAAGTGGTCGGCGTGGGCCATCCACGCGATCCAGCCCGTGTGCATCGTGCTCATCGTGATCGGCGTCATACGCGTGCTGATCGGCGTGACGCAGGCGCAGCTGCTCCTGCCCCTCGAGGCATTCAGCGGGCTGCTGGTCCTCACTCGGCCGCATGCGGCGGACCTGCTCCCGCCCGCGACGCCCGATGACCGCCGGCGCGTGGTCATCGCCACAGCGGCGTTGCTCGCGAGTTATTTCGTGCCGCTGGTCCTGCCGGTAGCGCTGGCCTAGGGCGACGCCGTCCCGAGGCCCTGGAGGAGTGCGACCGTCGCCGCGACGACGCGATTCTGCTGTTCCTGACGGCTGATCGTTGCCGGCGGGTCGTTCGGTTGACCCGTGTACCAGCCCATCTGCTCGTGGTTGCCGCCGTCGATCTCGTCGACCGTCACGTCGGACCCGAGCTTCCCCTCGACGTTCGCGGCGTCGGTGTACGTCGCCGCGCCCGCGTCGAGTGAGCCATACGCGATCAGCACGTGGAGGTCATCGGTCGTCAGATCGACCGACGAGTACGCCGCCCACAACACGAGGCCGTCGACGACGCCCGGGTGTCCGTCGATGAAGAGCGAGGCCGTCGCGCCTCCCAGCGAGTGCCCACCGACCGCCCATGAGGTGATCTCGGGGTGGTCCTCGATCACCCGGTCCGCCGCATCCGCGTCCAGGATCGCGAGGTTGAAGGGCGCCGGGACGATGGCGACGAGATAGCCCTGTTCCGCGATCGCCCGAGCGGCCGGAGCGTAGGCGGCTGGAGGCACCTTCCCGCCGGTGTACAGGACCAGCCCGACCGTGGGCTCGGCGGCCGTGGGATTCCACGTGAGCCGGCCGTCCGGTCCGGCTTCGTACCGTGCGGCAGATGTGGACGACAGGGCCGCTACGGCCTCGGGCAGCAGTGGCTGCGGTCGCGCCCACCAGAGGAACCCGACGACAGCCACGAGCGCGACGACGATGATCGCCGTGAGACAGCCGAAGGCGACGCGTCGTCGCCGAGGAGTGTCCAGATCGACCCGTCAGTCGAGGTCGACGGCGGCGTCGTCGGCGGCTTGCGGATACGGGGCCAGACCACGGCCCTCGCCCGGGATCGCCTCGTCGACGCCGCCCTCGGCCACGGCGTCGCCCCATTCGTGTCGATGTCCGCCAGGGGGCTCCGGCGGGCCTTCATA